>AUZZ01004002.1_pt1 | contig 9338 bp, 7 predicted proteins | sample 49831 | NCBI WGS metagenome assembly AUZZ01 (sample SAMN02212408, study PRJNA193665) | mine drainage metagenome | reverse complement strand
GACCGCGGCAGCGCGCTTGCGCTTGCGTTCTTGCGTGGGCTTTTCGTAGAACTCGCGTTTGCGCGTCTCGGCCAGCACGCCGGCCTTCTCGCACGTACGCTTGAAACGACGCAAGGCGACCTCGAAAGGCTCGTTCTCGCGCACCTTGACGTTGGGCATGTGGACTCCGGGTAAACTGCCCGTCGATACGGGCGAGCCGGAGAGTATAGCGTGGCCTCGGCGCGAGTTTCAAAGCCGGTGCTGGGGGTGGAAAGCTCCTGCGACGAAACCGGCGCGGCGGTGTACGACGTGGCGCAGGGCCTGCTCGCGCACCGTCTTTACAGCCAGGCGTCGATGCACGCCGAGTACGGCGGCGTGGTGCCCGAGCTGGCCAGCCGCGACCATGTGCGCAAGTTGCTGCCGCTGCTCGAAGCCACGCTGGGCGACGCCGGCCTGCGCCCGCGCGATCTGGGTGGCGTGGCCTACACCGCCGGGCCGGGTCTGGCCGGGGCGTTGCTGGTGGGCGCCGCGACCGCGCGCGCGCTGGCCTGGGCGCTGCAGATCCCGGCGCTCGGCGTGCATCACATGGAAGGCCACCTGCTGGCGCCGCTGCTGGAGCCTGATCCGCCGCAACCGCCGTTCGTGGCTCTGCTGGTGTCCGGTGGCCACAGCATGCTGGTGCAGGTTTCCGCAATCGGTCGCTACGCGCTGCTGGGCGATACCCTGGACGACGCCGCCGGCGAGGCCTTCGACAAAACCGCGATGCTGCTCGGGCTGGCCTATCCCGGCGGTCCGGCGCTGGCCGATCTGGCCACGCAGGGGCGTCGCGATGCGTATCGCTTCACGCGCCCACTGCTGGATCGGCCGGGGCTGGATTTCAGTTTCTCCGGGCTCAAGACCCAGGTGTTGCTGGCCTGGCAGCGCAGCGATCACGGCGACGCCACGCGCGCCGACATCGCCGCCAGCTTCGAGGCCGCCATGGTCGAGACGCTGCTGGAAAAATGTCGCCGCGCGTTGCGCGCCAGCGCCGGCGCGCGGCTGGTGGTGGCCGGTGGCGTCGGTGCCAACCGCGCGCTGCGCGCGGCGCTGGCAACGGCCGGCGCCAGCGATGGCTTTCGCACCTGGTTTCCGCGCCCGGAATTCTGCACCGACAACGGCGCCATGATCGCCCACGTCGGCGCGTTGCGCCTCGCCGCCGGCGAGCACGGTGACGATGCCATCCGCATCTTCCCGCGCTGGTCGCTGGACAGCCTCGGAGCGCTGGCCGCGTGAGCGACCACATTTACATCGACGCGCTGGAGCTGCGCTGCGTGATCGGCGTGCATGCGCACGAGCGCGTTGCGCCGCGCACCCTGCTATGCGACGTGCAACTGGCCTGCGACACGCGCGCCGCTGCGGCCAGCGATCGCCTTGAACACACCCTCGACTACGACGCCATCGCCCAGCGCCTGCGCGCACTGGCAGCCAGCATGCAGCCGGCGCTGCTGGAAACCCTCGCCGAGCGCATCGCCGAGCTGCTGCAGCGCGAGTACGGCGCGCGCTGGCTGCGCTTGCGTCTGGACAAACCCGGCGCCGTGGCCGGCACGCGCGGCGTCGGCATCGTCATCGAGCGCGGTTTGCGCGTGCCCGCATGAAGCCATCGCACAATGATCAAGTGCATCGGGCTTTTGCTTGCGCGAGATCTTGCGTGCGCGTCGACGCCGGCGTTTTTCTCCCCTCCCACCGGGAGACGACCAACGGAAGTCCCAAGGGGCGACCAGCGGAAGTCCCCAAGGGAGGGCAGGGGTGAGGGTGCGATGCTTGCCGCATCCCCCGGCATGCTCGAACCCTCACCCGGCGCTGCGCGCCACCCTCTCCCGGCGGGAGAGGGAAAGCCCCAATCCCGCAGCGCGCTGCCTCACCCCGGTGGGAGAGGGACTTTTGCCGCTCAATTTCAATGCGGATCAGCTTCAGCCATGAGCATCCCGCCGCCCGCCGATGCCAAGCGCGCGGCAACAACCGCCCCGGCGCCGGGCGTCGAACCCGCCACCGATCTGCCCGCGCGCGCATGGCTGAGCCTGGGCAGCAATATCGCGCCGGAGCGCAATCTGGCCGATGCGCTGGCCGTCTTGCGCGCGCGTTTCGGCGCACTGCTGGTTTCCAGTGCGTGGCGCAGCGAACCAGCGGGTTTCAGTGGCGCGGACTTCCTCAATATCGCCGTGGGTCTGGACAGCGATTTGCCGCCGCTGGCGCTGCGCGATTGGCTGCACGATCTGGAAGCCCGACTCGGCCGTGATCGCAACGCGCCGCGCCTGTCCAGCCACACGCTGGATGCCGACCTGGTGCTGTTCGGCGATCGGGTGCTGCACACACCCGAGCTGGAACTGCCGCGTCGCGATCTGCTGCAGCCCTGGGTGCTGGGCCCGCTGGCCGAAATCGCCCCGGACCTGCGCGAGCCGCGCAGCGGGCAACGGCTGAGCGAGTTGTGGGCAGCGCGCGGCATGGGCGGCTGATCACATCAGCGGCTCTGCGGCTGCCAGGCACGACCGTCTCGTGTCATGCCGAGCGCAACTCGCCTCTTGATGCCAAGCACCACCCCGGTGTCATTCTGAGCGTAGCGAAGAATCCCGGCGCTGGAAGAATCCCGGCGCTGTGGGTTGAGACACTCGCATGCCAACCGCAGAGGCGTCGGCTGCGCGCTTTGTCGCCGCATTGCGCATGCCGAAGTGCTCTATTGCTGCACAGCAGCGTCATAAACATTACAAAACCGCACCCAACGCACATACAACTCCATTACACGGCGGCCAAACCCATGGTCAGCAGTGTGCGAATGGCGTTAGCTTCGGGTTAAGGCCGCGCAAAAATGCTGATGCTGCGGCTTTCGGCCATGGTCGGACATCGCCGGCCAGCATGCTTCGCCCACACGCACACGGAGTCTTGACCCATGAAGCCCATGCAACGCTCGTTGTTGGCGGCCGCGATCGTCGCGGCGCTCTCGGCCTCGGCCTACACCCTGCCCGCGCGCGCACAGGGCACGCAGACCGGCACCACGCAGAAGCAGGACAAGAAAAAGGCGCAAGAACTGAAGAAGATCGTGGTCACCGGCTCGCTGATCCCGACCGCCGAGATCGATACGGCCACGCCGGTCACCACCATCACAGCGCAAGACATCAAGAGACAGGGCTTCACCAGTATCTACCAGGCTCTGCGCGCGCAGCCACTGGCCACGGGCCAGATCCAAGGACAGCAACTCACCAACAGCTTCACCCCCGGCGCCGAGCCGTCACCCAGCCTACTGGGCCTGCCGCCCAACTTCACGCTGATCCTGGTGGATGGTCACCCGCTGTCGGAGTTCCCGATCCTCTACAACGCCGCGTTCGGCATCACCGACCTTTCATCCATCCCGCTGAACATGGTCTCGCAGATCCAGATCGTGCCGGGCAACCAGTCGTCCATCTACGGCTCGGCGGCGATCGCGGGCGTGATCAACATCATCCTGAAGAAGCACCAGCACGGCATCGACTTCCAGTACCAGGCCGGCGGCTACGCCGATGGCGGTGGCACCTCGCAGCAGATCTCCATGGTCGGCGGCTACAACCATGGCCCGCTCAGCCTGGTGTACGGCCTGCAGTACTCGCGTCAGCAGCCGGTGTGGGGTTTCCAGCGCGGCCTGACCGCCAGCAGCACGTCCAATCCCAACCCCTACCAGGCCAATGCGCCGTTCGCCAGTTATCAGATCCTGAACCTAGGGCCGACCGGCTTCGTCGGCGTGGATCCAAACAGCATCGTCCCGAATGCCTGCGGACCGCTGGCTTACCAGTTCGGCGGTACGACCACGCGCATTTCGCTGTATAACCCGACGAGCCCGCCGCAATACCAGAACGGACAACTGGTCTATACGCCCGCGGGCTACGCCTGCGGCACCCCGGCCATGCGCGGCTACTCGACGCTGATTAGCCAGCGCAACACGGCATCCGGGTACCTGTCGGCGCATTACCGCATCAATAACGACACGGAGGCCTATGCCGACCTGCTGTATTCGGTCAGCTCGGCCGCGTATTCCACCGGCCCGTTTTACAACTTCTGGGAAAGCAATTTCCCCGGGGGCATCTTCTACAACACGGGTGCGCAGGCGCTGCAGGTCGCGGCCATCAACTTCGCCCCGGAGGCTACCGGCGGGTTGTTCACTGGGGGGGGTACCACCAGCTTCCAGAAGTCGTACAACTTCTTCGGCGGCTTCAAGGGCAGCATCGGCAACAGCAACTGGAACTACAACGCCTATTACGCCCGCTCGCAGTACTACCTGTTCCAGAACGAGGCCCAGCCGGTCACCGCCGCGATCAACGGCTTCTTCCAGAACGCGTTCATGGGGCCGCAGCTCGGCACACTGACGACGAGTTCCGGCTCGCAGTACCCCGAGTACAACCCCAACTACAAGAACTTCTACAAGCCGATCACCCCGGCCGAGTACCAGAGCTGGCTGAACATCAACCACTCCTACGGCACTTCCTACGTGCAGAACGCCAACCTGGAAATGACCAACACGGATCTGTTCAAGCTGCCCGCAGGCGATGTCGGCTTCGCCGGCGTGCTGCAGTATGGCGATGAGTCCATCTACAACCCCGAAAATCCGCAGGCCGCCGCCGGGTACTTTTACAACGGCTCCACCACCGGCGTGAAAGCGCGGCGCACCAACTATGCCGCCGCCCTCGAGTTCCACGTGCCGATTTTCAGCATGCTCTCCACCGACGTGTCGGCGCGCTTCGACCACTTCCACAACGTCGGTGGTGGTAGCAGCAGTCGTCCCACCTACAAGATCAGCTTCGCATTCCGGCCGTTCCACTCCCTGCTGCTGCGCGCCAACTACGCCACCGCCTTCCGCATGCCGCCGCTGGGCTACGTCGGCATCCTGCCGGGCGCCAGTTTCTTTCAGGGCATCACCGATTACTACCAGTGCGAGAGGCTGCGACCCGGCACGCCGACCCAGGATTGCACCACCATCGTCAACCCGAACATCAACTACACGACGCGCGGCTTCAACGGCAGCAACCCCTTCCTGACCTCGATCACCGCCAAGTCGTGGGGCGCCGGCTTCGTCTGGAGCCCGACCAGCAATTTCAATATCAACGCCGACTACTACAACATCAGTATCGCCAACGAGGTCGAGTACCAGAGCATCAACACGCTGCTGCTCAATGATGCGCAGTGCATGTTGGGGCAATTGCCCGCCAGCTCCTCGACCTGCCAGCAGTCCTTCCATGCCATCACCCGCAACGGGCCGACGGGCTTGGTGACTTCGTTCGGCGTCACGCCGATCAACATCGCGCGTGAACGCCTGGATGGCATCACCGCGGGACTGCACTACCGCTATGATGCAGGGAGCTATGGCGAGTTCTCCTTCAACGGCCAGTACAATCTGACCCTGAGACACCAGTTCCAAGTGGCGCCCGGGCAACCCTACCTCGATTTGCTGCACAATCCGTACGCCGAGTACCTGTACGCGCAGGAAGGCTCGGCACTGGGGCCGGAGTACAAGTCGATCATCAGCGGTTCGCTGACCTGGCGCATCCAGCACTGGGCCACCACGCTGTACGGCATCAGCTACGGCAAGATGCCCAATTACGCGGCCTATACCAACGCCAATACCTATGGCGCGCCGCTGGCCGGTACGCTGCCGGCGTGGCTCTTGTTCAACGGCTCGGTCAAGTACGACATCGGCGACAACGCCAGCGTGCAGTTGACGGTGAACAACCTGTTCAATCGCATGCCGCCGCTTGACATTGCGTACAACGTGTATCCCTACTACGACCAGGGTGCCTACAACCCCTACGGACGTTCGTATTTCGTCAACTTCAACTACCGCTTCTGATCGAGGCAAGAGTACGGGGCCGGCGCATCGTTGCGCCGGCCCTCTTTTGGGGTGCACCTGGATGAACCGCGATCGCTTGTGGCAACGCGCGCAGGAACACGTGGCCGCGCGACGGCTCGATGCCGCCGAGGCCAGCCTCCGCAGCCTGCTGGACGTCGAATCGGACCACGTGCACGCGCGGATGCTGCTGGCCAGCGTCTGCCTGGCGCGCGGCAGCCGGCGCGAGGGCTGCAAAGAGGCGATAGCGGCCAGCCAGTCACTGCCCGGCGATCCCAGGGTCATCGCCACGGTGGCCGCCAGCCTGTTCCGCATCGGAGAGACCGTGGCCGCGCGCGCCTGTCTGCGCCACCCGGCGGTGGCGAGCTGTGCCGATGGCGAGACGCTGGCGCAACTGGCCTACGTGCACAAGCAACTGGGCGATCACGCCGCGGCATTGGCATTGATGGACCGTGCGCACGCCTGTGGGCTGGCCACGGCCGAGTTCCACAACTTCCGCGGCACGCAACTGCAGATCACCGGGCGGCTGGCGGAAGCCGCCGATGCGTTCCGCGCCGCCATCCGCAGCCGCAGCACGTTCGGGCCGGCCTGGTACGCGCTGATGCGCATGCGGCAAGACGCGCCGGCGGACGACCTCGCGGCCATCGAAGCCGCGCTGCACGAGGCGCCCACCGGGGGTGCCGACCGCGTCGCGCTGGCCTTCGCGCGTTACGTGGTGCTGGAACGGCTTGGCCGCGATGCCGAGGCATGGCAGGCGCTCGAATACGCCAACACGCTGGTCGCGGCGCGCAACGGCGGCGAATCGCCGATGGAGGCACGGCTGGCCGATGCGCTGGATAGCTTGGCCGAGCCCGGCTTTGCCCGCCCCGATGGCGAACGCGAAGCGGACGGCCCGCAGCCGATCTTCATCGTCGGCATGCCGCGTTCGGGCACCACGTTGCTGGAACATCTGTTGGGCAACCACCCGCAGGTGGCTACGCCGGGCGAACTGGCCGACTTCGCGCAGCAGATGATGTGGTGCGCCGACGTGCACGGCAGCGGCCTGCTCGACCCGCACTTGCCGGCACGGCTGCGCGATCTGGACCATGCCCTGCTGGCCGAGCGCTACCTGCTGCAGACGCAGTGGCGCGCCGCGGACCGGCCGCTCTTCGTGGACAAGATGCCGACCAACTTCATGTTCGCCGGACTGATCCACAAAGCGTTGCCGCGTGCGCCCATCCTGCATCTGGTGCGCGATCCGCTGGATGTGTGCTTCTCGAACTACCGGGTGCTGTTCGGCGATTCCGGCTATGCCTACCCGTACGCGTTCGACAGCCTGGCCGACTACTACGCGCACTACGACCATTTGATGGCGCGCTGGCACAGCGCCATGCCCGGTGTGATCATCGACGTGCACTATGCCGATCTGGTGACCAATACCGAGGCGGTGGTGCGCCGCGTACTCGCACATTGTCGGTTGCCCTATGACGCGGCGTGCCTGGACGTGACCGCCAACAAGAATCCGGTAGCGACGCTGTCGAACGTGCAGGTGCGCGCGGGCATCCATGGGCACGCGGTCGGCGCCTGGCGGCGCTATGCCGCACAACTGGAGCCGTTGCGTGCGCGCCTCGCACAGAACGGCGTAGCCGTCTGATCGCCAAAGGGGACGCCATTTCGCGGCGCCAAAGGGGACGGACGCAATTATTCTCATTTAATAATTACCTCCGTCCCCTTGGGCACGTTTCTACAGCTTCATCTCGGCATGAACCACGTCGTAGGGGACGCACACGCCGCTCGGACCTTTCACCACCAGGCCCGTGGCGCTCAACTCGCGAACGTCCTGGTGTACGCGCTTGTAGTCGCGGCCGAGCGCCTTGGACAAGGCCATCACATCCTTGGCCGGATGAGCATGCAGCGCGCGCAGCAATTCCATGCGTTTGGGGGTCAGGGCCGACAGCATGGCTTCCAACTCGACGAAGCCGATGTGCGTTTCGGCCATCTCCCGGCCAGCCTCGGCGCGATGCCACGCATCCGCGAAGCGCTCGCCCATGGCTTGCAGCGAATCATTGACATGAATGGTGATGGTCTTCTTCATGGCTGTTGCCCTCGTCAAAGGCACGCAGACCGGCAATGTTAACCTGTCTCCGATCACCGCCAAGAGCTGGGGTGGCGGCGTGGTCTGGTCGCCCACCTCCAATTTTACGGTCAAGGCGGATTACTACAACATACGCATCAGCAACGAGGTGGAGTACCAGAGCGTCAACACGCTGTTGTTAAACGACGCACAGTGTCTGCTCGGTCAGATTCCGACCACCTCTTCCGTATGCCAAACTGCGTTTTCGCAGCTCACGCGCACGGGCGCCAACGGCGCGGTGCCCTATCTGTTGACCGGCGTGACGATTCACCCGATCAACATCGCCCGCGAGGGTGTCAGTGGCATCATCGCGTCGCTGGATTATCGCTACGACGCAGGGCGCTGGGGTGAGTTCGGCCTGAACAGCCAGTACAACGTCACCTTGCACCACACCTTGCAGCTTTCACCGGGTGCCCCGACTTACGGTTTGCTGCATAACCCCTACTACGATTATCTATCAGGGCAGGGTGGCTCGGCGATCGGTCCCGAGTACAAGACCATCCTCAGCGGCACTTTGACTTGGCAAATCGGCAATTGGGCCACTGCACTGACGGGCATCCGCTATGGCCGGTTGTCCAACTTCGCGGTGTATACCAATCCGACCCAGTTCCAGAGTTATGGAGCCGCCATACTTCCGCCGTGGATTCTTTACAACGGCACGGTCAAGTACAACATTGGCAGTAATGCCAGTGTGACGCTGACAGTGAACAATCTGTTCAACACCATGCCGCCGGTGGACAAAACCTTCACTAGTTGGCCTTACTACGATTTCGGCGCCTACAATCCGTACGGTCGTTCGTACTTCATGGACTTCAACTACAGGTTCTGATGCAATAATTTGATTCCATCACTCCGTGTGGTGTTTCAGGCCGGCAGCAATGCCGGCCCTTTCTTTTGGCGCCGCGCCAGGCATGCGCGGATAGTCAGTCACACCCTGACGCAGGCTGCCCGCCATAAAATGCCACTCTTGGAGCAGAGAATCACCCATTCAAGCCATGATTCCGCACCGCCACTTCACCGAAATGGGAGGCTCACCGATGAAGCGATATCTTGCCTGCTTGCCGGCAGCACTGCTTGCGTTCGCCCCGCTGTGCGTACAGGCAGCAGCGGCGCCGATTCACCTGAAGGCCTATCGGACACTGGTGCGGATTGCCTCGCCACGGTTCTCGCCCGATGGCACGCGCATTGCCTTCCTCACGATCAAGCCCGACTTCGTGCACGATCGCTACGCTACGACGCTGCGGGTGGTGGACACCCGCGGCGGCGCGCCGGAGGCGCTGGTGCGCGGCATGCGCGATCTGCAGATGCCGCGCTGGTCCCCCGATGGCCGCACGCTCGCCTTCATCGCCAAAGTCGCGAAGCAGAAAGCCGAGATCTACACCATCCCCGCGAGCGGCGGAA
>AUZZ01001277.1_pt1 | contig 9348 bp, 10 predicted proteins | sample 49831 | NCBI WGS metagenome assembly AUZZ01 (sample SAMN02212408, study PRJNA193665) | mine drainage metagenome | reverse complement strand
TTCACAGCAATGAACACCGCGTCGCCAGCGACAAACCAGTTCACGGTGGCCCCTGTCGGTCCCTCCGCGACGCTAGTCTGCAAACTCCGCCAGGCCCGGAAGGGAGCAACGGTAGCGGATGATGCGGGTGCCGGAGTGTGGCTGGCAGGGGCCACCACCCTCGCTCACCCCCCTTCAGCACCAGCGCCGCCCGCGGGCTGACGCAGGGTTGCACGCGCTCAGGCGCACGCGGAACCTGCCCCACGCGCTGTGTTCTATTGCCCTGATGCCCAGCCCAGAAACCCACGACACCGCCATTGAAGCGCCGATCGTCCTGCCCGCTGGCGTGATTCGGCTGATGGCGATTCGCGCCGCGCGCAGCCTTGGCCAGGGCGCCCTGGTGGCCGCATTCGCGCTGTACCTGCACGCGCTGGGCTGGCACGCGGCGGGCATCGGCGCCACCTTGTCGGCGGCGCTGCTGATCGGCGCGGTGCTGACCCTGTTGGTGGGGCCGCTGAGCGATCGCATCGGCGGACGCCGCCGTTTTTTGCTGGTGTACGAACTGCTGCAGATCGGCGCCGCACTGCTGGCGATTTTCAGCACGCACCCAGCATGGCTGGTGCTGGCTGCGGTCGTGGGCGGTTTTGGTCGCGGCGCCAATGGCAGCGCCGGTCCGTTCGGACCCATCGAACAGGCGTGGTTGGCACTGCTGCTGCCAGCTCCGCAACGTGGGCGCGTGTACAGTTGGAATACCGCGCTGGGCTTCAGCGGCATGGCGCTGGGCGCGCTCGCTGCCGGAGCGATCGGCTGGTTCGCCCCGCACGCTGGCGCCGCGCCCTATCGCTGGCTGTTCGGACTGTCGCTGCTGGGCTCGCTGGTCAGTCTGGTGCTGCTATTCGGCGCAAGCGAGCCGGAGCGCGCGCAACACACCGCGGCCGCGGCCGGCTCGCGCGCGGAACGCGCTGAACGCAGCGAACAACACACCGAGAATCGGCTCCTGCTCAAACTGGTGCTGGTCAACAGTCTCAACGGGCTGGGCATTGGCATGATCGGCCCGCTGATCGCGTACTGGTTTCTGCTGAAATTCGCGCACGGGCCGGGCAGCATCGGCCCGGCCATCGCCGCCAGCTTCGCGCTGGGCGCGCTGGGCTCGGTGCTGGCCGGCAGGTTGGCGCGGCAGCACGGGCTGATTCGCTCCGTGGTGTGGATGCGTCTGGCCGGCCTGCTGCTGCTGCTGGCGATCCCGTTCTCGCCGTGGTTCATTCTTGCGGCCGGTTTTTACGCCCTGCGCGCGGGGATGAATCAGGGCACCGCCGGCGTGCGCCAGGCGCTGGTCGCCGGCCTGACGCGCGACCATCGCCGCGGCCTCGCCTCCAGCCTGCAGAATGTGTCGATCCAGATCCCGCGCGCCATTGGTCCGCTGGTCGCCGGTCTGCTGCTGCACGCCGGCATGCTCACCGCGCCGTTCGTGCTGACGGCGATTTTCCAGGGCGCATATCTGATCCTGTACGCGTATTTCTTCCGGGATTTCGCCGACGGCGGCGCGGATTGAGCGCTGCTCAGCCCGCCTCGTCGCGCAGCGGCTCAGGCTCAGGCAGCGCCACGCGCTGGCCAGGGTTCAGCACCACGTAGCCCGCTGCGCGCAGCGCCGCAGCCTCCTCGGCGCTGGCTTGGTGATACAGCGTGAACCGCGCGCGCAGCTTGGCCGGGTATTCGCGCGCCAGATCATCCAACCCGGTGTGCGAGGGATTGCCGACCAGCCCGCAGTCGTGGAATACGCGCTCGCCCTGTGCCGCGTACTCGGCCAGCATTTCTGGGATCGGTCGCGTATCGCCGGTCCACACGCAACTGCCGCGCAATGCCACGCCAAACGCGCTCAGCGGACGATGGTGGCGCGTGGCGAACACATCGAACCACAGGCCTTGCAGCCAGAAGCCGCGGCTGCACGGCACCACGTGGAACGCATCCCAGAACTGCGCGCCGCCCTCGGCCAGCAGGCGCGGATAATCGGCCAGCCGTGCCTGCAGCAGCGGCACCAGCGCGGCGTGCAGAAACAACAGCGTGCGCCCGCGCCACACGCTGTCGAACCACAGCCGGTAGAACAGCCCTTCCAGCCCGCCGACATGATCCATGTGCAGATGCGTCAGGTACACCGCGGGCGGTGGTGCGCCGTAGGCGTCGAGATAGCGCGCCAGGGTGTCCGGCCCGCAGTCGATCAGCAGCAGCGGCTGTGCTTCGTGCTCGATCACCGCGGCGGAGCTGCCCAGCACGTGCGCTTGCGCCGCGCCGGTGCCCAGCGCGTGCAACGTCCAGCTCATGGCTTCTGCGCCCCGGTCGAACCCTGCATCGCCGCGTCGTAGCCACGCAGCAACGGTTGCCAGCATTCACGCGCGAAGCGTTCGCGATCGGCCGCGAAATCCGGCGCCACCTTCAGTAGCGAACGCTGCAAACGTTCCAAGTTGGCGCGCTGCCAAGGCGACGTCGTCTTGCGCACGCGGCCACGGTCGAAATCGATCAGATACAGGTTCGCGCCGGACCAGAGAATGTTGTGCGCGTTCAAGTCGGCATGGTACACGCCGGCCTGGTGGAATCGCGCCAGCAGCGCACCCACCGTGGTGCAATCCGCGGCGCTCAGCGCGCCGGCGCGCAGGCGTTCGGCCAGCGTCTGCGCCGCGGGCAACTCGGCACTGAGCAGATCGGCACGCGCGCTGAACCAGCCGGTGCGCACGCAACGCGCCGCCAGTGGCTCCGGCACCGGCAGGCCGCGCGCGCGCATCCACTGCAGCAGCGCGAACTCGCGGAAACCGCGCGAGCGCGCCGTGCCCAGCCACAGATAGCGATCGCCACGCACGCGCGCCAACAACCCGCCGCGACGGAAATGGCGCAACACCAGCGCCCCCGCCGGACTGTCGATGAAGCCCACGCCGCCGCGCCCGCCGCCGCGCGTGCGCAGCCTGCCCTGCGCCTGCCACCACGCCGCATCGAACCAGCGCGCGTCGACTTGTGGAACACGTGCGGGGTCGAACACAATCGCGCTGTTCGCCTCTGTGCGCATCTGTGCCTGCTGGGGTGTCGTCTCCACTCTCATCCTGCAAAGGCTGCGGCCTGCGCAAGAGTCTAGTCAAAGCCCGATGACCGCCGCACCCCCACCCGCCTCGATCTGCCTGCTGCGCACCTCGGCGCTGGGCGATGTCACCCACGTGGTGCCGCTGATCCACACGCTGCGCAGCGGTTTTCCGCAGGCGCGCCTGACCTGGATCGTGGGCAAGCTCGAATACAAGCTGGTGGGTGATTTGCCCGATATCGAGTTCGTGGTGTTCGACAAGAGCCTCGGTCTGGAAGGCCTGCGCACCGTGCGCCTGGCGCTGGAAGGCCGCCGTTTCGATGTGCTGCTGCACATGCAAGTCGCGCTGCGCGCCAATGTCCTCAGCCTCGGCGTGCATGCGCGGCGGCGCATCGGCTATGACCACGCGCGCGCCAAGGACTTGCATGGCCTGACCGTCAACGAGCGCATTCCCGCGCGCAGCGGTGAACACGTGCTTGATGCCATCGGCAGCTTCGCCGAACCGCTGGGCTTGCAACAGACCTCGGTACGCTGGGATTTGCCGATCCCGGTCGAGGCCGCGGCCTGGGCCGCCGATCAACTCCCCGGCGATGCGCCTTGGCTGCTGATCAACGCCGCCTCCAGCCACAGCGTGCGCAACTGGTTCGCCGCCGGTTACGCCGCCGTCGCCGATCACGCGCAGCAGGCCTTGGGCTGGCGCGTCGCGCTGACCGGTGGGCCAAGCAAACTCGAACGTCACCTCGGCGATGCCATCCACACACACATGCGCAGCACGCCGGCCGATCTGATCGGCCGCGACACGCTGAAGCGCGCGCTGGCCCTGTATCAGCGCGCCGCTGCATTGCTGACCCCCGATGCCGGCCCCATGCACATGGCCAACGCGGTGGGCACGCCGATCATCGGCCTGCACGCGGCCAGCAACCCCGCGCGCTCCGGCCCGTACAGCGACCGCCGCTGGTGCGTAAATCGCTATGCCGCCGCCGCGCACAAGTTCATGGGCCGCGCGGTCGAGGATCTGCCCTGGGGCACCAAGATCGAACGCCCCAGGGGTGATGGACCTGATCCATATCGACGATGTGATCGAGCGTCTCGAAGCGCTGGATCAGGCGCGCCGCCACGGCTTGCTGCGCTCCTGAGACTGCGCGGCGCAAAATCAGCCCGCGCGATAGTCGTGGTACGACTTCTCTTCAATCAGGCGTGAACCCAGCTTGAGATTGATCGCGCGCTTGATCGCGGCGCGCTCGTCGTTGCGGAAATACACGGCGCGCGCCAGCGCGATGAACTCGGCGTCGAAGGCCTGCGCCTTTTCCTTGAGGCGGATACGGTCCTCGATGTCCCACAACGCCGCGTTGACCTGCTTGAGCGCGGCGCGCTCGGCGGCGATGTCGGTGCGCGCCGCCGGATGCGCCTGCCAGGTTTGTTCCAGCAGCATGCGTTCGTCGCGCACATTGACCAGCTTGGCGGCATCGTGCATGCGCTCGGACTTGATCTCGAGAATCGTGAGCTTGTCCAGCAGCTCGCCATAGGACAGCGGAACCTGCAGCAGGCTCATGGGTTGGCACCTTCGTGGATGGGGTGGGCGGCGAAGGCGCCCATCGCGCCGCGGTAATGGCGCAGCTCGCGGATCGAGTCGTGGATGTCGCTGAACGCGGTGTGCGCGGATTCCTTGACCACGCCCTTGAGCAGCTCCGGCGCCCAGCGCCGTGCCAGTTCCTTGAGCGTGGACACATCGAGATTGCGGTAGTGGAAAAAGCGCTCCAGCGCGGGCATCTCGCGCGCCATGAAGCGCCGATCCTGACAAATGGAGTTGCCGCACATCGGCGACTTGCCGGGCGGCACCCACGCCGCCAGAAATTCCAGCGTGGCGGCCTCGGCCGCGGCGACATCGCTGCGACTGTCGAGCACGCGCTGCCACAGTCCGGACTTGCGATGCTGGTTGCGGTTCCAGTCGTCCATCGCCAGCAGGCGCGATTCGTCGTGGTGGATGGCCAGCACCGGGCCTTCGGCCAGCACGCGCAACTCGGCATCGGTGACCACGGTGGCGATCTCGATGATGCTGTCGTGGGTGGTATCCAGACCGGTCATTTCCAGATCGATCCAGATCAAATTGTCCTCGTGCACGCGCATGGCCCGGCCTGAAAATGGCAGTCTAACAAAGCGCGCGGCACGGCCGGACCAATGGCACCATGCGCGCCAGGGTGAAACGTCACCGCATGGGAGCCTGTGCATGTCCGTGGTCGAGCTCACCGCGCATTCCGAATTCGTGGAGCGCAGCCTGGTGCATGACGGAGAACTGGTGCGCTACCGCATCCACGCGCCGCGGCAGGGCGTCGCGACGCGGCCGGTGCTGCTGTTTCTGCACGGCTCCGGCGAGCGCGGCATGGACAACATCGCGCAAACGCGCGTGGGCCTGGGGCCGGCGTTGCTGCGCGGCGCGGTGCCATTGCCGCTGCTGACGGTGTTTCCGCAACTGCCGCCGGGCGCAAGCTGGCAAGGCGTGCATGCCAATCGCGCGCTGGCAGTGCTCGAGGACGCCTGCGCGCACTGTGGTGGCGATGGCACGCGCGTCGCGCTGAGTGGCCTGTCGCGCGGCGGCTATGGCGTATGGGAACTGGCGCTGCTGCAGCCGGCACGCTATCGCGCTCTGATTCCGATCTGCGCCGGCTTGACCGCGCGCGTGGGCAGCCCCGATCTGCGTGTCGCAGCCCTGGACGGCTGTGCCGATCCCTGGCGCGAGGCCGCGCGGCGCCTGTGCGACGTGCCGGTCTGGATGGTGCATGGTGCGCTGGACGATGTGATTCCGGCCGAGCAGTCGCGGCGCATGGCGGCGGCGCTGCGCGATGCCGGCGCGCCTCTGCACTATCGCGAGCTGCCCGAAGCCAACCACAATGCCTGGGACGCGGCCTACGCCGACGCGCGACTCTGGCAATGGCTGCAACGCATGCTGAATTGAAACCCCGATGAGCAACGACAGTTTCTACTGGCACGACTACGAAACCAGCGGCGCCGATCCCGCGCGCGATCGCCCGCTGCAGTTCGCCGGCATCCGCAGCAACCTCGCGCTGGAACCGATCGAGGCGCCGCAGGTGTTTTTCTGCCAGCCCGCGCCGGACGTGCTGCCACACCCGGATGCCTGCCTGCTCACCGGCATCACCCCGCAGCGCGCGCAGCGCGAAGGCCTGCCTGAAACCGCATTCGCCGCGCGCGTGCACGAACTGCTGGCCGTGCCGGGCACCTGCGGCGTGGGTTGGAACTCGCTGCGCTTCGACGACGAGATCAGCCGCCATCTGTTCTACCGCAATTTTTTCGATCCCTATGCGCGCGAATGGCAGCACGGCAACAGCCGCTGGGATCTGATCGACCTGGCGCGCATGGCCTACGCCCTGCGCCCGGCCGGCATGCAGTGGCCGCTGCGCGAGGACGGCGCGCCCAGCTTCAAGCTGGAGCATCTGGCGCGCGCCAACGGCTGCGAACCGCGGCAAGCGCACGATGCGCTCAGCGATGTCAAATCGCTGCTGTGCCTGGCGCGCAAACTCAAGACCGCGCAGCCGCGACTGTGGGACTGGTATTACGGCCTGCGCCGCAAGCAGCAGGCGTTGGCGCTGCTGGACTGCGCCCACATGACACCCGTGCTGCATGTGTCGCAGCGCTATCCGGCGTCGCGTGGTTGTCTGGCCGTGGTAACGCCGATCAGCGTGCATCCGCTGCAGGCCAACAAGGTGATCGTGGCCGATCTCGCACCCGATCCCGTGGCATGGATGCATCTGGATGTGGATGACCTGGCCGAGCGCCTGTTCACCGCGCGCGCCGATCTGCCCGAGGACATCGTGCGCGTGCCGCTGAAAACCGTGAGCATCAACCGCGCCCCGGCGCTGGCCGCGCTGGAAGTACTCAAGGGCGTGGACCAGGCGCGCATCGGGCTGGACCTGGACGTCTGCCTCGCGCATGCCGTCGCGCTGCGCGCCTGCGCGGGTCTGGCCGAGCGCGTGCGCGCGCTGTATGCGCGCGAAACCCACGCCGAGACCGTCGACCCCGAACTGGCCTTGTACCGCGGCTTCCTGCCCGATGCCGACAAGCCGCTGCTGGCCGCGGTGCGCAGCGCGCCGCCGTCGGCGCTGGCCGAGTACTCAACGCGCTTTCGCGACGCGCGCTACCGCACCCTGCTGCAACGCTACCGCGCGCGCCACTATGCGCAAACGCTCAATGATGAAGAATCACGTACGTGGCGGGATTTCCGCCGCCAGCGCCTGATGCAACCGGGCGCGCTGGGCACGCTGGGCCTGGATGATTACTTCGCGCTGATCGCGCAGCGCCACGCCGAACCCGCGCGCAGCGGCGCCGATCTGGCGCTGCTGGACCAGCTCGAAGCCTGGGGCCTCGCGCTGACCGCCGAAATTGCCTTGGAGCACGATGATGCCTGAGTCCGCGCATTTCACCCCGCAGACCTTCAAGTTCCTGCACGCGCTGGCGCGGCACAACGAGCGCGACTGGTTCAAGGCGCATCAGGATACTTACGAGCAGGCCGTGCGCGCGCCGTTTCTGGCGCTGATCACCGCGCTGCAGGCGCCGCTGGCGCAGATCAGCCCGCATTTTCGCGCCGATCCACGCAAGCTCGGCGGCTCGCTGTTTCGCATCCAGCGCGACACGCGTTTTTCCGGCGACAAGCAGCCATACAAGACCTGGGCCGGAGCGCGCCTGTTCCACGAACGCCACCGCGAGCGCCCGGCGCCGTCGTTTTATCTGCACATCCAGGCCGACGAATGTTTCGTCGGCGCCGGTGTGTGGCACCCGGAATCCGCAACGCTCAAGCAGCTACGCGCGTTCATCGCCGACAACCCCGCGGCCTGGCGGCGTGCGGTCCATGCCAAGGCCTTCGCCAGCCGTTACGAATTCTGGGGCGAGCGCCTGCAGCGCGCGCCGCAGGGGTACGCGCCGGATCATCCGCTGCTCGAGGATCTGAAGCTGAAGAACTACGCCGCCGGCTGCGCGCTGGACGATGATCTGGTGCTGAGCCCGCGCCTGCCCGACGCGCTGGGCACGCATCTGCGCGCGCTGGCCCCGCTGGTCGATTACCTGTGCGCGGCGCTCGAACTTGAGTTCTGAAGCGGGCGACGAGCTGGGCGACAACGCCGCGCCCGAGCACGCCCTGCCGTACGCGCGGCTGGCGGCGTACTACTTCGCCTACTTCGCCATCATCGGTGGCTACACGCCCTACTTCAGCGTGTTCCTGCACAGCCGCGGCATGAACGCCAGCGCCATCGGCCTGATGCTGAGTCTGTGGTACGCCACGCGTATCGTCGCGCCCGGGCTGTGGAGCTGGCTGGCCGGGCGCGGCGTGCATGGTGTGCGCTGGCTGCGCGTGGGCACGCTGCTGATGTTGCTGGGTTTCGCGCCGATGCTGTGGCCACTGCATCGCGGCGGGCTGATCGCCAGCCTGATCGCGTTCGCGTTTTTCGCCAACGCCATCGGGCCGCAGTTCGAGGCCATCGTGCTCTCGCACATGCCCGGACACAGCGAGCGCTACGCGCGTCTGCGCGTGTGGGGCTCGATCGGCTTCATCGCCATCGCGCTGCTGTACGGGCTGCTGCTGGATCACCTCGATGCGCGCTGGCTGCCGGCGCTGATGCTGCCGTGGATGGCGCTGGTGTGCCTGCTCAGCTTCAGCCTCGACTACGGCCCCGGTCATCACCACGCGCCCGCGGTGTCCATGCAGGACGTGCGCGCCGCGCTGCGCCGCCGCGAGGTATGGGGTTTCTTCGTGCTGATGCTGCTGATGCAGATGGCCTTCAGCCCGTACCACATGCTGTATTCGCTGTACCTGCGCGAGCACGGCTACAGCAGCGGCGCCATCGGCGGACTGTGGGCCGTGGGCGTCGGCATCGAGATCGCCACGTTCTTCGCCATCGCGCCGATCCTGCTGCGTTACGCGCCGCGCACGCTGATGCTGGCGGGTCTGGCCGCCGGCACGCTGCGCTGGCTGGCGATGGCGCTGCTGCCCGGCATCGGCTGGGTGATGGTGCTGGCGCAACTGCTGCACGCGCTCAGCTTCGCGGCGTTCTACGCCGCCGCCATGCGCCTGCTGGCGCGCTACTTCCCGGGCCGCCTGATGGGCTACGGGCAAGGCATCAACTCGAGCTTTTCCTCCGGCTTCGGCGGTGTGCTGGGCGCGCTGCTGACCTCCAGCCTGTGGCCCGTGGGCGAGGGCTCCGGCGCGTTCATGGCCGGCGCCGCGCTGTGTCTGGCCGGCGCGTGGCTGGCATTGCGCGTGTTGCCGCGCGGGTGATTACGAGCCATCTGTCCGCGCT
>AUZZ01001416.1_pt1 | contig 9694 bp, 7 predicted proteins | sample 49831 | NCBI WGS metagenome assembly AUZZ01 (sample SAMN02212408, study PRJNA193665) | mine drainage metagenome | reverse complement strand
GCGGATCGATCTTCCTGATCGTTGCCCGCGCTCCTCGCAGACTGAGGAGAAGGGGCCAGCGTCACTCACAGCACCCCGCGCGCATCTGGTCGCGCTCGATCGACTCGAACAGCGCCTGGAAATTGCCTTCACCGAAACCGAGGTTGCCCTTGCGCTGGATGATCTCGAAGAAAATCGGGCCGACGCAGTTTTGCGTGAAGATCTGCAGCAGCAGCTTTTGCCTGGTCTCGGCATCGGCGTCGATGAGGATCTTGTTGCGCGCCATGCGCGCCACGTCCTCGCGATGTCCGGGAATGCGCTTGTCGACGACTTCGTAATAAGCGTCGGGCGTGTCCAGAAATTCGACGCCGGCGGCGCGCATGGCCTCGACCGTGGCGTGGATGTCGTCGGTGAAGCAGGCGATGTGCTGGATGCCCTCGCCCTTGTACTCGTCGATGTATTCGTTGATCTGGCTCTTCGGGTCGGACGACTCGTTGAGCGGAATGCGCACCATGCCGTCGGGCGCGGTCATGGCCTTGGACACCAGCCCGGTCTTGGCGCCCTTGATGTCGAAGTAGCGGATCTCGCGGAAGTTGAACAGCCGCTCGTAATAGCGCGACCACTGCTCCATGTGGCCGAAGTGCAGGTTGTGGGTGAGGTGGTCGATGAAGGTCAGCCCGTAGCCCATGGGATCGCGCGTGACGCCCGGGCAGATACTCGAACTCGGCGTCGTAGGCGCTGCCCTTGGCGCCGTAGCGGTCGATCAGGTACAGCATGCAGCCGCCGATGCCCTTGATCGCCGGCGCATCCACGGCCTTGGTGCTTTCCAGCGCGCCGATGGTTTCGGCGCCGTTGCCCAGCGCCTGCTCGCGCACCCAGCGCGCGGGCTTGCTGAAGCGGATGGCGAAGCCGGCCGCGCAAGGGCCGTGCTGGCGCGCGAACTCCATGGCGAAGGAGCCGGGCTCCTCGTTGACCAGGAAGTTGCAGTCGCCCTGCCGGTACAGCGTCACGCGCTTGCCGCGATGTCGCGCCACGGCCGCGAAACCCAGGCGCGGGAACAGCGCGTGCAGCAGGCCGGGATCGGGCGCGGCGAACTCGACGAACTCGAAACCATCGACCCCCATGGGGTTCTCGAACTGCACCGGCTGCATGCCGATGTTGGGTTGCGCGCTCATGGCGGTCTCCGGTTGTGCGCGGCGCTTGCGCCGCCGGTTCCGGCAGTATAGTTTCACTTGCAACCATTTGCAGGATGCGGCGCACCATGCCCGATCGCGCTCCGCTGGAGCTGGAACGTTTTCTGCCGTACCGGCTGTCGATCCTCAGCAACACGGTCAGTCAGGCGATCGCGCGCGAGTACCAGGCGCGGTTCGATCTGGGCGTGACCGAGTGGCGCGTGATCGCGGTGCTGGCGCGCTATGACGGCGCGGGTTTGTCGGCGCGCGAACTGGCCGAACGCACCGCCATGGACAAGGTCGCGGTGAGCGCGCGCTGGCGCGGCTGGCGACGGCCGGACGCGTGCTGCGGCGCACCCATCGTGGCGACAAGCGGCGCTCGGTGTTGCGCCTCTCGGCTAGGGGCTGGGCCATCCACGATGTGGTCGCGCCGCGTGCCCGCGCCCACGAACGCGCGCTGCTGGCGCGTCTCGATGCCGGCGAACGCGAATGTCTCGAACGCATCATCGACAAGCTGCTGGGCGCCGCTCCGACAGCGTAGTCGCAGCGACCAGCACGCGCTGGCCTCCGCGCGCGCTTTGGCCCCCACTGTCGCAGCACCGAGCCGAATGCGAGGATAGCGCTCCGCTCCTCCTGCCACGCGCATGCAACCCACCCCCGTCGCGCCACCGGCGCACCGTTCGTCCTGGCTGCGCGTGCTGCGCTGGCTGCTGCCGCTGGCGCTGCTTGCGATCACCTTCGTGCTGGCCGGACGCGAGCTGTCGGCGTTCGATCTGCGCAGTCTGCAGCGCACGCTGATCGCGATCCCCACGCTGTATGCCGCGGGCGTGGCGATTTTCGCGCTGGTGGCGGTGGCGTATACCGGACTGATCGACCTCGCCATCGCGCGCTGGCTGAAGTTTCCCATCGCCACCCTGCCGCTGCTGCGGCTGTCGTTCGTGGCCAATGCGCTGGCCAACACGCTCAATCTCTCCGGCGCGGTGGGCTCGGGTGTGCGCCTGCTCGGGCTGAAGGGCCACGGCATCACCCTGCGCAATGGCGCCGCGTTGGTCGGCCTGCAGATCCTGTCGCTGCCACTGGGTTTGTCGGTGCTGGTGATCGGCGCGCTGGCCAGCGGCCACCTGCCGGCCACGCCCAACCACGCCAGCCACGTGCTGGCGCTACTGGTGCTGCTGGCCGCGGCCCTGTACCTGCCGCTGTATTTCGTTCTTACCGGGCGACGCAAACTGATGGGCTGGCTGCCCGCGGACCTGGGCGTGCCGCCGCTGGCGCTGCGCGCGCACCTGGCGCTGCTGTCGCTGATCGACTGGGTGCTGGCCGCGGCCACGCTGTGGCTGTGCCTGTACCTGGCCGGCGCGCAGTGTCGCCGCTGGAACTGCTGGCGCGTTCGGCGCGGCGGCGACGCTGGGTCTGGTGAGCATGATCCCCGGCGGGCTCGGCGTGTTCGATGGCCTGCTGCTGCTGGCGCTGAGCGCGGCCGGCGTGCCGGTGGGCGCGGCCGGCGCCGGGCTGTTCCTGTTCCGCGTGGTGTATTACCTGCTGCCGATGCTGTTGGCGCTGTGGCTGGGCGCGGGCATGCTGGCGCAACGCATGCCGGCGCTGACGCGCCTGCGCGAGCGCATGGCCGCGCATCCGCTGATCGAGCTGCTGGTGGTGCCGGCGGGGTACCTGGCCAACTTCGGCATCCGCGTGCTGGCGTTGTTGACCTTCGGCGCCGGCGTGCTGCTGCTGATCTCGGCGGCGCTGCCGAGTCTGCACCAGCGCTTCTTGCATGCCGCGGGATTCATCAGCATGCCGGTGCTGGAAGGCTCGCACTGGCTGAGCATCGTCATCGGCGTGCTGCTGCTGGGTCTGGCGCGCGGCATCGACGGGCGCCTGCGCGTGGCCTATCGCGCGGTGCAGTGGCTGCTATGGCTGGCCGCGCTGCTGGTGCTGCTCAAGGGTCTGCACTGGGGCGAGGCGCTGTTTCTGCTGGCGGTTCCCTGCTGCTGCGCGCGCGGCGCCAGGACTTCAGCCAGCGCGCGGTGAACATGGCCTCCGGGGTCAGCCTCGGCTGGCTGCTGGGGTTGCTGCTGGTGGTCGCGGTGTTCTTCGCCGTGGGCGTGGCCGACATCCTCGGTCAGGACAGTTTCGATCTGCTCGCCACCGGCGCCTACGCGCACGCCTCGCGCCTCGCGCGCGGGCTGGGGGCAGCGCTGCTGGGGCTGGCGTTGTATCTGGCCTGGCATGCGTTCGCGATACGCCGGCCCAAGTTGCCGCTGCCGGACCATGCGGAACTGGAACGCGTGCGCGAGTTTTACGCGCAGCACGGCGGCGGCGCCTTCGCGCACCTCAGCTTCATGGCCGACAAGCACCTGTTCTGGGGCGCCGGGCAGCGCACCCTGATCGCCTACGGCAACGTGCGCGATCGCCTGATCGCGCTGGGCGCACCCAGCGGCGAGCCCGCCGCGCAGGCGCAGGCGATCCTCGACTTCCGCCGCTACGCCGACAGCCAGGGCTGCGCGCCGGTGTTCTACGAGGTGCTGGAGCCGGATCTGGCGCGCTTCCACGATCTTGGCTTCGACTTGTTCAAGCTGGGCGAGCTGGCGCTGATTCCGCTGGCCGAGTTCTCGCTCATCGGCAAGCGCTGGGAGGATCTGCGCCAAGCCGTCAACCGCGCCGCGCGCGAGAAGCTGAGTTTCCGCATGGCCGTGGCGCCGTTCGACAGCGCGCTGCTGGTGGCGCTGGAGCAAGTCTCGGATGCGTGGCTGGCGGACAAGGGCGTTGCCGAGAAGGGCTACTCGCTGGGGCGTTTCGATCCCGCGTATCTGGCGTGGGGACCGCTGGCGCTGGTGTATCGTGAAGGCGAGCTGATCGCCTTCGCCAACCTGCTGCCAGGCTACGGCACGCAGGGCTACACCGGCATCGACCTGATGCGTCATCTGCCCGATGCGCCGCGCGGCAGCATGGATTTCCTGTTCGCCAATGTGCTGGGCTGGGCCAAGGAGCAAGGCCACGCATGGTTCAGCCTGGGCATGGCGCCGCTGTCGAATGTCGGTACCACGCCCTACGCGCGCCTCAACGAGCGCCTCGCCGCGCTGGCTTTCCGCCACGGCAACCGCTTCTACAACTATCAGGGCGTGCGCCGCTACAAGGAAAAATTCCGCCCCGAGTGGGTCGGCGCGTACCTGGCCTACCCGCGCGGCCTGTGGGTACCAGCGCTGCTCACCGACATCGCCGCACTGGTCGCCGGCGGCTATCGGCGCATGCTGCTGTCTTGAGCCGTGCTCACGGTCGCGCATGGATCAACGCGGCAGCGCCTGCAGGATCACCCGGCCGAGACGGTCGTAATCACCCTGGTAATGGTGCCCGCCGGGCAGCGTGACCAGTTTGGCCATGCCGCGCCTGGCGAGACTGTCGCAATAAGTATCGTGGCCCTCGGCCTGGCCGGAGAGGCAGATCACCGGGATCCTGGTGCGCGCGATCTCCGGGTCCAGCGGCACGTTGTACTGGTGCTTGGTGGTGGTGAACCAGTCGCCGATGTGGATATCAAACCAGCCCTCGGGATCGGGCGAGATCAGCACCTCGGCACCGACGTGCTGCTTCAGCTCCGGTGGCAGCAGGTTGTAGACCACCGGCACCACGCCGGCGCCGAACGAGTAACCCATCAGCGTGTAGCGCGCGTCCGGGTAGCGCGCGGTGTAGGCGGCAAGGATGCGCGCCAGCGCCTGCGCGGTCTGCCGCGGGGTTTTCTTGTGCCAGAAATACTCCAGCGAGCTGAGCCCGACCACGCGCACGCCGTGCGCGGACAGCACCTTGGCCACGCCCTTGTCGAGCCCCGCCCAACCGCCGTCGCCGCTGAACATGATCACCACGCGGCCATCGGACGTGCCCTTGGGCGCGATCTCGGTGAGCGGCAAGTCCTCCAGCTTGTCGGCGAAGGCACCAGCGCTGAGCGCCGGCTTGCGCACCAGCGCATCCAGCGCCGCCGCCAGCGCCGCGCCGTCGGCCGGCGCGCGCAGCGCGCGCCCGAATGCGACGGGCGGGCCGATTTCGTTCTTGCCGGGGCTGCCCGCGGCCAGCCACGGCAGCGGCAGCGGCGTCACCGGCGCGAAGCCGAAGACCTTGCCCTGCGTCACGGTGGCGTTGCCGGCATCGCCTTTGCAAAACGCGCGCGGCAGGGTGAACTGTCCGTCCCAGCCCAGCGTGGCCATGCCGGCGAAAGTGCCCGAGGGCGCCTGCACGCCCAGCGCGTAGGTGAAATCGGCGCCGCCGTCGAAGCCGACGATGAACGGGCGCAGGTAAGTGGGCAGGTGCAGGGTTTTCTGCATCCAGTGCGACAACTCCTCGACGTGTCCGGCCGGGTAGCTGCACTTGCCCTTGAGCGCTTCCAGCGTTTTCAGATAGCGCGGCAGATCGACGCCGATCACCAGGCTGCCGGCCTGCTGCAGGCCAGTGGCATAGCGTGCTTCGTTGGCACCCCAGCCCGTGGTGCGCGAAAACACGATCACCGCGCGCTGCGGGATGCCGGTGGGCTGGTACACGCGCACCGGCCCGAACAGCCCGTAGTTGATCAGGTGCGCGCCGTAAGTTGCATCGGCGATCGGCGGCGGCGCGGCATGTGCGCGTGGGATGACCGCGACGCCAGCCAGCGACAGCGACAGGACAGCGGGCAACAGGACGGAGCAAGCTTGCGCATGATTCAGACTCGGAAAGTGGCAGTGGGTGAGTGGGGCGGACGCGCGGAGGCCAAGGCATCTTCCAGCACATCAGGATCCTTGGGCAGGGCCGCGGTCAGCACCTCGGCGCCCGTCGCGGTGACCACGACATCATCCTCGATGCGGATGCCGGTGCCGCGATAACGCGGCGGGGCCGCGCGTTCATCCGGCGCCACGTACACCCCGGGTTCGACCGTGAGCACCATGCCGGGTTCCAGCAGGCGCGGCTCACCATGGATGCGGTAGTCGCCGGCGTCGTGTACATCCAGACCCAACCAATGCCCGGTCTTGTGCGGGAAATAGCGCCGGTAGCTGCCGCTGGCCAGCGCTTGCGCCGGCGTGCCCTTGAGCAGGCCCAGCGCGCACAGGCCCTCGATGAGCACGTCGCGCGCGGCCTGATGAAAAGCCTCCCAGTCCCGCCCGGGGCGAATCACGGCCAGCGCCGCGCGCTGCGCGTCCAGCACCAGTTGATACAAGGCGCGCTGCGCCGGGTTGAAACGCCCGTTCACCGGCAGCGTGCGGGTGATGTCCGAGGCATAGCCCTGCCATTCGGCGCCGGCATCCAGCAGCAGCAAGTCGCCGTCACGCAGCAACGCGTCATTGCGCGCGTAGTGCAGCACGCAGGCATTGCGCCCGCCGGCGACGATCGGCGGATAGCTGGGCAGCGCGCCGGCACGGCGCAGCGCGTGCGCGAAATCGGCCTCGATGGTGAACTCGGGCACGCCCGGCGCCAACGCCGCCCACGCGACGCGGTGCGCATCCACGCCGATGCTGGCGGCGTGGCGCAGCAAGCCCAGCTCGGCCGGCGATTTGAACAGGCGCAGCTCGTGCAGCAAATGCCCCAGCGCCAGCATTTCCTGCGGCGCCTGCGCCACGCCCTGGGTAGCGCGCAGGCGCCGCAGCCAGGCCAGCAGTTGCGCGTCGAACGCGGCCTCGCGGCCGAAGTGGCAGTACAGCCGCGCGCGGCCTTCGAGCATGCCGGGCAGGATGTCGTCGATGTCGGCGACGGGAAACGCGTCGTCGAGGCCCAGCTCGCGCACCGCGCCCTCCGGGCCGCGCCACGCGCCGTCCCAGCGCTCCTGCGCGGGCTCGCGCTCGCGGCAGAACAACACGCTCTGCCCGGCACGGCGACCGGGCAGCAGCGCCAGCACCGCGGCGGGCTCGTCGAATCCGGTGAGGTACAGGAAATCGGAATCCTGACGGTATGGCCACGTGGTGTCGCCATTGCGCAAGCGCGGCGGCGCGGCGGCCAGCAGGATGGCGGCATCGGCGCCGGCCATGCGCATCAGCTCGCGGCGCCGGCGCGCGTATTCGCGCGCGCCGATCGGGCGCGCGGCGCTCATGCCCCGGCGCGATCCACGTCGGCACCCAGCTCGACGTGCACCAGCATCACGCCGATGCGCACGAACTCGACCAGCTCGGCCAACGCCTGCAGATCGTCGGCATCGGCGTCCGGCGCCACCGGGCCGGCGGCAAGCGCGGCGAGGACGTGCAGCACTTCGTCGACTTCCGCGGACAGACGCCGCCCCGCGCCGGCGCCGGCCAGGCCCAATCCTTCGAGAAATCCGCGACAGAAGTCCACCAGCGCCTCGGCCTGATCCTGCGGCGGCTGCTCGGCGTCGGGCAGCAACGGCACGTAACCCAGCTCTGGATCGGCCAGCGACTTCTGCGTGTCGGCCAGACAGGCGCGTGCCGCGGCACGCAGCGCATCCGCCGCGCTTCCGGCAATATCATCCAATAGCACATCCATCTCGCGCAGGGCCGGCTCCGGCGCCAGCGCGCAGGCCAGGGCGGTGATGCTGCCATGCAACTCGCTGGCGCTTGCGGGCGCGCGCGCGGCGCTCAAGGCTTGGCTCAATGCGAGGTAATCGGGGGCGGTGGTCATGCGGGTGCGACATCCACGGGGGCGGTGCAGACGCGCCATGGCGGGGCGCGTCGATCAGCCTAGCCGCTTGCCCGGGGATTGCCTACACTCGGCGCATCGGGGGAGATCGGATCGTCATGCCGGCAGGTTCCACGCGCACCTTGCACGCTCTGGCTCTCACGCTGGGGTTAGGTGTGTTGCTGCTGGCGCCGCGTGGTCACACGCAAGCAGCGGTACCGGTGCGTCACACGGTGGCGATCACGCACTACTACTTTGAGCATATCGGCGCCAACGACGGTCTGCAGCAATCGGGCATCAGCAGTATTTACCAGGATGCCGAAGGCTTCATCTGGATTGCCGCGCCCTCGCGTCTGTACCGCTTCGACGGCCACCACCTGCTGGCCTTTCCCAATTTCATGCACCGGCGCGGCAGCAGCCCCGCGGCGATCACCGACATCGCTGGCGCCGGCGCCGGGCGGCTGTGGCTCTCCACGGCCGCTTTCACGCGCGATGCGGGCGGACCCAACATCATACTGTTCGATCCCACGCGTGGCCCGCAACCGTTGCCACCCGGACTGCTGGCGCCCGGCCCGGGGGCATCGCTGCTCGGGCTGCCCAACGCGCGCCTGCTGATGTCCGGCCCCGCCGGCGTGAGCTTGTGGGACGCCGGTCAGTCACGCCTGCACACGCTGTGGCAAGCGCCCGCGCAGAGCGAGGGCAGTCATGCGCTGACCCTGTGCGGCAAGAACACCGCCTATGCGCTGGCCGATGGCAATTTGCTGCGTGTGAATCTGGCGCAGCCAGCGGCGGTCGCGCTGGCATTGCCTGACAATGCCAGCGGCAGCGGCCAGGCCCTGCTGTGCACGCATCATGGCCGGCTGCTGCTGGGCACCAAGGCGGGCCTGTTCGCGCAGACTTCCGCCGGCGGCTGGTCGCGCCTGTGGCCCGAGGCGGCCGCAGCGGCCGCGGGCGTGGCAGCGCTGGCCGAGGATGCTAGCGGCGCGCTGTGGATCGCGCCCGATTCCGGCGGTCTGCTGCGCCTTGCCGGCGACCAGATCCAGCGCGTGCCATCACGCCACGGCGTGCGTGGCGACCTGCCCCCGGGCGCGCTACGCCAACTGCTGGTCAGCCGCGACGACACGCTGTGGGCCATCGCCGGTGCGGCGGGTGTGGTCTATACCGATCCGCGCGGCACGCGCTTTCAGTCGGTCACCGTGCCCGATCGCAACGACCCCGAGGATCGCGCCAACTTCATCCGTGCACTGGCCCCGGCCGGTGACAGCAGCGTGTGGGTGGGCTCGCACGCCGGGCTGATGCTGTACGACGCGCGCACGCAAACATTGAACGATTACACCGCGTTGTTGCTGCCGGCGCTGGCGGCCGAAGCGCCGCGACCGCCGCAGCCGGGAGCGCCCGCGGTGGATGGACTGGCCGTGGAAGGCATCGTGCGCGAGCCAGCCAGCGGCCTGCTGTGGTTGGCGACCAGCGCCGGTCTGTTGCGGTTCGATCCGGCCACCGGCGTGGCGCAGCCCGCCTACCTCAGCGACCCCGACAATCCGGTACCGGGGCAGTGGCTGTATACGGTCTGGCAGGCGCCCGACGGCACGTTATGGCTGGCCGGCGCGGTGCGCGGCGTGGCGCGCTGGCGGTCCGGCATGACTGCGCCGCAGTGGCTGCCCGCGCCACCTGGCAAAACGACATTTCCGCATGCGATGGGTTTCGCTGCAGCCAGCAACGGCGGTGTGTGGATCGCTAGCAACGGTGATCTGCTGCTATGGCAACACGGCCAGTTGCACGTGTTCCGCCATCAGCCCGGACAGGCCGACAGCCTCGGCAATGACGAGGTGATCAGCCTGACACGCAGCGCCGACGGCACGCTGTGGGTGGGTACCGGCGACGGCCTTGATCGCCTGCTCAGCATCGGCGGCGGGCAGGCGCGCTTCCAGCACTATGGCCTGCGCCAGGGCCTGCCGGACAGCGTC
>AUZZ01001597.1_pt1 | contig 9703 bp, 10 predicted proteins | sample 49831 | NCBI WGS metagenome assembly AUZZ01 (sample SAMN02212408, study PRJNA193665) | mine drainage metagenome | reverse complement strand
GCAGCTCGCGGTAGGCCTTCTCCAGCATGTATCTGGCCAGCATCAGCTGCTTGATAAGGTTGAACTCCGCATTGCTGCCTGCCCCGCTGAAATCTACCTGTGATGCATCTATGTTCTCGGCTCTAGAATCTCCTATGAGCCTTGATGCACGGGCGTGCATGTACTGGCAGTACGGGCCTGAATTGCCTTCAAAGTTCAGTGCCCGTGCCCAAGAGAATATTATCCGCTTCTCGGGGGAGACCTTGAGGAACTCAAACTTTATGCCGGATACAGCAACGTTCCTTATTATATATGCTTTCTCTTCTGCATCCTTCACCAGCTTGTCGTTCATTAATTCCGATGCTTTCTTCTCACTCTCGGCAAGCAGTTCATCCGCAGTGAACCCTATCCAAGTGCCCTTTCTGCCTGCGAGATGCCCGGTCTCTAGGTCTACGACGCCGTATGCAACATGCATTAAGCTCTTATCTTTGCCGCCATCCATTTTCATTATGGAAAACTTCACCGCAGCCTGCTCGTTGCTCTGCCTCGCATCTATAGTGTTTATGGCTTTGTTCATATTGCCGAATTCCATGCTGCTGCCTTCCTGGGAAGTTATATATAGCTCCTTTCCGTTAGGCTGCGTAGTGAAGACGGTATACTTGAACGGATTGTCTAGCATGCCGAACTTCCACATATGGAACGCGATGTCCTTGGCCACATAGGTTGGGACGCCGTTGCTCCTTACAAGCACCTTTATCTTCTCTTTGGCGTTGGATATCTCCTTCGGCAGGCCTTCTACCCCGGCAAAGTCTATTATGGTGCAATCCTTGTATTTGTCATGGCCTTCGCTTATCACACCCTTTTCCTTAAGCATTGCAATAGCCCCATCTAGAAGGTGCTCCCTGACTATGTCTGATTCCCGAACAAGGACGTCGTGATATATACCGTAATCGAAGGACGTGCGATAATACGCTTCGACGCACTTGCTGGTAACTTCGCGGGCTATCTTGGCCTCTTCAGTACCTTCTGTCTCTATCTTTATAGTAGTATCGCTTATCATCTTGCTGATACTCTCATCCTTGGCTTTCGCATTGACCTCCACATATATGTTGCCAAGCCAGTGATCAAACTTGCCCTCTTGCTTTTTAGCGGAGGATATGATCTCGGGGTGCATATAGCCCCATACCGCCTGCGTCGCTTGAAGACCTAAGTCATCTATGTAATCCTCGCGCTCTACATACGCGCCGCAGAGTGCATGTATGTTGGCAATCGTGTCGCCCAACAGGGCACTGCGCAGATGCCCCACATGCCATGGGTGCGCCGGGTTCACGCTGGGATATTCTATTATCACCTTGTCCCTCTTGGCTGCCTCGGATTTCACGCATCCATCCTTGGCCGCCAATATGTTAGTGACCACAGCGCCCGTGACCTTCGCCCGGTCCAATGTAAAGTTTATGAAGCCGTTTTTCTGCTCCACTGCGCTCACATAAGGCAATTTCCGCATAGCCTTTATTATCGATACAGCAACCTCTTCAGGGTCCTTGCCCTCCATTTTGCCTATGCTCAATGCTATCGAGCATGATATGTCGCCAAATCCTTTCGACATGCTTATGCTGTTATCCACATTTATGTCGGGCATGGAGTTTGCGTGCATTGACTCGCTAACAGCCTCGGTTACGTCCCTCCTTATTGCAGAATAATCCAATACCATCAGTGAACACCATCTATAACATCATACTTTTTGAGTTCTTTTGGGATGTAATCTATAATATCTTGCGCTATTATATGTTCACCCTTCTCGGCGTAGAGGGCATCACCTACCCTTGAATGCACATAGACTGCAGCAACAGCACTTTCAAAGCTGTTATCGTGCACCGCTGCATAAGAGCCTATTATGCCCGATAAGATATCGCCTGTGCCCATCGTCGCGAGCGCAGGGGTGCCTGCCCTGTTTATCTTTAGCAAGTCACCGTTGGTCACTATAGTCTCGTGCCCTTTCAGCACCAGTACGCAGTTGTACTTCTTCGCGAAATTGAGCGATTCCATTACCCTATTGTGCAGCGTTTCCTTTGACAGATCAATGCCAGATAGGGCCTTGTACTCCCCATAATGCGGCGTTAGTATCATATCGTTGCGCAACAGGTTCTGGTACTTCATCAATGCACGCATGGCCCCGGCATCCACAACCATCTTGTTGTTGAGGTCCCGTTCGTATTTTATTATTGCCATCATTTTCTTGTATGAGTATTTTAAGTTGGCTATGCCCGGCCCCAGTATCATCGCAGTATGCTTTGTATTATGTATCACCTCTATGACACTATCTAGATCTGGGGATTCGTCGAAGCCCTTGACCACCAGACCTGGTGACTGCTGCCGAGCTAAGGGCTCTATCTGCTTCGGCACTGCGACAGTAACGTATCCCGAACCTGATCTGAGTGCCGCCATTGCCACAGTAGCTGCACGCGCGGCCAGTACCGGCGCGCCGTGGTAGTCTTTGCTCCCCCCTATAACTAGCACGCTGCCATGCGAATATTTATTCGCCGAGATAGATATGGGTTCGGTAGCTAAAATCACGTCCCCGGGACCAGACAAAATCTCCGCCGACGAGGGCATCCCTATATCCACAGTGTTTATACCCTGCATGGAGCTGTTGTTCGCCAGACCCTTCTTAATCTTATGCATCGCGAGTATAGACGCGGATTTTATGTGTATTACATTCATAGTTCCTGTATCTGGATCCACACCTGAAGGTATATCTATCGAAATCACATCCTTCTTCGAATCGTTAACGAGCTTGATTATGCCCCTGAGAAGCCCCGTGAGCCTCCCCCGAATACCTATACCCACAATCGCATCGACTACCGTATTCGCCTTTGCTAGATACCTTTTCAGCAAACTTATATTGTCTTCATTGATTATATCTATGTCCATTATGCTGGACAGTAGCTTATAGTTCAGAAGCGCGGTTTTCTTATGCATCTCAGACAGGTTGCCCACGATTGCGACCTTTACGTTGGCATAGTTGGATATATGACGTGCCAATGCCATGCCTATTGCACCCTTGCCGCCTGTGCCGCATAGTATTAAGACATTATCGCCTTTCTTGCTTCTTAGCAGATATTCAGCCACAGATGAACCGGCATTCTCTGTGAGCAGGCTCTCTTCAAATCCGAGCGCTTCGGCATTGGCAAGCAGGGAGTATGCATACCTCTTGCTCATGTATTTGCGGGTGTAGATTGTAAACTCTTTTAAACTTGCATAGTATTAATTCTTTAATAATATTATTAAAAGACTTAGTGGTGTTTGAATCTCGAAGATATATAAGCAGGGAAACAAGCTTGTCGTGGGCATACCCTACGAAGTCATCGCAGCGCTCAGCATAAAGGAAGGCGACGAGGTAGACTTCTTCAAATATTCCGACATGTATTTTCTCTTCGCTAAAAAAAGTGACATTGTAAAGGCGATAACGAGCCTGAAAGTGGGGGATGGGACGCAGGCGAGGAATTACGCCAAACCGCCTGCCGAAGGCGCGGAGATAACGCTGGATTCGGCAGAGCTGTCACTGCTTAAAAAATTGGATACGGTTAAGTATAAGGACCGGACCGAAAGCAATATACTTGGCATGCTGTCTGATGCAGAGAAGAGGACATTGCAGAGCCTTATATCAAAGAAGGCAGTATCGCTTTTCAAGAAAGATGATGTTGCACGGTACAGCATAACGAAGAGCGTCTACGATAAATTCCTATTCGGCAAACGCGAAACCGGCACTGCGGTGAAAAAGGTAAATGCGGATGATAAGCCAGCGGTTAAGGCCCCCGAAAAGAAATGGGTATCGAAGCTCAAGGAGCAGAACATGTATGCTGATCTGCTGGAAGCCAAGGGCTATATAGTGCTATCCAACGAGGCTGAGGCGGCGGGCCTTTCCTCGGCGCTCGAGGAGAGTATCAGGATGGGCCTGGTGGTCGGAACACGCGCCTTCAACAAGAAGTTCTACGTAGCGCTTAAAGGCTTCGTAACACAGAATGCCCCCATGCTGCTCAGAATCATCGAGAAGAAGGGTGTAGACATAGCCACGATAGCCAAAACCGCCAGCATGGAGGAGGATGCAGCGAGGACCATATTATACCTGCTTGCCGAGAGCGGCGATGTGACCGAGGTCAGGAGGGATATTTTCAAAGCTGCATGATGCATGCAGAGAGTCAGAATAGGTTATACTGCTGCGACATGGTTTATTATAATCAGTATTATAGCGAACGCTATGATTGCTATAAGTACCACCTTCGGACCGACTTTCGGCCCTTTTGAAGGGGCATCGTAGAAGCTCATTATTCCCGCTTGGGATTGCGGAGTGTATAGTGTTGCCATAGCGACTTACCTTAATTGGTTCTTATACAGGATGTTATGTACCCGTTAACCAGCGTCTGTTCCACCCATATCTATCATCTGCCTTAATTGATTCTTATACATGCTGTATATAGCTGCAACTTAATAAATGTTTCTCTTTTTAGGTTGCAGCACCTTACTCGCATAAGGCCCATGTAATAAATATATATAGCTTCCAGTTTTAATACTATTGAGGCAATTAGATGGAAGCTGCGCCAATGACACGCGACAACCCAATGGGAAATGCTATTCAGCATGACACGGACAGCGGCGCAAAAAAAAGACGGGATAACGCTCTCTAAACCATTGGCATTCTGGTTTGGGTTCCTTGTGCTAGGTGTCATAATATTGCTAGTTGTAGTGCCGCTATTGCCTGACATAGGTTTGGTATCTATCAGTCCGGCATTGAGCAATATAGCCAAGGGCATATTGTATCTGCCCGGATCCATAATCTTTCCGCTGATAGTGGCATTGTGGATAGGTGAGAGAGTAGGAATAGCAGAGGACAGGATGCATAGCGCTGTGACTATAGGCCTTCTCAATACGGTATATACGGCAATGATATATATCATAGGCATATTCATGGTATTCTTGGTGCTGTACTATTCAAAGAATGTGCTGCCATTGGGCATGAACACGCATGATTTCTTGCTCTATCTTGTCGCTATACCTGTTACAATATTGATAGTTTTAGTGCCTTCTTTTTCCGCCATGTCCGCTGCAAGGCACATCAAATGATGCATATATGGTTCACGCTTTCTTTGCCGAGCTCACTATCTTTATTATATCATGTTTTTGAGCACATAATCCTTTGCCACCCTGATCTTTTTGACTGCGTCTATTGCGTACAGCATGCCTTTGGCAATGTCTGTGTGAATTGCTCTTGCCAGATCCAACGCAGTAGAACCTTCTCTTAACAATATAGCATCAGGCAGTATGTTGCCGTTGTGGTCCGTGTATTTGTTCTCGTCCTCCACAGGATATACTACTATTAGGCCAAGCAGCTTAAAAACCAGTGTATTGAGTATCCTTTGGACCCCTGAGCCGCCATTTACCTTAATGAACTCCGACATATATTTCAGGGCATCCTTTTGCTCTTTAGTCATGCTCTCGTTTATTGTTTTAAAAGAATCACCACCATCATAGGATATTAGGCCGCCCCTTGACGCTTTTGCAAGTGCAAGTTCTATTGCTGCCGAACACGCTATGATATCATCCTCGCCCAATTCCTTCTTCAACCTCGATACATTATCTTGGGCACCTGGCTTGTCCACTTTGTTGGCAGCTATAAGTATGGGTTTGGATCTCTTGAGCAGAGCTTTTGAAAAAGCCATTATATCTTCGTCAGACCAGTTTATCCTGCTGGTTGAGAGGAAGCACTCCTTTGCTGATTCTTCTATGTCATTGCTGCTGACCTTCAGCCCTGCGAGAACATTGTACAATGCCTGTGTACCATCCTCGTTTTTTGATATTGTATTCATGTGTTTCTTAAGTATCCCGTATAACCAGGCCTGCAACTCGGCCATGACCATGCTTATGTCGTCATAAGGATTGCAGGAATCGCAGGGGTTGCCATTTGGATCTGTGCCGCCGCTGGCATCAACTACCAGAATCAGGGCATCTGCACCTGCCAGGTCGTTAAGGAACTTGTTGCCCATACCCTTGCCAAGGTGGGCATCCTTGACCAGACCAGCGACGTCTATTATGTTTATAGGTATGCTGCGCACACCATTTGAACAGCTTCCGCTCCTCGCGTTGCATTTTATGCCTATCAGCGTCTCGGCGCAAGGCACTTTCACATATGCGACGCCCATGTTGGGGTCTATGGTTGTGAAAGGATAATCTGCTATGCCGACATCATTAAGGGTCATCGCCGAAAAAAGCGTGCTCTTACCCTTGTTTGGTGCACCTATTATGCCTATTATCATTTAGTCACTTCATCTGAATAGTTTTATCCTCACAACTTTCTTGTTCTCCATCTCACGCAAGAAGTAATAGATTACCATTAGGGACATTATTAGTACGACACCGATTTCAAGCGCTTCTTTTGGCATGCCAGCTATGAATAACAGAAGCAAGATTACACTCACTATGATTAGATATGGATATAATGGCATGCGGAAGCTCGGCCGTATATTCTTCTGCCGCCTGAAGTGCATTATGGCGAAGGCGCTTATCAGGTATGAGAAGAGCAGCCCGAAGTTGCTTATCGCTGCTATTATGTATATGTTTCCAGCGAACAGCATTACAACACCTATAACTGCAGATATTATAACACCATTGACCGCCACATCCCTTTTCTTATTGTATTTCCTTGTGATTTTGGGCAACAGGTGCGCATCGCCTATTTGGTATAGTATCCTTGATGAACTTAGGATCATTGCTAGAGTGGCAGATGTAGTAGCTATCAGCGCGCCTATATCTACTATAAAAGACAGCGAGTATGGGGCATGGACGTAGTTTAGGGCGAAAGCAAGGGGGTCCGCGTTTATGGTGAACTTCGATGCCGGCACCATAGCCATCAAGGCAATGATTATTAGTACGTAGAAGACCATGCTTATCACTACCGATAGCAGTATAGCTTTTGCGGCGTTCCTCCCCCCACCTTCAACATCGGATGTAAATGTGGATATTGCTTGGAACCCGGAGTATGCAAAGAAAACGGCTATGCTGGCGGCGAATATTGCTGCTATGGTGTCCTTTGAGGGTATCATCGCGAAATTGGAATAATGGAAAGCGTGCGAGTAGAAAGCGATGAACATCGCAGCTATTATGAATACGCACAGTATGCCCAATTTGAACAGGACTATCCAGAAGTCTGCCTTAGCCGCTTTTCTGATGCCGAATATGTTTACCACGGATAATGCAAATATCAGCGCTATGGCAAATATATCCTGGTAGGCTAGGCTATGCATGCCTATAAGCTGCCCGAGATACGACCCGAAGCCCAGAGCTATTGCGGATATAGCAGTCGCAAAGCTGAAGTACAGCAATATGCCGGTTATGAACCCGAGTTCGCTGCCAAACGCTTCATACACAAAAGAGAATGCTGCACCCTTTGCTTGGGGCATTATGGCGCCTAGCTCTCCATACTCCAATGCGACTATGACTGCAAGTATACCAACTAAAATAAATGCGACCAGAGCGCCAGGGCCTGCAAGCGCTATGGCGGTGCCGCTGAGAACGAATATTCCAGCGCCTATTATGGCCCCCAGACCTACAGCAGTGGCTACTTTCATGCTTATTTTCTTGTCTGGCATTGCATCAAACTGCTTGCGCAAAACAGCTTATTAATCATTTCGATATGTTTGATATATTATGTGTTGTGAGCATACGGACAGGCAACTTTGAAAAGACATAAATAGATAAAACAGCATTAAAATCTTGCAATCAATGCAGGGATAGCAAAGCCTGGTCAAATGCGACGGGTTCAGGGCCCGCTCCCTTAGGGGTTCGAGAGTTCAAATCTCTCTCCCTGCATTAATTATCTTTTTTATCTCTGTAAATAGCCGTTCCGCATCTTCAATCGCTTTCATCGCGTCTTCTTCAGACACCATGAATTCGGCATCATAAGCTACCATATGTCTAATCTCCCTATATCGGTCAAAAAGATCCACGGTACTCTTCTTAATTTTTCCTTTGTCGGCATATACCTCTTGCACATATCCCACAACACAGTAATGACTGCGCTCTCTGAAACCATCTTTTACCAATAATGCCTTTCCAGAGAGCAGCATCACTTCATAGGCCATTAACACCGAGCCGTCTGGTGCATTAGCATCAAGACTAGATTTTGCTTCTTTCAATAGATTTGCAGCCTTCTCCAACATCTTTATTGCAGTTTGCCTTGAAGGCTCTATTCTCCTTATCAACCCTTTCTTTATACAGTCATCTACTCTGCCCAATACTTTCACCGAATAGTAGTACAGACCCAAACAATAAAGTAAAATAGAATATTGGGTTATCATCTTTCAGTTTCTTAATCTTATCCTTATCAAGGATTAAAATCTGCGGTTCTACGTGCAAAGACTCACCAATATGTCTAGACAATCCAGCGATATCAATTGCCCTGATCTTGCTCCCGCTTTTTACCCACACATCTATATCACTCTCTTCTGTGTTTGTTCCATTCGCCCAAGATCCGTATAATCCAGCACCATCTACGTGAAGTTTTTTGATTGCGGCGATTGTTCCGCTTTCTTTTATCCTGCTTAGATTGACTGCCACTTTAAGCGATCGGATATATGGATCCTCCAAATTTACGACACTGTCTCTTATAAAACCATCTTTCTTGAGCTTTTTTATTACCTCGCTGACGTGACCCTTGCTCACATGCAGCTGTTTAGCAATTGCAGTAACTTTGACTCTCTCTTTAGGTCTATCCAATAAGTACTCAGTGACTCTACCCTTTATACCTCCATATGGGAAAATGTCCATGATATTTGTTCGGAACTCAAATTTATAAATGCTTGTTTCCATTCAGGGAACTAAAAGTTCCCTTAAACAGAACGATTTGTTCCGTATTCAGAAACATTCTCATTTTGTGTTGAGGCTGCCCTCAGAGGTTCGAGAGTTCAAATCTCTCTCCCTGCAAATCCAAAAGATTAATATATATTACCATATAAAAGTATATATGGTGAAATGGCATGGTAAAAACAACGATTAACTTAGACACAGAAATATACAAGTTATTAGTCAGCGAAGCCGTAGAAAGATATGGGACCACAAAAACCCTTTCTAAGATAATAAACGAAAAGCTAAAGAGAGCTAAAGCTAAACCGATTGCAGACATTGTAGAAAAAACCGCTGGTCTGTGGAAAATAAAGGAAAGCGGATATGAGTATACAAAGCGCATTCGTTCTGAATCTGAAAAAAGGTTAAGGTAATATGATGGATGAATTGGTATTTGATACTAGCATTTTGGTAGATCATCTTAGGGGGGTCAGGAATGCAACAGCCCTGATTGAAAAAGTAAAAGAAGGTTTGATAGTAGGACACATATCAATCCTAACCGAGGCAGAGCTCTTCGCTGGCCGAGATTCTGAGGACTTGAATAGACGTGCGCTACTTGTAGAATTGTTGAGCTTATTTAACAAGACTGATATGAACGAAGTAATAGCCAGAATAACTGGAGAATTTAAGAGGAAATACGGAATATCGCTCGCAGATGCTATAATAGCGGCAACTGCTTTCATATTGCGCTCAAAACTAATTACACAAAATATGAAAGATTTCACAAAAATCAAAGAAATTAGTGTGGAGAAACCATATTAGCTGAAGCCTGGTCAAATGCGACGGGTTCAGGGCCTGTTCTCCTAGCGGGTTCGAGAGTTCAAATCTC
>AUZZ01011109.1_pt1 | contig 9734 bp, 8 predicted proteins | sample 49831 | NCBI WGS metagenome assembly AUZZ01 (sample SAMN02212408, study PRJNA193665) | mine drainage metagenome | reverse complement strand
TCACGTCAGCGTCATCGCGCCCGGTTACTTTGCGCGGGCTGACCGATCCTCTCCACGGGCCAGCATGGGGCAACTATCTTGGGTGCGGATCACCTCCGGCGCGGCGCTTGCAGCCGCGCCGTTTCTTTTGTGGTGTGCCCAGGCGATGCCGCGCGCCGATCAGCACAGCCCGCGCTGGCACAGCGAGACCGGCGCGCCGCTGCCGATGACCAGATGATCGAGCACGCGCACACCGATCAGATCCAGCGCCTGTTTCAGCGTTTGCGTCAGCGCCACGTCGGCGGCGCTGGGCTCGGCCACGCCGGAGGGATGGTTGTGCGCGAGGATCACCGCGGCCGCGTTGTGGCGCAGACAGGCGCGCACCACCTCGCGCGGCGGCACGCTGGCGCCATCCAGCGTGCCGCGGAACAGTTCCTCGAAAGCCAGCACGCGGTGGCGGTTGTCCAGGAACAGACAGGCGAATACTTCGTAGGCGCGATCGCGCAGTTGCGCGCGCAGGAAGGCGGCGCTGTCACCGGGGCTGCTCAACGCCGGACGCGCGGCCAGTTCCTCGCCCAGACAACGCCGCGCCAGCTCCAGTGCGGCGAGCAGGCGCGCGCGCTTGGCTGGACCGAGACCAGGCATGCGGCAGGTTTCCGGCGCGTTGAGCAAGGCCGAGACGCTGCCGGCGCGCGCCAGCAGGCGCTGCCCCAGTTCCACGGCGCTGGCGCCGCGCACGCCCTGTCCCAGCAGCACCGCGACCAGTTCGGCCGGCGCCAGGTTGGCGGCGCCCATGCGCAGCAGGCGCTCGCGCGGGCGGGAATCCTCGGGCCAGTCGCGGATGCTCATGACGCCAGCATGGCGTGACCGTGACGCGGCGCGCAGCGGCCGACGCCCGCGCATCCGGTAAGCTCTCCACTTTGCCGGCTGTCGGGTTCCGCCCACATGATCGCCCACATGATCGCCCACATGGTCGCCCACATGGTCGTGCTGCCCCGATGCGATTCCCGCGCCGCGGGGTTGGCGCCATGAGCGCCTGGCGCGGCCCGCGCCGCGTGCTGCTGGGCGTCAGCGGCGGCATCGCCGCGTACAAGTCTTGCGAGCTGGTGCGGCGCCTGCGCGCGCGCGAGGTCGAGGTGCGCGTGGTGCTCACCGCCAACGCCGAGCGCTTTGTCACCGCGACCACGTTTCAGGCGCTGTCCGGGCAGCCGGTGCGCAGCGGTCTGTGGGATGCCGCCGCCGAAGCCGCGATGGGTCACATCGAGCTGGCGCGCTGGGCCGAGTTGATCCTGATCGCGCCGGCCAGTGCGCGCACGCTGGCGCGTCTGGCGCACGGTCTGGCCGACGATTTGCTCAGCACGCTGTGTCTGGCCAGCGACCACCCGCTGGTGCTGGCGCCGGCGATGAATCGGCTGATGTGGGCACACCCGGCCACGCAGGCCAACCTCGCGCTGCTGCAGGCGCGTGGCGCTCACGTGCTCGGCCCGGACAGCGGCGCGCAGGCCTGTGGCGAGACGGGCGACGGGCGCATGCTCGAGCCCGACGCCATCGTCACCGCGCTGGATGAGGCGCTGAATCAATCGGCCGCGGACGCGACGGCGCCCGCGCTGCAAGGCTTGCACGTGCTGGTCAGCGCCGGGCCGACTTGCGAAGACCTCGATCCGGTGCGCTATCTGGGCAACCGCAGCTCCGGGCGCATGGGTTTCGCCATCGCCGCCGCCGCCGCGCAGGCCGGCGCCGAGGTGACGCTGGTGGCTGGTCCGGTCAGCCTGGCCACGCCACCCGGCGTGGCGCGACGCGTGGATGTGCGCAGCGCGCTGCAGATGCACGCCGCCATGCTGCAAGCAGCAGTCAATGCCGACATCGTGATCGCCGTCGCCGCCGTGGCCGATTACCGCCCGGCGCAGGTCAGCGCGCACAAGCTCAAGAAACACGGCGGCCCGTTGATACTGGAGCTGATCGAGAATCCCGACATCCTCGCCGCGCTGGCGGCGCTGCGCCCCAAACCATTCCTGGTCGGCTTCGCCGCCGAGACCGAGCAGCTCGAAGCCCACGCGCGTGCCAAGCTGCGGCACAAGGGCGCGGATCTGATCGCCGCCAATGTCGTCGGCGCCGGCCGCGGCATCGAAACCGCGGACAACGCGCTCAGCGTGTTCTGGCACGGCGGCCAGCACGAGCTGGCGCGCGCCGACAAGGCCACGCTAGCGCGCGAACTGGTGACGCTGATCGCCGCGCGCCGCGCGGCGCAAACGGATGTCGCACCATGATCGAAGTGCGATACCGCGTGCTCGATGCGCGCCTCGGCGTCAGCATTCCGCTGCCCGCGTATGCCACGCCGGGCAGCGCGGCCATGGACTTGCGCGCCGCGCCCGAAACGCGCTCACGCTCGAGCCGGGCGCCGCCGCGCTGGTACCCACCGGGCTGGCGCTGCACATCGGCGATCCGGGCTGGTGCGCGCTGATCCTGCCGCGCTCGGGCCTGGGCCACCAACACGGCTGGTGCTGGGCAATCTGGTCGGCCTGATCGACGCCGATTACCAGGGTCCGCTGATGATTTCGTGCTGGAACCGCGGGCAGGCGGCGTTTACCATCGCGCCGGGGGATCGCATCGCGCAGTTGCTGCTGCAGCCAGTGGCGCAGGCGCGGTGGTGCCGGTGACGGAATTCGCCCCCAGCATGCGCGGAACGGGCGGTTTCGGTTCGACGGGCACGGGTTAGCGGGGTGTCGAAAAATACTTCACTGACAGCGGGCGTGGATGCCCGGTACGCGGATCAAGCGCGCAAGCACCTTGATCTGGCGGGAGTGAGTACGGACCTGTGCCGGACTCACGATAGCGAGACGGTGCAGGACGGCACTGTCTCGACCTTCGGCTTGGCGCGGGGACGAGGCGCATGACGGCAGCGCAGAATCGATCAGCTCGGCATCCATCCGCCAGACCGCCGCGCGGCTGGCGCGCGCTGCTCGGCACCTTCGACTGGCGCCGCGAGTTGCCGCTGGCTGGCGCCACCGTGGCGCTGTTGTTCGGTTTGTTCGCGGCCTGGCAAAGCTGGGAGCTGTGGCAGGTGCAGCAAGCCGTGGCCGCGCTGACGCCGACGCGCGTGCAGGCGGCGCAAAATCTGGGCGGCCTCGTCGCCGACCTGCGCAAGCGGATCGCGCTGGCGCTGCAGGACCCCGCCGTGCAGGCGGACATGATCAACGGCCCCAGCGCCGCGGCGCAAGCGCGCCTGCACGCGCTGCTGCCGCAAGCGAGCCGGATCGAGCTGTTCGGGCCGGATCTCAACGAAGTGCTGCGCGCCGATTACGCGCGCTTCGGCTATGCCAAGGCGGCGCAACTGGTGCGCGCGCAAAGCATCGCGGCGATGGTGCGCTTCGAAGTGCGCGGCAGCGCGGGTCGGCAAACCCTCAGCCTCGCTGCGCCACTGCAGGACGGCGCGCATCTGCTCGGCTACGCCTGGATCGAATACCCGTTCACGCTGCTGCAGGCGCGCTTCGATGCGCTGCCCGCGCCGCATGGCGGTGGACGTCTCGAACTGCGCCAGCAGGGCGTGCTGTTGCTGGCGCATGGCGGCAGTGCCCAGCCCGGCGCCGAGGATGCCGGATTGCCGGTGCCCGGCAGCGCGCTGAGCGTGCGCGCGCTGCCGCCGAACAACTACGTGGTGCTGACCGAATCGCTGCCCCTGGCGCTGCTCTGGGTGGTGCTGGGATTCGGCGGCGGCATCGTGTTGCTGTGGCTGCGGCGGCGCGTCTTCGGCGCGACTTCTTTTCATTTCGGAGAACCCACCTTGGCTGATGTCATGCGCGAGCAACCACAGACCGCGCCCAAGGCCCCCGTGATGGCCAAGGCAGCCACCCCCACGCCTGCCGCCAGCGCCGCACCGGTGGCGCTGGATCGCAGCATTTTCCGCGCCTATGACATCCGCGGCGTGGTCGGCACGCAATTGTCCGCAGAGATCGCGCGCCTGCTGGGTCAGGCGATCGGCAACGTCATGCGCGAGAAAAATCTTGGCGAAATCGTCATTGGCCGCGACGGCCGCCTGTCCGGCGCCGAGCTGGTGGCGGCGCTGGGCGAGGGCCTGCGCGATGCCGGTTGCCACGTCATCGACCTCGGCGCGGTGCCCACGCCGGTGGTGTATTTCGCCGGTTTCCTGCTCAACACCGGCTGTGGCGTGGCCGTTACCGGCAGCCACAATCCGCCCGAGTACAACGGCTTCAAGATCGTCGTGGGCGGCGAGACGCTGAGCGAGGACGCCATCCAGGATTTGTACGCGCGCATCAGCGAGGGCCGCCTCAAGCGCGCGGACGGCGGCAGCCTGCGCCAGCAGGACGTCGGCGCCGATTACATCGAGCGCATCAGCGGCGACGTACAACTGGAGCGCCCGCTGAAAATCGTGGTCGACTGCGGCAACGGAATCCCCGGCGCATTCGCGCCGCAATTACTGCAGGCCATCGGCGCCGAGGTCATTCCACTGTACTGCGAGGTGGACGGAACGTTTCCCAATCACCATCCCGATCCGTCCGATCCGCGCAATCTCGAAGACCTGATGCTCTCGGTCAAGCGCATGGGCGCGGACTTGGGCGTGGCCTTCGACGGCGATGGCGACCGCCTCGGCGTGGTCACGCCCGGCGGCGAGAATATTTTTCCGGACCGCCTGCTGATGCTGTTCGCGGCCGATGTGCTGACGCGCGATCCGGGCGCGGTCGTGATCTACGACGTCAAGTGCACCGGGCATCTGGCGCCGGCTATCCTGCGCCATGGCGGCGTTCCGCTGATGTGGCGCACCGGGCACTCGCTGATCAAGGCCAAGATGCGCGAAACCGAGGCCGCGCTGGCCGGCGAGATGAGTGGGCATTTCTTCTTCCGCGAGCGCTGGTACGGCTTCGACGACGGCATGTACGCCGCCGCGCGCCTGCTGGAAATCCTCGCCGCTGACCCCGAACGACGTGCGCCGGGGGCGATCCTCGCCGCGCTGCCGCGGGATGTGAGCACGCCGGAACTGAAAATCGCGCTGGTCGAGGGCGAGCACTACGCCTTCATCGAACAGTTCCGCCACAACGCGCGCTTCGAGGGCGGACGCATCAGCCTGCTCGACGGCGTGCGCGTGGACTGGCCGGATGGCTTCGGTCTGGTGCGCGCTTCCAACACCACGCCGGTGCTGGTGCTGCGCTTTGCCGCCGACACGCCCGAGGGGTTGAAGCGCATCCAGGAGGCCTTCCGCGCGCAGTTGCTGGCGCAGCGGGCGGATCTGAAGCTGCCGTTCTGAAGCGGGTAGCCGGAAATCGGTAAACGGCTACCGGTTCCCCGCTATCGGTTACCGGCTCAACTCACGGCATCTGGCTGTCGGCCTGTTCTTGAGCCAGATGCTTGATCTGGCGGTAGCGTGCCAGTTGCGGCGCGATCGCCGCCCGCGCCGCGTCGCGCTGCTGTTGCTGGCGCTGCCAGGCCAGGCGCTGTTGTTCGACCACCGCGCGCTGCTGGGCGATGTCGTGGGTGAGATAAAGCGGCACGGGTTTTTTCTCGTGCTCGATCTCGGCGGCGCGCTGCAGCATGTCGGCGAGGCTGCTTTCCTGGCTCTGCAGGTTGATTTCGGTGGCGCGCATGGCTTGGGTGACGTTGCTCACCTGCGCTTCCAGCGCTTTGCGCAGGTCGGCCTCGGTTGGATAAGCGGTCAGCAGTTGCGCGTCGACGGCCTGCTGGCGTGCGCGTGCGGCCTCAAGCTTGGCCTGCGCGCGCGCGGCGGCTTCCTCGGCGCGGCGCTCGGCGGGGCTGGGCACGTGCTGCACCACCACGCCCTGCGCATTGACGATGTCGTAGCCGCGCGCGATGGCGTCGGCGCTGAGCGTGTCGCTGAAATGTAGATTGCCGTGGGTATCGTGCCAGCGGTACTGCACTGGGCCGGTGACGACGGCGGCCAGCGCCATGCCGCTGGCCGCCAGGCCGAGGGCCAGCACCAATGCCGGCGCAAGGCGGCGCAGCAGTCGCGGTGGGGTCTGGATCACGAGCAGGCTCCTGGAATCAGTATGGGCACGCGCGGCAGTGTAGCCGCGCTGTCGCCTTGCGGAAGTGGCGTGCTGCACGACTTCAGCACGCGGTGCGCTTGCGCAGGCGCGCGTAGAACATGCCGTCGAGGCCATCCTCTCCGGGCAGGATCTGCCAGCCGGGACCATCGGCGCGGCCGGCCGGCAGAGTGATGGGCAGGGCTTCGGCATCACCGTGCGCGGCCAGGAACGCCGCGGCTTGCACGGCATTTTCGCCGCGCAGGATCGAGCAGGTTGCGTACAACAGCGTGCCGCCGCGTGCCAGCAGTGGCCACAGCGCATCCAGCAGCGCGCGTTGCTGCGCGATCAGCGCGGGCAGATCGCTGGCGCGGCGATGCAGGCGCACGTCGGGCTGGCGGCGCAGCACGCCGGTGGCCGAGCACGGCGCATCGAGCAGGATGTGCGTGTACGTCACGCCATCCCACCACGCCGCCGGTTGCGTGGCGTCGCCCACGCGCAATTCGGCGTGCAGGCGCAGGCGCGCGAGGTTGTCGCGCACGCGCGTCAGCCGCGCTGGCGCCAGCTCCAGCGCGGTCAGTTGCACCGCGCTGCGTTCGAGGATGTGGCAGGCCTTGCCGCCGGGCGCGGCGCAGGCATCCAGCACGCGCGCGCCGGTCGGCGCATCCAACAGGCTGGCGGCCAGTTGCGCGGCGCCGTCCTGCACGGCGCACGAGCCTTCGAACCAGCCCGGCAACCGGGTGACATCGAGCGAGGCTGCCAGCGTTACCGCGCTGTCGATCCAGGCGTGCGCTTGCGCGTCGATGGCGGCGGCGGCGAGGCATTGCAGATAGTCCGTGCGGCTGCCACGCGCGCTGTTGACGCGCAGCGTCGGCGGCACCTCGGCATTGCTGGCGCTGATGATGGACGCGGCGTACGCGGGCCAGTCCGCGTGCAGCGCTTGCAGCAGCCAGTCGGGCAGGCGCGTGCGGCTGACCGCATCCGCGTCGAGTTGCGCCAGCAATGCGTCGCGCTCGCGCAGCCAGCGCCGCAGCACGGCGTTGACCAGGCCGCGTTGCGCGTCGTGGCCCAGCGCCCGCGCCGCGTCCACCGTGGCCGCGACCGCCGCGTGGGCGGGCACGCCGAGGTCTTCCATCTGCGTCAGGCCCAGCACCAGCAGCGCCTGCAGCGCGCCGAGACGTCGCGGCAGCGGCTTTTGCAGCAGTCGTGGCAGCGCCGCGTTCCAGCGCAGCCAGCCGCGTGCGCCGGCGTACACCAGCGCGCTGGCGAAGGCGCGCTCGCGCGACTGTGGCAGTCGCGGCAATTGCTGCGCCAGCACCTCGCGCAAGGATCGACCGTCCAGCGCGATCTCGGCGAGCGCGCGCGCGGCGACGGCGCGAGTGTCGGCCGGGGTGACGGTACTCATCGGCGCGCGCGCAGCTCGGGCCGTGCGTTGAGGTAATCGGCGGCGCTGATGCGGCGCGCGCCGGCGCGCTGCAGTTCGGTCACGCGCAGCACGCCAGCGGCGGTGGCCAGATCGATCCCTGCGCGCGTCGCGCCCAGCACGCCGCCGGGCGCGGCGCTGGCAGTCGCCGTGCTTGCGGGCAGTGCCTGNGCGCGCCACACGCGCACGCGCTCGCCGGCGATCTCGGCCGCGGCCACCGGCCACGGATCGAAGGCACGCACCTGGCGCTGCAGTTCGATCGCGGGCTTGCTGAAATCGAGCACGGCCTCGGCCTTGTCCAGCTTGTGCGCGTAACTTACGCCCGCCGTGGCCTGCGTCTGCGCCGCTGGCAAGGTGCCGGCGAGCAGTCGCGCCAGACCGATGCCCAGCACTTCGCCGCCCAGCGCGGCGAGACGATCGTGCAGGCTGCCGCCGGTGTCCTCGGCGATGATCGGTGTGCGCCGCGTCAGCAGCACCGGACCGGTGTCGAGGCCGGCCTCCATCTGCATCAGGCACACGCCGGTTTGCGTGTCGCCGGCCAGCAGTGCGCGCTGGATCGGCGCCGCGCCGCGCCAGCGCGGCAGCAGGGAGGCGTGCACGTTCCAGCAACCGTGGTGCGGAATCGCCAGCACCCCGCGCGGCAGAATCAAGCCGTAGGCCACGACCACCAGCAGATCGGGCGCCAGCGCCGCAAGCTGCGCCTGCACTGCGCGCGTTTTGAGCGATTCGGGCTGGAACACCGCCACGCCCGCCGCCAGCGCGGCCTGCTTGATGGGGCTGGTGGCCAGCGCGCGCCCGCGTCCGGCCGGCCGATCGGGCTGCGTCCAGACGCCCACCAGTTGTGTACCCGGCGCGTTGCGACACGCCGTGAAGCAGGGCAGGGCGAAGGCTGGCGTTCCGGCGAACGCCAGTCGCACAGGGGCGCGCTGCATGCTCAGGCCGTGGCGGCCTGACGGTGCCGCTTGTCCAGCTTGCGGCGCACCATCTCGCGCTTGAGCGGCGAGAGGTAATCGACAAACAGCTTGCCCTGCAGGTGATCCATCTCGTGCTGGATGCACACCGCCAGCAGATCGCTGGTTTCGAGGGTGAAGGTCTTGCCCTCGACATCCTCGGCCTCGACGGTAACCGTCAGCGCGCGATCAATATCGGCGAAGATGCTGGGCACCGACAGGCAGCCCTCTTGATAGGTCTGCGTGCCATCCTGGGCGAGGATGCGCGGGTTGACCAGGGCCAGCGGCTGGTCGTGATCCTCGCTGACGTCGCACACCAGTACGCGCTGGTGCACATTGACCTGGGTTGCCGCCAGACCAATGCCGGGTGCGGCGTACATCGTCTCGAACAGGTCGCGCACCAACCGCGCCAGCGCCGCGTCGAAACGCGTGACCGGCTGCGCCACGGTGCGCAGGCGCGGATCGGGGAATTCGAGGATTTCAAGCTTGGCCATGGCGATGCCTCCCAAGCGGAGATGCGGATCGCGGAGCCGATCACAAGCACGCCGCTGCGGCTGCGGCTATTGTAAGCACGCCGCGCGGGCCGCGCCTGATCGATTGTTTCATCGGGCGAATGCCGTGATGCGTGGTCGAGAAACCATAGTCCGTACACGAAAGAAACCAAAGTCTGTGCATTTCCCCCGGTTTCTGCACAAACTATGGTTTTCCTGCACTGCAGCACGGCAGTTGCCGCCGCGATTTACCGCTACGCGCCCAGCGACCGCAGTCGGCCAGGAAACGGACCATTGACGGCAATCGCCCTGCATGGGCCGCCGCCGCCAGAAAGCGGAGGCCTATTTTGGGCTCCGTCATCCAGGAAAGACTAGCTATGTCTACATCAATCTAGGCGAAACACGCTAGATATGGCTAGTTTTCATAGACAAAGATGGGCAGCCCACAGACTTGGTAGCCACGGCGTTGCGGATGCTATCGGACCGGGGCGACCGTGTAGGCAAGGACTGACTGGCTTCCGCTGCCTTGGTGGGCCGCTGCCGGCCCTTATGGAAAGCTCTCCATAACGGCCCTGTCCAGACGTTGGCGCCTCCGTTAGCGCAGACATCCGGACGGCAGCTTCCCGCCTCCTTGAGGCTGGTCAGGTCCAGCCCGAGGTCAGCTTGCTTCGTGTATGCGTTGTGCCGGCAGCCACCGCAGCGCGCCGGGTCCTGGGGGCACTTCATGAATACGATCCATAATGGACTCGCATGTACACGACGATAGGAATCGACAGAGCGGGCTCATGTCGCCGGTTGGAGAATGACGTTCCCGTCATCATCAAAGGAATACTCCCTGCGGAACGACGTCGCCCGAAGGGGTGTTGCTTGCGCGATATGAAACATATAGGTAGTCTAT
>AUZZ01006145.1_pt1 | contig 9743 bp, 11 predicted proteins | sample 49831 | NCBI WGS metagenome assembly AUZZ01 (sample SAMN02212408, study PRJNA193665) | mine drainage metagenome | reverse complement strand
AGTTATCACCCCACATATGGCTATTAAGAAAAACTTTTCTAACTCAGTTGAATTATTCCAGAGATTTTTACCCTTCGTGTTGTCCTTATATTTATAAATCGAAAATAGCATGAGGAAACCGACCAAAAGAACCAAAAAAGCCGTTGTTGGGTCTAAAAAAGGTATACTACTAGGAAGACTATTGGGAAAATCCAAAAGTATCATAATAGCTGTTTACATTAAACTCTTAAATATTTGTGCTAAAATCCCTAAAAAGGGACATTTCTTCAATCTATATATAACCCCTACTAGAGATGGGCCTGGAGAGATTTGAACTCTCGACCTACGGCTTATAAGACCGCCGCTCTGACCAGGCTGAGCTACAAGCCCACCGCTCGATTGAGCATTTAAGATTGACGCTTGACAATAATTTAATTCTTTTCTTTTGGCCCTATTTATGGGAATGTGTAATTGTTTACCACATAGCTGGGCTTGGCCGCTTTTGGAGGCAGTTGCCCTGTGTAATTGTTCAGCGCCAGTATGCGTATCGGATATGTGTTGTTGACGAAGTTTATGCCAGTTGCGTTGGTTGGATATACCTGCGTGAACCCTGGAAGCGAACCGAAGAAGAACCCTTTGTAGAAGTTCGAGGTGTAGAACTCCGAAGGCGCGTTTGTTATGGTGTCGTTGGGTGCGTTCGGGGTGTAAACCATCAGGTACTCAAGGTACACCGGGCCGCCGCGCTGCAGCGCAGATTCGCCCAATGGCGATTGCGTTATGGCCTGTATGTACGCATTCATCTGCGTTCCGTTCTGATAGTATACCTTGAAAGCCCCGCTGCTTGTCGGGTTAAGATCTATGCACACTGTCTGGTTCGAGAGCGAGTTGTTGTTCACCAGATATGAGTATGCGTATTGCGTTGTCGAATTGGATATTGAGCAGTATTCGCTTATGCTGGGCTTTTGTATCGATGGTATTAGAGTAGGCAGTGGCACTAGCACATACTGCGGGTCGTGCGCGAGCTCGCATGGCGATAATCCCAGGGCGTATGGCACAGGCGGGTTCTGCAGCTTGCCTTCAGCTATCGCGAAGGCCCTCGAGGTCTCGTTTATGTTGACGCACGCGAGGAAATCAAGAGCGCCCCACTTAGCTATTAGCCCTTGGTCGAATATCAGGTATTTCGTCTGGTTCGTATCCATGAAATGGGCCATCACGCTTGGCGTATAATTGTCCTTCGGCCCAAGGACATAGTTTGCCGCTACTGCAAAGTCAAGCGTTGGGACAGCGTTGTCGCCCCTTGTTACTGTCGGGGTCTGGCCGAACCAGTTTATCCAGTCTCCGTAGTCCCACCACGACATCACCCTTGGCCCGCTGGGCCCTATGTTCTGTTTCATCCATGACAATGCGGCGAGCCAATGGCCTGGGACAACGTTGCAATAAAGGTCAAGCCCTATCTGGTTGTTGCTGTTGCTCAGTGACGCGCATGCGGTTGTCGGTGAACTATAATACAGGCTCGTTGATCCTATCGCCTCTATGAGCGAGTAGCTTTCCCCATATATGGGATGCGAAAGCACTGCTCCTGCTATCTCTATTATGATGAAGAAGGCAAACAGCGCCCACATGTAGTTCCTGTACTCTGTCCTGTGCGTGAAAAGTATGAATAGGAGGTATATCATAGCTATTATAGGCGAGAAGAAGAACAGCGCTATGCTGAATACGAAGTACATCATGTCCTTATGCTCCGTGTATGCCCTCTTTATCAGCATGGATATGCTATCGTCGGTCTCGCGCTTGAGCTTGAAGTTGTTGCCCGCCAATATTGCTATCTCGCCTATCACTATGCCTATGAGCATTATGTATGCGACGCCAAAGTGGGGTATGTACTTAACTTCGGAGAATGCCGCTACCATCAATGGCACGGCTATCATAAGGTAGAATATGCCCGTGTTGCTCCTCCTGTAGTATATGCTGATGCATATTAGTATTATTGCTGCGGCAGAAATTATCCATACAAACAGCGGCACGCCGAACATGCTTGATGCTATTATTCCCAATCCCGCTGCGCCGAAATTATAAGTAAGGCCTGTTGGTGCGAATTCCTGCACCGTCATGAACAATGGGGTTGATGGGGTGGTGAACTTTGTGCTTAGGCTAAGATATCCCTTGACGGGCTTGCCGAGCGGCGTGAAGGCGAGCAGCGCCAATACGATTACGGCTATTATTACCAGCCACAGCGCTTTGGCCTTAAAGTCGATTTTGTTGAACAGCACATGGTACTGCTTGAGGATCCTCGGCAGATAATCGATAACTGCTATGAGTATAAGGGCGAACAGCGGGCCGCTCACCGTTATCGGTAAGCCAAGAACAGAAGGTATCCTTCCGCTCAGAGTCGCATGGTATGGTGAATAGAACGCCAGGAATATGGCTATGACTATTATCACCGTCGCGTTCATCTTGTAGAAGTCCTTGCCCAGGTCACCCCTGAGGTAGCTTATGATGCCCTGGAACACTATGTAAAGCGTGAGCACTCCCGCATCTACTGTGTAGTAGTGCGCGCCGAGGAACGTTGAGGCAAATGCTACACCCGCGAATATGGCGAGCCTCGTGCTTTTCATGTTCTTCACGGCTAGCATGTATGCGGCGAAGAAGAAGAACAGGCTGAATATGCCCCATGGTTCAAGCAGCTGCTCCCCTGATACAAAGGTGGTGAACAGTATTGGCATAGCCATGGCGAACGCGCCGCCTATCAGGCCGATATACGCATCATATTCGTTGTATAAGAGCATGAATATTACGAAGACCAATAGGGCGGCAGTTATCGGCGGATATACGCCTCCGACATAGCTCATGAGCGCAGTGTTGAACGTTGTATAATGAGGCCCGAGATAGTTTGCCAATGAGTACCAATACGCTTCAAGGTACGGCATTAATGGTTGTATTCGCATCACGGTGCCGTTGGCTATGACAGGCCAGGCTGAATGCGATAGCAGAGGCTGATAGCCAAACGCCAATAGGTGCTCAGCAGATAGCATATCGAAGTAGGGATCGAACTCGAAGAACGTAGGCGTTATCGGCACGCTGAGCATGCGGGTTGCGAACGTCATTATCATGAAGAGAAGCAGCACCCACCAGACCCATGACGGTACCGAGCGCTTTGTGGACAGATCCGCCGACCTGCTCTTCAGCTCTATCTTTTCCCTCTCCCTTTCCAATTCGGACAGTGTCCTTCTCTCCTCTTCCACATGTTTGCTAACTAGGGCTTCAACCGCTTTCTTATGGAGTTCTATTATCCTGGATTTCTCCTCCTCTGAAAGGCCTGAGGTGTTTGTTAGCTCCGACGCCTGCTTATTCTTCAGCGCGTTTTCCTCCTCTTCATGGTGCTTTAATATTGACTGGGCCTTCTCGAAACCCCTTAGGTTTGACCTCAATTCGGACATTTCGAGAGTATCTACGCGCTCGCTCGACTTTATCTGCCTTTCCTCCACCGCCCTCTTCGCCTTGGCGCTTATGTATTGCGAGAAGTCCTTGAAGACTCCCTCCTTCCAGCACACCAGAGCAGCTATTATCGTTATTATCAGGGCGTTTACCTCGAACAACGGCAATGAGAAAGCCAATGCGTGCACATATGGCATAAGATAGGCATCGATCCACGTTAGGGTAGCCGGCGCTATGAGGCCGAATATGAACCCTATCGTGAGTATTTCAAACGTGTGGAGCCCTGTCCTCCTGAGCAATGCGTATGCTAGAAGCACACCCGGAACGAACATTGTTACAAAGGCTATGAACCCTGTTTCCAGACCTAAAAGCATCAAAACCCTCGTGAAGCATTTAATTCTTGTTTTAACCCGTTTTCAAGACAGACTCGTTAGACAACGAATAAAGATATTCTGCTGCAAACCGTTTATCGCGGTTTCGCTTGGACCGTTTATCCGTTGAGTATCGACCTGGGCACTTCAACTGCCTTTACCTCCCTGTCCGGGAATTTGGTGCCTGGAGGCACTATCCTTACCTTTATGCCTATGGCTCCGTATTTCGGATACGCTGTCGCGTATGCGACACGCACCAGGTTTGTCACGTCACCGGCTTTCGGTATGTACCCTACGCTCTTCCTGATCGACTTTGACCTTGCGTTCTTTGCGACCAGTTTGCCGCCGATTATTATCTCAGTGCCTAGGGCGCCGTTTGCTATTATGCTCTTAAGGTAACTTTGCTGTATCCTCCTGAAGTTGAGCCCGCGCTCCAGCTTCTGCGCTATGTCCTTCGCGACCAGCAGAGGCTCCAGCATCCTGTTCTCCACTTCCACTATGCTTATCTGCGGGTTCTGCATCTTGAACAGCTGCTTTACCTGGTCTGTGAGCGCATCTATAGTCTTGCCGCCCCTGCCTATCACCCTGCCTGGGTTCAATACATAAACAGTAATCCTTGTTATGACTGGTGTCTTCTGCACCTCCACCCTAGAGAAGCCCGCCTTTGTGAGCGACTTTTCCATGAACTCGGATATACTATACTTGATTATTGAATCGCTCAGAAATTTGTTCTCTATTGCCATATAAAGCCTCATTAAACAGTTTTATCGTCTTTGTCATTTGTCTCGGTCTTCACGGGCTCAGTCCTTTTCTGCATCTCTGGATGCACAGGCTTCTTTGCCGGTTTTGCTGCTCCTGTTGGGGGTGTAAGCGCTTTTTCCTTCGATGCCGCCTTAGCCTTTGCCTTCGGCTTTTGCTTCTCCATCTTCTCGAGATATTTCTTGCTGTGCCCTATTGCCTTCTGCATCTTCTTGCTAAGGCCCTTCTCGGTGCCATTTGCTATCCCTATCTCCAGCTTTGCAAATTCAAGGTCGCTGCGCCTTGCCGATGAATATCCATAGCCGCCAGACCTGTGGTACAATATGCCTTTTGGCGGATACCTGCGGTTTATCGTGGTCTTGTTCGCGGTTGCATGGACCACAAACATTACTTCAGGCTCCAAACCCTTGTTGGAGGCATTGGCCGATGCATTTGCAAGCGCCTTCCTCACGATCGAGGCGCATTTTATCGGGTACCTGCCCTTCTTGCCGCCCAGCTCATGCCTTGAACCCATGCCCTTGTTGTGCCTGCGGAACAGTATGGGCACGCCCTCCTTTACTGAGTCCAGTATCTCAAGTGCCTCTGGTACGCTTTTGTACCTTATCGAATCGCATACGTTGCACAGGTCCTTATAGCTCGCGTTGATGTCCTTCATGTGCGCGAAGACGATTTCAGACCTGTCCCTGTTGAATGAATACTCCAATTACTTCACCGATAGGAATTTACTTCCGCGTGTCGCCCTTATACCTGGCGCCGAGTGCTGCACGCGCTTTGTGGTGTATATGAACTCGCCGAGCCTCCTGCCGACCATGTTCGGCGTTATCGCCAGCTCCTGGAATTCCTTGCCGCTGTATAGTTTAAACTTAAGGCCGATCCATTGCGGCACTATCACCGCCTCCCTTACGTGTGTCTTGATCGGCTTGTCTATGCCTTTCTTCCTGTACTCCTCTATCTTCTCGTTGAGCATGCGGTAGTTGAGCGCATTCCTCTTCAGGGCTCGCCTAACTCTGGACTTTATCGTCTTTGTGAACTCTTCAGTAGACAGGGCCTTTACCTTGTCGCCCATCATGCCTTTATATGCGATTCGCTCTACCATTTTATCCCTTCTTCTTTCTTCCTACACGCCTGGCCGCTATGTGGCCCACCTTCCTGCCTGGCGGCGCGTTCCTTGAAGTCATGCTGCTCTTGCCTTTGTGGTGCTGCTTGCCTCCGAACGGATGGTCTACAGGGTTCATCTTTACTCCCCTGTTCCTTGGCCAGGTCCTGTTTAAAGCATGATATATATAATGGCTCCTGCCTGCCTTGACTAGGGGCTGGTCCAAAATTCCCCCTGCGGCTATCACGCCGAGCTGTGCCCTGCACATGCCCGGGAGTACGACGCTTGCCTTTGAAGGCATGGTCACAGTGGCTGTGCCGCCTATGTGCGCCTTTATGTATGCGGCTGCGCCGGCCACTCTCACCATCTTGCCACCATCGCCAGGTGTAGATTCTATGTTGTATATCGGTATACCTTCTGGTATCTCAGACAGTTTCAATACGCTGCCGAGCGTGAAATTATTATTGTAATCTACGAATATCTTATCGCCTATCGCTATGCCTTCCGGAGCTATCATCATGCTCTTGGAAAGGTCCTCGTATTGTATCTCCATTATTGGGACTGTATGGCCAGTGCTGTTGAACAGCGCCACTACCTCCCCTATCCTCTTTACGCTCGCATCATGCGCAAACTTCACGTTGACATCGAACGTGTTAGGAAGTTTCCTATACGTGTTGGAGCCTTTGCCGCGCCTTTGCTGTCTAAGCTTCTTGCCCATGCGATTACACCAATTTCAATTTCACTGCTATGTCCCCTGCTTTGTAATTGGGGGCCAGCTTTATAAATGCCTTCTTGAAGTTCTTCGGCATGTCTACCGTATTAACTCTGCTCACCTTGACGTTGAACCTCTTCTCGAAGTCTGCCTTTATGGTGCTCTTCGTAGCGTCGTGGTCCACGACATACGTTATGGTGTTCTGCCTGTCTATCAGGCCTACGACCTTTTCCGTTGCGAGCGGATATCTTAAAACTGTCATGATATATACCTAATTCTAATTTTCCATGTAGTACTTTGCTTGGCTCTTGAGGGTGAAATCGCCAACCTTGCCGTCTATGCCCTTCACCGCATCGGCGCTCCATACAGATATCCTGCCTGGGTTGCCGCCTGGAGCCATCATGTTTACCGTTATCTTGTCTATGGTGCATACGCTTATGCCGGGGATGTTCCTCGCGGCTTTGACTATGCCCTTGTCTGAATTGACTATGAGCGCCACCGTGTTCTTGTAATGGACCCTTCTGGTGCTCCTCCTTAGGCCCTTCTTTATGTACTTCTTCCTTCCCTCCTCGATGAGACCCTGGAGCTGCATGCTCTTGAAGAACTTTGTCACCTCCCTTGTGCTCTTGAGGGATTCTATGGCGTTGTCGATTATTATCGGTGTTGTAACGCCTTTCAGCATATGCTTCGCGCTGGCGGCTATCGAGCTAACCAATGCGGCCTGGTACTCGCGGTTGTTCATGCCCTCAGCAAGGCGCTTCTCTATCTTGTGCGGGTGCGCCCTCTTTCCCTTGACTGCCGAAGGTATGCGCTTTACCTGGCCCTGCCTTCCGCCTCCAAGCTTTTCCCTGGGCCTTATGGCTATACCCATGTGCCTGCCTGTCCTGTATGAAGCGTCATATCTGCCGTAGTACGTTGCTGTAGTCTGCATACCTGCGAGAAGGTAATGCCCCTGCGGCTGAAGCTTCATGCTCTGCTCGGCAACCACTGCTCTCCTGATGAGCTCTTCGCGCACGGCCTTGTCGAAGACCTTCGGCAGCTCTATGCTGCCAGCCTCTTTGCCGTCCACATTATAAACATTGACAGATGACATTGCAATTACCTATTTATATCTACTATCTTAGGCTCCTTTATGCCCTTTACATTGAGGTTGCCGTTGCTCTCCTTTATCCTTACGAGCCGCTTTGCAGGCCCAGGTACTGAACCATCGAGCAGTATGGCTGAACCTTTTATCACACCGTAATTGTTGAAACCCCCGCTCTTGTTGAGCTTCGCCGCGCCCTCCTTGTCGAATATCCCGAGTATGCGCTTGTTCCTCTCGGTCCTATAGTTGAATCCCATCTGCCCGGCGTGCGGTACGGTGTATAGAACTCTTCCTATACCCATAGATCCCATGACACCTATATGCCTTACCTTCTGCGTAGCTTTGTGGTTCAGCCTTGCGGTGCCGAAACGCTTTATGGTGCCCTGCCAGCCCTTGCCTGTTGATATTGATACCAGGTCTATGTACTCGCCAGGCTTGAAAACCTCGCTCGCCCTTATCTCCTTGCCAAGATGCGAGCTTATGAATGCGAATTTGTCCTCGATGCTCTTTGCGTTGACGCTTGTCTCGAACCTCTCTGGATGGTTCTGCTCTATGCTCAGGGCCTTGGGGTACGCGACGATCAACGCCGTTACGTCTATGAACTCGCCGAGGCGCTGCTTGAACGATTCAAGCTTGCTCTCGTCATTCTTTATTGCCTTCATCTTCAGCTTCTGCGCTATGTCCTTGCTGTACAGTTCTGCAGAAGCTGACCTATAGCCATTTATGTCGCCGCGCTTGTAGAAGCGCATGCCGTATATTTCCATTGAAGGTATGTCAAGTATGGTGCAAGCCCTGCTTATCTCCTGCTGCTTTGTGGGCGATCCCGAGTCGTCTATCATCGAGACGTTCGTCATGCCCGCCTTATAGGCTATTATGTCACCTAGGTGAACGCCATGCCGTGGTCTAGACCTTATCCTGGGCAGGCGCCCTGTGGCGCGTCTCCTCGGCCAATATTGCAGCGATCCTCTAGTCATAGATAAACACTTCTACTTTTGTACTTCGGCAAATCCTTTAAGAGCAGAAACGAATCTGCCAAGCCTGACTGAAATAAGGAATATATCAGCAGCCATATATCTTTTACACCAGCATATTTATATATTTTTACTTTTCTCGATTTGCGGAATATTTTCATGCCGCTTCTCTCGTAACCTAATAATAGCGTTTTATACATGAGAATGAAAACCAAAGATACGTCGCCATCAGTTAATCTTGGCCCTGTAGGCGTTTTCAATTATCTCTACGCCGCGCATCACAGCGTTCACAGATGCCCTCAGCGCAACCGCATCATCGGCGCTTATGTTGAACTCTGCTGTCTGTTTGCCTTCCTTCAGTTTTATATCGCTGCGCTTGTATTTGCTTTTCAGATCAAGTATGGCAGCGTAATCCAAATCTGGCAGCTTTGATATGCGTATTATTGCAGAATATCTGCCCATAGGCATCGGATCACTTCTGCTTGTGCTTCCTTCCAGAGCTTGTAATTCCTCTGAACGCCCTGCCGCGCTTGCTTGTGATGTTCTTGTAATATGAGTCTTTCTTTAGGGATGCACTCTGCCTGTCTGCCAGTATAACCTCGTAGAACGAGTGTGTACCGGATTGGCCCACTGAATATGAGTTCACCACTTCGCAGTTTGGGAACCTCCTTGCCGCCCTTTCCTCGGCGATAGACTGCAGGGATTTCATCCTCGCATAGAACCTGCCCGACTTAGAAGGCTTCCTTCCTCCGTCTGCCTTAGGTCTCTTTCTCTTGCCCTTGACCACCTTTACCCTGGCCATTAGTACGCCCTCCTTGGCTTTGTAGCCGAGCTCCCTGGCCCTGGGTATGTTGGATGGCTTTTCTATCCTTGCGACAGTCCTGTCTCCGGACCATTCCGCCATTTTCTTCTTGTATAAGTCGTCCCTTGCCTTGTATTCGGCTATGAGGGTCTCTCTTATGTTTTTATAAGCGCCCATGTGCATCACTGATAAGTATAAGCTATAAGTAGTAGTATTTAAGAGCAAACAATTTAATACATTTTGCTTTTGGACCGAATTGTGCACGTGATGATGCATAATGAAGTGCGTCATTCAACTTTCAATGGCTCGTAGCCGTATTCTTTCAATTTTCCCTCTATGTCCTTGTAGCTCTTACAGATGTATATGCAGCCAGAGTTCGGCTAGTCATTAAAAACAGGAAAAATAAAGCTTATATATTTCAATTGATTATATTACTATAGGCCACGTACCAGTTGGCATATTCGTCGTATAACATAATTGGTACGCTAATAAAAAGAGTCGCTAACAAGAATCTGGTGGATATTCGAATCGAAA
>AUZZ01002053.1_pt1 | contig 9818 bp, 8 predicted proteins | sample 49831 | NCBI WGS metagenome assembly AUZZ01 (sample SAMN02212408, study PRJNA193665) | mine drainage metagenome | reverse complement strand
CACGCTCAACCGCGAGTTGGGCATCACCTCGGTGCTGGTCGCGCACGAATTCGCCGCGGTGCGCGAGACGGCTGATCACGTGCACCTGATCGCCAACGGCAAGCTTGTGGCCAGCGGCACGCCGGGCGAACTGGCGAAGGGCGACTCACCGTGGACCGCGCAGTTCTTTGGCGGCGCGCTGGAAGGCCCGGTGCCGTTCCAGTATCCGGCGCCGCCGCTGGCGCCCGCATTTGGTTTCCCCGGAGCCCGCTCGTGAAGCAACTCGCCGTGCGTTTGTTCGATCCCCTGCTCGATGGCCTTGCCGATATCGGCCGCACCGGCCTGTTTCTGCTTGGGCTGCTGACTGCGTTGCCACGCGGGCTCACCTATCCGCGCGAGTTGCTGCGGCAGCTCTGGTTTGTCGGCGCCAAGAGCCTGATCATCATCATGATCAGCGGCTTGTTCGTGGGCATGGTGTTGTCGCTGCAGTTGTACTACACGCTGTCGATTTTCGGTGGTACTTCGGCGCTGGGTACGGTGATTGCGTTGTCCCTTTACCGCGAGTTGGGTCCGGTGGTCACCGCGCTGCTGTTTGCCGGGCGCGCCGGCACCGCGATTACCGCCGAGGTCGGGCTGATGCGCGCCACCGATCAGCTCTCGGCGATGGAGATGATGGCGGTTGACCCGATGGCCTTTGTCGCCTCGCCGCGCTTCCTGGCCGGGGTGATCGCCATGCCGCTGCTGGTGGCGGTGTTCAACCTGATGGGCATCTTCGGCGGGCACCTGATCGGCGTGACCTGGCTGGGCATCGACAACGGCACGTTCTGGTCCAACATGACCTCCAACGTGGGCGTATGGAAGGACGTGATCAACGGCGAGTGGAAGGCGCTGGTGTTCGGCGTCTTTATCAGCCTGATCGCCGTGTATCAGGGCTATACCGCGCCACCGACCAGCGAGGGCGTGGCCAATGCCACCACGCGCACCGTGGTGAGCAGTTCCATCGCCATTCTGGCGCTGGATTTCGTCATGACCGCCTTCTTGATGTGAACACTTGGACATTGCCATGAATCCCCGTCGTTCCTACGCTGCCGGCACCGGCCTGTTCATCCTTCTCGGTTTCGCCGCGCTGGCTTATCTGGCCACGCAAACCACGTCCCTGGTCAATTTCGACAGTGGGCCCAGCTATGATGTCACCGCCGAGTTCGCCAACATCGGCGGGCTGAAAGATCGCGCGCCGGTCAAGCTCGCGGGTGTGCGCATCGGCACGGTCAAACGCATCACCCTGGACCAGCGCAGCATGGATGCCAGGGTGACGCTGGCGATTTCCGATCGCTACAACCAGATTCCCGAGGATTCCTACGCCAAGATCATGACCAGCGGCCTGCTTGGCGATCAATTCATCTCCCTCTCGCCAGGTGGCTCGCCCAAGGTGCTGAAGAGCGGCAGCCTGATCGACAACACCCAGTCGGCGCTGCAGCTCGAAGATCTGATCGGCAAGTTCATGACCGGCAGCGGCGGTAGCAAGGCTGGCTCGAGCGGCAAAAAATAACGTCCCATCACGCGCGCGGAAACAAGCCCATGAACATGATTCGTCCCGCCTTCAAGTTCAGCGCCATCGCGCTTGCCGTGAGCTTGGCGATTGGCGCTGTGGCCCTGCCTGCCAGCGCGCAGGCGCAAACGCCGCCCGCATCCGCTCCAACGCCAGTCGCGGCGCAGACGCCACAGCAAATCGTGCAGCAGATCGCCGATGCGATGGGCGCCGCGCTCAAGGGCCATCGCGATGAATACAAGAAAGACAAGCCCAAGCTGGTGGCCTTGATCAACTCAGTACTGCTGCCGCATTTCGATACCAGCTACGCGGCGATCCTGGTGCTGGGGCGTTACGCACGCACCGCCACGCCAGAGCAGATCAATCGCTTCCAGAAAGCGTTCTACGACGCACTGATCGACCGCTATGCCGATGGCCTGATCGATTATCGCGAGGGCCGCGTCACCATCCTGCCTTCGCGCGGTACCAGCGATGACGGACGCCGTGCGCTGGTGCGCTCCGAGGTCGCCCTCGACAATGGCAAGAAGATCGCGGTCAACTATGTGTTTCGCCGCGCAGCCGATGGCCAGTGGAAGGCATTCGACGTGGTCATCGAGGGCATTTCCTACATCGCCAGCTATCGCAGCCAGGTCGGCGAGGAGATTCGCCATACCAGCCTCAATGCGCTGATCACGCGCCTGCAAAGCGAGGGCGGCAAGGCCATCGACAGCATGAAGAAGCAGGATACGCATCGATGAGCGCCGCCTGGGCTCGAAGTCAGCGTCGACGGCGATGTCCTGCGACTCGCTGGACGGCTTGACTTCGGCAATGCCGCAGCGGCTTATCGCGCTATCGGCGCGAGCTTGGCCGCTGGCATTGCACGCATTGATCTGAGCGCGCTGGGTCAAGCCGACAGCGCCACGCTGGCTTGTCTGCTGGCGTGGCGCGCGCAGAGCGAGCATGCCGGGCGCGCGCTGGATTTTCCGCCGTACCCGAAAGCCTGCGCGCCTTGGCGCAGGTCAGCGGTGTTGACGTGCTGCTGCGGGACGCCACGCCCGCGGCGGTCTGAGCCGCCTTGCACAAAGAGCGGGTTGCACTCGCTCAGCCACCGCTTGCACTGGTCGCCGGAGCCGGTGTGAGAATCAAAGACCCCTGCGCACGCGCGCTGCTGGCAGCGGGCGCCACGCTCGCGGCATGCGCTGGCGCCACCGAACCCGCCGGCGTCGGAGCGATCGAGGCGGGAACTGCGGGTTGCGCCGAGGCTGCAGCAGCCGGTGTCGAGGCGCTTTTCGTCACTTGCGTGGCGTGGGCTCGATCGTAAGCGCGCTGCCGCGCCAACAACGCCTCCATATCCGATTCGCCGCCCCCATTGTCGCTGCCGCCAGCACCGCCGCTGTTAAAATTCTCCTGCAGGCCGATCGGCGGATTGCCGTGGTAGATCAGGTAATTGCGGCGCTGCAGGTAGGCATCGCGCAGCATCACGTACGGATCGTAGGCCGAACTCAGGAACTGATCGGTATTGAGCAGGCTGGCGCGCAACTGCACCAGATACAGTGTGTACGGCAGGTACTCGGTGTAGTAGCGGAAGTGATAATCCCTCACCCAGTAACTCATCGGATTCAGAAAATAAGTGTCGAGCAGATACGCGGGGAAATCGCGCATGCTGCTCGGACCCAAAAACGGTATCACCAGGTAAGGACCCTGCGGCACGCCCCAACGCGCCAGAGTCACGCCAAAGTCGGTGGTATCTTGGTGCAGGCCCAGCTTGCCGGCTGGGTCGAACAGACCGGCCAAGCCGATCGTGCTGTTGACCAGGAAACGGCCGGTGTTCTGCGCCGCGCCGACCGGGCGCACCTGCAGCACATCGTTGACGATGCTGATCGGCATCTGCAGGTTGTCGAAGAAGTTGCTGACCATCAGGCGCACTTCGGCCGAGGTGACTTTGACATAGCCGCGCGCCACCGGCTTGGCGACCGCGTTGTCGAATTTCTGATTGAAATTGAAAATCTTGCGGTTGGTGGCTTGCCATGGGTCGTCATCGCGCGCGGGTTGTATCGCGCAGCCGGCAACGGCGACGAGCAGGGCAGTGGCGGCGAGCAGGCGCAGAGCACGGGAGAACGAGGGCATGATGGGACGATTGGTGAACAGTTGAGTTCAGGATTGTAACTTAGCCGGTATGTGCGGCATGCGTAATTGCCCGCTACCTTGACCGCAGGCTACACTTGCAGTCCGTTCAAATATTTGATGGGAAAGGTCTTTCATGGCTCGCATTACAGTCGAAGATTGCCTTGAGGTGGTCGACAACCGCTTCGAGTTGGTGCTAATGGCCACCAAGCGCGCCCGCCAGATCGCCAAGGGCATCGAACCGCGCGTCGATCCGCAGCATGACAAACCCACCGTGATCGCGCTGCGCGAGATCGCCGAGCGTCGCATCGACCAGCCCACGATCGACGAGATCGAGCGCATCGAGCGCGAGCGCGCCGAGCGCGAGGCGCTGGAGTGGGCTGCCGCGGAAGTGGCCGCCGATGACGAACTGGGCAAGAGCGGGGACGATTGATGTCCCCCGACGGCTGTTCGTGCCGGAGAGCCGCGTGAAGCGGCGCGCACCATGTCCGTGGTCGCGCCCGCCAATGACACCCAGAGCAGCGAACTGCCCGAGTATGTGCTGGCGCTGACGCGCCGACTCACCGACTACCTGCCGCCCGAGCAAATCGCGCGCGTGACCGCCGCTTTTCGCCGTGGCGCTGAGGCCCATGTCGGCCAGACCCGCGCCAGCGGCGAGCCCTACATCACCCATCCGGTCGCCGTTGCCGCGATATTGGCGGACTTGCGGCTGGACGCAGAAACCATGATCGCGGCGATCCTGCATGATGCACTGGAGGACACCGCGTACACGCGCGCATCCATGATCGAGGAATTCGGGGCGCCCGTCACCGAACTGGTCGATGGCGTCACCAAGCTCGACAGGATGCACTTCGCCAGCCAGCAGGAGGCGCAGGCCGAGAGTTTCCGCAAGATGTTGATGGCGATGGCGCGCGACCTGCGCGTGATCCTGATCAAGCTCGCGGATCGCCTGCACAACATGCGTACCTTGGTCGCCAAGGACTCCGATTCGCGTCGCCGCATTGCGCGCGAGACGCTGGAAATCTATGCACCCATCGCACAGCGCCTGGGCATGAGCCTGATCAAGGCCGAACTGCAGGATCTGTGCTTCCGAGCGCTGTATCCGGATCGTTACCGCGTCATTGCCGAGTGCATCCGCGCCAGCCACGGCAACCGTCGTGAGGCGATGGGGCGCATCGAGAGCGCGCTGTCACTGCGTCTCGCCGCCGAGGGCATCACCGCGCGCGTGGTCAGCCGCATCAAGACACCATGGAGCATCTACTCGAAGATGCGCGCCGAGCACAAGACGCTGGCCGGGATCATGGACGTGTACGGCTTTCGCGTGATCACCAGCAGCGTCGCGCACTGCTATCAGGCACTGGGCACCGCGCACGGTTTGTACAAACCGGTGGACGGGCGCTTTCGCGATTTCATCGCCATCCCCAAGGCCAACGGCTATCAATCGCTGCACACAGTGCTGTTCGGGCCGTTCAATGCGCCGATAGAAATTCAGATCCGCACCGAGGACATGGACGCGGTCGCCGTGCGCGGTGTCGCCGCGCACTGGGCATACAAGACCGGCGTGGCGCCTAGTGGCGCGCAGGCACGCGCACATGAGTGGATCGCGGGGCTGGCTGACCGCGAGGCTGGCACGGCGTCGTCGCTGGAGCTGCTGGAAAACGTCAAGGTCGATCTGTTTCCCGACGAGGTGTACCTGTTCACGCCGCGCGGCGCCATTTTGTCGCTGCCGCGCAATGCCACCGCGCTGGATTTCGCCTACGCGGTGCATACCGGCATCGGCGATCACGCGGTCACGGCGCGAGTGGATGGCCATTTCGCGCCGCTGCGCACGCGCCTCGGCTCGGGGCAGACGGTGGAGATCGTCACCGCGCCGTCGGCGCAGCCCAAGCCGCAGTGGCTGGAGTTCGTGGTCAGCGCGCGCGCGCGCACCGCGATCCGCAATTACCTCAAGCATCTGCAGCACGAGGATGCCGTCGAGTTTGGTCACCGCATGCTGGATCGCGAACTGGTGGCGCGCTCGGTCAGCCTTGACACCATTCCCGCCGTGGCGCTGGAGGCGACGCTGGCCGAGATGCGCTACAAGCGGCTGGAGGAACTGCTGTCCGACATCGCATTGGGCAATCGCATGGCCGGCGCGGTGGCGGAGCGCTTCAAGATACTCGCCGGCGGACACACGCAGACGCTGCTGGCCGCGCCGCGCGAACGCCTGACCATCAGTGGCGCCGAACGCGGCGTGCTGAGTTTCGGCAATTGCTGTCATCCGCTGCCCGGCGACGCAATCTTCGGACACCTCTCGGCGGGCAAGGGCATCGTCGTGCATCGCATGGAATGCCCCAATGCCGCCGAACTGCGCAAGCAGCCCGAGCGTTGTCTGGAGATCGAGTGGGATCGCGAGGCGCGGGGCGATTACCGCGTCGAACTGCGCATCGAGGTGCAGAACCGCCCCGGCGTGCTGGCCACCGTTGCCGCCGCCATCGCCGAGACCGGCACCAACATCGAAAACGTCGAGTATTCCGAACGCGATCTGGCGACCGCGACCTTGCTGTTCGCGCTGGAAGTGCGCGACCGCAAGCATTTGGCCGAAGTCATGCGCCGCGTGCGCCGCGCCAGCGTGGTCAGTGGCGTATACCGGTATCCCGTCTGAGCGCGTGCACTGCGCAGCATAACGGCGCGAAATGGCGCTGACTTTGACAGCGCGCGCGGCGATTGTTTCGATAAGTCACCCCCATCTGCGAGCAATGCCATGAAGCGCAGCATCATCAGCAGTAGCGACGCACCCGCCGCCATCGGGCCTTATTCGCAGGCGGTGCGTGTCGCCGATACGGTGTATCTCTCCGGTCAGATTCCGCTGGATCCGCGCAGCGGGCAGATGGTCGAGGGCGATATCAACGCGCAGGCGCGGCAGGTGTTCGCCAATCTTGCCGCGGTCGCAGCCGCGGCCGGCGGCAGCCTGCAGCAGGCGGTGCGGATCGGCATCTTCCTCACCGACCTCAACGATTTCGCCGCGGTCAATCGGGTGATGGAGGCGCTGCTGCAGCCGCCGTATCCGGCGCGCGCCACCGTGGGGGTGGCGGCCCTGCCGCGCGGCGCGCGGGTCGAGGCTGATGCCGTCCTCGTCCTCGGCTGAACGCGATCGCGGCGCGCTGCCCACGGGCGCGCGGCCCCTTTCCGGCCTTGCCGGGGTTGGTCCGGTGCTGGCGGCAACGCTGGCGCGGCGTGGCCTGCTGTGCTTGCAGGATCTCTGGTTCACGCTGCCATTGCGCTATGAGGATCTGACCAGCGTCATGCCCATTGCCGCGCTGCGGTCCGGGCGGCGCGCCCAGGTCGAGGGCGTGGTCACACAGGTCGAGACCGGGTTCCGTTTTCGTCCGCTGCTGCAGGTGGCGATCGAGGATGGCAGCGGTGCTGCGCTGGTGCTGCGCTTCATCCATTTTCGCCGCGTCCAGGCCGCGCAATTTGTGCCGGGCATGCGCGTGCGTGCCTACGGCGAGGTGCGTGAGGGCCACCAGGGTCTCGAGATCGTGCACCCGCGCTATCGCGTGCTCGGCACGCAGGCCCCGCAACTGGCCACGCACCTCAGCGCGGTGTATCCGTTGACCGAGGGCATCACCAACGCACGCATGGCGAGTTTGGTGACGCGCGCACTGGCGCAGTTGCCGTGCGCCGAGGAACTGGAACTGCTGCCGCCTGCGGACAGCGCCGCGTTGGCGTTGCCTGATCTGCGCAGCGCGCTGCTGGCCGTGCATCAGCCCGCGCCCGATGATGACCTGGCGGCGCTGCTGGCCGGCACGCATCCGGCGCAGCGCCGACTCGCGTTCGAGGAGCTGCTGGCCCAGCATCTGGCTCTGCGCCAGTTGCGCCAGCGCGCGCGCAGCCATGTCGCGCCGGTGTGCGCCGATGGTCGTACGCTGATGCGCCGGTTGCGCGCGGGTTTGCCCTATGCATTGACGGGCGCGCAGCAACGCGTGCTCGATGAAATCCTCGCCGATCTGGCCGCGCCGCGGCCGATGCTGCGACTGGTGCAGGGCGATGTGGGATCGGGCAAAACCATCGTCGCGGCGCTGGCGGCGCTGGTGGTGGTGGCCAGCGGCCGGCAGGTGGCCTTGGCTGCGCCGACTGAATTGCTGGCCGAGCAACACTACCGCAGTTTTTCTGCCTGGCTGCAGCCGCTGGGCATCGAGGTGCTATGGCTGGCCGGCAAAGTGCAAGGCCGCGCGCGCGACGCGGCGCTGGCGCGTCTGACCGAGGGCGCAGCCGTGTGTGTGGGCACGCACGCGCTGATGCAGGAAGGCGTGCGTTTCCGCAATCTGGGCCTGGCCATCGTCGATGAGCAGCACCGTTTTGGCGTGCATCAGCGCCTGAGCCTGGTCGAGAAGGGCAGCGCTGCGGGCGAAGTGCCGCATCAACTGGTACTCACTGCGACGCCGATTCCGCGCACCTTGGCAATGACGGCCTATGCTGACTTGGATATCTCGGTGCTCGATGAATTGCCGCCGGGGCGTACCCCGGTGCAAACCACCATCGTTGCCGCCAGCCGCCGCGCCGAGGTGGTCGAGCGTATCCGTCACGCTTGCGCCAAAGGCCGGCAGGCGTATTGGGTATGCACGCTGGTGGAGGAGTCGGATGTGCTCGCCGCGCAGGCCGCCGAGGTCGCGCATGTCGAGCTCAGCGCGGCATTGCCGACGCTGAGCGTCGGGTTGGTGCACGGGCGCATGAAACCGGCGGCAAAGCAGGCGGTGATGGATGCGTTCAAGCACGGCGAACTGGCGCTGCTGGTGGCGACCACGGTGATCGAGGTGGGCGTGGATGTGCCCAACGCCAGCCTGATGGTGATCGAAAACGCCGAGCGCCTGGGTTTGGCGCAGTTGCACCAGTTGCGCGGCCGCGTCGGGCGCGGCAGCACCGCGTCCAATTGCGTGTTGCTGTATCAGCCGCCGCTATCGGCCAACGCACGTGCGCGCCTGACGTTGCTGCGTGAGAGCAACGATGGTTTTCGTATCGCCGAAATGGACCTGAAACTGCGCGGTGCCGGCGAAATGCTGGGCACGCGTCAGACGGGTTTGCTGGCGCTGCGCGTAGCCGACCTGGTGCGCGACGCCGATTTGTTGCCGATGGTGCGCGAGCTTGCCGATCGGCTCCTGCAGGACGACCACGGGCGCGCGGAGCTGATTTTGCAGCGCTGGTTCGGCAGCGCGCGGCGCTACGCACAGGCCTGAGTCGGTCCCATAAACTGCACGCATTCCTGCAACGGAGCCGGACATGCTGTTCATCGATACCGATCCGGGCGTGGACGACGCGCTGGCGATACTGATGGCGCACGCACGCGCACCGGGCGTTGCTGGTCTGGGCATCGCGGCGGGCAATGCCGGGCTGCACCACACCACGGCCAACGCGCTCAAACTGGTTGAATTGCTGGAGGTGCCGACGCCGGTGTTTCCCGGTGCGCCGCAGCCGCTGGTGCGCCGCGCCGCCGATGCCGCGTTCGTGCATGGCGCCGATGGTTTTGGTGACACCGGCTACTTGCCCGCGCGGCGCACGGCGCACAACGAGCACGCGGCGCTGGCGCTGCTGCGTCTCAGCCATGCGCACGCCGGCGAGCTGGTGGTGGTGGCGCTGGGTCCGCTGACCAATCTGGCGCTGGCGCTGAGTCTTGACCCGCAATTGCCCAGTCGCGTCGCGCGCCTGGTGGTGATGGGCGGCGCGGTGACCGGGCAGGGCAACACCAGCGTGGCGGCCGAATTCAATTTTGGTTTCGATCCGGAGGCCGCGCACATCGTGTTTTCGCGCTGGCCGCGGTTTGATCTGGTCGATTGGGAGTTGACGCTGCGCCATGCGCTGGATTTCGAGCGCTTCGAGCACTGGCTGGCTGGGGGTGATGCGCGCGCGGCGTTTTTTGCAGCGATCTCGCGCAAGGCACGCGCGGTTCAATCACGCGCAGCGACGCCCGGGCATCATCGCCGCCGATGCCCTGGCGATGGCGGTGGCGCTGCGTCCCGAGCTGATCATCAACGCCGAGGAGCGCGCGGTCATGGTCGAACTGGATGGCGGCCTGACGCGCGGCGCCACCGTGGTGGACTGGCAGCGTCGCACCGGTGCGGTGGCCAATGCGCGCATCGTGCTGGCCGTGGATCAGCCCGGTTTCGAGCAACTGGTGGCGGCGGCACTGGGTGCGCGAACCGGGTGATCC
>AUZZ01008359.1_pt1 | contig 10014 bp, 12 predicted proteins | sample 49831 | NCBI WGS metagenome assembly AUZZ01 (sample SAMN02212408, study PRJNA193665) | mine drainage metagenome | reverse complement strand
TTCCAGGCACCGATTCCGAGCATGGCATCCTCCAGCAGTCGCACGGTCAGGCATCAGCCTATACGCGCCGCGTCAGCGCGATGTGAGGGGGCTCAATCGGTTTCCAGCGCAGCCGCCGCGCGCCACTCGGCGATGGCCGGCAACGCGAGGATGGCATCGACATATGCCTGCGCGACGGGCGGCAGCGCGATGCCGTACACCAGGAAACGCAGCGCCACCGGCGCGTACATGGCGTCAGCGCAACCGAAAGCTCCGAACAGAAACGGGCCACCGCTGCCGAAGCGTGCGCGTGTGTCCTGCCACAGTGTCAGCACGCGCTGGATGTCCTGCGCGGCAGTCGTGGCCGGGCTGCAGCGCGGCGCCGTGCCGGCGCAGATTCAGCGACAGCTCGCGACGCAGCGCGGCGAAACCGCTGTGCATCTCGCAGGCGATCGCACGCGCCTGCGCGCGCGCCTTGCGTTCGCTCGGCCAGCCGCGACCCTGCAGCCAGGTCTCGTTGATGTATTCAAGGATCGCCAGCGACTCCCAGATCACCGCGCCATCATGCAACAGCGCCGGCACCCGGCCACTGGGCGAGTAGCGCGCGACCTCGTTGCGAAATTCGGGGCGATGCAGCCACAGCAGTCGCTCCTCGAACGCGATGCCGGCCTGGCGCAGCAACAGCCACGGCCGCAGCGACCACGAGGAATAGGTCTTGTCGCCGATCACCAGTACAGGCAGCTCGCTCATGGCAGGTCTCGCGGATGAAGGGGACACAAGCGTAGCGCGATGCGTGCGGCTCAGGCCGCCTGCTGCGCGTCGCTGCGCCAATGCGCGCCAATGCTGTCGCGACGCGCGCGCATGGCGGCAACGGCGGCTGCGGCAAAGCGCAGCAGGTCGGCGCCGCTGCTGTCCGCGGCTTGCTGATCCAGCCACCGCTCGATTTGCGCGGCGGCCAGCGCCAGGCCCTGTTCGCAGCGCACCAGCCCGGCCTGCGCCCACAGCAGCGCGGCCAGCTCGGCACGCACATCCGCCGCCAGCGGTTGATGGTGTCGTGGGCACGGCTGCGCCGTCGCGCCACCGCGCGGCAAGTCCGCCACCAGCGCCAGTCCCAGATCGCGGCCAAAGGCCAGGCCTTCCAGTAGCGAATTGCTGGCCAGGCGATTGGCGCCGTGCACGCCGCTGGCAGCGGCCTCACCCACGGCGTACAGACCATCGAGCGTGCTGCGCGCGCGGTCATCGGTGAACACGCCACCCATGCAGTAATGCGCCGCGGGCGTCACCGGCATGGGCTGCGCGCGTGGGTCAATACCGGCCTGCATGCAGGCAGCGAATACGGTCGGAAAACGCTGCGGAAACTCGGCGCCGATCGCCGCGCGCGCATCCAGAAACACCGCGCTGCCGGCCAGCCGACGCGCGGCGATGGCGCGCGCCACCACATCGCGCGGCGCCAGTTCGGCCAACGCGTGTTCGGCGAGCATGAAGCGCTGTCCGTGCTGGTCGATCAGCGTCGCGCCGGCGCCGCGCAAGGCTTCGGTCAGCAGCGGCAGTTGCCCGTTGCGCGCGGCATCCGCAGGCGCCAAAGCGGTGGGATGAAACTGCACGAACTCCAGATCGGTCAGCCGCGCACCGGCCGCCAACGCCAGCGCCATGCCGCTGCCATCGGAGGCCGCCGGATTGGTGGTAGAGCGATACAACGCGGCATAACCGCCGCTGGCCAGTACCACGGCGCGCGCCGGCCACAACTCCAGCGCGTGACCATTCCATGCCCATGCACCGACCACGCGAGCGGACGCGTCCTGCGCCAGCGCGATGGCGCGCCGCGCGGCCAGCAGTTCGATGTGACGCGCCGCGCAACTGGCCGCACCCAACGCGCGCATCACCTCGGCGCCGGTGGCATCACCGTGCGCGTGCACGATGCGCGCCTGACCGTGCGCGGCCTCGCGCCCCAGCAGCAGCACATCGTCGCGGCGATCGAAATGAGCACCGAGCGTTTGCAGCCAGTCGATCACGCCCGCCGCCGCCGCGGTGAGGCGCGCGACCGCATCCGGCTGATTGAGGTGTTGTCCGGCCGCCAGCGTGTCGGCCGCGTGCAGCGCCGGACTGTCCTGCGCGCCCAGGGCCGCGGCGATGCCACCCTGCGCCCAGGTGCTGGCGCCATCGCGCGCCGGCTCGGCCAGGCTGAGCACGCGCACCGCGCGCGGCGCCGCGGCCAGCGCCGTGGACAAGCCCGCCGCGCCAGCGCCAATCACCAGAACTTCGCTGGGCGGGCCGGCAATGAAGGCTGGCTGCGTGCTCATTCAGGCGCGCCCCACGGCCAGCATGCGCTCCAGCGCGCGCCGCGCCGGGGCGATGATTTCCGCCGGCAACGTCACTTCATGGCGCAGGTCGCGCAGCGCATCGCGGATGCCGGCGAGGGTGATCTGGCGCATGTGCGGGCACAGGTTGCAGGGGCGCACGAAGCGGATCTCTGGAAACTCCCCGGCGACGTTGTCGCTCATCGAGCACTCGGTGATCAACACGACCTGCGCCGGCTTGCTGCGCGCCAGATGATCGACCATGCCCTGCGTGGAGCCGACGAAATCAGCCTCGGCCAGCACCTCGGGCGGGCACTCGGGATGCGCCACGATTTGCAGCCCCGGATGGTCACGGCGCAGCCCGCGCAACTGCGCGCCGGTGAAGCGCTCGTGCACTTCGCAGGCGCCCTCCCACAGCACCAGCTCGATGCCGGTCTGCTGCTGCACGTGGTGACCGAGATAGCGATCGGGCAGAAAGATCACCTTGGGCACGCCCAGACTCTCGACGATGCGCAGCGCGTTGGCCGAGGTGCAGCAGATGTCGCTCTCGGCCTTCACCGCCGCCGAGGTGTTGACGTAACTCACCACCGGCACGCCCGGATGCCGGCGGCGCAGCGCGCGCACATCCGCGGCGCTGATCGACTCGGCCAGCGAGCAGCCAGCCGCGAGTGATGAAATCAGCACCATGCGCGTCGGGTTGAGCAGCTTCGCGGTCTCGGCCATGAACTGCACGCCGGCGACCACGATCACATCGGCCTCGCTGCGCGCCGCCTGCTGCGCCAACGCCAGCGAATCGCCGGTGAAATCGGCCACGCCATGATAGATCGCCGGAGCCTGATAGTTGTGCGCCAGCACCACCGCATTGCGCGCGCGCTTGAGCGCATCGATCTCGGCCAGCAGCGGCATCGCCTCGATGCGTTCCAGGTCGGGCACGGCGGCGGCGAAGCGCTGGCTGCGCAGTTCGGCGGCGACGGTAGACATATCCTCTCTCCGAGTATTAATCAAGGCGTTCATGCTAGGCGCGCGCGCGTCAAGGGACAAGCAGGATTGCCGCGACGGTTGGGCGCGCTTCAGTTCGCGAGCATCGCGCAGCGCGCGGATCAGGCCGGCTTGAAGCCCGTGGGTCCGAAGGCGGCCGGATCAAGGCCGGCAACGCGCGCATCGGCGGCGGGCTCGGGGAACACCTCGGCGAGGATGCGCTGCGCCTCGGGCAACGCGATGTCGGGCACCATGACGCGGATGAAGCCGCGCGCCGGCAATTGCCCGATGCCACCCATCAACGCCGCGCCGGCGATGAAAGCCGGGATGCCGGCGTCTTCCAGCGCATCCTTGGTGATCTGCGCATCGACGATGGAATCAGCGTTGTAAACAGTCTGCATGGGACGACCCTTGGAGTGCATAGCCTACGCCGGCGCGCGCAGCGGCGCAGCGGGCCGCTCGGCTAGACTTGCGCTCTTTGTCTCAATCTCGCCAGCCATGGCCAACGACCTCCCCGCCAGTCCGCCGCAGCATTTCATCCGCCAAATCGTGGCCGCCGATCGCGCCGCAGGCAAACACGGCGGCGCGGTGGTCACGCGCTTTCCGCCCGAGCCCAATGGTTATCTGCACCTGGGCCACGCCAAGAGCATCTGCCTGAACTTCGGCATCGCCGCTGAAAACGGCGGGCGCTGCCATCTGCGCTTCGATGACACCAACCCCGCCAGGGAAGATATCGAGTACGTGCAGGCCATCCAGGCCGACGTGCGCTGGCTGGGATTCGAGTGGGACACGCTGCGCCACGCCTCGGATTATTTCGAGGTGTTTTATCGGGGCGCGGAAAAGCTCATCCGCATGGGCCTGGCCTACGTCGATGATCTGGATGCCGAACAGGTGCGCGCCTATCGCGGCACGCTGACCCAGCCCGGCCGCAACTCGCCGTTTCGCGAGCGCAGCGTCGAGGAAAACCTCGATCTGTTCCGGCGCATGCACGCCGGCGAATTCGCCGACGGCAGCCGCACCCTGCGCGCCAGGATCGACATGGCCGCCGGCAACATCAACCTGCGCGATCCGGCGATTTATCGCATTCGCAAGATGCCGCATCAGAACACCGGCGACGCCTGGCCGATTTATCCGATGTACGACTACGCGCACTGCGTGTCGGACGCGGTCGAAGGCATCACCCACTCGCTGTGCACGCTGGAGTTCGAGGATCACCGCCCGCTGTACGACTGGTTCTTGCGCCAGCTCGATCTGCCCGGCGATGCGGCGCTGACCACGCCACTGCGCGACAAGGGCCTGTGGCTGCCACCCAGTGCGCCGCAGCAGATCGAATTCGCGCGCGGCAACATCAGCTACACGGTGATGAGCAAGCGCAAGCTGCTGGCGCTGGTGCAGGACCAACTCGTGGATGGCTGGGACGATCCGCGCATGCCCACGCTCTCGGGTCTGCGCCGACGCGGCTACACTCCCGCGGCGATCCGCGCGTTCTGGGAACGCATCGGTATCAGCAAGCAGAACAGCAGCATCGACCTCGGCGTGCTCGAGGCCTGCGTGCGCGAGGACCTGGACGCGCGCGCGCCGCGGCGCATGGCGGTACTCGATCCGCTCAAGCTGGTGATCAGCAACTTGCCGACTGATCACTTCGAGACGCTGACGTTCGCCAACCATCCCAAGGACGCGGGCTTCGGCGCGCGCGCGGTGCCGTTTGCGCGCACGCTGTGGATCGAGCGCGAGGATTTCATGGAGCAGCCGGTCAAGGGTTTTCACCGTCTGGTGCCCGACGGTGAAGTGCGCCTGCGCGGCGTCGGCATCGTGCGTTGCCAGCACGTCATCAAGGACGCACGCGGCGGCGTGATTGAGCTGCACTGCACGCTCGATGCCGAAACCCGCCACGGCATGCCTGGCGCCGAGCGCAAGGTCAAGGGCACCCTCCACTGGGTCAGCGCCGCGCATGCCATCGCCACCGAGCTGCGCTTGTACGACCGCCTGTTCGATGTGCCCGACCCGGACGACGAAAGCGACGGCAAGACCTACCGTGATCACCTCAATCCCGATTCGCGGCGCGTGCTCAAGGGCTACGTCGAACCCGCCGCCGCCCGCGCGGCACCCGCAGACCGCTGCCAGTTCGAACGCCTCGGCTATTTCATCGCCGATCCGCGCGACCACGCTCCGGCACGACCGGTGTTCAACCGCATCGTCACGCTGCGCGATACGTGGACGCAGCGCGCGGTGATCTGAACCCGGAGGCTGTCATGTTCAGGCCCCACTGGCTGGTTTCGCGCTGGCTGCCAGCGTTGCTTGTTTTGCCGCTGGCCGCCTGCGCTACACCGCCCAACTTGCTGCCGGTTCACGCCGTCAGCGCGCCACAACCCGCAGCGGCCAGCAGCAGCCTCGCGCCCACGATCAATTACGCCTGCCGCGTGGACAGCGACTGCGTGATCAAGAACATCGGCAACTGCTGCGGCTACTATCCGGCCTGCGTGAACAAGCACAGCCCCACCGATCCGTCCGCGCTGCGGGCCGGATGCAAACGCGAAGGCGTGATGTCGGCCTGCGGCTTTCCGGCGCTCCGGTCCTGCCGCTGCGCGGCGCGGCACTGCGTAGCCGTGAATGCAGCCGCCGGCGCATTCGGGCCGCGCTGACATGCTTCACGGACAAGTGCATCTGACCCTGCCGGCGTGGCTGCTGCAATCCGGCCTGGAACAGCGCCATTACGCCGACAGCAATGCGCGCATGATGTTGGCCATCGAATTGGCGCGGCGCAACGTGGAGCATGGCAGCGGCGGACCATTCGGCGCGGCGCTGTTCACCCGCGACGGGCGTTTGCTGGGCGTGGGCGTCAACCGCGTCGAGGCCATGAACTGCTCGGTGGCGCACGCCGAGATGATGGCGTTCATGACCGCGCAAACGCGCCTGGCGCGCTACCGCCTCAATGCGGACGCGCTGGGCATCGTGCTCGCCACCAGCGCGCAACCCTGCTGTCAGTGCTACGGCGCCAGCATCTGGGCCGGCATCGATGAAATACTGATCGGCGCGCGCAGCGAGGACGTGATGCGCCTGACCGCCTTCGACGAGGGCCCTCTGCCAGCGGACTGGATCGGCGAACTTGAGCGCCGCGGCATTGCCGTGCGGCGCGACGTGCGGCGCGAACAGGCCTGCGCGGTACTGGCCGATTACGCCGCGCGCGGCGGCGTGACGTACTGAGCCGCACCCGCCTTGACCCCTGCTGACCGTGACAACGCATACAGCACGCCCGTATCCGGCCGCGTGGTGCTGTGCCGCGCCGGCTTCGAGGGCGAGGCCGCCGGCGAATTAGCCCGGCGGCCGCGGCGGCGGGCCTGTCCGGATTCGCGCGCGCCAGCGTCGACAGTGGCGTGGCCAGCTTCGAGCTGCACGACACCGCCACGCTGGACGCGCTGGAAGCCGCCACACCGTGGCCGCAACTGATTTTTGCGCGCACCGCATGGAGTCTGCACGCGCGCCTGCAGGCGCTGCCCACCAGTGATCGCGTCACGCCGCTGCTGCACGCCACGCAGGCGCAGGGCCAGCATTACGCGCAGGTATTGATCGAACATGCCGACAGCGATGGTGGACGCGAGCTGTCCGCGCTGGCGCGCGCGCTGGCCGCGCCGCTGCATGGCGCACTGCAGCGCGCCGGTCTGTTGCACGCGCGGGCACCACGCGATCTGCACGTCCTGCTCAACGCCGGCGATGCGGCCTTGCTGTGCAGCGCGGCGCACGGTGCGGCCTCGCCCTGGCCGGGCGGCATCCCGCGCCTGCGCTTTCCATCCGCCGCGCCCAGTCGCTCCACGCTCAAGCTCGAGGAGGCGTTGCTGGTGCTGCTGGATGAGCGCGAACGCGAACGCTGGCTGCGCCCCGGCATGCGCGCGGTGGACCTCGGCGCCGCGCCCGGCGGCTGGACGTACCAACTGGTGCGGCGCTCGATCCACGTCAGCGCCGTGGACAACGGACCGATGCAGCCCGCCTTGCTGGAGTCCGGCATGGTCGAGCACCTGCGCAGCGATGGCTTTCGCTATCGCCCGGGCAAGCCGGTGGACTGGCTGGTGTGCGATATGGTCGAACAACCGCGCCGCGTCGCCACGCTGATGGCCGCGTGGCTGCGCGAGGGTGCCTGTCGCCACGCGCTGTTCAATCTCAAGCTGCCGATGAAAAAACGCCGCGAGGAAGTGCAGTTGTGCCTCGATCTGCTGCGCGCCGCCGTGCCCGGCATCGATCTGCGCGCGCGCCAACTGCACCACGACCGCGAGGAAATCACCGTGCTGGCGCTGCCGCCTTCGCCGCGCTGAGCAACCACTCGGCCGGGCCGCCCTGCTAGCATCGCCGAGGCCCCCACCCCCAGAGGATTCGCCGATGAAACGCCTTGCCTTCGCGCTGCTCGTGCTGGGTTCCTTGTTTGCGCTCGGCGCCAGCGCCGCACCGCTGGAAAAACCCTACAACCCCAAGGCCGACGCCAAGGCCGAGGTGCAGGCCGCGATGCAGGCCGCGCGCGCTGATCACAAGCCGGTATTGATCTTCTTCGGCGCCAACTGGTGTCCGGATTGCCGCGCGCTGGCCAAGTCGCTGTCCGGCGGCAAGAATGCCGCGCTGATGCGCCAGCACTTCAACATCGTCAAGGTCGATGTCGGCAATTTCGATCGAAATCTCGATGTGGCCGAACGCTACGGCGATCCGATCAGAAAGGCATTCCGGCGGCGGTGATCGTCTCGCCCGAGGGCAAGCTGCTGTATGCCACGCAGGCCGGCGAGCTGGCCAACGCACGACGTATGAGCAATGCCGGCGTGTACGCGTTTTTCGAGCAGACGCTGAAGAAAATCGATACGACGCATTGACCGCGCCGACACACGCAACACGACTCGGACAAACTTGCCGCTCGCGCCACCCGTCGTCATTCCCACGCCCCTTCATCACGCCCGCGAAGAGCCAGCCCCGTCGCCACGCGATCAGCCCGGCGCAGGCGTGATCGCGCGGGCTAGAATGATCGCCCCGAACGCGAGTCGCGCATGCGTCGCTTTTATGTCCAGCGTTACCTGATCACCGGCCTGCTCACCATCATCCCGCTGTGGGTGACGGTGGCGGTGTTCGGTTTCGTGCTGCACCTGCTGGCCGAACTGGGCAGCCCCATGGTCGAAGGCGCGCTCGGCGGCCTGCGCAGATTCGCGCCGGATCTGGCCGGTGCGCTGACCCACGGCTGGATCAACACCGTGCTGGCGTTGATCGCCACGCTGCTGCTGCTGTATTTCGTCGGCTGGCTGGCCAGTCGCGTGCTCGGCCGGCGTCTGCTGGCCGGTTTCGATGCGCTGATGGTGCGCATCCCGATGGTGCGCACCATCTACGACGGCACCAAGAAGCTCACCGCGATGATGCAGAAAAAGCCCAGTGGCACGCAGCGCGTGGTGCTGGTGGAGTTTCCACACCCGGGCATGCGCACGATTGGTTTTGTCACCAGCACCATGCGCGAGCAGGAAACCGGGCGCGAAATGGTGGCCGTGTTCGTGCCGACCACGCCCAATCCCACTGGTGGCTATCTGGAGATCGTGCCGCTCGATTGCGTCACGCCCACCGACTGGACCGTGGATCAGGCCATGGCTTTCATCATCTCCGGCGGTGCCGCTGCGCCCGACAACCTGCCGCCTTCGGTACCCTGCAGCAACCGCATGCCGGCGACGCAAACCCCAGCGCAACCCTGAGCACGCCATGACACCGATGCTCGAGAATCGCCTGTTCGACGAGATCGCCATCGGTGACCACGCCGAACTGACGCGCGCGCTGGATCTCGACGATATCCGCGCCTTCGCCAGCGTCACCGGCGATCTCAACCCGGCGCACCTCGATACCGACTACGCCGCGGCCAGCCCGATGCACGGCGTGATCGCGCACGGGCGAATGGGCGGTGGCGTTGATTTCGGCGGTATTGGGCACGCGCCTGCCCGGCCCCGGCACCTTGTTCGTGCGCCAGCACTTCGATTTTCTGGCCCCGGCGCGGCCCGGCGACACGCTCACCGCACAGGTCACCGTGACCGCGCGCGAGGCCCGGCACAAGCACCTCACCCTGGCCTGCGCGTGCAGCAACCAGCGCGGCGAAGCACTGCTGCGCGGCGAAGTAGAGGTGTCGGCGCCACGCCTGAAGCTGCGCATGCAGGCACCCGACTTGCCGCAGGTGATGGTGCAGGCGCACGTCGGTTACGGACGCCTGCTGAGCGTGGCCAAGCGCCACCCGCCGCTGCGCGTGGCGGTGGTGCACCCGTGCAGCAGCGAAGCGCTGGACGGTGCCATCGAGGCTTGGCACGAAGGCCTGATCGAGCCGCTGCTGGTCGGCCCCATGGCGCGTATCCGCGCGCTGGCCGAAGCGGCACATGCCGATATCAGCGCGCTGCAGATCATCGACACGCCGCACAGCCACGCCTCGGCCAGCCTCGCGGTGGCACAGGTGCGTGCCGGCCACGCCGAGGCGCTGATGAAGGGCAGCCTGCATACCGATGAATTGCTGCACGCGGTGCTGGACAAGGATCTCGGCCTGCGCAGCGAACGCCGCCTGTCGCACGCCTTCGTGCTCGATGTGCCCGGTCACCCGCAGGCCGCTGCTGCTGTCCGATGCAGCGATCAACATTTATCCGACCCTGGCCGACAAACGCGACATCGTACAGAACGCCATCGATCTGGCGCGGCGCATCGGCATCAAACAGCCGCGCGTGGCGCTGCTGTCGGCGGTTGAAACCGTCAATCCGGCGATCACCTCGAC
>AUZZ01008295.1_pt1 | contig 10149 bp, 7 predicted proteins | sample 49831 | NCBI WGS metagenome assembly AUZZ01 (sample SAMN02212408, study PRJNA193665) | mine drainage metagenome | reverse complement strand
CGAGCGTGCTGCGCAGCGGCGCTGCCGCAACTGCCGGCGCGGGGGCCGGCGGCAGCAAAAACACCTGCGGATTGCCGCGTGGTCCGATCAGGCTGCTGCACGCGCCTAGCAGCAGGGTTGCAAGCAGCAGCGCGGCGAAGCGGAGGCGGTTCATTGCGGGTGGTACTCCTTGGGGGCGTCGTGGCCAAGCAGGTAGGCCGCCGGATCGGGCCGCAGGCGCGCGCTCAGCGCATTGAGCTGGCGCAGGGTGAGCTGCAATTCGCGCAGCGTCGGTCCCAGTTCGGCGGTGCCCTGGGTGCCGGCGGCCAGCGCGCCGCGATTCTCGGCGATGACCTGCTGCAGTTGCGCGCTCATCTGCTGGAACGATCGCAAGCTGGCCTGCGCGCTTTGCAGGGTGGCACGGCCCTGATCGTTGATCAGCGCGTTGGTATTGCCGGCGAGCTGATCGACTTGCGCCAGCGTGGCGTTGAGGCGCGTGCTGGCGCCCGCCAGTTGCACCAGCGCCGTGCGCAACTGCCCGCGTTCGGCGGCGATCGCGGCGGTGGTTTCATCGAGATGCTGCAGGGTGCTGACGAGGCGCTGCACGTTCTGCGCCGAGAGCAGCTCCTGCAGGCGCTGCAGCACTTCATTGACGTTGGTGGCGATGTCCTCGCCGGAATTGAGCAGCTTGGACAGCTCGGAATTCTGCGCCACGATCACCGGGATGTGACCGTCGTGGCCGCGCAGCCGCGGGCTGTCCGGCGAGCCGCCGGTGAGCTGGATGAAGGCCACACCGGTCAGGCCCAGCAGGCCGAGCTTGGCGCCGGTGTCCAGTTTGACCGGCGTATCGCCTTCGACCTGGATGCGCGCGATGACCTTGCGCGGGTCATGCGGATCGAGCTTGAGATCGGCCACCTGACCGACCTTGATGCCGTTGTATTGCACCATGCCGCCATTGGACAGGCCGGTGACCGATTCGTTGAACACCACGTCGTAGTAGGCGTAGGCGTGATCGACGCTGCTCTTACCCAGCCACAGAACGAACAGCAAGGCGCCCAGCAGCACCGCCAGGGTGAAGGCTCCGATCAGCACGTGGTGCGCGCGCGTTTCCATGTCATGTCTCCGGGGTCGGCGCGGCCCAGGCCGCATTGGCGGCGCGCCCGCGCGGACCGTGAAAATAGTCCTGCACCCAAGGATGGGCGTAGCGCTCGACCGTGGCCAGATCCGCGCATACCAGCACGCGGCGATCGGCCAGCACCGCGACGCGATCGCACACCGCGTGCAGGGAATCGAGATCGTGCGTATTCATGTACACGGTCAGGCCCAACGCGTCGCGCAGGGTGCGCAGCAGATGATCGAAGCCGGCGGCGGTGATCGGATCGAGCCCCGATGTGGGCTCGTCGAGAAACAGAATCTCCGGGTCCAGCGCCAGCGCGCGCGCCAGCGCCGCGCGCTTGCGCATGCCGCCGGACAGTTCGGACGGATACTTGTCGCGCGCGTCCTGCGGCAGACCGGCCAGCGCGATTTTCAGCGTCGCCACGCGGCGCGCATCGCGTGCGCTCAGCGCGGTGTGTTCCAGCAATGGCACGCAGATGTTGTCGACCACGCTCAGCGAGGAAAACAGCGCGCCGTCCTGAAACAGCACGCCAATGCGGCGTTCGATGGCGATACGCCGTGGCGGCGGCAGCGCGTGCAGGTCGGCGCCAAGCAGGCGCACCGTGCCGGCGTCGGGGCGACGCAGGCCGATGATCGTGCGCAGCAGCACCGACTTGCCGGTGCCGGAGCCGCCGACCACGCCAAGAATCACGCCGCGGGGTACCTCCAGATCGAGGTGCTCGTGAACGACCTGGACGCCGAAGCGCGTGCCCAGATCGCGCACCGCGATCAGCGTATCCGGCGTGGCCGCCGGCGCAACGGGCAGCGCGCTCACCAGCCCATCTCCATGAAAAACAGCGCGGCCAGCGCATCGACCAGGATCACCACGAAGATCGCCTGCACCACGCTGGAAGTGGTGCGCTCGCCGACTGATTCGGCGCTGCCGGTGACCTTGAAGCCTTCCAGACAACCGATGATGCCAATCAGAAACGCCAGTACCGGCTGCCTTGCTCATACCCACCCAGAAATAGCTCAGTGGCGTGTCGGCGTGGAACAGCGAAAGAAACATCGCCGGCGGAATGCCGATTACCGTCACGCAGACGATGGCGCCGCCGAGCACACCGGCCAGCATCGCGATCAGGGTGAGCATCGGCAGGCCCAGCATCAGCGCCAGCACGCGCGGCAGCACCAGCACCTCGATCGGGTCCAGCCCGATGGTGCGCAGCGCGTCGATCTCCTCGTGTGACTTCATCGCGCCGAGTTGCGCGGTGAACGCGCTGGCGGTGCGTCCGGCCAGCAGGATCGCCGCCAGCAGCACGCCGAATTCGCGCAGGAACGCGAATGACACCAGATCGACCGTGAACACGCTGGCGCCATACGTGCTGAGCACCGTGGCGCCCAGAAACGCGATGACCGCGCCGACCATCAGCGACAGCAGCGCCACGATCGGCAGCGCGTCCAGCGTGGTCTGCTCCAGTTGCGCGACCAGCGCGGTCATGCGCCAGCGCCGCGGACGCAGCAGGTTGCGCGCCAGGGTTTCCAGCACCAGGCCGATGAAGCCGAGCAGGGCGCGCGTCTGGCACCAGATGGCCTCGCTGGTGCGCCCGAGATGCGCCAGCAGTTCGACGAAGCCCAGCCCGTCGCCGCCGGGCGGCGTGTAGGCGAGGATGTCGCTGACCGCGCCGCCAACGGTGCCCAGCAGGGCGCGGCGCTCGGGAGCGAGATCGGGCAGCGTGGCGATGACCGCGCACAGACGCTGCGGACCCAGCAGCAGGCTGAGCAGGCCGGCGCCGGCGGTGTCCAATGAGCTGAGCGCGCTCAGATCGAGGTGGAAATCATCGCCGAGCGTGTTGCGCATGGGCTGCATCTGCCGCTCGATGGCAGCGAAATGCGCCAGCGTCCAGGCGCCGGAAACGCGCAGCGTCACGCTGCCGTCGCCGTCAGCAAGCAAGTCGACGCGACCGGGAACGTCAGACGTACTCATGGGTGCGAGATTAACAGTTCGGCCGGATCAGCCGGGACTCAGGGCTCGGAAACAGTGCGTCGCGAGTCGGAAGCCGGGACAAAGCGTGGCCGCGTGACGCGGGTTCTGGATTGTCTTGCCGAGCATCGCGAAGCATCTCAGCGCAGCGGCATGCGCCATGGCGCACACAAAACGCCACGCAACAATCGCCGCTCTGGATGCTTCGGCCTGTGGCCTCAGCATGACAAAGCATCGAGGCGGCAGTGGCCCGCATGCACAACGTGCGCCTTGCAAGCGAGGGTTTGGCCTTTTCTCGTCCCCGGTTTGCGCCTTTAGTCTGCTCAAAATATCCGTTAATCGGAAAAACAGTCATTGCAATCACGTAAACGTATAGTTTCGCTGCCGTACATCCGAACAGGGCGATGCCGATGTGGTGTCGAGTCGGTGCAAATGTCCGCGTGGGGCGCGGCTTCTCGATGGTAGAGCTGCTGATCGTACTGGCCGTGGTGGCGGTGCTGGTTGTCTTGGCGGCGCCCGGTTTTCGTACGGCACTGATCAAGCAGCAGGTGGGCAGCACCATCAACGCGTTGGTGGCCGACTTGCAAACCGCGCGCACGCTGGCCATCAGCCGCGGGCGGCTGGTCGGTGTGGTGGCTGCCAATGGCAACTGGCTGGATGGCTGGCAGATCCAGCCGGATAGCGCGCCCGCCACGGCCGGCTACACCACGGCCGGCGGCGCACCGCTGCGCCAGCATGAGGCGCTGGACGCCGAATTCAGCGTCGCCGCCGATCGCGGCGGCGCGCTCGGCAGCGTGGTGTTCGCGCAGGACGGCGGCGTTTACGACACCGCCAGCAATGGCCGCGCCAGTACCGATACCACATTCAGCATGTGCAAACCGGCGCGCGGCCAGGCGCAAGCCATGACGTTGGTGGTGCATGCCTCGGGGCAGATGCAGTCCTACCGCGACAGCAGCGTCAGTGGAGCCACCTGTTCATGAACGTCTGTCTGTCGACGCGCGCGCGGCGCGGCTTCAGCCTGGTCGAAGTGCTGGTCGCGGTGCTGATCTTCAGCCTCGGCCTGCTCGGCCTGGCCGGACTGCTGGTCGTGTCCACGCAGTCCAGCCACGCCTCGTATCTGCGCACCCAGGTTGGCTTCATGGCCGAGCAGATGGCCAACCGCATGCGTGCCAATCCGCAGGGCGTGTGGGCCGGCAGCTATGACAGCGCCGCGTATCCCATCGCCGGTGCGCCACCAGCCTGCGACAGCGCCGCGGGTTGCTCGCCGCCGCAGGTCGCGCAACGCGATCAGATCCTGTGGAGCCGACAGTTGCAGCAATTTCTGCCCGCGGGTGCGAGCGCCGCGGTGCAGTGCACGCAGCCGGGCGCGGGGCCGGCGCTCAGCGCCACACAGTTTGCTTATCGCCCACCGTATGCCGGCACCTGTTCGATGACCGTCACCTGGACCGAAACCACGCTCGCGCGCGGCGGCACGCCGGCCGCGCAAACCTTTGCCTGGGTATTTCAGCCATGAAGCTTCCAGCCATGAAGCCGATTCGCGGTCTCACACGCGGTTTCACCCTGGTCGAGCTGATGATCGCGCTGGCGCTGGGCCTGCTGGTAACCGCCGGCATCATCAGTGTGTTTGTCTCCACCAGCAAGGCCGGCAACGTGCAGACGCAGATGGCGCGACTGCAGGAGGAGGGCCGCTACGCCATCGGCCAGATCGGCAGCGATCTGAGCATGGCCGGCGGTCTGTACGGCGCCAATACCGGCGGCCTGGCCACGCGGGAAACCTATGGCTACATGGACGGTTTGCGCAGCCCGACGGCATATGTGCAATTCGCCAGCCTCGGCCTGCCCGACAACGCGGTGGCGCTGGGCAATCCGCCGGCCGCGCCGTATCCACTGCCTTCACGCATCTATGTCAGCGGCTATGAGTGCAGCGCCGCGGCTTGTATTCCTGCGGTTCCCGTCGCGATCGCACCGGTCATGGGTACCGCCGCGGGCAATCGCGTGCCCGGTGCCGACGTGCTGACGCTGCGCTACGTCACCGGCCGTGGGTGGTCGATCGTCGAGGGCGGCTCGACGCAGGTTTGCGATGCGACCAACAACCTCACCTCGATCAGCATCGTGCCACAGGCCGGCGATGCGCCGCTGGCGAGTTTCCAGGCCGGCGATCTGGCACTGCTCAGCGATGGCTCGGCGGCGTCCGTGTTCAAAGTCACGCGCGCCGGCGGCGTGTTCACGCCGAGCAGCGATTTCCCCGGCTACGCGCCCGGTTGCGTCAACACCCAGACCGACGCGCGCCTGTACAACTTCTCCAACGATTTCACCACCATCACCTACTACCTGCAGTTGCTGGCCGACAGCAATCCGGATGCGCCGACCAGGCATCGGGTCGCGGCGCTGATGCGCAAGGTCAACGGTGGCCCTGCCGAGGAAATCGCGCGCGGCGTCGAGCGTCTGGATTTTCGCTACATGATCGAGAACGCCGACGGCGGCGTGAGCGTGCTCGGTGCCGACAACGTGGCGGCGGGTACCGATGGCTCGGGCAATGCCATCGATTGCCCGGTGCAGCCCGATCTGAGTGCTTTTACCGGCGCCACGCTCAGCGAATTGCGGCAGGGTTGCCTGTGGCGTGCGCTGCGCGCCATCGAAGTCCACACCCTGGTCAACAACGCCACCCTGCTGCCGACGCTCGGCGCCAACGAGCTGGCATACCGCTACTCCTGCGACGGCAGCGCGAGCTGCGCCAACACCGGTGCCGCGCTGGCGCCGACCGCGCTCACCGCGCCGTTGCCCAACGGCCTCGACAAACGCATGCTGCGGCGTGAGTTCGTGGGCATGTACAGCGTGCGCAACTACAACCCGTGATGCCCATGCCCGCGCTCATTCGCAACCCGACTGTTCCGACCGCGTCGACACACCAGCGCGGCGCCGCGTTGATGGTGGCGCTGGTGTTCATGCTGTTGCTGGCGATCCTCGCCATCGGCACCATGCGCAGCGCCTTGCTGCAGGAAAAAATGGTCGGCGCGGTGCGCAACCAGCAGCTCGCCGGCATGGGCGCCGAATCGGCGCTGCGTGCGGCCGAATTCCGGCTGTGGTCCGCCAGTCTCGGCGCGCAGCCGGTGATTTGCGGCGCGGCGGCGCTGGGCGGTTGCTACAGCTACGTCGCCGGGCAGCCCAATGCCACGGTGCAGGCGTTCATCGATGCCCGCGGCTGGTTCACGGCCGGGGCCACCCGCTACAGCACGGTGGACATGACCGCGCTGCCTGGCGCCACCACCAATGCACGCCTGGCCAGCAATCCCGTGTTCCTCGTCGAGGATCTGGGCATCGAGACGCCACCAGGACTCGGTCCCGCGCACGAGTCGGGTGCTACCGGCCCCAACGCCGGGCCGCGCAGCACCGACAAGCACCTGTATCGCATCACCGCGCGCAGCACCGGCGGCAACGCCAACAGCGTGCGCGTGGTGCAGACCACCTTCGCCGCCAAGAGCAACTGAGGACCACGCCGTGCGCCACCGTCCCCTTGTCGCCCGTGCGCACAGCGCCTTCGCGCTGGCGCTGATACTCACGCTTGCCGCCGGCCTGCACAGCGCACCCGCGCGGGCCGCCACGTATTACACGGTGGACCTCAGTACCACGCCGCCCGATCTGACCAAGAACGTCGATCCCAACATCGCCGTGACGTTCGATGATTCGGGGTCGATGAGCTGGGATTTCATGGGCGATCGGCGGCCGTTCGACAATGCTGGCTGGGGCGACGTCTGGCGCTGCGCGGGCGTGATCGATCCGCGCGTATCGGCGGCCGGTGACTTGCGCGCCCATGCCATGAACGGCGTGTACTACAACCCCAACGTGGTCTACGCGCCGCCGCTGCATGAGGACGGTGCCTCGTTCCCCAATGCCGATGCCACCCTGGTGGCTGTCTGGAACGATGGCATTCGGCGCAACCGTCCGCTCAACGCGGGCAATCCGGGCACGACCCATTTCACCGGCGCGTGGACTTGTCCCGGCGCGTCCTCGAATCCTGTCGGCAATGGCCCCTACTACTGGCGACTCAAGACTGGTGTGAACATCGGCACGCTGGGCGCGGTGAACACCGCGAATCTGTACATCGCCTCGAACTGGGAGGCCGTGGCGGTGCCAGCCAGCCAGTATCAGAACTGGGCCAATTGGTGGGCTTATTACCACACACGCAATTTGATGACGCGCAGCGCGCTGTCGCGCGTGTTCGGCAGCCTGGGCGACAACATCCGCGTCGTCCACCAGAACATCAACAGCAATACGACCACGTATCCATGGCTGGCCAAGGACAGCACGCCGATCACGGCATTTTCCGGCGCGGCGCGCAGCAAGTTCTTCGACTGGATTTACCAGGTGCCAGCAGAGGGTTGGACGCCTGATCGCGAAGCCACCATCCGCGCAGGCAAATTCTTCGAAAGTGGCACACCGGGTGGCGGCAAGCAGTTCACCGACGAAGATCCTTATTGGAACGGGATGACGGGCGCCGACAAAGCCGATCTGGCCTGCCGGCAGAACTTCCACATGCTGGTGACCGATGGTTATTGGAATGGTGATAACCCCCCTGCATTGCCAAGCGCGTTCTTCACCAGCGAAACCTCGCGCACTTTGCCCGATGGCACGGCCTACAACGTGGACGCTGCCGCAAGCCGAGTTTTCTCCAATGTCTCGGGTTCGCTCTACGAGTCCTCCCTGGCCAATATCGCGTTTTATTACTGGGCCAAGGATTTGCGCTCGGACTTGGCCAACAACGTGTCGGCGTACTTCCCCGACAAAGCCACCGGCGTCTCCGGCGCACCGGTTGCGGGTCTCATCACGAATCCGGCGGCGTATCCGGAGATCTACTACAACCCGGCCAACGATCCGGCCACGTGGCAGCATGCGGTGCAGTTCATGATCACCCTGGGCGTAGCCGGTACGTTGAATTATCCCGATGATCTGACCGCGTTGCGCACGGGCGGCAAGGCTTGGCCGCTCCCGGTCTGGAATGGCATCGAGGCCGTGGACGACACCTGGCATGCCTCCATCAACGGTCGCGGCGATTACTTCAGTGCCTCCGATCCGGGCGAGCTGGTCAGCAAGCTGCAGGACATCATCAACAACATCGTCGCGCGGCGCACGTCCTCGACCGCCGGCAGCCTGAGCACCGCCGTGCTCACCGTGAACACGGCCAGCTACGGCACCGGCTACGACTCCAGCGACTGGAGCGGCAGCGCCACCGCGCGCAATGTCGATCCCGATACCGGCCTGTTCGGCGGCGCGCTGTGGGATGCGGGCTGCAAGCTCAGCGGCGGCTTTTGCGTGGCCACGGGCAGTAATCCGGGCGCGGCGCGCGATCCGGACACGCGCGTGATTCTGACCGCGCAGGGCACCGGCACCGGGCAGGGCATCGCCTTGCGCTGGGCCGCGCTGCCCACGGCCCTGCAGAGCCTGCTCGACAAGGACGAGAACGGCACGACCGATGGCAACGGCAGCGCGCGCCTCGATTTCCTGCGCGGCGATCGCGGCAACGAGGACAGCCTGTTCCATCGCCGTGGCTCGGTGCTGGGCGCCGTGGTGAATTCACAGGCGCTGTACGTGGCCGGACCGGACAGCGGCTATCGCGACACGTTCCCGATTGGCACGCCTGAACAAATCGCCGCCTCGGGCGGCAATACCTACGAGCGTTTCGTCTACACCAACCGCACGCGCGCGCCGACGATTTACCTCGGCGCCAACGACGGCATGCTGCATGCCATCGACGCCACCGCCACGGTGGCTGGCGGCAACGAGCGCTGGGCCTACGTGCCGTACGCGCTGTATGCCACCTTGAGCAAGGTCAGCGCCAAGAACTACGTGCTGCAGCCGATGGTGGACGCCACGCCGGTGGAGCGCGATGTGTTCTTCGCTGGCGCCTGGCACACGCTTCTGGTCGGCGGGCTGCGCCTCGGTGGCCGTGGCGTCTATGCGCTGGACATCACCAATCCCGCCGCGAGTGAAGCCAGCCCCGGCGCCAGGGTGCTGTGGGAGTTCAACCACACCTCCAGCGGCGGCGGCGATCTCGGTTACACCTATGGTCAGCCCAACGTCGGCCGCCTGGCCAACGGCAAATGGGTGGTGCTGGTGCCAGCGGGCTATTTCCCCAACGGCAGCAGCGATGCCGCGGCCAGCAACCCTTACAGCAGCCTGTTCGTGCTTGATGCCCAGACCGGCGCGCTGATCCGCCAGATCAAGACCTCCAGCGCGCCGCAAACCGCCGTGATCAGCTACGGCCTGGCCGCGCCGGTGCTGGGCGATTACCAGAACGACCAGATCGATGATGCCGCGTTTGCCGGCGACCTGCGAGGCAATTTGTGGCGCTTTGATCTGTCCGATCCAAACCCCGTCAATTGGAGCGTCGACCTGGTGTTCAAGCCGACCACGCCCGGCGCGCGCCCGATCACCGCCATGCCGCGTCTGTTCCCCGATGTGCTCACGCGCAAGTTCGACGTGGTGTTCGGCACCGGCAAGTATCTGGGCCTGTCCGATCGCACCAATGCCGGCGTACCCACGCAGGCGTTCTACGGCGTGCGCGAATACGGCGTGGCCGCGCCGGTGTATCCAAGTGGGGATACCCAGCTGGTGCTGCAGGATCTCGGCGCGCTGGCCAACGGCGCGCGCGTGCTCACCGACTTGCCGGTGCCAGCGAGCACCCGCGGCTGGTACTTTTTGCTGGACAGCGCCGCGGGTGAGCGCAGCGTGGTGAGTCCGATCGCCTTGTTCAATACCAATCGCGCGATTCTGACCACGCTGATACCGGGCGGCAGCGATCCGTGCAACCCCAGCCGTCAGGGCGCGGTGCTGGTGGTCGATGCCGCCAACGGCGGCTCCAGCCCCGGGCTTGCCTCCTTGGCGGGTGGGCTGACGCTGGCGGCTGGTTACGGCGTGGCCGGCATCCGCGTGAGCAACCCTCCGGCGGCTGGCATGCTGCCAGTGGCCACGCGCGTCGGCGGCGGCAACCTGATGCTGCCCGGCATCCTGCTGCCCGGCGGCAGCACCTTCCAGTTTTCCGACAGCTACTGGCGCCGCCGCTCCTGGCGCGTGCTGCAACAGGGGGATTGAGCATG
>AUZZ01009835.1_pt1 | contig 10430 bp, 9 predicted proteins | sample 49831 | NCBI WGS metagenome assembly AUZZ01 (sample SAMN02212408, study PRJNA193665) | mine drainage metagenome | reverse complement strand
GTGCAAGTCACGCCGATCAGCTTGCGCGGGGTCAGTGGCTCGCGCAGCAGCAAGGCCGCCAGCAGCACGATGAACGCCGAGCTGGTTTCGTTGAGGATCGCCGCCACCGTGGCCGGCGCGTACTTGTAGCCGCCGACCCACAGCAACACCGCCACGTACTGGCCGATGAACGCCGCCGCCAGCAGCAGCGGCCAGCGCAAACGTCGCCCGCGCAGCGCGCCCAGCGGCGATTGCCGCCGCCACGCGAACACCAGACTCAAGCCCAGCAGACCGCCCAGTGCGCGCAACAACACCATCCACAACAACGGTTGCCCGGCCAGCCACGGCTTGATCAGCACGATGGCCACCGCCATCAAAAAAATCGCGGCGATGCCTTCGATCAATCCGCGCCGCTGTCGCGCTTTATCCACGCCTGATTGCTGCCCGCGCGCATGACCCACCACCAGCACGCCGGCACTGACCAGGACGAATCCCAGCCACTGTAGAGGACGCATGGTTTCGCCCAGAAACAGCACCGACAGCACGATCACGAACGGGCTGTACAGATTGCCCAAAATCCCGGCGCGCCCGGCACCGAGCTTATTGAGCGCGGCAAAATACAGGCTGTCGGCCGCCGCCATGCCCAGCAACCCGGACAACAACGTCACACCCACGCCGAGCGCGTCCCAGATGCGGCAGCGGCGTGCGCAGTGCCAGCACGCTCAGCAGCAGCATGCCCAGTACCAGCAGGTTCTTGAGCAGATTCAGCGGCAGCGGCGGCAGCGTTTCACCCAGCCGTTTGTAGATAATCACCGCTATCGCCCACGCCAGTGCACTGCCTATGGATAGCGCCTCACCCAAGCCCATGACGGCCTCCGCGCTGCACGATTCGACCGCGCATTATCCGGTGGTCGCCGCGCGCAGCCTACGGCCCAACGCAAGCGCGCGGCCCGATTCGCGCATGCGAGGCCGCGCATGAGCGCGAGCAGCGCGTCGTTCAATGCGCGCGTGGCCTTTGTCGTCGAAACGGCGCGGCGTCTGCACCAGTACGGCACCGCGGCGCCGCGCCTGGAAATGGCGGTGTCGCGCGTGGGCGAGCGCCTCGGACTGCGCATCGAGGTATGGTCGAGCCCGACAGCGATCATCCTCTCGGCCAGCGCACAGGGCACGGCCAGCACCACGCCCCTGGCCGAGGTCACGCAAGTGATGCGCCTGCCGCCGGGCGATGTGAATCTGGCGCGGCTGTGCAAGGTCGATCGCATCGCTGACGAGGTGATTGCCGGCACACTCGACATCGAGGACGGTTTCCGCCAGTTGCAATCGTTGACCACGCCACCGCCGCGCTGGTGGTGGCCAGCCAGCGTTGCGGCATTTGGCATCGCCGCCGCGATGGTGGCGGTTTTGCTGCGCGGCTCGTGGTTCGACCTGCTTGCGGCCGGGCTGATCGGAGTGGTCATCGGCCAGGTCACCGTGAGCAGCGCCAGCCGTCCGCGTCTGGCCGTGGCCAGCGAGGCCATCGCCGCGTTGCTGGCCACGCTGATCGCCGGCGCCATCAGCGCATTCATCGTGCCGCTGGCGATCAAGACGGTGGTGATCTCGGGGCTGATCGTGCTGATGCCAGGCTTGGCGCTGACCAATGCGGTGCGCGAGATCTCCACGCAGCATCTGGTGTCGGGAACGGCGCGTCTGGCCGGCGCATTGTCCAGCCTGCTCAAACTCACTTTCGGCACGCTGGCCGGCGCGCAAATCCTCGATGTGCTCGGCTGGCACACCCTCGGCGCACCGCTGGCGGCAGTGCCGGGCTGGGTCGAGATTCCGGCGCTGCTGCTGGGCACCGCATCGTTTGGCGTGCTGTTTCAGGCCGCGCCGCGCGACTGGCCGCTGGTGATGGGCGCGGCGATCATCGGCTATCTGAGCACGCGCATGGGCACCGGGTTCTATGGCCCGAGCTTCGGCGTGTTCGTGGGCGGCCTGATCATCGCCGCGCTGAGTAATCTCTATGCGCGCTACCGGCATCGCCCCGGCGCGCTGGTGCGCGAGCCGGGCATCATCCTGCTGGTGCCGGGAGCGGTCGGCTTTCGCAGCGTGTCGTCGCTGCTGGAACGTGATGTGCACATCGGCACCAACGCCGCCTTGCTGCTGATTTCGCTGCTGGTGGCGCTGGTCGCCGGGCTGCTGTTCGGCGATTTGCTGATCGGCCCGCGCCGCAGCTTATAGCCTGAAAACGAAACGCCGGCACAAGGCCGGCGTTTCAGGGTGTTCCACGATTCGCCAGAGCGAATCGATTACTTGAAGTTACTTGATCAGCATGTCCGCTTCTTTCCTGCCTGCGGCCAGTGCCTCGTGGAACCAGCGCGGGCGTTTGCCACGGCCACTCCAAGTCTGCTGCGCATTGGCCGGATTGCGAAACTTGGGCGCCACGACGCCAGTGCTTTTGCGCGCGCGACGCGCGCGGCCGCCGAAAATGTCCTCGAGGCTATAGCCCTCCTGTTTGATGATGTTCTCGATACGCTCACGCAAAGCGCCCAGCTTTTCCTTGGCCAACTCAGCTTGACGCACTTTGGCGTGCTCGATCAACTCGTTGAGTTGGTTGTGATTGAAGGTTTTCAGATCAATGGCCATGAATCGTCTCCCGAATGAATGTGAGTTATACGGATCAGCGATGATCCGGTTACAGCACGCGTATTTTTACACGCGCGCATGCTATTGCACAATATTCAGCCGAGCCACATCAATGCAGAGACTTTAATCAGATCAAAATCAAGCCAGCGCTGATGCGCGCCAGCAGTTGCTCGCCATTCAGCATTTCACTATCGCTGGCATCGCGTCGGCGGTATTCGAATTGGCCAGAGGCCAGACCGCGCTCGCTGATCACCACGCGCTGTGGAATGCCGATCAACTCGATATCGGCAAACATCGCTCCCGGACGCAAGCCGCGATCATCCAGCAATGCCTCGATGCCACGCCCTTGCAATTCGGCATACAAGGCGGCCGCGGCCTGATTGACCGCCTCGACGTTTTTGGGGTTGATCACGCAGATCGCCACCTGCCAGGGCGCCATGGCCTGCGGCCAGAGGATGCCGGCGGCATCGTGATTCTGCTCGATCGCCGCGGCCACGATGCGACTCACGCCGATACCGTAGCAACCCATGAACGGCGTCTGCGCCTTGCCCTGCGCATCGAGCACGTGAGCACCCATGGCCGCGGCGTATTTCTGGCCCAGTTGAAACACATGCCCCACCTCGATGCCACGCGCGATTTCCAGCGCGCCGCTGCCGTCCGCGGCGACATCGCCGGCCTGCACGTTGCGAATATCCGCGACGATATCCGGCTCGGGCAAATCGCGCGCCCAGTTGACGCCGCGCAGGTGATAACCCGCAGCATTGGCGCCGATGACGAAATCGGCCATGACCGCCACGCTGCGATCTGCCACCACGGTGATGGACTTGCGCGGACCCAGCGGACCAATGAAACCGGACTCGCCGCCCAGGTATTCGGCGATCTCGGCCTCGCTGGCGAGACGGTATTCAGCCAGACCCGGCAACTTGGCCAGCTTGATTTCGTTGAGCATGTGATCGCCGCGCAGCAACGCCAGCACAAAACCCGATTCGCCGATCAAGGCCATCGATTTGGCCGTGCGCGCCAGATCGATACCCAGCAGCGCGGCAACCTCGGCGCAGGTTTTCTGCGTCGGCGTGGCGAAGCGCTGCAGCGCTTCGACCGGCGGCGGCCGCGCGCCCGGCGCCAGCGCCTCGGCCATTTCCACATTGGCGGCGTAATTCGAGCCGCTGGAGAAGGCAATGACATCCTCGCCGGAATCGGCCAGCACGTGAAACTCATGGCTGGCGTTGCCGCCAATCGTGCCGTTATCAGCCTGCACCGCGCGAAAGCGCAGACCGAGGCGGGTGAAGATGCGCGCATAGGCGTCGTACATGTTGCGGTACTCGCGCGCCAGGCATTCGGGCGTGAGGTGAAACGAGTAGGCATCTTTCATCAGGAATTCGCGCGCGCGCATCACGCCGAAGCGCGGACGGATCTCATCGCGGAACTTGGTCTGGATCTGGAAGAAATTCACCGGCAACTGGCGGTAGCTTTTCAGCTCGTTGCGCGCGAAATCGGTGATGACTTCCTCGTGGGTGGGGCCGTAGCAGTATTCCTGATCCTTGCGATCCCTGATTTTCAGCAGTTGCCCACCGGATTTCTGCCAGCGGCCGGTTTCCTCCCACAGCTCGCGCGGCTGGATCGAGGGCATCAGCAATTCGATGGCACCGGCGCGGTTCATTTCCTCGCGCACCACGGCCTCGACCTTGCGCAGCACGCGCAGCCCCAGCGGCGTCCAGGTGTAGATGCCGGCGGCGAGTTTGCGCAGCATGCCGGCGCGCAGCATCAGTTGGTGACTGACGATCTCGGCGTCGGCCGGCACTTCCTTGACGGTGTTGAGATGGAACTGGCTGAGGCGCATCTTCGGAGTCCGCTCAAAAGGTGAGAGTGTAACGATGCCGCCAGGGCTCAGGCGCGCAGCCGCACCAGCGCCTGCCGGTAGCGGCGTGCGATGGCCTCACGCTGCACGTGGTGCCCGGCACGCACCAAGTGCGCCGCCGACGCAGACATCGCGCACGAGCGCTGCGTTGCCGGCAAAGATCCAGCTGTCCAGCACTTCCTCGGGGCGACGCTCCGCCAGCAGCACATGCGCGGCATCCAGATGCAGCAGCGCTGCATCCTGCGGCGCGGCGTCCAGCCCGGCCGCCTGGCGCCCGCCCGCCAGTGCCAGCGCGTACAGGCGCGTGCCGGTGTGCGACTGCTGCGCGCTGGCGGCGAGATTGCGCGCGCGCCGGATCAGACGCTGGCCGTACTCCAGCCAGCGCAATTCCTCGACCGGCGAGATCGATATGTTGCTGTCCGAACCGATGGCGATACGTCCACCCGCATCGAGATAGCTGTCGAGCGAAAACAAACCATCGCCGAGATTGGCCTCGGTGCTGGGGCACAGTGCCACCACGGCGCCGCTGCGCGCCAGCCGCACGGTTTCCTCGGTATCCATGTGCGTGGCGTGCACCAGACACCAGCGCGCATCGATCGGCGCGTGATCGAGCAGCCACGCCACCGGGCGCTGCCCGCGCGCGGCCAGACAGTCATCGATCTCGACGGTCTGTTCGGCGATGTGGATGTGCAGCGGGCCGCGCGCGGCCAGACCTGATTCCAGCAGCGCGGCCAGCGCCTCCGGCGGCACTGCGCGCAGCGAATGCAGGGCGATGCCGACGTTCAGCTCCGGGCCTTGCTGCGCGCGCAATTCGGTCAGCAAATCGAGGAACGCATCGAGCGTGTGCGCGAAGCGCTGCTGGCGCGCGGCCAGCGGCCGGCGATCGAAGCCGCCCGCCATGTACAGCGTGGGCAGCAGGGTCAGTCCGATGCCGGTTTCACGCGCCGCGGCGATCAGCGCCGCGCTCATCGCTGTGACCGGCGCATAGGGCCTGCCATCCGGCGCATGGTGCAAATAGTGGAACTCGCAGACCTGCGTGTAGCCGGCTTCGAGCATCTCCACATAGGCCTGCGCCGCGACCGCGTGCAAGGTCTCCGGATCGAGCCGCGCGGCGAAGGCATACATGGTTTCGCGCCAGCTCCAGAAGCTGTCCTGCGCATCGCGCGCATGCGCAACGCGATGCTCGGCAAGACCCGCCATGGCGCGCTGGAACGCGTGCGCATGCGCGTTCACCAGGCCCGGCAGCACCCAGCCATGCCAGCCCGTCTCGGGCATGGCATCGCCGCAGGGGCAACTGTGTGCGCGCCACGCCGCACCATCCCAGAAATTGGGTATCGAAAGACTTGCGTTCACCGGATCACTCCGCTTGCTGCCATGGCGACCCGCGCGCAGCGCGCGGGCGAGTCGGCAGGTTAAGCCATAATGCCGCGATGCATGACGCGAGTCCGCCAGTAGCCACGCCGCATCCCGGCGCGCACGAACTCGAGCCAACGCCGTGGAAACGACGTTGGGTGCTGTGGAGCGGCGGCATTCTGGTCGGCATGATCGCGGTGGCCTTCATGAAGCTCACCAACCTCGCCTATGCGACCTTCGCCGAGATCATCGCCGGACGCGCCTGGCTGGCGCTGCTGATCACCCCGCCCAGCTTCGCCGTGATCGTCTGGTACATCACGCGCCACATGCCCGATGCGCGCGGTGGCGGCATTGCCGAGGTGATCGCCGCGCAGGACGAGCAAAGCCACACGCTCAGCGAGCGCCTGGTCGGTTGGCGCATGGTGCTGGCCAAGTTCCTGCTCACACCGCTGGCGCTGCTCACTGGTGCCTCGATCGGCAACGAAGGGCCTTCGGTGCAGATCGGCGCCGGCATCATGTACACGCTGGGCAAGCGCTTCGGCTTTGATGATCCCAAGGCAGCGGCGCGCTTCATCCTCGCCGGCGGCGGCGCGGGTCTGGCGGCGGCGTTCAACGCACCGCTGGCCGGCGTGGTGTTCGCCATCGAGGAACTGGCCGGCACGTTTGAGCATCGCCTCAGCGGCATTCTGATCGCGGCGGTGCTGTTTGCCGGAGTGGTGTCGCTGGGACTGCTCGGCAATTACAGCTATTTCGGCAACATCAGCGCCAGCCTGCCGCTGGGCGAAGGCTGGCTGGCGCTGCTGGTGGTGGGCATTCTGGGCGGGCTGGCAGGCGGATTGTTCGCGCGCCTGATTCTGCTCGACCTCGGTCCCTTGCACCATTTCTCCGCGCTGCGCGCGCGCTACCCGGTGTGGATCGCAGGCTTTGCCGGTCTCGCGCTGGTCGGGCTGGGTCTGGCCAGCCACGGCAGCGTGTACGGCACCGGCTACGATCAGGCGCGCGCATTGCTGCAGGCAGCACCGCAGAATCCGGGCGAGAGTTTCGGCGTATTCAAATACCTCGCCAACGTCGTCAACGTATGGTCCGGCGTGCCAGGCGGCTCGCTGTCGCCGGCGCTGGCCGTGGGCACCGGCATTGGCTACAACGTGGCGCACTGGTTCCCGCACGTGGCGCCCAGCGCGATCATGCTGTTGGGCATGGCGGCATATCTGTCCGGCGTGGCGCAGACGCCGCTGACCGCTGCGGTGATTTGCCTGGAGATCACGCCCAGCCAGAACCTGGCGCTGCCGATTCTCGCCGCCGCCTTGCTCGGCCGCGCCAGCTCGGCGTTGATCTGCCGCACACCGATGTATAACGTCTTCGCCGCGCGCCTGATGCGCGAATACGAAAATCAGCGCGCGCAAGATGCCGCGCCTGCCGTGGCCCCGGAATCCGCGCCATGAATCCGCCCACGGCACAGGGTTTGATCCTGCACGCGCGCATGGCCACGCTGGCCGGCGATGATGGCTACGGACTGATCGAGGACGGCGCCATCGCCTGGCGCGAAGATCGCATCGCCTGGCTGGGATCGACGGCGGAGTTGCCGCGCGCGTTCGACGCATCGCGCGCGACCGCGCTGGACGCGCACGGCGCGCTGCTCACGCCCGGTCTGATCGATGCGCACACGCACCTGGTGTTCGCCGGTGAACGCGCGCACGAGTTCGAGCAGCGCCTCGAAGGCATCAGCTACGAGGCCATCGCGCGCGCCGGTGGCGGCATCCTTGCCACGGTGCGCGCCACGCGCGCGGCCGATGAGGCAAGCCTGCTGACGGCATCCCTGCCGCGCGCGCTAGCGTTGCTGGCGGACGGCGTGACCACATTGGAGATCAAGTCCGGTTATGCGCTGGATTCCGAAGGTGAAGCAAGCATGCTGCGCGTGGCGCGACGCATCGGCAGCGCGCTGGGCATCGATGTGCGCACCACGCTGCTGGGCCTGCACGCGCTGCCGCCGGAATTCAGCGATCAGCGCGCGGATTATGTGCGTGAAGTCTGCACGCAATGGCTGCCGCGCCTGCACGCCGAAGGCCTCGTCGATGCCGTGGACGCGTTCTGCGAAGGCATCGGTTTCAGCGCCACGGAAACGCGCCAGATGTTCGGCGCGGCGCGCGCGCTGGGCCTGCCGGTGAAGCTGCACGCCGATCAGTTGTCCAATCTGCAGGGTGCCGCGCTGGCCGCGGAATTCGGCGCGCTCTCGGCGGACCATCTGGAATGCACCGACGCCCGCGGCGTGGCGGCGCTGGCCGCTGCGGGCACGGTCGCCATGCTGCTGCCGGGTAGTTTTTATTGCGCTGCGCGAGACACGCCTGCCGCCGATCGCGGCATTGCGTGCGGCGCGGGTGCCGATGGCGGTAGCGACCGATCTCAACCCCGGCACCTCGCCGCTGCGCTCGCTGCGCGTGGCCATGAACATGGCCTGCACCCTGTTCGGACTGACGCCGCTGGAAGCGCTGCGCGGCGTCACCGTGCATGCCGCGCGCGCGCTCGCACTCACCGGGCGCGGCCGGTTGGCGATGGGGCTGCGCGCGGATCTGGTGCTATGGGATGCCGCGACGCCGGCCGAACTGAGTTACTGGATCGGCGGCACGCTGACGCGCACGGTAATCGCCGGCGGCACGCGCGTGGCCTGAGCGCCACGCGCGTCCGCGCGAGCCGACTGCTCAGGCTTTCTTGACAGCCGCTCTCCTGACCGCCGGTGCGGCGGCCTTCTTGGCCACGGTCGCAGGCTTTTTCGCCGCGACGGCGACGGTCTTGCTGCCGGCCACCGTCTTGGCCGCATGTGGCCGGGTATTGCCGTAGTTGCCACGATAGGTCTTGCCGCGGCGGGTCTTGGGATCGCCCTTGCCCATGGATGTCCTCGCGTATGCGCGATGCAAAAAAAGGTGGCTGAGCATAGCAGCGCGCTGCGCCGCAACCAAACGCGATCAACGCGCGGCGCAATTCGGTCCGGTCTCAACACAACCGGCGCTTTCGATTTGCACCGTGGCGTGGCGGATGCCGAAGCGCTCGGCCAGTGTGGTCTGCACCAGACGCAGCATGCGTTCACCCTGCCCGGCCTGCGCCACGCGCACGTGCAGGGTGGCCATGCGCTGCCCCGCACCCACCTGCCACAAGTGCAAATGATGAACATCGACGATCGCGGAGTCGAGGCCGCGCAACTCGGCCAGCAACACTTCTGCGTTGACGCCCTCGGGCACACCTTCCAGCAGGATGTGTGCCGAGCGCCGCACCAGCACCCAGGCACTGCGCAGCAGCAGCAGCGAAACCAGCAAGGACAGCACTGGATCGGCCCACAACCAGCCCAGCAATCCCACCGCCAGCGCCGCCAGCACCGTGGCCACCGAGCCCAGCAGATCGCCCAGCACGTGCAGGCTGGCCGCGGCCATGTTCACGTCATCGGCATCGTGCCGGTGCAACAGACGCAGCACCAGCACGTTGATCATCAAACCCACCAGCGCTATCGCCAGCATTTCGCCCGAGGCGATCGCGTGCGGCCGCAACAAGCGCTGCAACGCCTCCCAGGCGATAAAACCGACCAGCGCGAACTGGGTCATGGCATTGAAGAATCCGGCCAATACCTCGCCGCGCGCCAAGCCGAAACTGTAGCGCGCGCTGGGCGGACGCAGCGTGATGCGCGCACCCGCCACGGCCAGGCCCAATGCCATGGCGTCGACCAGCATGTGTCCGGCATCGGCCAGCAGCGCCAGCGATCCCGACCACCAGCCGCCCGCGGCCTCTACCACCAGCATCACTAACGTCAGTGCCAGTCCGATTCCCAAGCGTCGTGCGCGGTCGTCGCCATGTGCGTGCGCGCGCTGACGGCGTTCGTCGTGGTCGTGTGCGTGCGCAGCAGGGGATGGGTGCCGGCATGGGTGTGGATCGCGCATGCGCTGATGCTAGGTGCGCGTCGCCGCGTTACACAATCACCGCCGCCATGCGCAAGCTGGCCGCGCGTCTACTGCCGCGTGCGGCCGCCGCGCATCTGCGCGAGCACCACACCGCCCACGCGGTCGCGACAATGCGCGCACAGGCCGTGCACTTCCAGCGTCTGCGCGCGCGGTGCAAAGCCGCGCCGTTGCGCCTCGCGCGCGATCAGCGCGGCCATGCGTCCTTCATCGCACAACTCCTCGGCCTGATTGCACTGATCGCAGATCAGGAACGGCACCTGGTGCGCCTGCTCGGGGTGGTGGCAGGTGACGAAAGCGTTGATCGAATCAAGGCGATGGATGAAGCCATGCGCGAGCAGGAACTCCAGTGCGCGATACACGGTGGGCGGCGCCGCCGTGGCGTGGCGCTGGCGCAGGCTTTCGAGCAGGTCATAGGCCTTGGCCGGCCGGCCCTGCGCGGCCAGCAATTCCAGTATCTCACGCCGCGATTCGGTGAGCCGCAGGCCGCGCTCGCGGCAAGCGCGCTCGACCGCCGCGAGGTATTCGCGCGCGTCGTGACGATGACTATGCAGGCGGATTTGCGCACTCATGCGCACAGCATACAACCGGCTCACCCCACGTCTGGTGCATCCGCGCCGCGCGTCACCCAGCGCGCACCAGCGCGGCGTCGATGCGACGCAGCGCCTCCTGCCGGC
>AUZZ01008610.1_pt1 | contig 10717 bp, 15 predicted proteins | sample 49831 | NCBI WGS metagenome assembly AUZZ01 (sample SAMN02212408, study PRJNA193665) | mine drainage metagenome | reverse complement strand
TGCCGTTGTACAAGGCCACCATCTGCGGCATGTTGGTCATCGCCACGCGCTTGCCCGACACCCACGCGGCGGCCACGCCGATGATCAGCGCCAGGCCAATCAGCGCCAGGTTGTGCATGCCCGGCAAAAAGAACGTGACCAGCACCGCCAGCAACATGCCGGCGCCCGCCCACAAGATGCCGCCGCGCGCGGTGCGCGGCGAACTCATGCGCTTGAGGCCGAGAATGAACAGCAGTGCCGCGATGAAATAACTGGCGCCGATCAGGTGCGTGATCCAGGTGGCCGCCATCACTTGCTCTCCTCGCGCTTGCTCGACTTGAACATCTCCAGCATGCGTTCGGTCACCACGTAGCCGCCGGCCGCGTTGCCCGCGCCCAGCAGCACGGCGATGAAGCCGATGGCCTGCTCCAGCGGCGTGTGCGCGTGGCCCAGCGCCACCATCGCGCCCACCAGCACGATGCCATGAATGAAGTTGGAGCCGGACATCAGCGGCGTGTGCAAAATCACCGGCACGCGCGCGATGATCTCGTAACCAGTGAAGGCCGCCAGCATGAACACGTACAGCACGAGAAAGCCATCCATCCCACGATCCCCGACGACTGCAATCCGCTGCATCATACGCAGGCCGGTCAACCGCGGGGAAGCTGGCGCGTTGTCAACGATATCGATGCGGGTGCGGGCCGCGGCGGCAGCTCCGCGCCGGAGCCGGGAGATGACATGAACCTCGCCGTCGTGCCGCAGCACTCCGAAGGCCTGGTCGCGGCGCGCGCACCGGAGCTGCCGGTCACGCTGGAGGCGTTTCTGGCGCAGGTGCAGCGGCGCGCCTTCCGCGTCGCCGAAATGGGTCTGGGCAATGTCGACGATGCGCTCGACGCGGTGCAGGACGCCATGCTGCGCCTGCATCAGCATTACCGGCAGCATCCGGCGCAGGAATGGTCGCCGCTGTTCTGGGGCATCCTGCGGCGGCGCATCACCGATCTGCAGCGGCGGCGCAAGGTGCGCAGCATCGTGGTCGGCTGGCTGGGCAGCGTGGGCGACGACGGCGAGGACGGCCCGGTGTGGGAGCCAGCCGATCCGCTGGCCGATCCGGCGCGCGAAATCGCCGGCCGCGCCGCATACGCGGACCTCGCGCGCGCGGTGCGCGCGCTGCCGCGCCGCCAGCGCGAGGCATTCATGCTGCGCGTGCTGGAAGGACTGGACGTGGCCGACACCGCACGCGTCATGGGCTGCTCGGACGGCAGCGTGAAAACCCATTTATCGCGCGCCATGGAGGCGCTGCGGCACAAGCTGGAGGACTGGAAATGAAACCGAACGCCACCCCTGATTCGATCAAGTCCGATCCCGATCTGGCCAGGCATGCGCACGCGCTGTTCGCCACCGCCAGCGAACACATCGACAACGATACGCTGCGCCGACTGCGCGCGGCGCGCATCGATGCGCTCAGCGCCCCGCGCCGGCGCAATCTGCTGCCGGTGCTGGTACCTGCGGGAGCGCTGGCCGCCACTGTGCTGGCACTGACCGTGGTCTGGCACCCACTGCACACGCCGAGCACGGCGCCAGCGACAACCGGCACGGGCGCGATGCTGGTCAGCGCCGACAGCAGCGAGGTCGACATGGCGCAAAATCTCGATTTCTATGACTGGCTGGCCACCCAGCCGCAACCGGCGTCGGCGGCGAGCGCGCAATGAAGCCACGCAACCGCCTGTTTGCCACTGTGCTGGCCGTGGCCGTCGGCTTGGCCCCGCCGCTGGCATCCGCGCAGCAAGCCACGCCCGAGTGGCGGCAACTCGATGCGCAGCAGCAGCACCTGCTGGCGCCGTTCCGCGAGCACTGGGACCGCATGCCACCGGCGCGCCGCCAGCAACTGCTGCAGCGCGAACAGAATTGGCAGCGCCTGCCGCCACTGCGCCAGCAGCGGATCGACCAGCGCATCGAGCGCTGGCAACACATGAACCCCGAACAGCGCGCGCGCGTGCGCGAAAACCTGCAGCGTCTGCGCGCGATGAGTCCCGAACAGCGCCAGCGTCTGCGCGAGGCCTATGCGCGCTTTCAGCGCATGACTCCGGCCGAGCGCGAAGCACTGCGTCAGCGCTGGCAGCAGATGCGCCCCGAGCAGCGCGCGCAGTGGCTGCATGAGCACGTCCCGCCGCCGCGCGGGGGCGGTGAACGCCATGGCGGACCCGGCTGACGTTGAAGCAACGCGTATACAGTGACGCCGGCCGCTGCGCGCGGCCACGCATGATTCCGCGCGATTACTCGACGAACTTCACCGTTGCACCCTGCACCACGCAGCTTTGCGCCAGCAGTTCGTCGCTGAAATCGGGCGCCAGCGCGCCGTCCTTGCTCACCAGCAGATCGACGAAGTGGGCGAAATTGCGCGCGATCATCTCGCTGGCGTGCAGCGGGTGCCCCGCCGCCATGTTCAGCGGCCCGAGGATGCTGACGCCGCCGTGCTCGACGCGTTCACCAGGGCGCGTCAGCTCGCAGTTGCCGCCGCTCTCGGCGGCCAGATCGACGATGATCGCACCCGGTTTCATGCCATCGACCATCGCCGCGGTGACGATGCGCGGCGCCGCGCGTCCGGGCACCGCCGCCGTGGTGATCAGCGCGTCGATGTTGCGCAAATGCTCGCTCAGCGCCTGCTGCTGGCGCGCGCGCTCCTCGGCCGAAAGCTCGCGCGCGTAACCGCCGCTGCCGCTGGCGCTGACGCCCAGCTCGAGAAACTTGGCGCCCAGCGACTGCACCTGCTCGCGTGTTTCCGGGCGCACATCGAAACCTTCCACCTGCGCGCCCAGACGCCGCGCCGTGGCCAGCGCCTGCAAACCGGCGACGCCAGCGCCGATCACCAGCACGCGGCTGGGACGGATGGTGCCGGCTGCCGTGGTCAGCATCGGAAAAAACCGCGGCGCGGCCTCGGCCGCCAGCAGCGCGGCACGATAACCCGCCACCGCCGCCTGCGAGGACAGCGTATCCATGGCCTGCGCGCGCGTGCTGCGCGGCAGACGCTCCAGGGCAAACGCGGTGACGTGGCGCTGCGCCAGCGCGGCCAGGCGCGGGGCGGCGCCGTAGGGGCGCAACTGGCCGACCAGCATGGCGTCGCCGTGCATGGCGGCGATGGCCGCAGCGCTGGGCGGCAACACGCACAGCAGAATATCGGCGGCCGCGGCCACGCCAGCGGCATCGCCCCACTCGACGCCGACATAGCTTGCGTCGGGAAAGCCCGCGCTGGTGCCGGCGCCGCGTTCGAGCAGCACGCGCAAGCCGCGCGCGGCGTACTTTTTCGCGGTTTCCGGTGTGATCGCCACGCGCCGCTCGGCGGCGGCGGTTTCGCGCAAGGCTGCGATGGTGATCGGCATGCTGGCTCTCCACGAAACGTTGCCGAATGCTAGCAGGCCAGATGCGCCGGCACCGCCGCCGCGGACTGTTGCTCGCCGCGCCGGCGCCTGTGTCGCTAGACTGCGGCGCATGTCCGCATCGCGCCAGACCAACCCGATCGCACAGCAATTCTTGAGCGCGCGGCGCTCGATCCCCGCGCGCCTGCTCACGGCACCCGGCCCCGATGCCGCACAGCGCGCGTGGCTGCTGCAGCAAGCGCTGCGCGCGCCCGACCACGGCGTGCTTGCGCCATGGCGACTCATCAGTCTCGATGGCGCGGCCAAACTGCGCTTCGGCGAGCGCCTCGCGGCGCTGGCACTGGCGCGCGATCCGGCGCTGCCCGAGGACAAGCGCGAGAAAGAACGTTCGCGCTACGGCTACGCGCCCTGGGTGCTGGTGGTAGTGGCGCGCATCGACGCCGCGCGCCCGAAAATCCCTGTGCAGGAACAACTGCTCTCGGCCGGCTGCGTCGCCCACAACCTGCTGCTGGGCGCGCAGGCGCTGGGCTACGGCGCGCAATGGCTCACCGGCTGGGCGGCCTACGATGCAGAGGTCGCCGCGCTGCTGGGACTGGCGGCCGACGAGCGCGTGATCGGCTTCGTGCATATTGGCAGCGCCCGCGGTGAAGCAGCCGAACGCACGCGGCCCGCGCTTGCCGACAAGGTCAGCACGTGGATGGCTTGAACACGCGCGGCAAGGCCTACCTGGTCGATGCCAGCATGTACGTGTTCCGCGCCTGGTACGCGTACCCGGCCGATGCGTTCCGCGATGCCGAGGGCCACCCGGCCAATGCCACCTATGGCTTCGTGCGCTTTCTGCTGGACTTTTTGCAGCGCGTGCGCCCTGCGCGAATCATGCTGGGTTTCGATATCGCCCTCGGCAGCTCGTTTCGCAACCTGCTGTACCCCGCCTACAAGGCCAACCGCGCGCCGGCGCCGCCGGAATTGCTGCGCCAGTTCGACGCCTGCCGCGCGTTCGCGCAGGCGCTGGGATTGAGCGTGCACGCGCATGCCAGCTACGAGGCTGACGATCTGATCGGCAGCGCCGTCGTGCGGGCACGCGCGCTGGATCTGGACTGCGTGATCGTCTCCGCCGACAAGGACTTCGGCCAACTGCTGGGCACGCACGACGAGCAGTGGGACTGGGCACGCGAGACGCGCTGGGGGCCGGACGGCGTGCACCAGCGCTTCGGCGTGTGGCCGCGGCAGATCAGCGATTACCTGGGCCTGTGCGGCGATGCCGTGGACAACATCCCCGGCGTGCCCGGCATCGGCGCGCGCACCGCCGCGCGCCTGCTGGCGCAGTTCGGCGATCTGGACACGCTGCTGGCCGGCAACGCCGAGCTGGCCGCGAGCAAAACGCTGCGCGGCGCCGGGTTGCTGGCGCAACGCCTGCGCGAACACGCCGACGCCGCGCGCCTGTGCAAGCGCCTGGCCACGATCGCCGCGACGCGCCGCTGCCCGATGATTGCCTTGCGCGCGGCCGCGGCGATGGCGTCGCGCTGGACGCACTGCTGCTGCAGCACCGCTTCGGCCCGCACACACACAGCCGCGCCATGGCCTTGATCGAGGAGCCCTTGCCGACATGAAAACCACGCCGTCCGCGCCACCGGCCATGCCTGTGGCCACCACGCTGTACACCGGCAATTGGCTGCGTCTGCAAGCCTGCGGTCACTGGGAATACGCCGAGCGCACGCGCGCCAGCGGCGCGGTGGTGATCGTCGCGCTCACGCCTGGCGACGAGGTGTTGTTCGTCGAGCAGTTCCGCGTGCCGGTGGCGCAGTGGACCATCGAGATGCCGGCCGGCCTGGTCGGCGATCTGGCCGATGCCCACGACGAGAGCGCGCTACTGGCCGCCGCGCGCGAACTGGAGGAAGAAACCGGCTGGCGCCCCGCGCGCGTCGAGTTTCTGCACGCCGGTCCATCCTCGGCCGGCATGAGCAACGAGATCATCAGCTTCGTGCGCGCCCATGACCTGACCCGGGTCGGCACCGGTGGTGGCGATGCCACCGAAAACATCCGTGTGCACGCGGTGCCACGCAGCGGCGCGCACGCGTGGCTGCTGGCGCAGGCCGCCGCCGGCTATTCGATCGACCCCAAGCTGTTCGCCGGGCTATGGTTTCTGCAGCATGGCACCGGCTGAGCGCGCGACGCGTTCAGCGCGCCAGCAAGACCTGCAGCGCAAGGTAATGCCACAGCGCCACGCCCAGCATGGCGAGCATTGCCAGCCAGGTGAGCACGATGCCGACGCCACGTCCGAACGAATAGCCGGATGAGCCCGACAGCCCCAGCGCGTGCAGCACGCGCGCCACGATCAGACTGATGCCGAACACGTTCAACCACAGCGCCGCGGTGTGCTGCAGCTCAAGAATCAGCAGCAGCAGCAAGGCCAGCGGCAGGTATTCGACGGCATTGGCATGCACGCGGATGGCGCGCGCCAGTTGCTGATCGCCGCCATCGCCCATGCCGATCTTGCGCACATTGCGCAACCACACGATGCGCGCCGCCAGCACCAGCACCAGCAAGGTGGCGAGGGCGGCGTAGAAACCGGTGATCAGTGGCATGACGGATTCCTTGTGCGGGGTGCGGGACTCGGGACTCGGGACTCGGGACTCGGGACTCGGGACTCGGAAAGATTGAATCATCGTGGCAACAGCATCCGCTTTGCGGCTACCTACTTCCCACTTCCAACGCTTTTTCGTCTCACGTCTCGCGCGTCTCGCGCGTCTCGCGCGCCGGTCGCCGCCAACGCCACCACGCAGTGCCCAGCGCAATCAGCAGCAAGGCCAGCAGCCCCAGCCCCAGCCACGGATCAAACGTCACCCACAGCAGCACCGGAATCATCAGCATCAGCGCCGCGCCCAGCGTCAGCGGCAGCACGGGATCGATGCCGCGCTTCCACGCGCGCAGCAGCAGCGCCACGCTCAGCGCCGCCAGCAGCCAGCCGATGACGCGCCCGACCCACAAGCCATAAGGCCGCGGTGGCAACTGCGGCAGCAGATCGCCCAGACCGCGGTCGCCCAGTTGCACACCGGAATCGGGCGCGGGCGTCAGACGTCCACCATCGACGCGCGCCAGCACGGTGATTTCCTGCGGCGGCACCGTGCTCCAGCGCAGGCGCACATCGCCGAGGCGCGGCTGCTGCGGGTCACCGCTGTACAAATCGCCCTCGTACTCGCGAAACGTCGCGGCCAGATTGGGGGGCAGCGCGGTGGCGTTGACCGGGTGCGGATCGTGACCGGGGATCAGATCGACCAGCGCGGCATCGAGGATGAAACCGTGCAGGCGCACGCGCGGCGCGGGAAAATCCTTGGAAGGAATCGGCAGCGGCGGATTGGCGTGTCCGCTGGGGCGCGTGAACGCGCTGGAATCGACATGCCCATGCACCCACTCCAACTCGTAAATCGGATAGCCGACGTTGACCTGCTGCCACTGAAACATGGCCACGTCGCGGCGCAGGCGCAGCGTGTTGGCGCTCTGGTTGAAATCCGGATCACGCGGCGACTCGATCACCTGCGGCATGCCGACCACGCGCACCAGATCGCCTTGCAGGCGTTTGGACGGCAGCGCGTGCCGGCCTAGATTGACCACGCTGGCGCCCGCGCCCGCGACGCTACGCAAGGCCTGCTGATAGCGCAGCGCGGTCGACTCCACGCGCCACGACAGCAGCAATGCGACCAGCAACAGCAGCATGCCACCGATACGCCACGGCCACGGCGAGCCGCGCCAGTCACGCGCCGGGCGCGCGGCCTTGCGCTGCCGCTGCAACTGCTTGCGAATGCGGCGCGTGGCGGGTTTCACAAGTCCGCGCCGGCCAGCGTCGCCTGCGGTGCGTGCGCGGCGTAGCATCCACGCGCATCGCGCGCCACCTCGGCCATGGCGGTTGTGCTGTCGTGGGTGAAAAACAGGCGTACGCCGCGCGCCAGCGCATCATCCAGCAGCGCCTGCTTTTCATCGATCAGACGCTCGGGGTAGCGGTCGTAGCCCATGGTGATCGGCACGTGCACCCAGGGCGTGCCCGGAATCAGATCGGCGCAAAACAGCACGCCGCCGCCAGCGCCGGGCGCGGGCTGGATTTCGGCCAGCATCAGCCCCGGCGTGTGACCATCGGAAAAATGAAAATGCACGCGCGGGCCCAGCCACTCCGAGTGCGTGCCGGGGACCAGATCCAGGCGGCCGCAGGCTTGCAGCAGCGCCGGCAGCTCGGGAATGAACGAAGCACGATCGCGCGGATGCGGCTGGAGCGCGCGTTGCCAGTGCGCCGCGCCAACCAGATAGCGCGCGCGCGGAAACAGCAGGCGCGGCGCTACACCCTCGGCCCATGGCGCCAGCAACCCGCCGGCGTGATCGAAATGCAGGTGCGAGAGCACCACCGCGTCGATGTCGCGCTCGGAAAATCCGTGCGCGGCAAGTTCATCCAGCAGCACATGGCGTTCTTCCTGCACGCCATAACGCTCGCGCAGTTTCGGCTCGAAGAACGCGCCGATGCCGGTTTCGAACAACACATTGCGGCCATCGAGATCCTGCGCCAGCAGACAGCGGCAGGCCAGCGGCACGCGGTTTTCGGCATCCGGCGCCAGCCACTGCGACCACAGCGCGCGCGGCGCGTTGCCGAACATGGCGCCGCCGTCGAGCTTCTGCGAGTTGCCCGGCAATGACCACAACTTCATGCGGCATCGTCCTTGCCCTGCGTCAGGGCGCGGTATTTGCGTTGCAGTTCAGCGTGCGATTCGACGTGCAGCGCATCCAGCTCGATGCACTCGACCGGGCACACCACCACGCACTGCGGCTCGTCGTGATGGCCGACGCATTCGGTGCACGATGCAGGATCGATCAGATAAAATTCCGGACCCATGCTGATCGCGCGGTTGGGGCAGACCGGCTCGCACACATCGCAGTTGACGCAAGCGTCGGTGATCTTCAATGCCATGGCGATCAGCGGCGGGCGCGAGGCCCGCCGCGAAAGTCCTTACATCTGCACGAATTTGTAGGTCGCACTGGTCGGCGCCACCGCTTTCTGCACGGCGGCATCGTCAGCCTTGTCGCCGATGAACAGCACGGTCACGCCCTTGAACGATCCCGCCACCGCGCCAGTGAAGGAGTCCTCGATCATCTTGGCGGTCAATGCCGAATCCGGGCCGCCAAAGGCGAGCATGTTGCCCGGCAACACGGTGCGCGCAACCACGCCCTGCACCTGTTCGAGCTGGCGCTGGCGCTCGGCCACATCCATGGCGTCCGTGCCAGCGGGCACGAAGTACACGTAGGGGCTGCTGGCGCTGACGCCCTGCATGTTGTTCTGCACGACCTGGCTCAGGTATGCCTGCCAGCCCTGGATGTCGGTGGGGCTGGTGGGGCGCTGCACGGTGGCCACCTGCTGCGTGACGGCTGCTTCCTTCTTGTGGCATCCGCCCAGGGACAGTGCCACGCCGAGGCCCAGGGCCGCGACCATTAGAATCTTGCGCATGTGCGTTCTCCTCTCAGTGCTTTCTCTAGTGTGATGCAGACGTGCGGCGCAGGCGCCAGCGTTGCCGCAGAGCCTGTTGCACGGCCGGGTGGACGAAACTGGATACGTCGCCGCCGAGACGCGCGATCTCGCGCACCAGCGATGACGAAATGAAGCTGTATTGCTCGGCCGGGGTCAGGAACAGCGTTTCCGCCTCGGGAATCAGATAACGGTTCATGCTGGCGAGCTGGAACTCGTATTCGAAATCCGATACCGCGCGCAGCCCACGCAAGATCACCCCGGCGCCGATCTCGCGCACGAAATCGGCCAGCAGGCCATCGAAGCCGCGCACCTCGACATTGCGCAAACCCGCCAGCGCCAAACGCGCCAGCGCGATGCGATCGTCGAGGCTGAAGCCCGGTGATTTGCTCGGGCTTTCCGCGATCGCCACGATCACGCGCTCGAACAACGGTGCCGCGCGCGTCACCAGATCGGCGTGGCCGTTGGTGATCGGGTCAAACGTACCGGGATAAACCGCGATGCGGTGCTTGGCATGCGCGTCCGTGGTCTCGGTCATGGCTGCATCCGGTTCAGATCGCAGTTACTTTAGCAGCTAGCTCAGCGTATCGACGCGATACAGCGCGTAGCCCACCGCGCCGGCGCGCGCACCGCGCAACGCCTGCCAGTGCGCCGGCAATAGCGGTGCCGGCGCGGCAGCGGGATGCTCGACATATACCCGCGCCCGCGGCGCCAGCCACGGCCGCAGCGCCAGCGCTGCGACCGACCACGCATCCGCGGCGTAGGGCGGATCGAGAAACACCACGTCGAAGGGTTGCGGTGCGCGCGCCAGATAATCCAGCGCCGCTGCCTGAACCACCGTGCCGGCGTGTTGTCCGAGCCGATCGAGATTGGCGCGCAGCGCGGCGACCAGCGTCGGCTCGCGCTCGACCATGCACACCGACTGCGCGCCGCGCGACAGCGCCTCGATGCCCAGCGCGCCGCTGCCGGCATACAAATCCAGACAGCGCGCGCCAGGCAGCAGCGGCTGCAACCAGTTGAACAGGGTTTCGCGCACGCGGTCGGGCGTGGGCCGCAGCCCGGGCAGATCGGGCACCGCCAGACGCGAGCCGCGCAGGCTGCCGGCGATGATGCGCACGCGTCCGGGTGGCGCCACGCGCGCAGCGGCAGAGCGCGCGCGGCTCATGCACGCGCCCATGCCGGAACGGGTCGCAAGGCGCGCGCGCGCTCAGCAAGCGCTGTATTTCGCGGTGTTAGCATGCGTGCATTCTCGCCGCATTGCCGCCTGCATGATCAAGCTGTTCCGCAAGCAAGGCTCGGCGCCGGTTGCCGCCGAAGCCGAAGCCATGGAAACCGCGCCCGCGCCGTCCACGCGCAATTGGCGCGAACGTCTGGCCGGCAGCGCGCTGACGCGCGGCCTGGCTGGCGTGTTCAGCCGCCATCCACGGCTGGACGACGACCTGCTCGATGAGCTGGAAACCCTGCTGCTGGGTGCCGATGTCGGCATCGCCGCCACCGCCACGCTGATCGAGGACTTGCGCAAGCGCATGCGCGCGCGCGAGTTCGCCGATGCCGATGCGCTGCTGACCGCGCTGCGCGCGGCGCTGCTGGCGCTGCTGCAACCGGTCGCGCAGCCGCTGGTCATCGTTGGCGCGCGGCCTTTCGTCGTGCTGATGGTCGGCGTCAATGGCGCCGGCAAGACCACCACCATCGGCAAGCTGGCGCAGCGCTATCGCAATGAAGGCCGCAGCGTGATGCTGGCCGCGGGCGATACCTTCCGCGCCGCCGCCGTCGAGCAGCTCAAGACCTGGGGTGAGCGCAATCAGGTGCCGGTGCTCGCGCAGGCGCAGGGTTCCGATTCGGCCAGCGTGATCTTCGATGC
>AUZZ01006861.1_pt1 | contig 10745 bp, 12 predicted proteins | sample 49831 | NCBI WGS metagenome assembly AUZZ01 (sample SAMN02212408, study PRJNA193665) | mine drainage metagenome | reverse complement strand
ATCTCTATATTTATATTGGTGATGCCTTTCTCCTTAGCTTCGGCAGCAACCTTGTATGCAGCCTGCATTGCGGCATAAGCGCCGCCCTCCTGTGAATCAGTGTTAACCATCATGCCTCCGCTTCCGAGGGCTATTGTCTCTGCTCCGGTCATATCTGTGAGCGTTATTATGGTGTCGTTCTTGGATGAATATACATGTGCTACTGCCCACCTCTCTCCTCTGGGCTTGGTCGATGGTGCTTCTAGGGCCTTCGACTCGTATGACACTACCGCCTTCTCCTTCTTTTCAGTGCGCTGTTGGGGCGCAGCTTTCTTGTCTTTAGCCATAATTTAACACCATGTATCAGATAATCCGTTCATGCGGCACTGCTGCTATCCTGGGATTCCTTGGTAGCTTCTCCAGCACCTTGCTCTGCCGTGCCGGCAGCCTGCCCTTCAACTTCATTGCGCTCTTCAGGTGCCGCAGATGCCACTGCCTCTGTGCTGCCCGCCTGCGCCTTAGGGGCTATATCTATTGGTCTGTAATATCCTATGTAATTTTCTTCTGCTGGGCTCACCATGTAGCCAGGCCTGTTCACTTTCTGGCCGTTTATGCTTATGAACCCATGCACCACGAGCTGCCTCGCCTGCCGCATTGTCCTGGCTAATCCCTTCCTGAACACTATGCTTTGCAGCCTGCGCTCCAAGAAAGCATTGTCATTCAGGTCAAGGACATTGTCGAGCGTGCTAGTAGAGCTTATCACACCATATCTGGACAGGTTTGTGAGTATGTTCTTCTCTATAAGGGGATTGGAAGCCCTGCCGGAAAGCAGTTCCCTCACTGTACCTCTGATCCCGCTTATCCTTGACTGCACCATCCAAAGTTCCTTCATGTTCTTTAGCCCATACGCCTCTTTCAGGGCGTTGTCCTCGTGTATCCTCTGAAGGTTCCATATGTCCTTTGGCTTTTGGTATTTCCTTCTGTTCCTCCTAGGTGCTCCCAAAAAATACACTTTAATATATTATTTATTTTGAAGGCTTCTGCCCTGCTCCGGCCTGCGGCTTCATAGCGCTCTTCTTGACTACTCCCATGGTAGCGCCAGTCCTGCCTGTCGACCTGGTGTGCTGCCCGCGTACCTTCTGCCCGTACTGGTGCCTGTAACCCTTCCAGGTTCTCAGGTTTACTTCGCGGTTGACATCCTGCCTTATCGAAAATGTCAAATCGTTGCCAACATAATGCATATCTGCGCCGGTCTCGAAGTCCTTCCTTTTGTTGAGCATATACTTGGGGACCGAATACTCTGCTGGCTTTTTTATTACCTCCTCTATGCTCTCTATCTGCTTATCTGATAGTGAGCCGAGCTGTATGTTCGCAGGTATGTTGAGCTTCTTGCCTATTGAATATGTGATCGCATTTGCCATGTTCTGGCCTATGCCCTTTATCTTGAACAGGGCCCTGCTAATCGGCAGCGAACCGTCTATGTCCCTGCCCGCAATCCTTATTATCGATTGCGCTTTTCTGTCCTCCTTGTTCTGTTGTTTATTTTCAGCCATGATATAGCCTTCGGATTAAGATTGAACTGGCGGCACTTGATGTGCGAGATTAGAGTTAATTAGCATAACTCGCCAGATACCATATTCTTTTTATTGCCAAAGCTTAAAATACCTTACTGTTAAAGCGCGAACGCAGTATTATCACAGGTAATGCCATGTCTATAGAATATCATGCGCCAGGGTAGGGATTTGAACCCTAAAGGCCGTGAGGCCATACGCTTACAGGGAAGTAATTTCCAGGCGCACGCGATACCGGATTCCGCCACCCTGGCATTAAAGATACTGGTATTATGGCCTAGTCAAAGGATATATAACTTTCTATTGCCCGTGCATTATCCCGCAGTGATATAAAAAGATATCACCGGCTCTGCAAGAAGAGGCAGCACTTCAAAGAGACTTACCGGATTCTGCGTATCCTCATATATATTTTTTGTGCAATACCAACTTAGGTATGCTCATGACCGGGAGAAAGTGGATATACATCGCATCGCTGCTGATTGTTGCGGCGATACTAGCATACTACCTGCTCTTCTACGGCGCATATCGCACAAATAGCAGCATAGCCTCAAACTACTCCTTTGTCGTTGGCATAGGTACACATGGCAACCTAAGTTCAGAAATCAAGTCGCTGCAGAGCGGAATAAAGTATTACAGGACGGACATATCGCTGAGCCAATCGCAGGAAAGCCAGCTCACAACGGAGCACGATAAATATGGTGCGCACTACCTCGGCATACTCGACTACAATACACTCCCTGGTGGCTTTTCAAACAAGGGCTGGAACCTAAGTGCCTGGAATTCGAGCGTTGCCGCAGCATTAAAGGCATATCCCTGGATAAACTCGTGGGAGATATGGAACGAGCCATGGGTGCCGGCATTCCAGACCGGTTATGTGAACGGAAGCGCATATAATTACTACCAGGTGCTGAAGAGCGCATATACAATAATAAAGCGCATCAATCCCAACGCAACGGTTGTGTGCTTTGGCGGTGCGCCGATATACAGCCCAATGTTATATAATTGGTACTCCAGGGTGTGGGGCTATGGCGCGTCCAAGTACTGCGATGCAATCTCGATACATGCATATCCTGATTCCATAGGCACCCTAAACAAAACAGGTGTTAGCGAATGGTCAGCAGTGTTATCCGAATATGAAGCACTCACGCACCTACCCATGTGGATAACAGAATTCGGCATACCATCTAGTTCGAATGCCACTGTGGATTACTCGCAGAGCAACCAGGAAGCCTTCATGGTGCAGGCGTTCAACCTATTTAATAAATATGGCTTTGTCAAGCGCGTCTATTGGTACGACTTATGGGGTCTTTCCGACGGTCCTGTGGGGAACGATTTCGGATTGTTAAACCTGTCTGATCCGTCTTATGGAACGCCCAGCATAGCATGGCACGCTTTCTCATCCATATATAACCGCAGCCTATCCAAATGATTGCCTGACTCAAAGCTGCGCGCTCATATGAACCTCATCGAACCTCTGCCGAGCTTGAGGAGTATTATACCTGCTGCGGCAGCAGCGATTGCCGCATATACATACGAGTAGAAAGGCCCGAAATAATACAGCACGCCCATAACGATATTGCCAAAGAACAACCCCATGCTCCTCGATGCCGTGAGCGCGCCCATGCCGCTGCCTCTCTCCCTCCTTGGCTTGACCTGGGCTATAAGGCTGGGCTCAAGCGTGTCTATCGTGCCTATCGCCATCCCTATTATCACCACTGCAAAATACATCGGTATCACGCCCAATGCGTACACATAGGAGAACCCGAGCAGCAATGTGCCTGTAGCTGAGAGCACATATCCAAGCCCGCCCAGTGATGGTATAAGCTTTAGCTTCCTGCTTCCTATGAAATAGCCGAACAGTGCCGAAGCCAAGAGAAAAACCATATACGAAGCAAAGCCCAGGGCGTCGCTGCTCTGGCTCTGTGCTATTGTCAATATTGGAAAGCCGAGGCTGTAGTAGCTGAAGCCGAACATGCCTGTGGCTATTATAACACCTAGATATGCCTTCCTATCTATCCTCGCCTGCCTGCTCTTCAATACCACATCCTTCTTATGCGCCCCCATCTTTTTCTCCTTTACGAATACCAGCAGTATGGTTGCGAATATTATGGGTATGGCCGTGGCGAGTATTATCACAGGCAACGGCACCTTGAGATAAAGTAAAGTTAGCAAAACGATTATCGATGCGACCCCGCCTCCAACATCCAGCGCGTTAAGAAATCCGAAGATCTTGCCCCTGTTCGAATCCTTCGCCTCGTCGCTTATCAGCGCTCTTCTTGCCGGCGACCTGAAGTTTCTCGACAGCCATCCGCCGCTGAACAGAACCGCGCTTTCGTAAAAGCTCGTTGCGATGCCGCTGAGAGATAATATAGGTATTAATGCGTTGCCCAGTATCGCTATCCTCTTCCTGCCATAACGGTCGGATAGCCTGCCTCCAACATACCCAAGCAGGGAACCACCGCCATAAGAGACACCCATCACTATTCCATATACATATACAGGCGCATGCATCGTTATGACCAAAAGACACAGGCAGCACCGCCAGCACAGTCTGATAGCCCATATCTGAGAAGAAAGCCGAAAATGATATCAGCAATACGTTCCGATTCAAGAAACTTTTCATAGGCTCACGCATATAGCGGATCACGACTTCCGCGCGTACATTGTCATCTCCATCCGTGTATTTGATAAAAGCTTCTTCATACTCAAAATATTAAACCCTTTTGACAATATTGCCGAGGTTTCATCCACAACCCTTTGTACAGATTTGCCTGATTTGTATTTCAACTTCAAAGTAACCAGCAGTGCACAGTCATCCGAAAGCAATTCAGGCCTTTCTGATACGAACGATGCAACTAGCCTTGGATCTATATTGGCGTCGCATACTATCATATCATAGGGTGCATAGCTGCGTATCTCCTCTATCCCCTCCTGGAACGTCTTTTCTATATGCTTTATGTTGCCCTTCGATATTTCCATCTTCGCAGGGTCTACAGATACACACAAAGCCACCCGCTCCGACAAGAACTGGCTCCAGCCACCGGGTGCAGCACCAATATCCAATACGCGTGCGCTGCTGCTGAACTGGATGCCGAACCGGGAAGCCGCTTCCGCTATCTTGTAATACGCCCTGGAAATCTGCTTCTCCTGTTGGCTCTCTTTGCTGAAATACATGTCCCTACCATAAAGTCCAATGAAATATCTGCCATCGACGCTGACAATGTATGCGACGTGCGTGAAGCCGCTAGGGTCCAAAGCCACACCATGCGAGTCGAAGGCATCAATCACGCCACCTTCAATGCTCTTCGGATATACTTGCAAGCGAATACGGGCATCTTTCCCTATCCTGCTTTCTAGCGTGCGTATTGCCGCGTCAATACTGCCCTCTTCGCTATCGCATATATAGGCCCTATTCACCCTTCTATGCAAGAACAGGTTGCTATTCAGCATGCCTATTAACTTTTCCGCGGCTCCATCACCGCCATCGAGTTTAACCAATAGCATGCCAATATTTACACTTACACCTGCGTTGAACCCTAGTTCCGATATGTACGAGCCCACCCTGTCTGGATCTGGGGCGTGTATAAAGATGTATATCGCGCCATTATCATCGAGCATCTATATCAATCCTGGTTACAGATAGTGGCGCAAAACCTTTATGCCTGCACCTCGCTCCTGACGAATTCATTGAGCAGGGCCGTTGCGTATGCACCCGATGGCAACGAGAAACCCATGCGTATCGTGCCTTCACTCGCTGCGCTGTACATGAAGCCCCCGAACGGCGCGAAGTACGCCCTTCGTCCTCCTTTGGAATTGAGCTCCGGTATGCCCTTTACCTTAAAATCTTCCTTCTTGAGCCCCATCGATTCGAGCATAGAGTTTTCAAAATCGGTGAGGTCCTCTATTTCATATCCAATCAGGTTCCCCAGCTCGAACCCCTCATTGTTCCCTTCTTCTGCCCTAAACGTGTTGGATAAATCCGGGAAGCCCAGCACACCCGCCTTGCACATCAATGCACCCCTGCCAGGTTCTACCATTCCGCTTTTGATTCTGTCTGCAAGTTCTGCATTGAATATGTATGACTCAACGGAATGTATGAACATCAGGAAAAGCTGCCTTGGCAGTTTCCTAAGCGCGTTCGCATAGTTGCCGGGATATTTGGACAGGTAATCAATCACAGTCAGCTCATATTTTAGGTATTTTGGGAAATACGAGAGTGCTTCACCGAAATCGCGCTCTTCTGCCAGCCTCTTTCTTGCTTCTACCGCTTCCATCATGGTCTCGCCGCCTGGCGAAGCGAGGAACGACATTGCCGCAGCTTCGAAGTCACCCTTGAGCATGGCCACGCCTATATCGACATTGTTGCCACGGTTGCCAAACCTTTGTCCGCCGAAGTAATTTGGGAACCTCTCCCCGAGCTCCATGGATATCGCATCGAGCCTTCGCATTGCTTCGTCCGCATCCCCCAACATGTTGATGTTTATGGTAAACCTGTTGCCGAGCAAGTCGCCCATCTTGATTCCCACATCGCTCTTCCATGCGCTGTTTATGCTCATGTCCTTCATATGCATGGATAACAGCCTATCAGGCTCAGCCCCGAATATGCTGCACAGCTGCGTAGATATTGATGTCCTGTCCTTCGTACCTGCAAAGCCGACTGACTTTATGCCGCGGCTCGCTTTTCTCGCTACCATTTTAAGCGCCTGCACGGTGTTCCAGTCTTTTTTCTGCAGTACGAAGACGGAGAATTTCCCGGGCGAGCTTTGCATACCCAGATCGTCAGGCGTGTATTGCCGATCTATTTCCATCACGCGCCCGTTTTTAGCTATCTCTTCGACAACGAAATCCTCTGCCGAATTCTTTATGGTGCCTTCCACTGGCTCTACCATAGCTCTTCTTTCCATAATATTCCCATACATGCAAACATCAGAGTCTTTCTATAAGATTGTCTACGTCATGCTCTATTACGAACACGGCCTTCTCAAGCGCTATCCTCAGAAATATAAGCAGAGCTGCTGATAACACAACCACTAATATGCCGTAAAAACCAACGTTGTAGAGGACAAATGCAACAGCAATGCCAACTGCTGGCGGGTGCTCCGCCCTGGTCATGATAAGCACGATTGTTGCCATAAACACCACAAAAGCTATCGCAACATATATACCTATAAGAGGTTTAATCAGGAATCCTGCATATCCTACAATCCCCGCTCCGATGTAGCTCTTTGTGAATTTGGATATGTGCGCAGCTTTAGCCCTCGGTGTCATAAAGAGCACGAAAGCGCTTGAACCTACGGATGCAAATATCAGTGCCCCAGAACCGTTTCCATGTGCAATATCAAAGTTCATATAGTGCAGTGTATACGCTACGATAAGCATGCTCAGCGCAGCAAGAAACGCAGGTATGGCTATGTTTCTGATCTTGTGCTCGATTCTTCTCTCTTCTGCATGTGCACCCCTGCGCTGTTTGCCCATCTGCATCACACCATATCAATCAAAGAGGCACATACTCATACATAGGTAAGCCATCCCTTAAATGCATTGTCTTTTCCATGCACTATGTCATAATACTTATCCGCAAGTGCCTTTGTAATGGGCCCTATACGTTTGCTTATCTCTATCCCATCCACATTTACTATAGGTGTTACTTCGGCAGCCGTGCCGGCGAAGAAGAGTTCATCGGCAGTATACAATTCTTCACGCTTAACCATCCTCTCTTCGGTGGTGAATCCCATATCTTCAGCAATTTCAAGCAGCGAGTGCCTGGTTATGCCGAGCAGTACATCAGAGGCTTTGTCGGGTGTGATAAGCACGTTGTCCTTGACAAGGAATATGTTTTCACCAGGCCCTTCTGCCACATACCCATTTCCAGACAGAAGTATGGCTTCATCAAACCCTGATGCTTTGGCATCGTTGCCTGCGATTATGGAATTCAGGTAATTGCCGCTCGCCTTCGCCTGCACCGGGAGTATATCCGAGTTTATCCTATGCCACGATGAGACCTTGCACCTTATGCCTTTGTCCTTTCCGCTTCCGAAATACGCGCCGAAAGGCATTGCCGCTATGTATACGCTTATTTTCTTGCCAGAGGTTCCAAGGCCTATATTGTCGTCGTTATAGAATGCGAACGGCCTTATATAACTGGATTTCAGGCCATTGGCCTTCACCACCTTCTTTATCGCGTCCTCTATGGCCGCGCTCCCATAAGGGCTGGTTATTGAATATATCTTCATGCTGTTCATGAACCTTTTGACATGGTCATGAAGCCTGAATATTGCCGCCCCCTTATCTGTTTCATAGCTGCGTATTCCCTCAAATATGCCGCTGCCGTACTGGAGGGAGTGCGTGAGTATTGGTACCACCGCCTTTCTGTAATCAATGATCCTGCCATCAAACCAGACCTTCAGCTTACCCTTATCTTTAACTTTGTTGGCCATGTCATCATTCCGTTATATTTATACCAATCAGTTATGGCTCCAAACCATTAAATAAATAAACTGATTGACAGATATACTGGGTTGCATGGAAAGAATCTACGTTAACACAGGCGCAGAGGTGCGCACAATCGGTGAATTGAAATTCAGGATGGATGCGATGGGCATGACAGAATTTCAGAAGCGTGTGCTCCTTGCCGTGAGATCGATAAAGAGGGGCAGCACCGCAACATACAAGCAGGTAGCGAAAGCCGCCGGCTATCCTAAGGCATATAGGGCTGTAGGTACTGTCCTTCGCGGCAATCCATTCCCGCCGTTCGTGCCGTGCCATCGCGTGATACGCAGCGACGGCTCTATAGGCAACTACTCCGGCAAAGGCGGTATCAGAGCGAAGCGCAAGTTGCTGATATCTGAGGGCGCGCTGTAGCTATCTCTTTCTAGTTAACTCCTTGTATAGGCTCATCTCGATATCGAACCTTGAATGTGCTTCCTTATAGCAGGCAATCAAGTCAATATCGTTGCTGTCTACCAGATCCATAGCAATCGCCAGCCTCTCCGCTTCAGCGACGCTAGCATGCATCGACTCTGAAGACAAAACCATGTCATATAGTGTTTTTTTAGCAAAGCGTCCGAGTATGGATACAGTATCTTCAAATGCAAGCATGGCATCGGAACCCTTTCTGCGCTCTTCGTTGAGCAATAGGGCCTTTAACATACTATTCAGATCCGCATCGCGTTTATCACGTAGCAATGCAAATGAATTCTCCCTAAATTTTGGGTCATATTTTACCGCGTCGTAGATAGCCCTAGTTACAGATGCGACAGCATTCTCCCTAATCCCTGCATCCCTCAACCCTACCTTATCCGAAAAGGTATATGAAAAGTTCATTGAACCACTTAAACATCAGGGCCGGCCGAAGCCGGCCCCCACCCAGGGTTTATGTACTTATTCCACTCCTACCTGTACCTACCCACCTGATGTCCCTAACAACCCCTTCATTGGCTATATTGCCTTCTGTACGCATCATCGGCTCCAGGAAGGACTCCACAATCTGGTTCTTGGACTGCCCAAGCTTGCCTAGCTCAACCAGGCCCTCTTGCGTCAGCATCAGCGGCTTGCCTATATCGTCCTTGCTGGCGAAATCGAGCAAACCTTTCTCCTTGAGCCTGTTCAAGTTGTACCATATGGAGCTCTTCGAGAAACCATATTCGCTGCTTATATATTCAACGAAGGCCGAAGCGCTGTCTATCGCATCCTTCCCTATCTCTACCAGGAAAAGCTGCTCGCGCTGTATAAGTCTAGACCTTCCAGCACTTACACTATAGTATACCATCCTTGCCACATAAACCACCTAGATTTTTAAAAGACGTGATTTACGCAACAGGATGGCAGTATGGTGTTGTTATTATATTATATGACTTTTTAACGCCCATGCTGCCGCTAAACCTGTTAGAATGAGACTTCCACAGCAGCATTTGCATTTGCATCTTCGCACCATATCCTGTTAATGCTCTCTTTAGCATTAATATTTACGGATGTTCTTTGAAGATAATGATATTTAAATCTTTTGTACTAACAGGCTTTGTAGTTCACTCTCCAATAGAGAATGCTAATAGCCTGGAGAAACCGTGCACAGCGCAGCAATATATTCATGTCCCATTGTGGCTGTCATTATATTTATGCAGGAGCTCCGTGATGAGCATCTTCACACCCGCAGCATCAGGTATTGGCACCCGCTGTATGGTGACCTCGACGATGCCGGTATCGTTGTACACCTTTACGCCCACGCGCGCGCCTTTCCCTATAAGTTCCGTTATTTTGTAATAAAAATGGCTGAACAGGTACCTGCGCACGTCGTCTTCAACTTCATGCGCGTCTTTTCCGCTTGGAACTATCCTGCCATAAACTATGTGGCGGGAGCCGTAATTGATCTCTGCATAGCGGAGCATGCCTCCAAGCCTCTCATCCTCGCTATAATACATTGAGATGCTTACTGGCCTTCCAGCATCTATAAGCTTTATGAACTGCGCAACTGCGGGGTCCTTCCTATACTTTTCTATCATTTCGACAGAGTCAGTCGTGTACCTGCAATTATCTATGCTCTCATGCCTAAAGATATGTACTTTGCCATAAGGGCTGTAACCAGATATGCACCTCATGCCTGTATTGGCTTCTGCTTCCAAGTTGAACGAATGCACAAACGCATCAAAGCGCGCTTTAGTACGCCCTAAGGAAGGGAATTCATCCCCAAATATGTGCGCCTCTACCATGCGCTCTTCGTCCTTTATCATATTATATCTAGTTTCGGCGTCTGTCTTAAACACCAAGAGCATCTTGCTGAACAACTCTATACTGTCCCCGATATAGTCTATCGCCAGGTCAAGATCCGAGAGAAAGTGCCCATAGAGGCCAAGCATGTTTATCGAAACCGCAGGCAAGTCATATTTAATATCTTTGTCCTCTGCATACATCTTGCGGCTGGAGGTAACGTCTTCAAACTTGAGCGAATTGCTGTTTTCCAGTCTGTGCATCTGTCTTCCAAGGCCAAGTAACACCGTGCGTGCGAATGTAATCTTACCTACAAATTCCGATATTGTATCGTTCGCCTTTGTGCGTATATCATCCTCACAGTCAGTAAAATACTTAGAGAATGAGGATACTATTATGGCGATGTTGCCTGCCCTGCTAGCCAGAGACTGTATATCTAACAAGTACTGCTTGCGTTCTAATAATGCTTCCATTATAAAGACCAGTCAATAT
>AUZZ01001190.1_pt1 | contig 10883 bp, 13 predicted proteins | sample 49831 | NCBI WGS metagenome assembly AUZZ01 (sample SAMN02212408, study PRJNA193665) | mine drainage metagenome | reverse complement strand
TGCTGCGCGCGCAGCGCATCGAACAGTGTGCGCATGCGGCGGAAGGCATCCGCGCGCTGCGTGCGGTCGGGTGCCGGCGCGGGTATCGCCATCAACCCGCGCAGGGCCAGACGCGGTGCCTGCGCGACAAGATGCGCAAGCCCGGCAGCCTGATCAGGCGTGCAGCCGGATTTGCCGGCTTCGTCGTCGATATTGACCTGGATGAGCACATTCAATGGCGGCAGCGCGGCCGGGCGCGCGGCATCCAGCAGCGCCACCAGCTTGGCGCGATCGAGACTTTCCAGCCAGTCGAAATGCCGCGCGACCTCGCGGCACTTGTTGGATTGCAGCGGGCCGATCAGGTGCCATTGCAGGGGCAGATCAGCCAGTTCGCGCTGCTTGGCCAAGGCCTCCTGCACGTAGTTTTCGCCGAAGTAGCGCTGTCCACAGGCGGCGAGGGCGCGCATGGCGCTGGCCGGCCGGGTCTTGGACACGGCGAGCAGTCTTGCCGCTGGCGCCGCAGGTATTTGCGCGGCGGCGATACGCGCGCGGATAGCCTCAAGCGTGATACACCCGGCGTTCAAGCGCGGTGCCTGCTGCGGCAGCGCGGCGGCGGGCTATACTCAAACCTGATGCTGACGATGCCGCCGTGGGCGGTTGGGGGGGGGTCGCGCATGGATATCGCCGAACTGCTCGCATTTTCGGTCAAGAATAAAGCCTCGGACTTGCATTTGTCGGCGGGTTTGCCACCGATGATCCGCGTCGATGGTGATGTGCGCCGCATCAACGTGCCGGCGCTGGAGCACAAGCAGGTACATGCGCTGATCTACGACATCATGTCGGACAAGCAGCGCCGTGACTACGAGGAATTCCTCGAAGTCGATTTCTCCTTCGAGATCGCCGGCTTGGCGCGCTTTCGCGTCAACGCCTTCAACCAGAACCGCGGCGCCGCGGCGGTGTTTCGCACCATTCCCTCCGAGGTGTGGACGCTGGAAGACCTGGGCGCGCCAAAAATATTCAAGGATCTCATCGACCAGCCGCAGGGCCTGATCCTGTGCACCGGGCCGACCGGTTCAGGCAAATCGACGACGCTGGCGGCGATGGTCGATTATGTCAACAAGAACAACTACGGCCACATCCTCACCATCGAGGATCCGATCGAGTTCGTGCACACCTCGCAGAAATGCCTGATCAATCAGCGCGAGGTGCACCGCGACACGCACGGCTTCAACGAGGCGCTGCGCTCGGCGCTGCGCGAAGACCCCGATTTCATCCTGGTCGGCGAGATGCGCGACATCGAGACCATCCGCCTGGCGCTGACCGCCGCGGAAACCGGACACCTGGTGTTCGCCACGCTGCACACTTCATCGGCAGCCAAGACCATCGACCGCATCATCGACGTGTTCCCGGCCGGCGAGAAACCCATGGTGCGCTCGATGCTGTCCGAGAGCCTGCGCGCGGTGGTCGCGCAATCGCTGCTGAAGAAGGTGGGCGGCGGACGCATCGCCGCGCACGAGATCATGGTCGGCATCCCCGCATCCGCAATCTGATCCGCGAGGACAAGGTCGCGCAGATGTATTCCTCGATCCAGACCGGCCAGCAGTACGGCATGCAGACCATGGACCAATGCCTGCAGGACATGGTCAAGCGCGGCTCGATCACGCGCCAGAACGCGCTGGAATACGCCAAGAACAAGGACATTTTCAGGGCCTGAGACGCTCGCGCGGGCATCGCCCCGGGTGTAGCGTTGCAGGGAGGGCACGGCGCTTGCCGCCGTGCTGGACCAACGGTTGGCCGCGCCGTGGCATGCGGCGCATCTCGGGAGGGCGCGATGAGCACGCCGGATTTCACCAGTTATCTCAAGCTGATGGCGCACAAGAAGGCCTCGGATCTGTTCGTGACCGCGGGCGTCGCGCCGTCGATCAAGATCAATGGCCGCATCACGCCGATCACGCAGGGTCCGCTCACCGCCAGCCAGGCGCGCGACATGGTGCTCAACGTGATGACGCCGGCGCAGCGCGAGGAGTTCGAGAAGACCCACGAGTGCCAGTTCGCCATCAGCCTCAGCGGTGTCGGTCGTTTCCGTCGTCAGCGCGTTCTACCAGCGCAACTGCGTGGGCATGGTGCTGCGCCGCCTGGAGACGCGCATTCCCACCGTGGAGGAACTCAATCTGCCGCCGATCCTCAAGCAGTTGGCGATGACCAAACGCGGCATCATCATCTTCGTCGGCGCCACCGGCGCGGGCAAATCCACCTCGCTGGCTGCGATGATCGGCTACCGCAACCAGAACTCCACCGGGCACATCGTCACCATCGAGGATCCGATCGAGTACGTGCACAAGCACGAGGGCTGCATCATCACCCAGCGCGAACTCGGCATCGACACCGACAGTTGGGATAACGCGCTGAAGAACACCCTGCGCCAGGCGCCGGACGTGATCATGATCGGTGAGGTGCGCACGCGCGAGACCATGAACCATGCGGTCAACTTCGCCGAAACCGGCCACTTGGTGTTGTGCACGCTGCACGCCAACAACGCCAACCAGGCGATGGAGCGCATCATCCATTTCTTCCCGATCGACGTGCGCGAGCAGTTGTTCATGGACCTGTCGCTCAACCTCAAGGGCGTGATCGCGCAGCAGTTGATTCCGACGCCGGACGGCAAGGCGCGCCGCGTGGCGGTGGAGATCATGCTGGGCACGCCGCTGGTGTCGGATTACATCCGCAAGGGCGAGGTGCACCGGCTCAAGGAAGTGATGAAGGAATCCACCAATCTCGGCATGCGCACCTTCGATCAAAGCCTGGTGGAGCTGTACCACGCCGGCGAGATCACCTATGACGATGCGTTGCGCCATGCCGACAGCTCGAACGAGGTGCGTTTGAGCATCAAGCTGGCGCAGGGTGGCGATGCCAACACGCTGTCGCAGGGGCTGGGCGAGGTCGAGCTGCTGGAAACCACGCCCAACGAATTGCGCCGCTGAGCGCGCGGCGCGCCCAGCGTGCCGTCGTTCACCGGGCCAGCAGTTCCGCCAGCACCGCCATGCGCACGAACACGCCGTTGGCGACTTGTTCGAGGATGCGCGACTGCATGCCATCGGCCACTTCCGAGGCGATCTCGATGCCGCGGTTGATCGGCCCAGGGTGCAGCACCATGGCGCCCGGCGCGGCGCGCTTCAGGCGCGCGCTGGTCAACCCATAGCGCGCGAAATACGCGTCCTCGTCAGGCAGCAGGGTGGCGATCATGCGCTCCTTCTGCAGGCGCAGCATGATGATCACATCGCTGCCGGCCACCGCGGCGTCGAAATCATCGCCGAGCATGCAGCCGGGAAATTCTTCCGCGTTCGGCAGCAGCGCCTGCGGCCCGCACAGGCGCAGCTCGCGCACGCCGAGGATCTGGAAGGCATGCACGTCGGAGCGTGCCACGCGCGAATGCAGCACGTCGCCGCAGATGGTCACCGTCAGCGCGTCGAGGTTGCGGCGGTGCTGGCGCACGGTCAGCGCATCCAGCAGGCCCTGGGTCGGATGCGCGTGATGGCCGTCGCCGGCATTGATCACGCTGACACCGCTGGCGGCGTGACGCACCATGAACTCGGGCGTGCCGCTCTCGCGGTGGCGCACGATCAGCGCATCCAGATGCATCGCCTCCAGCGTATGCAGCGTGTCCAGCAAGGTTTCGCCCTTGTTGGTCGAGGAGTTGGCGATGTCGAAATTGACCACGTCGGCGCTGAGCCGGCGCGCGGCCAGCTCGAACGACGTGCGCGTGCGCGTGGATGATTCAAAAAACAGATTCAGCACGGTGCGCCCGTGCAGCAGATCGAGCTTGCGCGTGCCATGGGCGCTGGCCACGCGCAGCGCCTCGGCGCGATCGAGCAGGTGCAGCAGCGTCTCGGCGCTGAGGTTTTGCAGCGTGATCAGGTGGCGCAGGTGCGGGTGCATGAGGTTTCGCTCAGCCAGGATTCGAGGATGACCGCCGCCGCCAGCGCATCGAGCTGCGCGGCATCGCGCTTGCGCCGCTGCCCGGCCGCGCGCTGCGTGGCGAAGCGGCGCGCGGCCTCCTGCGAGCTGTGGCGCTCGTCGCACAGATACACGTCGAGGCCGTAGCGCTGGTGCATTTGCCCGGCAAAACCGCGCGCGGCGCGCGTGATGGGCTGCTCGCTGCCGTCGCCATCCAGCGGCAGGCCGACGACCAGTGCCTGCGGGCTCCAAGCGCGCAGCAGCGCATCGAGTTCTCTCCAGTCGGGGGCGCCCGAATGCGCGGTCAGCACGGCCAGCGGGCGTGCACTGGCGGCGAGGGTCGTGCCCACGGCAACGCCGATGCAGCGCAGGCCGAAATCGAAGCCCAGCACGTTGCCCACGCGCGCGCCGAGGGCTGCGCTCATGCGTTGCCGGCGTAGTGGGCGAGGCGCTGCGCGTCCACGCCCATGCGCGCTGCGGCGGCGCTCCAGCGCTGTTCCAGCGGCACCTCGAACAACAGTTCGTTGTCCGCGGCGACGGTCAGCCAGGCGTTGTCGCGCAATTCGCGCTCGAGCTGGCCGGGTTCCCAGCCGGCATAACCCAGCGCGATCAGCATCTGTTGCGGACCGCGCCCGGCGGCGATGGCTTCGAGAATGTCGCGCGAGGTGGTCAGCATCAGCTGCTCATCGATGGCGTAGCTTGATGCCCAGCGCCCATCCAGATTGTGCAGTACGAAGCCGCGCTCGCGCTGCAGCGGGCCACCAGCCAGCACGGCTTGCTGCGCGAGCGGGTCATCGTCGGTGCTGATATCCATTTGCTGCAGCAGATCCTGCAGACGGTAATCGGAGGTCCGATTGACCACCAAGCCGAGCGCGCCGTCCTCGTTGTGCTGGCAGATCAGCGTGACGGTGTGCTCGAAATCGGGATCGCGCAGCCCGGGCATGGCGATCAGCAGGTGGCCGGTGAGCGTGCTGGTTGCGGTCATGCCCGTATTGTAGCCGCGCCGCGGTTGCCCGCCGCAGGACGCGTTTCGATGGTCCGTTCAGCGTTTCACAGCGCGCTGACGCAGCCTGCCGCCGGGCAGAAACTGCCAGGTACGGGTGATGTACAACTCATCGAGACGACCATCGCTCTGCGGTAGTGGCGGAAACGGCGCTGCCATGCGCACGATGCGCTCGGCCGCTTGATCCAGCAGCGGAATGCCCGATGACTTGACGATATCCAGACTGCGCACCGCGCCGTCACGACTGATGCCCACGGTCAGGACCAGCTTGCCGTGCAGATGCCCTGCGCGCGCGGCCTCGGGGTAGTTGAGATTGCCGATGCGTTCGATGCGCTCGACCCAGGCCGCCATGTAGGCGGCGAAGGCGTATTCGCGCGTGTTGGCCGAGATGAACTTGAGGTGCGGGCGCCGTGCGTAGGCCTCGCGCTCGGCGCGCACTTCGGCGCTGAGTTGGGCGATTTGTTCGCGCTCATGGGCCGGAATCGGCGCCTGCGGCAGGGGTCGTGCCGGCGCTGGGCGCGCGGCCGGGCGCGAATCCACGCTGAAGCGGCTGGTGCCGCGCGTGGTCACCAGTTCGGGGCCGCGGGCCTCGCTGGGTGCCGGCGCGGCCGGATCGACATGCCGCGGCGCTTGTCCGGGGCTGTCTGGCAGCGGCGTGGAGAATGGCGCCCCGGGTTTGCGCGCATGCGCGCTGTTGCCACCGCCGGCGTTGTTGGCTTGGGCGAGGAAGTCCGCGCGCCGCGGTGTTTCGGCGTTGGCCGTGTGCAGCAGGGTGATGTCCAGCGCCGGCAGGCTGGGACGCGGCGGTTCGATGCTGAAGCCCAGGCCCAGTATCAGCACCACGTGCACGATCAGCGAAAACAGCAGGGTCACGCTGATGCGTTCGTTGCCTTGATCCGGGGCGGGGGTGCGCGTCACGCCAGCTTGCGCTCGATGGCATCGAACAGCGTCGCGGCGATGTTCAGCCCGTACTGGATGTCGAGCTCGCGTATGCAGGTCGGCGAGGTAATGTTGATTTCGGTCAACCAGTCGCCGATCACGTCCAGGCCCACGAACAGCAGCCCGCGCCGGCGCAAGTCCGGGGCCACCTGACTGACGATCCAGCGGTCGCGCGCGCTGAGCGGCACGCCCACGCCGCGCCCGCCGGCGGCCAGATTGCCACGGAACTCGTCGCCCTGCGGGATGCGCGCCAGCGCGAACGGCACCGGCTCGCCGTCGATCACCAGAATGCGCTTGTCGCCCTCGCGGATGGCGGGAATGAACTTTTGCGCGAGGGCGAAGCGGGCGTCGTCGCCGACCAGGGTTTCGAGGATCACGTTGAGGTTGGGATCGTGCGCGGCGCTGCGGAAGATACCGCGCCCGCCCATGCCATCCAGCGGTTTGAACACGATTTCGCCGTGCTCGGCGGCGAAGGCGCGCAGCGCGGCGCGCTCGCGCGCCACCAGGGTGGGGACGCAGCATTGCGGAAACTGCAACGCGTAGAGTTTTTCGTTGCAGTCGCGCAGTGCCTGTGGCGGGTTGATGACCAGCACGCCTGCATCAGCGGCACGCTGCAGCACCTGCGTGTCGTACAGGAACTCGCTGTCCAGCGGTGGATCCTTGCGCGCCAGGATCAGGCGCATCTGCGTCAGAGGTTGCCACTGCGCGTCACCCAGGCCGAACCAGTCATGGGCGTCATCACGCACCACCAAGGGCCGCAGTCGCGCCCAAGGCTCGCCGACGCGCATGGCCAGGTCGCCTTGTTCGAGATAGTGCAGTACCCAGCCACGGCGCTGCGCCTCCAGTAACATCGCCAGCGAGGAATCCTTGTACGGCTTGATGTGCGTGATCGGGTCCATGAGGATGGCGAGGCTGGATGCAGGACTGCTGTTCATGGGCTCTCCGGGGGTCGGGCGTGACGGCCATCATGCAATGTGCAAAGTTCACCAAAGCATCATCGCCGACAAGAACTTGCACGCTCAACTTGACACTTCGCATAAACGCGCGTTAAACAGCTCATCTACAGCGGATGCGAGGTCCGCGACTGTGCACCCCGCGTCGGGGCCTTGGGCCCCGGCACGCGGTTTGCATGTTTCCACAAGCCGCAGCGACCCTGACGCGGCGGGGGTGACAAGTGCTAGCAACCAGCAATACCGGCAGCCCGACGCTGCGCGTGATGGTGATCGATGACTCCAAGACCATCCGCCGCACCGCCGAAACGCTGCTGAAAAAGGAAGGCTACGAGGTGGTCACCGCGGTGGACGGGTTCGAGGCACTGGCCAAGATCTCCGATCTGCAGCCGCATATCATCTTCGTGGACATCATGATGCCGCGTCTGGATGGCTACCAGACCTGCGCGCTGATCAAGAACAACCAGAATTTCCGCCACGTGCCGGTAGTGATGCTGTCCTCCAAGGACGGCCTGTTCGACAAGGCGCGCGGACGCATCTGCGGCTCCGATCAGTACCTGACCAAACCCTTCACCCGCGAGGAGCTGCTCGATGCGATCCGCTCCCACGTGGACACGCACTGAGGCCGGCCCGTCATGGCGCACGTCCTCATCGTCGACGATTCGCCCACCGACGTGCGCGTGTTCACCACGCTGCTCGAGCGTGCCGGGCACCGCGTGTCCAGCGCCAGCAGCGCCGAGCAGGGCATCGAGATGGCGCGAAGTCTGCGCCCGGATCTGGTGATCATGGACGTGATCATGCCCGGCATGAACGGCTTTCAGGCCACGCGCACCCTCACCCGCGATCCCGCCACGCAGAATGTGCCGGTGCTGATCATCACCACCAAGAGCATGGAAACCGATCGCGTCTGGGGCCTGCGTCAGGGCGCCAGGGATTTCCTGACCAAGCCGGTGGGCGAGAAGGAATTGCTGGCGCGCATCCAGAAACTGCTGGTTCCAGGCCGGATGAGGCGCGCGCGATGAGTGTCGAAATGCCCTTCGCGATCCTGGCCGAATACGAGCGCCTCAGCCTGTGCACCAGGCGGTGTGCCGGAACAGATCGAGGCGCCCGGACTGTGGCGTGGCATTGCCTTTCGCGTCGGCGCACGCCGGCTGGCCAGCAGCATCGGCGAGGTCAACGAAATCATGGTGCCGCAGGTGTTGACGCCGGTGCCGGGCACCCAGCCTTGGCTGCTTGGCGTGGCCAATGTGCGCGGCAATCTGGTGCCGGTGGTCGATCTGGGACTGTTTCTGTTTGGCGGTGCCACCCTGATCGGCGAGCGCACGCGCGTGCTGCTGGTGCGTCAGGGCAACAGTGGCAGCGTCGGCCTGCTGGTCGATGAGGTCAGTGGCCAGCGCAGCCTGACGCTCGAGATGCAGTCCGACGCCGAGGGCGAGGACGATCCGCGCCTGCAGCGTTTCGTCGAGCGCAACGTGCGCATCGAAGCCCAGCGTCTGGGCGTATTCAGCATGCTGCGCCTGACCCGCGCGGCCGATTTCCAGCAGGCCGCCGCGTGATGCGTGCGGCACAATTTCCGGGTGAGGTGAAGGCATGAGCGCTACCAGCAACGTCATCGGCAAGGAGCGCAGCAACACGATCTGGATCGTGCTGCTGCTGCTATCGATCGCGCTCGCCGTGATCGACTTCGGTTGGCTGACCTTGAACAGCAAGCACGAACGCGACGCGGCCAACCTGACCACGCAAATCCAGGTGTTGTCGCAGTCCACCGCCAAGTTCGCGCTGGAATCGGCCAGCGGCAACCTGGATTCGTTCAAGGAGCTGGACGCCACCCGCGCCACCCTCGACAGCCTGATCAGGAAGCTCAAGAACGGCGATCCCGATACCGGCATGCCGGGCTACGGCAACGCCAGCGCCGGCGTCGGTCCGGCCATCACGGCACTGGACAAGTCCTGGGCCCAGTTGGACGGCGACCTGACCAAGATCCTGCGCAACAAGGAGCTGGTGCTGGATTCCAAGCAGCAGACCGATGCCTTCACCCGCGAGGTGCCGGTGCTCGATTCGCGCATGGATCAGGTGGCCAGCATCGTCAAACAAGGCGGCGGCAGCGCCAACCAGACTTACACCGTGGTCAACCAGATGCTGCTGGGCGACCGCATGATCCGTCGCGCGCTGGAAGTGCAGACTGGTGGCGAAGACGCGCAGACCGCCGCCGATGGGCTTGCCCGCGACGCGCAGCTTTATGGAGCGGTGCTCAGCGGCCTGATCCAGGGCAACAGCGAGGTCGGCGTGAGCGCGCTGCCGCAGCCGGCCGCGCGCAACATCCTCGAAACCGTGAACAAGGGTTGGCAGGGCGTATCCGATCCGCTCAACAAGCTGCTCGCCGCCGCGCCGACCTTGGTCGAGGTCAAACAGGCCGCCAATCAAGCGTCGGTGGACTCGCAATCGGTGCTGTTGCGCGCCAGCGACGTGTCCACGCGGCTGGACAAGCTGCCGCTGCAGCGTCCGTTCCCCAACGTCTGGCTGGGCGCGCTGGGTGCCGCCGGCGCGATCCTGTTTGCCCTGTTGCTGGTGTTCGCGCAGTCGCGTGCGCAGAAGCAGCGCCTCGCGGCCTCGGGTGAACTGAATCAGCGCAACCAGGAAGCCATTTTGCGGCTGCTCGACGAAATGGGCTCGCTGGCCGAGGGCGATCTCACCGTGCGCGCCACGGTCACCGAGGACATCACTGGCGCCATCGCCGACTCGGTGAACTTCGCCGTGGAAGCCTTGCGCAGCCTGGTGTCCACCATCAACGAAACCGCGGTGCAGGTGTCCGCGGCGGCGCAGGAAACCCAAGCCACCGCCACGCATCTGGCCGAGGCGGCCGAGCATCAGGCGCAGCAGATCACCTCGGCCTCGGCGGCCATCAACGAGATGGCGGTGTCGATCGACGAGGTGTCGAAAAACTCGTCCGAATCGGTGGAGGTGGCGCTGCGCTCGGTGCAGATCGCCGGCAAGGGCGCCGCGGTGGTGCGCCAGACCATCGCCGGCATGGACGCGATCCGCGACCAGATCCAGGAAACATCCAAGCGCATCAAGCGCCTGGGTGAGTCCTCGCAGGAAATCGGCTCAATCGTGGAACTGATCAACGACATCGCCGAGCAGACCAACATTCTGGCGCTGAACGCCGCCATTCAGGCGGCCTCGGCAGGCGAGGCCGGTCGCGGTTTCGCGGTGGTGGCCGATGAAGTGCAGCGTCTGGCCGAGCGCTCGGCGACGGCGACCAAGCGCATCGAGACGCTGGTGCAGGCGATTCAGTCGGACACCAACGAGGCGGTCAACTCGATGGAGCAGACCACGGCCGAAGTGGTTACCGGCGCGCGCCGCGCCGAGGATGCCGGCGCCGCGCTGGGCGAAATCGAAAAAGTCTCCAATGATCTGGCCGACCTCATCCAGAACATCTCCGAGGCCGCGCGCCAGCAGTCCGCGGCGGCGACCAATATCTCCTCGACCATGAATGTGATCCAGGAGATCACCTCGCAGACCTCGACGGGCGCCAGTCAGACCGCCGAGTCGATCGGCAATCTGGCGCAGATGGCGCAGGATCTGCGCCGTTCGGTCGCCGACTTCAAGCTGCCGGGCTGAGTAGGAGAATCACAGCCCATGGCCGTCGCGCTCAACCCCCACGAAGCCGCGCTTGCCCTCGCCGGCATGGACGAGGTGGTGTTCGCGCGCTGGGTGGCCCTGCTCGAGCAGCGCACCGGCGTGGTGGTGGCGCCGCAGCGCAAACCGTTTCTGGTCAGCGCGGTGCGTGCGCGCATGCGCGAAGTGGGTTACAGCAACTTCAGTCACTACTTCGAGCACATCAGCGCACCGGGCGTGGGCGCGGTGGAATGGGCGACGCTGGTCGACCGCCTCACCGTGCATGAAACGCGCTTCTTCCGGCACATGCCCTCGTTCGATCTGATTCGTGAGCGTTGGCTGCCCGAGCGCCTGGCCAGCGGCATCGGTGCGCTGCACGCGTGGAGCGTGGGCTGCGCCAGCGGCGAGGAGGCGTGGTCGCTGGCCATGGTCCTGCACCA
>AUZZ01006507.1_pt1 | contig 10937 bp, 12 predicted proteins | sample 49831 | NCBI WGS metagenome assembly AUZZ01 (sample SAMN02212408, study PRJNA193665) | mine drainage metagenome | reverse complement strand
CCATTATAACCCGTGTGCTTCCAACCCTGCTCCTTATCGCAGCTAAATCTATAGGTGTCTCCAGCCATGGTCTAGCTATGGCCTTGTCATCGTCCGAGGCTATGGCTGCATCCTTTAAGTGAAGCCATGGTGCCACCAGTAACATGCCCTTTATGCGCCCTGAGGGTGCGCGTTGCAAGAACCGGAGTATCGCCTGGCACCCTATGCTGTGGCCTATGAAGTATGTATGCTCATCGATATACTTTGTGCTCTGGCTGATCGCGCTGATCCAAGCGTCGATTGAAGGCCGTGAAGCTTCGGGCATCTTTGGCACAGACGCTTCGAAGCCCTTCTCTTTCAGCGCGCTTGCCAGCCATTTATACCAATCGGTATACGGGCTCCCATCCCATCCATGTATAATGAAGACTCTTTCAGGCATTGCCGGGTCACTTGTGTGTACAGTGGAGTTATGGCTTCAATATTCTTAAAGCTATCCTTCCTACCAACTGCACACCATTGCCGGGCATAAACGGTCCGCTTGCCTGCCTGCCGGCAATATGCGGCATTGCCAACCGAAGGAGTTAAAAATAGAAAGTATGATATAATACAGATTTGATGATAATCGGCTTGACAGGTATGCCAGGGAGCGGCAAATCCACCATTGCATATTATCTGAGGGATAACTACCAGTTCAATATAATCAGCATGGGCGACATAGTCCGCAGCGTCATGTCAGAGGAGGGCATTGATATAAACAATGATAGCCTGCGGGAATTTTCCGATAAACTTAGAAAAACCTATGGCTATGCTGCGATAGCACAGATGACCGTCAAGGTAATAGGCAGCAAGTACAAAAATAAGCGGCTGTGCATAGACGGGATCCGCAGCCCGTGGGAGATACGGTACTTCAAGGATAACCTGAGCGATACGTTCATAATGCTTGCAGTGGAAAGCCCCAATGCGTCGCGTCACGACCGCCTATTGGCGCGTTTGAGGTCTGATGACCCTGGGACGCGCGAAGGTTTCGCAAAAAGGGACGAGAAAGAAGAAAAGTTCGGCGTTTTAGAGGCAATGAAATTGGCCGATTTCAAGATACAGAACACCGGCACAATCGAGGCAGTATACAGGGAAGTGGATACCATCATAAGGAACGCCGAGGGCAAGTCGAAAAAGAAGGTATAGCTGCATTTGGATTCCCAGTATATGCGCATACAGGCTGGCAAGGGTAGTGTTTTTATTATTTGGATTACATATACTTATACAACGTTTACACAAAATGCATGTTGATATTTATGTCGAAGATAGACCTGCCATGGACAGAGAAGTATCGCCCCAATACCCTCGATAATGTCATAGGCCAGGAACTTGTAGTCAACCGCCTCAAGGCATTCGTTGCCAGCGGCAACTTCCCCAACATGATATTTGCGGGTACTGCGGGCATAGGAAAGACAACATGCGCGATAGCTTTTGCCAACGACCTGTACAAGGGCAGCCTCTCAGGTGCGTTCAAGGAACTCAACGCCAGCGATGCGAGGGGCATTGATATAATAAGGGGGGAGGTAAAAGAGTTCGCAAAGACCATAGCCATGGGGCATGTGCCAATAAAGATAATATTCCTTGATGAGGCTGATGCCCTTACTGCGGATGCGCAGCATGCGCTGAGAAGGACGATGGAAAAGTTCTCAGCTGAGACAAGGTTCATACTGAGCGCGAACTACGCCAACAAGCTGATAGAGCCAATACAGAGCAGGTGCGTGGTATTCAGGTTCAAGGCCCTCAACGAAGAGAACATGAAATCATATATAGAGAGGATAGTAAAGGAAGAGGGTCTTGAGATAAACGACAAGGCGATAGAGGCGCTCATATACGTTAGCGATGGCGACATGCGCAAGCTCACGAACATACTCCAGAGCAGCGCCATGTACAGCAAGAAGATAACCGAATCGAGCGTATATGAGGTTGCCGCCAGGGCCAGGCCGAAGGAGATAGCCACGATGCTCAAGGCTGCTGTGAACGGCAATTTCGAGATGGCCAAGAACGAACTCGATAACCTGATGCTTAAGAACGGGATGAGCGGCGAAGACGTGCTGCTGCAATGCTACAGGGAGATCCAGAACCTGCCCATAGACGAGAGGGTAAAGCTCTCTGTAATTGCAAACATCGGCGAGACCAATTTTAGGGTGGTAGAAGGTGCGAACGAGAGGATACAACTGGAAGCGATGCTTGCCAACATAGCACTGCTGGCGAAGCCGCAGAAAAGCGCATGATGCGTTTTGATCAACCGTACAGCGTTAACTCCAACGGCCCTGCATAGCTCGTCGCAGGCGCTTGTATATAGAACACGACTATATAGCTGTTCCCGTTGTCTACCTTAAACGGCAGCTTAGGGTCGCTGCTGACAAATTCGAAGGGCTTGTTGATCGCTACCCTATTAACAACGTCGTTAAGGCTCAGGATCTTGTACATCTGTATTGAGTTCTTGAACATCTGCCCCTTTCCCAGTTCCATGATCAGCTCCGAGTTCTCCACATCTACCCTCTTGCCGTCCCGTACCAGCGTTACCCTGTTTATCTCCACACGCACTTTTTCCTTGGGCGCATCGGCAAACCTCACTTGCATTGGGCCAGAGTAGTTCTGCTCCGGTGCTTCTACCCTCAACCTGAAGTCCATGCTCTTTCCATTGGCCAACTCAATTGGCGGTTTTGGGTCTATGCCGAGCAGCTTGAACGGCGGATCAACAGATATGTCCTTTATGCTCACGGAATCATCTATTATCGATGAGCCTAGCGCATTCTTTATCATTTCCGCGCCTTCGCTCCTGTTGTGGAACGGTATGCTGATCTCAAATTCCCTCTTCTCACTCTCCAGGCCTGGCAGCGTGTGCACACTACCTATCCACCTTATGTTGATGTTGGTTACCCTTACCGCTATCGCCTTCTTCCCTTTCCCCGACTTTTTAAATATGCCTGAGAGACTGAATCCCATAAATGCGCCTCGGATACCATAGCAATAGACGCTACCAAAGATTTATAATGCTCGCAGCGAATCTTTGTAGCATGTTATAATCGCTGCGCCGGCACTTTTATTAATCAAGCATACGATCAACAAATGGTGTTAATATGGTGTCCGAGAATGACAAAGCTGCAGATTTCAACCTCGAGGGTTCCGATGGGAAAAGGCATATGCTGTCTGAATTCAGCGGCAAATATCTAGTGCTATACTTCTACCCGAAGGACAACACGCCAGGATGTACCATAGAGGCAAAGGAGTTCAACAATCATCTCGATGAGCTCAAGAGCCTCAACGCGGTTGTGGTGGGTATCAGCAAGGATGACCTGAAATCGCATGGCAAGTTCATAGACAAGTGCGAGCTCGAGTTCCTGCTGCTTTCAGACCCCACGAGCGAGGTGATAAAGGCGTACGGGGCATATGGCGACAGAGGGATATTTGGCGTAGGTACGCTTAGGAACACATATCTGATAAAGGACGGGAAAATCGTCAAGGCATTCACCAAGGTAAAGCCCAACGGCCATGCGGAAGAGGTAATAGCAGCGATAAAAGGCGCCATGTAAACTCATCGGCAAACCTCTGCGTTTTTATAGGTGCGGTTATTAAGATAACGTAATCTTGTTGACCTGAACCATTGGAGGGCTTGCAATGAATTTTACTTTGGGCTTGGCGCTTGCCATAATATCGATGCTTTTATTGAGTATACAAGATCTGATACTAGCAAGGGCGTCTCGCATCATAGGGGCGTTGAGAGTGTCGTTCTGGTACCTCTTCGTATCTGTGATAATATTCATTGGCATATCAGTAATTCTGTTCACGAAGATGCCTGTCAATACATATACTGTCGGTTTGATACTGCTATCCGGGGCGTTCTCTGCCATGGGTATAACCTCTTTCACAAAAGGGCTTTCCGTCGGTAATATTTCGGTAGTGGCTCCGATTGCAGCCGAATGGGGGATGGTTACCGCAATACTCGGCACGGTGTTCCTTGGCGAGGTGCTTGGATCATTGCAGTTCCTGCTCATAGCGATAATATTGATCGGCACATTCCTCGCCGCAGTTCCAAATGGAGGCATGAAACGCGGCAAAAAACTGCTTTCCGGGGTCCCGTATGCGGTCTCAGCATTGATAGGCTGGGGAATCTATTTTTTCATTCTTGCAATATTGGTCGGACAGATAGGGTGGTTTGATACATCGTTCTTGCCAATACTTGCAACTGTCATGTTCCTCTTCGCATACGCAAGGGTTTCGCATTCGCAGCTAAAACCCGTAAAGCCTGCGTTCTATGAGGTGCTCGCCGTGGCCATACTGTCAGTCCTATCACTGATGGCATACAACGCCGCGCTGCTGTTTACCTATGTAGACATAGTGGCACCAATAAATGCGGCGGCAATGGCCATAACAGTCCTCTTCGCGTTCATATTGTTTAAGGAGAGGCTCTCAGTAAAGCAATTGATAGGCATCGCGATGATAATTGCCGGCATCGTAGCCTTAGTTGCATGACATCTGTACAGGTGCACGCGTTTCCAATCAGCTCTTTTTGCTTACCATATAATTGCCGATTATCAGAGTATCGGCTCCAGTATTCTCGAGCGTCCATATTGCATCCTGCGGCGTCATGACTATCGGTATGCCATGCTTGTTCAGGCTTGTGTTGAGCACGGCACCTATGCCTGTGCTCCTCCTTACTTTCTTTATGAGCCCCCTGTACATTCTGTTCTCATAGCCCAGTATCTGTGGTCTTGTGGTCCTATCTATGTGCGATGCCGCTATCAGGTCATGGTAATGCTCGTCCTTCACCCTATTGGCTGAAGTCATGAACCTGTTAGGTGAAACATAATCATCCAGCAATCTGCCCGCATCCTCCTCGAGTATGGTGCTTGCAAAGGGCTGGTAATACGGGCGCTTCTTTATGAGCAAGTTGAGCTTTTCACGGTTCCCATATACGCCAGGCAGTGCGAGGACGCTCCTATTGCCTAACGCCCTGGGCCCGTATTCCATCCTTCCCTGGAACCATAGCACTATGTTGCCCTTGCTTATCAGATCGGCAGCTGTGCCTGTCGGATCCCCCATTTCCTCATAGTCTATGCTGCGATTCTTCTTGCGTTTAAGTTCCTCTAATATTTGTCCATCGTCATATGATGGGCCGAAATAGATATCCTCTATCTGTTTTCCTGCCAGCTTGCCGTGCAGCATGAAGTCCACATACATCGCAGCTCCGGCCGATAAGCCCCCATCGCCCATCTGCGGAAAGACAAAAAGATGCTTGACCTCAGGCATGTGCTCGATCATGCTGTTCGTGATGACGTTGGAGAAGAATCCCCCCGCTACCGCTATATCATGTATCCCTGTCTCATCAACCCATTGCGTAACAATCTTCCTTACCTGCTCTTCGACATGCTTCTGCACAGCGTATGCGAACGACTCGCGGTCATTCCTGGACAATATATGGTCCTTCATGTATTCCGCCAGCAGAAGCTCGTTGCGTGTGCCGTGCTTTGAGACGAATGTCCTTTTCTTGGTGTCATATCTGCATATATCATCCAGCTCCCTGATCTCCTTTGGGTACGAATATGCAGCCAGGCTCATCAGCTTCCCCTCGTCCTCGCTGTAACGCATGTCGCAGGCTACCGTTGCCGCCCCGTAAAGGAGGCCGAGGCTGGTGCTAGCTTTGAACGCCGCAAGGCGTTCTATGCTGCCTTTGTTTCCGATCGATACACTGCCGCTGAGCCCGTCCCCTGCCCCGTCAATGTTATTATAAGCGCCTTGCTAAACCCTGACGGGTAATATGCCGAGGCGGCGTGCGCAAGGTGGTGCTCAACCATATATACTCTCTTATCGGACAGGCTCTTTTTAATGCCCGCCAGCCTCCTTCTGGTAACGCTCTCGCTTATACTTCCCCCTATTGCCTTCCAAACCGCCTTGGGGTTTTGGTTCTGCGATGCCTTATAGACAAGATTGGAGAGATGCATGCGAAGCCTTGAGGGCTTGGGAAGTTCATGCCTCCATAGCATGCGCCTCCTCATATCATATCCTGGGAAGATGCGCGACACCAGGGCGTTGCCGCCTATCCAGCCAAGGGCCACAGCCTCTATGTCCCTGCCATGCTCCTTGTCAAGGTACTTTATGGAATTGGCAGGAAAACCGACCTCGTTCTTGCGCCTGGTGAACCTCTCCTCATTTACCGCTCCCAATATCCTGCCATCCGCGGCTATCGCACCTCCAGAATCATGGGAATCGTTAATACCTAGCACAGCCATATCCAGACACCAGAACATAATTTGCTAATCAATCCTATATTTCAGATACCACAATATTTAGCATCATACCATTGCAAAAGATGCGTAATCCACGACGCTGGAAAAGTCGCCGGTCGCGTTTCCTGAATTGGAATAGTTGAGCAACACTCCTTTGCTGCAACCAACACCCTTTGCATAGTCCATCGCCACAGTTATGGGTCCATACCCGCAAGCGCTGCTCCCTACATTATCTACCAGCGAATTAAATTCGGCATATTCCAGCCTTTCAATCCTCTCAAATAACGCCCTGTCCTTTTTCTCGCCAATCTCCTGTGGTTCGTAATGGTTGAAATCCGACGATGCTATCACAGCAATGCTCCTTTTCAGCTTATTGGAAGCATCGGATATGGCACCGGCAAGGTCCTTAGACGTATCTATATCCTGGTAGCCCATGCATATGAAGGTTGCTCTCTTAGCTACTCCAATGTGCTGTATGAACGGCAGCTGCACCTCTACCGAGTGCTCATCCTGATGCGCTGTCTCATCAAATCCTGCGATGCCTGATGCATCAACTATCGCTTTTGACAGTTCTGAGTCGTTCCTCATTATGCCTAATGGCGTTTCCCAGTCATATGCAGATACCGATATAGGTGTGCCTATCCCAGTATGGTTGGGCCCGACAACCACCAATGTGTCTATGCCCGTGGCGGGTTTGTTCATGCTGAGCGCTTTGTATGCGTAAGCCGCAGTTTTGCCTGAGTATTCATACCCGGCATGCGGCGATACATATGCGCAGCCATCCTGCGCATCGCCCGGCTTAACATCTGCATCTTCCAGCGCTTTCGATATGAAAGCCCCCAGGGCGCCAGCATCGCTGCTGTAGAACTCCCCGGAGAAAACGCTTTTGCGTAATGGCATATTCAGGTAGCTCATTCAACAAATAAAAAGATATCTAAACAATCTATTATAGGCTTGATAGGGTGGCTTCTTGGGGGTTGTGATATACATAGATATGGATTCGTTCTTTGCCGCGTGCGAGGAGCTGCGGCACCCTGAGCTAAAGGGCAAGCCATTCGTTGTGGGTACGAGTTCAGAGGCAGAATCGAGGGGTGTCGTGCAGACTGCCAGTTACGAGGCCAGGAAATACGGCATAAAGAGCGGCATGGGGCTGTTCATGGCGAAGAAAGCATATGCTGATTTAACGGTGCTGAAATCCGATGAGCCCTATTACGAAGGCATATCCGAGAACATAATGTCAATACTGCATGGTTTTGGCTTCCCTGTTGAGCAGAACAGCGTGGATGAAGCTGCGATCGACGTAGGGAACGTAAGTTACATTGAAGCTGCGAGGATCGCAAAAGAGGTAAAGACCAGAATACAGGATAGGACACACTTGCCCTGCACCATAGGCATAAGCTTTGGCAAATACTTTGCGAAGATGGTGTGCGACGCTTCGAAGCCTGACGGATTCGGAATGCTAAAAGAGCAAGAGGTGCTGCCTTTCCTCTCTGGCAAGCCGATAGGGAAGCTGCCAGGTGTCGGGAAAAAGACGGAAGAGAGATTACTGGCAATGGGGATAGACACGATAGGCGACCTTGCCAAGAGCAATCTCCAGGCGCTTATATCCAAATTTGGGAGCATGGCAATAGAGCTCTACAACTTGGCCAATGGCATAGATAACAGCAAGGTGGTGCCGTACAGCATGGTAAAATCCATAGGAAGGGAGCGCACCCTCGAGAGCGACACTAATGACAGCACCATACACGATAAGGTACTGCTGGAGCTCTCCAAGGCGGTTGGCAAAGACGCTGCGGGCAAGGGCTTCTGGTTCAGGGCTATCGGGCTCAAAGTGAGATATTCGGACTTTACGCAGATAACAAGGAGCAGGCAGCTTAGCCACTATTCATCATCCCAGGATGACATATATAGGATAGCCAAGGAGCTATTGAAAGGAGCAGAAAGAGAAACAGGCATAAGGAAGCTGGGAGTGAGAGTGTTCATGCTCTCGAAGAGGACCGGACAGGCGACCCTCTAGTTCTGCGCATCCTTTGCCTTATCTGGATGTGCCTCGGTGTACTCGATCCTCTGCAGGTATTCCCTCACTTCAAGGGCAGCCTTCGCGCCGCTCCCCGCCGCAGTTATAGCCTGCCTGTATCTCCTATCGGCGACGTCTCCGGCAACGAACACGCCATCTATGTCGGTTCTGACGTCTTCCTTGGTTATGATGTATCCCTGGTCGTCAAGGGCCAGGCTGCCAGCCAGGTATTTCGTGTTAGGCTGGTAGCCTATCGCGACGAACACGCCATCTATATCAATCTGCGTTACCTCGCCGCTCTTGATGTTCTTTATCTTTACGCCAGTGACCTTGGAATCTCCCAGTATCTCATCTACTGCGGAATCCCATATCACTTTTATCTTTGGGTTCGACAATGCGCGCTCCTGCATTATCTTGCTCGCCCTGAAGGCATCCCTCCTATGGACTATGGTAACGCTGTTGGCAAATTTTGTCAGGAATACCGAATCCTCCATCGCGGTATCGCCTCCCCCTACAACTATGACGTTCTTGTTCTTGAAGAAGGGGGCGTCACAGGTAGCGCAGCTGCTTATTCCCTTCCCTACGAACCTCTGCTCGGAGGGTATGCCAAGCCATCTGGCAGAGGCGCCAGTCGCAACTATCACGCTTTTGGCCTGGTACTCGGCAGCAGAGGTCTTTATCTTGAAAGGCCTGGAGCTGAAATCCACAGACACCACATCCTCGGCAATGAACCTAGAGCCGAACTTTTCCGCCTGCTTTCTCATCAAGTCTACCAACTCCGAGCCGTACACCCCGTCAGGGAAAGCCGGGAAGTTCTCAACTGTGGTTGTGAGCAGCAGCTGCCCGCCCGCATTGACCCCTGTTATTACCAGGGGCTTGAAATCCTCCCTGGCGGTATAGATCGCCGCTGTCAAGCCTGCAGGCCCTGAGCCTATTATTATGAGGTCTTCTACCATATCAATCACTCAAAAATAGTATACTCTAAAATATGCACCTCAAGGTATTTAAATATTCGATGGGATTATGTTGCGGTGACCTTCACGATCAGTGCCAATGGCTATTCCATATCGCTTGATTCAAAAGAGAGCGGTGCGGATATCGATTTCATATCGCATGCGCATACTGACCATATGGGTGCTGCCCGTTCGTCTGCAAGTGTGCTCTCTAGCCGCGAAACCTCATATCTAATAGAAAAGACATATGGCATAAAGGTGAACGCATGCAAGGATATGCCCGAGGGCGTGAAGCTGCTTGACGCGGGGCACATGCTAGGCTCCAGCCAGCTGAGCGTTACGGACAACGAGACATGCAGCCGGATCGTCTATACTGGGGATTACCTGCTGCAAAGGTCGCGCGTGGCTAATCCCATAGCGATAGAAGATGCCGATACTGTGATAATAGATTCCACATATCCCGATCCAAAGATAGAGTTTGAGGACAGGGAGGAAGTAGAGCGCAGCATACAGCTATGGGCAAGGACCAAACTGAAGGCAGGCACGCTCCTTTTCGGCGCCTACACTCTTGGCAAATCGCAGGAACTGGTAGCAATACTGAACGAGATAGGGATAGAGCCGATAATGAGCAAGAAGCTGGCCATGGCTACAGATGCATACAATGATTTAGGCATGGGCCTAAGGTACCAGAGCGTCTATTCTGAAGATTTCAACAGATCTCTCATCAGCGAGAATGAGGTGGGCATAGTGGAAAGCAACTCACTTGAGAAGGTGGCAACGATGCTGAGCGGATTGAACGGAAGAAGAGTGTACACCGCTGTAGCTACAGGGTTCGCGGCGATATTCAAATTCAACACAGATGTGCAGTTCCAGCTGAGCGACCATGCCGATTTCCGCCAATGCATGGAATACATCGAACGGTCCAAAGCAAAGAGGGTATTCACGCGCGGCGGGGGAGCGAAGGCATTGGCGGCTACACTTCGGCGCAGGGGCTACGAGGCTGAGGTATATGGGGCATCAACAGCGCTGAGCTCCAACTTAGTGCGCACCGATGCGTCCAAGGCAAGCGGCGGCGATTGAACCCTGCTAGTACGCGCCCCTTACCACTAGGGCTTCGTAGAGCTTGTCAAGCTTGCGCATCTTGCTGTTCTCTATCTCCTGCAGGATCCTGAACGAGCCGTTTATCGCGCTATGGCTGTACTCGTTGAGCAATATGTAGTATACGGTGTTCAACTTTGCTGAGACGTTTATCGCATGCATGATTATGCTGCCTATGTCATTTTCCCTCAACTTATCCTCATTTGCGTCCAAGAGGTGTTCGAAGATGCTGTTCTCCGGCCTTTTGGCGCCAGCGACTTCGCCGTTTTTGCTGCTTTCATATTCTTGATTGGATTTCCTAAGCTCTTTCACGATGCCCTTCTCCTTTTCTGCGGACTCTATAAGCCCGTCAAGCATCTCTTTTACATTGTTGTACGTAGCTTTTCCGCGCAGTGCTTTATACTCGGAAATGGCGCCGTCCAGCAGGCTCTCTACCTTTGAGAGCAATATGTTCTTAACCTCTATAGGGTCCTTGTCCAGCCTAATGTGGTTGCTTACCGAACCCTCGCTTCTTGTTGCCATCCCATCTCACCAGAAAAGTTGATATCAAGGTGATATTTAGCCTTTTTGCACAAGCTACGCTAAAGCGATAACGCCATGCCCATAAACACGGCATCAGAGGTA
>AUZZ01003255.1_pt1 | contig 11144 bp, 14 predicted proteins | sample 49831 | NCBI WGS metagenome assembly AUZZ01 (sample SAMN02212408, study PRJNA193665) | mine drainage metagenome | reverse complement strand
TGGCAGGGGCATCGACGCAACCTCTGCGTCAGCCCGGGATCCCGGGCGAGCCCGGAATCCCGGGGCCAGAGCCCAGGCTCCGTCACGCGCTGTCGATGCGCGCTTCGCTCTCGGCATCGAAGAAATGCAGCGTGGCCGGATCGAAGCTCAACTCCAGACTGTCGCCAACTGCGGGCAAACAGTCGGGCGTCAGGCGCGCAGTCAGCGCGCACGCGCCCCGGCGCATCCCCACGAACACTTCGCTGCCGACCGGCTCGACCACATCCACCTGCGCGGTGCAGCGCGGCCAGCTTTGCGGCGTCGCGGCATCGGCCAGGTGCAGATGCTCGGGACGCAGACCCAGCACCAACTTGCGCCCATCGAATGCCGCGAGGCGCGCATGCGTCTCGCCCGGCAGGGCCAGCGCCATGCGCGTATCGGCCGACAGCTCGATGCTGCCCGCTGCATCTGCGCGATAAATCCCGCGCATCGTGTTCATCGCCGGGCTGCCGAGGAACCCGGCCACGAACAGGTTCACTGGCGCGCGATACAGGCGCATCGGCGTGTCGATCTGCTGGATCACGCCATCCTTGAGCACCACGATGCGCTGTCCGAGCGTCATCGCCTCGATCTGATCGTGGGTGACGTAGATCATGGTGGTGCCCAGGCGCCGATGCAGGCGCGCGATTTCCACGCGCATGCTCAGACGCATCTTGGCGTCGAGGTTGGACAGCGGCTCGTCGAGCAAGAATACCTTGGGCTCGCGCACCAGCGCGCGTCCAACCGCCACGCGCTGCTGCTGGCCACCGGATAGCTGACCCGGCTTCATCTGCAAGGCGTGCTCAAGGCCCAGCATGGCCGCGGCGGCCTGCACCTTGGTCGTGACCTCGGCGCGCGGAACCCCGCGCAGCTTGAGACCAAAACCCATGTTCTCGGCCACGTTCATATGCGGATACAGCGCGTAGTTCTGGAACACCATCGCAATATCGCGATCCTTGGGCGGCACGTCGTTGACCACGCGTCCACCGATGCTGAGCGTGCCAGCGCTGATGCTTTCCAGCCCGGCGATCATGCGCAACAAAGTGGTCTTGCCGCAGCCGGACGGGCCGACAAACACGATCAGTTCACCCGGCTCCACCTCGAAGTTGGCCGCGGCAACCGCAGTGCGTCCGTTGGGATAAACCTTGCGCACATTTTCGAGCCTCACACCGCTCATCAACTGCTCTCCGCAGACTGCGCGCTACACAGCCGCAGTACGTTCAGTTATCCTGCCATGTAATCGTTTACATGCTCATCCGTCAACCTTCGGAACCCTTTCATGACCGCGCACGACACCACTTTCCCGGAGGATTTCCTCTGGGGCACCGCGACCTCGGCCTATCAGATTGAAGGCTCGCCGCTGGCCGACGGCGCCGGCCCCAGCATCTGGGAACGCTTCGTGCATACGCCGGGACTCACCAGTGGCGGCGATACCGGCGATGTGGCCTGCGATCATTACCGGCGCTGGCGCGAGGATGTGCGCATGATGGCTGACTTGGGCATGCGTGCCTACCGCTTCAGCGTGGCCTGGGCGCGCGTGATGCCCCAAGGCCGCGGCCCGTCAACGTCAAGGGGCTGGATTTTTACTCGCGCCTGGTCGATGAACTGCTGGCGCACGGCATCACGCCGATGACGACGCTGTTTCATTGGGATCTCCCGGCCGCGCTGGACGATCGTGGCGGCTGGCTCAACCCGGACATCGCGCACTGGTTCGCCGATTACGCCGAGGTGATGTTCAAGGCGCTGGACGGTCGCGTGCGCCACTGGGCCACGCTCAACGAACCCTGGGTGGTGACCGATGGCGGTTATCTGCACGGCGCGCTGGCGCCCGGCCACCGCAGCCTGTACGAGGCCCCCATCGCCACGCATCACTTGCTGCGCGCGCATGGCGCCGCGGTGCAGCGCTACCGCAGCGTGGGCAAGCATCATATCGGTCTGGTGGTGAACCTCGAACCCAAGTACGCCGCCAGCGACAGCGTCGCCAATCAGGCCGCCACGCGCCGTGCGCACGCCTACATGAACGGGCAATACCTGGATCCCGCGCTGCTCGGCCGCTATCCCGAGGAAATGCCGGAGATCTTCGGCGCGGCCTGGCCCGAGTGGCCCGCGGCCGACTTCGATCTGATCAGGCAGAAGCTCGATTTCATCGGCTTCAATTACTACACGCGCAGCATCACCCGCGACGCGCCCGAGGCCTGGCCGGTGCGCGCCGGACGCGTGCTGCAACCGCAGGGCACTTACACCGAAACCAGTTGGGAAGTGTTTCCGCAAGGCCTCACCGATACCTTGCAGTGGATCCGGGAACGCTACGACAATCCGCCGGTCTACATCACCGAGAACGGTGCGGCGTTCTACGATCCTCCGGTCGCGGAAAACGGCCGGGTGGTCGACTCGCTGCGCGTGGATTATCTTCGCAAGCACATCGGCGCGGTGCACACGGCAATCGCGGCAGGCTCGGACATCCGCGGCTACTTTGCGTGGTCGCTGATGGACAACTTCGAGTGGTCGCTGGGTTTCGCCAAACGCTTCGGGCTGGTGCACGTCAATTACGCCACCCAGCAGCGCACCCCCAAGGACAGCGCACGCTATTACAGCCGCGTGGTCGCCAGCAACGGAGCCGCGCTGCACGAGGAACCCTGATGCACGAGCAATTCCTGCTGTTCGGCGCCACCGGAGACCTGGCCGCCGGGCAGGTATTTCCAGCACTGGCCAATCTGTTGCGCGATCGCCTGCTGCCCGCCAACTTCCGTGTTCACGCTGTCGCCAAACATCCGTTCGAGACCCAGGAAGCTTTCCGCGATTGGCTGTTGGAGCGCGTGCACGCGCGCGCCGGCGACTGCCGTCGACATGGACGCGCTGCGCGAGCTGCTGCAGCGCACCGATTACACCTCGATTGATCTGAGCAAACCCGAGGCGCTGGGCGCCGCGCTCAAGCTGAAGACCAGCACGCGCTTGCTCAGCTATCTGGCGGTGCCGCCGGATCTGTTCGTGCCGATCGCGCAAGGCCTGAAGGCCGCCGGCCTGCTTGAAGATCCAGCGCGACTGCTGCTGGAAAAACCCATCGGCCGCGACCTGGCCAGCGCGCTCGAGATCAACGCCGCGATCGCCGCCTGCGTGCCTGAATCGCGTGTGTTCAGGCTCGATCATTACCTCGGCAAAGCCACCGTGCAGAATCTGCTGGCGCTGCGCTTTGGCAACACGCTGCTGGAAGCGGTATGGAGCCGGCGCTGGATCGAGCGCGTGGACATCCTGGTAGCCGAGACCGCGGGCGTGGATGGCCGCGAGCAGTATTACTCGCGCTATGGCGCGCTGCGCGACATGGTGCAAAACCACATGTTGCAACTGCTGTGCCTGATCGCCATGGAGCCACCCTCGGCGCTGGATGCCGACACCGTGCGCGATCAGAAACTGATGGTGCTGCGCGCGCTGCGCCCGTTCAGCGCGCAATCCGCGCCGGATGAATCGGTACGCGGCGTGTATCAGGCCGGCGTGGTCGGCGCGCAGGCGGTCGGCGGTTTCAGCCAGATCGAAGGCCAGTCGGTGGAAACCTTCGTCGCGCTGCGCGCGCACATCGACAACTGGCGCTGGGCCGGGGTGCCGTTCAATCTGGTCACCGGCAAGCGTCTGGCCACGCGCTCGACGCAGATCGTGGTCACCTTCAAGCCGGTTTCGCACTGGCTGTTTGAAAAGCCGCAGCGTTCGCAGGCGGCGCCCAATCGCCTGCTGGTCCGCCTGCAGCCGGAGGAGAACATCGAGCTGCACCTGATGAGCAGTCTGGCCGGTCCGGAATGGGGCGCCATGGAACTGCAATCGCTGCCGCTGAATTTGTCCATGGCGCCGACACGACGTCGGCGCATCGCCTATGAGCGCTTGTTCCTCGATGCGCTCAATGGCCGCCACGCGCTGTTCGTGCGCGATGACGAAGTCGAGGCCGCATGGCAATGGATCGACAGCATCGCCGACGCCTGGCGTGCCGCTGATTTCGCGCCGCAGCCCTATGTGGCCGGCTCGTGGGGACCGCGCACGGCGGCGCCTTTTTTGCCGCCACCCATGGCGCGCGCCGCGGCAGCAAGCCCAAGGACTTCGGCATGAGCGCCGCCAGCGTGCTCCTGGCTGATGTCGGCGGCACCAACCTGCGTCTGGTGCTGGCCGATGCCGAACGAGGCGTGGACCAGGACAGCCTGGTCAGCCTGCGCGTGGCCGAGCATCCCTCGCTCGAGGCTGCCGCGCGCAGTTACCTGCGCGCGCGTGGCGCGCAGCCCGAGGTGGCGGTGTTTGCCGTCGCCGGGCGCGTTGAGCAGGGCCGCGCGCAAATCACCAATCACCCTTGGCATATCGACTGCGGCGCGCTGCGCGCGCTGCTGGAGATTCCGCGCATCAAGCTGGTGAACGATTTCGCCGCCATGGGCGCCAGCCTCGCCGCGCTACAGGCCGTCGACATGGTCGCGCTGGGCCCCGCCCTGCCCGATCTCGGCGCCGGCAGCGACGGCTGTTTCGCCGTACTCGGCCCCGGCACCGGTCTTGGCGCGACCGCGGTGCTGCGCCGTGGCGGGCGCTGGCTGGTCATGGAAACCGAAGGCGGCCACATCGGCTTCGCGCCGCAGGACGCGCTGGAAATCGAGCTGCTGCGCGTGCTCAGCGCGCGCTTCGGGCGCGTGTCCAACGAGCGCCTGGTCTGCGGCGGCGGACTGTTGAATCTATACCGCGCGCTGGGCGAGGTGCGCGGCGAGCCGGCGCCGGCGCTCACACCCGAAGCAGTCAGCTCGGACGCGCTGCGCGGCAACGCGCTGGCGCTGGCGGCGCTGGAACGCTTCGTACTGATCCTCGGCAGCGTCGCCGGTGACTTGGCGCTGGCCTATGGTGCGTGGGACGGCGTGCTGCTCGCTGGTGGTCTGGTACCACAACTGCTGCCGCGCCTGCAGTCCGGCGATTTTCGCACGCGCTTCGCCGCCAAGGGCCGCTTTGGCGCCACGCTTGCACGCATCCCCAGCGCCGCGATTCTGCATGCGCAGCCCGGCTTGCTGGGCGCATTGGCCATCGCTGGCGGACGTGCCGAGGTGCATCATTGCGGCGCCGTGTCCGGAGCTTGCGCATGAACTCGCTGCCAGCCAATCCGGCGCCAAAAATCGCCCCCGAACATGCAGCGCGCTGTATTTTTCTGCCTTATGCCGACACCGATGCCTGGGCCGCCGCTGCCGGCGGGGCGATCGGCGCCGCGCTGCAACTGGCGCTGGCCAGCCACGGCCGCGCGCTGCTGCTGGTCTCCGGCGGCAGCACGCCGGCGCCGGTGCTGGGCGTGCTGGCGCGACTGCCGCTGCCATGGCCAAAGATCAGCATCGGCCTGGTTGACGAGCGCGTCACCGAGGACAGCGCCGGGCGCAATGATGTGCTCACGCGCCGCACGCTGCTGGATCAGGGCGCGCAGGCCGCGATTTTCCACCCACTGCTTACCGACGCCACGCTGGATGCCGAGGCTGCTGCGCGCGCCGCATCGGCGTGGCTCGACGCAATCGGCATTCCGCCCAGCGCGGTGATTCTGGGCATGGGCGATGACACCCACACCGCATCGTTGTTTCCCGGCTCACATGACCTCGCCGCTGCGCTGACCACTGCGCGGCCATACGTCGCCATCGACGCCACGGGTTGCGCTGTCGCCGGGGCTTATCCGCAGCGCGTCAGCCTGACGCCGGCTGGTCTGGCGCCGGCGCGCAAGCGCGTGCTGCTGCTGCGCGGCCAGGACAAACTCGCTGCGTTCGAGCGCGCGCTGGTACTGGGCGACGCGCAGCAGGCGCCCATATGTGTTGCCTGCGATACGCCGGGCGCGACGCTGGAAGTGTATTGGGCGCCGTGATGCGCGCCGCGCGCGAACCAGCGCTTATCCACGCCCGCGACGCCGGCAGCGGCGCGCGCCACACCCCGGAGGCAACATGAGCATCCACCCGCGTTTGCACGCGATCACCGAACGTATCCGCCAGCGCAGCGCGCCGCGGCGCCAGTCGTATCTGGACGCCATCGCCGCGGTGCCGCGCGATGCGGCGCGCCGGCATCTGAGTTGCGGCAATCTCGCGCATGGTTTTGCCGCCAGCGCGGCCGAGACCAAGGCGCGCCTGCAGGGCGGCGCCACACCCAACCTCGGCATCATCAGCGCCTACAACGACATGCTCTCGGCGCACCAGCCGTTCGAGGGCTATCCGGCGCTGATCCGCGCCACGGCGAACGTCGCCGGCGCCACCGCACAAGTCGCTGGCGGCGTGCCGGCGATGTGCGATGGCATCACCCAGGGTCGCGCCGGCATGGAGCTGTCGCTGTTCAGCCGCGATGTCATCGCCCAGGCCACCGCGGTGTCGCTCAGCCACGCCATGTTCGACAGCACGCTGTACCTGGGCGTGTGCGACAAGATCGTGCCCGGCATGCTGATCGGCGCGCTCAGCTTCGGCCATCTGCCCGCGATCTTCATTCCGGCCGGACCCATGCCCTCGGGCATCTCCAACCAGGCCAAGGCCAAGGTGCGCGAGCGCCACGCCGCCGGCCAGGCCACGCGCGCGGAGCTGCTGAAGCCGAGGCGGCGTCTTACCACGCGCCCGGCACGTGCACCTTCTACGGCACCGCCAATTCCAACCAACTGCTGCTCGAGGCGATGGGGCTGATGCTGCCCGGCGCCGCCTTCGTCAATCCCGGCACGCCGCTGCGCGAAGCGCTGACCCGCGCCGCCACGCTGCGCGCCATCGAAATCAGCACCCTGGGCCAGGATTACCGCCCGCTGGGCCTGCTGGTGGACGAACGCGCCATCGTCAACGCCATCACCGTGCTGCTGGCCACCGGCGGCTCCACCAACCACAGCATCCACTGGGTGGCGGTGGCGCGCGCGGCCGGTATCGTCATCGACTGGACCGACCTCAGCGAGCTATCCGCGATCACGCCGCTGCTGGTGCGCATGTACCCCAATGGCGATGCCGACGTGAACCGTTTCGAGACTGCCGGCGGCATCGGTTTCGTGCTGCGCGAGCTGCTCGACGCCGGCCTGCTGCACGGCGCTGCGCGCACGGTGTTTGGCGACAGCCTGCGCGATCACGCGCGCAAGCCGCAGATGGATGGCACAGGCCGCCTGCACTGGAACGATGCGCCGGCCGCCAGCGGCGAGCGCGAGGTGCTGCGCGGCGCGCAGGATGCCTTCGAGCCGCACGGCGGCCTGCGTCTGGTACAGGGCAACCTGGGCCGCGCGCTGATCAAGATCGCGGCGCTGAAGCCCGAGCAGCGCCGCATCCGCGCGCCGCGGTGGTGTTGCACGACCAGCACGCGCTGGCGCGCCGCCACGCCGACGGCACCCTGCCGCAGGATTTCATCGCGGTGCTGCGCTTCCAGGGCCCGCACGCCAACGGCATGCCCGAGCTGCACAGCCTCACCCCGCTGCTGGGCCACCTGCAAAACCAGGGCCGGCGCGTGGCGCTGGTGACCGACGGGCGCCTTTCCGGAGCCTCCGGCAAGACGCTCTCGGCCATCCACCTCACCCCCGAGGCCGCGCGCGGCGGGCTGCTGGCCAAGGTGCAAGAAGGCGATGTCATCACCCTCGACGCCGAGGCCGGCGTGCTGTCACTCGATGTCGATGCCGCCACGCTGACTGCACGCACGCCGGTGCCGGCGCCGCGCAGCGGCTGCGACGTCGGCCGGCGCCTGTTCGGCCACACCCGCGCGCAGGTGCTCGATGCCGAGCACGGCGCGCTGTCGATCACCCTCGATCCCGAGGATTGCAGCAGCGATGCTGACGCGCTGCGCACGCCGGCTCAAGGCTGCTGAACGGAGAAGCATATGAACGCCCATCACGACACCGCCGCCACGCTGGCCGAGCGCCAGCAGCAGGCCCTGCAGCTCCTGCGCCGCGCGCACATCATGCCGGTGCTCAGCCTCGCCTCGGTCGAACAAGGCTTGGCCTGTGCCGTGGCGCTGGCCGCGGGCGGGCTGACCGCGATCGAGATAACCCTGCGCACACCGGCCGCGCTGGCGGCGATCCGCGCCATCCGCGACGCCGGGCTGGCGCTCACGGTTGGCGCCGGCACCGTGCTGGATGCCGCGCAACTGGATGCCGCGATCGCGCACGGCGCCGAGTTCATCGTCACCCCCGGCACGCCGCCGGCGCTGGCCGAGGCCTTGCAGCGCGTGCCGCTGCCGGTGATTCCGGGCGCGGCCACCGCCAGCGAGATCATGGCGTTGCATGCGCGCGGCTTTCGCGCGCTGAAGTTTTTCCCGGCCGCCTCCAGCGGCGGCGTGGCCGCGCTCAAGGCGCTGCACGGACCCTTCGCCGAGTTGAACTTCTGTCCCACCGGCGGCATCGGTGCGCATGACGCCGCCGACTACCTGGCCCTGCCCAACGTGCCCTGCATCGGCGGCTCGTGGATGGTGAACAAGGAATGGCTGGATGCCGGCGACTGGGCGGCGGTCACCGCCAGCGCAAGGCGCAGCATGGGCGGCTAGTCCGTCCCGGCCTGCCCGCTTCGTACCAGTCAACAGCGAATGATCAGTTGCCCGCGGGTGGCAGGGTACGGCGCGTGATCGCCGGCCGCACGAAATCCACGAACGTCTCCAGCCGCACCAATCGCTCGATCAAATCACGCTCGCGCGCATCCATCTGATCGACCTTTTTGGTGAGCTGTTCCACGCGCTCACTCAGCACGATGGTTTCGCGGATGCCCTGCAGCACGTCGCCCAGCGTCGTCACGCCGTGATCTCCCGCCGCACCATCCGCGCGAACAACTGCGGATCGAGTGCCGCGAACTCGGCCTTGGCGCGCGCGCGCGCCGCCGCCTCGATTTCGGGCAAGCGCCGTTCCGACTCGTCCAGCCGCGCCAGCGTCCGCTCAAGCACGGCCCGCGCCCGTGCCGTGGAAGTCGCAAGTTCTTCCACCAGCGCCGCCAGCAGTGCGTCATCGCCGAGTGCCTGCCGGCGCATGTAGTCGCCCACGGACAGCTTCTCCGCGGCAGCACGCAGCGTTACATCCGATTTCTGTTCGGGCGTCATCAACACCACCACCCGCGCCGTCGCCGCCATGGTTGATACTCCTGTGCATGCACATGCACACCATACGCCGCGGGCGGAGCCAATTCAATCGAGCCATCAGCAGTCAGCACGAATGCGCATGAGCGCATGATGCAAGCGTGGGTGGACACACAACCCCTCGGCTGCGCAGAAAGCGGCGAGGAATGCATGACCGCGCAGACCGACCAAGACCAATGTTCAGCAGCAGCCATCGGCATGCGCGCGATACCCGGCGCGCGCGGCGGAGCCGGCGGTGAGGCCTTGCGCGCTGGCGTCATGGTGCGCCGCCAGCACGCCGGCCACGGCCTGGCTGACGCGCTTGCCGGTGGGGATGTGCAGGAACTCGTTGGGTCCGTGCGCATTGGAGTGCGGACCGAGCACGCCGGTGATCAGGAACTGCGCGTCGGGGAACTTCTCGCCCAGCATGCCCATGAACGGGATGCTGCCGCCCTCGCCCATGTACGCCGGCGGCGTGCCGAAGGCGGCACGCGCGGCATGATCGACCGCGGCTGACAACCATGGCTTCAGCGCCGGCGCGTTCCAGCCGCTGGAGGCTTTTTCCAGCTCGAAGCTGACCTTGCAGCCGTAGGGCGGATCACGCTCCAGTACCTGCTTGACGTATTCGCCGGCGTGCGCGCCGTCCAGCGTGGGCGGCAAACGCAGGCTGAGCTTGAGCGCGGTATACGGGCGCAGCACGTTGCCGGCGCTGCCCAGCGCTGGCAGACCCTCGGCGCCGGTCACCGCCAGTTGCGGACGCCAGGTGCGGTTGAGCACCAGCTCGGTGAGATCGCTGGCGATCGGCTGCATGCCGGGCAGCCATGGAAACTTGGCGTACACCGCCGCGCCCAGCGCCTGCGCCGCGGCCTGCGCCTGCGCGCGACGCGCGGCGGGTACCTCGGCATTGAGCGCGGGATCGCTGATCATGCCGCTGCGCTCATCCTCGATGCGCGACAGCAGTTGGCGCAACACGCGGAAGCTGGAGGGCACCACGCCCGAAGCATCACCGGAGTGCACACCTTCGCTCAGCACATCCACGCGCAGGATGCCGCCGGTCATGCCGCGCAGGCTGGTGGTCAGCCACAGTTGCTCGTAGTTGCCGCAGCCGGAATCCAGGCACACCACCAGCGAGGGCTGGCCGATGCGCGCGGCCAGATGATCGACGTAATACGGCAGGTCGTAGCTGCCGGATTCCTCGCAGGCCTCGATCAGAATCACGCAGCGCGCGTGCGGCAGACCCTGGCCGTGCAATGCGAGCAGCGCCGCCAGCGCACCGAACAGTGCGTAGCCGTCATCGGCGCCGCCGCGGCCGTACAAGCGATCGCCGCGCAGTATCGGCTGCCACGGGTCCAGGCCCGCGCTCCAGCCAGTCATTTCCGGCTGCTTGTCCAGATGCCCGTACAGCAGCACGCAGTCATCACTGCGCGCCTGCGCGCCGGCGCTGGCCGGCACCTCGATGCAGATCAGCGGCGTGCGTCCTGGCAGGCGCGCCACGTCCAGCGTGGCGCCGGGCAGCAGGGCGATCTTGGCGCGCGCCCAGCGCTCCAGCAGCGCCACCGCGGCGTCCATGTAGCCATGCGCCACCCAATCCGGATCGAACATGGGCGATTTGTTGGGGATGCGGATGTACTCGCTGAGCTGGCCGAGGATCTCGTCGTCCCACAGGCCGCCGATCTCACGCGCCAGACGCTGACTGTCCATGACGAAACTCCTGCAAGTGAAGGCGAAATTTTACTCCGCGCCGACACTGCGTAGGCGTGAACCGACGCGCGCGCGCCGACGCCACGCACGCGGCGCATCCCGTCTTGCCGGCTGTATCGGCACAGCGCCTTGTCTAACGTGGACTCACGGCGCCCTCGACGGTGCCGCAACCACATCACTGATCGGGAGAATGCATCATGCGCAAGTCCATCCTCGCCCTCGCCGCGCTGCTCGCCTTCGGACTGGCTGGCGCCGCCCAAGCCGGCAAGCCGGTCAATGTCAACCGTGCCGATGCGGCCACGCTGGCCGATTCGCTCGACGGCATCGGCCTAACCAAGGCGCAAGCCATCATCGCCTGGCGCACCCAGCACGGCGGCTTCAAACGCGCCGAGGACCTC
>AUZZ01007311.1_pt1 | contig 11611 bp, 11 predicted proteins | sample 49831 | NCBI WGS metagenome assembly AUZZ01 (sample SAMN02212408, study PRJNA193665) | mine drainage metagenome | reverse complement strand
ATATGTTCACTATCGAGCCATTAGGCCCTGTGGTAACATTGTATACATCGTTTATGCCGACTATGAAATCAGGGCATACAAAACCGCGCGCGCACACCGGCGCAACGCTGCCATGAAGGCTCACAGTATAATTTGTCTTTGGATAGAGCCTCGGTATTAAGACATAGTAATTGCCCACAGCATAGAGTACGCTGGGTATGGAGGAACTGGCATTGATGGCGCTGGGCACAGAAGCATTCTTAATGCTAGATCCTGTGATGGCCGTAAGGTTTGATGCGGTTATGGGCACGCCGTATGGGATTCCATTTCTGTTTATGCTTATGCTGAAATCAGTGCCGTTGCCTATCACGGAAAGCCTGACTTGAGTGTGCATGTATATACTGAACTCAAGGCTCACCCCTATGGAGGCATTGGCCGTATAAGGCGCATGTTCAACTACATAGATTACGTCTGCCTGTTGATTGTAGCTATTGAACAGTACCAATACTGAGAAGGCCAGCGCGACGAGAGCAATAACAAAAACGCTTCCTGATATGATTGTAAGTGCTATGTCATCCATGCAACCAATATTGTAACATAGTGCAATATAGATATAAAAAGCATTTCATGGCGTTAGCCTTGTTTAGAAACTATGAGTCTATGGACAGAATGAAGACTTTTTGGACAAGGCTATAAATCCAAAGCGCCGATGTCTTATCCGAAGTAATCCGTTTTCTTTTTTATCATCTCTTTTGTTTCGTAAAACAGAGGTATTGCATTTTTAAAAAGCTTGCCTGTAATATCATCCATACTGCGTCTTACCTTAGCAATTAGGTCACCTGGGTTTTTGTATGTGCCATCAACCCCCCGTACGAACCCATTTCCTAATTCTTTCTCGCTTTGTTTTATCAACATGTCTTCATACCTCTTGTAGTCCTTAATTATTCCCGCTCCTTTCAAATTGAGATTAGCAAAAGCATCAATTGTTTTGGAAGTAATCATCTCCGCTGTTGAAAAACCTTCATTATACACGTACAAGGCGTCCAAGAACAGTAACGTTAAGGATCTGGGTTCTACGCTGCCATCAGCATCCCTTGCCAGCTCTATAAGCCGTTTGCTTTCTACGATTCCGAAATCGCCCATGAATTTTATGAACGTATTAAGCCTATCTAGGCTCGCCCCTGCAGCATTTCTATAAATATCCTCTACTTCTGCAGGCTTCAGACCTAGCTTTTCCGCAGTTCCAATCAACTTTCCGCCATTCTCATAATTATCTAACATCGCATAGAGTTCAAAAACCTCAAAGCTGCCATCGCGTAATCCTGGGTTCTTCCTAACCTCTTTATCCCTATCCTTATACACGCATATCACCTCTATCCATGCAACCAATATTGTAACATAGTGCAATATAAATATAAAAAGCATTTCGTGGCATCAGACGTCAAGCGCAGATATGTAGGAAAGTTCGGTGCCGCATCTAAAATACCATAATGAAAGGGCATGCGCGCAATACCTGCATAAGGGATCATTGTCGCATACCCTTAGCCTGGTTTCAATATACGATATACAAATATTATCATTTGATAACATTTGTGAAACAATCAGGAACAAATAAATATCTTCACATACAGTATATGACCATAGTGGACGTATATGGACAGCAAAGACCTAATAAACCGGTTAATCGCACTCGGCTTGCCTGTGTTCTCGCTCGAAACTATAGGCAGCATAATGCAGAAACCTATAGGCTATACGCGCCTTTATGCCAACCGCCTGTGCAAAAGAGGTATAATAGACAAGGTAGAAAACGGTATGTACTGCCTTCCAGGTACGGACGAATACACGATAGCTTCAAGGATAATCCCGTACTCCTATATCACCTCATATGCGGCGCTGGACTATTACGGGCTGACCTCGCAGACTACTACAGAACTGCAGGTGGTTTCATTCAAGTACCACAGGCATATGAAACTGGCAAACTACAAGGTCCGCTTTACACGTGTCAAGAGGGATTTTGTCTATGGCTACTCCCCTATCTTCAACGGCCCCGTGTTTGCAGAGCCGGAAAAGATATTCGTAGACGATATATACCTGCACAGGAAGCAGTATTATTCCGAGGAATTTGAGTCTGCCATAAGGAGAGGCAAGCTTAATATCAACAGGTTCAAGGAGTATGCAATGAGGTCCGGAGATAATGCCGTGATACGCATGGCTGGCCATTACCTAGAAGCATATGGCATAGCCTCAGATAATATGCCTGAATCCGGATTAAGGGCATCGCTGAGGATAAGCAACAGCGGCAAACCCGGCGGGAAATAGAATACCGGTGATATATTTGGACGCAATAATAAAGGATTGGTTCACCGCTGCGCAAAGGATGCAGGCGGTGGTGCTGAGGGATTTGCTGATAGAGATATTTCGCAGGAACCCTACCGGCCTTGTATTCAAAGGCGGTACGGCACTCTCATTTTTCTACGGAAGCGGCAGGTTCTCAGAGGATATAGATCTTTCATCGGGCACAAACAAGGATTATACTGTGATCGACGACGTGCTGGAATCTTTCGAGAAAACATACCCTTACACAATCATAAACGACTGGGAGGATGAGATTGAACAAGCAACGAACAGGTTCAGAAGGTACCATCTAATATTCAAGCATGGCGCTGAAGACGTACGCACAACTATCGACTATAGCATAGGGAAGCACATACTAGATCCGGTAAGAAAAGATTTAAGCAATGATTATTGCGCCTCTAAAATAAACGTTATGGCTCCAGAAGAGATACTTGCGGAGAAGGTAAGGGCCGTATACTCGAGGGAGAAAGGCAGGGACCTATATGATTTGTACTTTCTATCCGTGACCATGCGTATAAGGGTAATCCGCAGTCTAATTTTTGATAAGTTTCGCGAAGATCCAGCGCTCAAAGATATCAAATACTCATTCCGTACATTTGCAAAAAGGACAGAAGGGCTAAGAAAGAGCTGGAAGGAACTAGAAGGTTTGGTGGATGGTTTTGACCGCCTCAATTTCGACACCATCAAAGCGGCCGTGCTTGCCGTATTCCTTAACATTTGACCCTCGGCATGCATATATGCGATATGCGAGCCATGGCATTAAAGCCACCGGTCTGCAGGAACCAAGCCTTCAGCTGGAATTGAGGTACGTTACCTTGTATATGCGGGCATCGGGGTTCACATATACGGGTGTGAGCGTCACGTTCCTGTTGTCATACGGGCAAGCGCTTGCATCGGTGCAGAGCATCACAAGCTTGAAGAAGTTGCTGTTGAGGAGCTTCGGCCCAAGGAGTATGCCCGACGATATGCTCACGCCCGAGCTATTGGATATATAGGGCACGAACAGGGTGTAGTTGACATACTTGTCTGATATGTTCGAGAATGCGAAAGCACCGCTCTGTTCATTGTAGAAGAGCACGCGGTTTATAGGATCATACGATGTGCCGTTTGGCGCGCCTATGTATGCCCCTATGCTCTTGGTGCCATTAGCCGCTATATGCATTATGAGCAATGACTTTATGTTGCTCGATATGAACTCATAGTAATTCGTGTTTGTCGTGCTGTTGTATATTGGCGGCAACGCGTTCATAACCTGCAAGCCAAAACCTGTCGTGTTTACGCTGCCTTCCTCTGCTATGCCTCCCGATAGGGTGAACCAGTACGGCCTTGCGAGGATATAGTCGGGCTTGCCAACGCTGTACAGGTACTGCGTATCGACGCTGTCGTTGAACAGGAAGTCGGCGAATCCTGCTATGAGCGCACCGTTCTGCCCCCCAACACTGTCTGTCAGGCTTGTCCTGTTGCCCCATCCCTCTATAACGCTGCCGTCGGGCCATATGGTGAGGAATGTCGCATTGCTTGGGGTATTGTTGCGCATCCAGACTGTGGCGTTGAGGAAGGATTGGTCTATGCCGTCAGCCTGCGCGAAGGTGCTGCTGCCTAGGTACGTGTAGTAGACTATAAGCACAACGGCTATGAAGACGAGAGCATAATACAAATTAACCATCTTGAACTTGTTGTATAGCACCATGCGCCTGTCATATACGAACCTGCCCATTGTATAGAGCGACATGGCGGATAGTATCGCTATAGGCACAGCCACAAGGGAGTTGAACCTCACGGCGTTGGCCTGTAGGTACATCGTCGCAGCAAAATACGCGAGTATTATTATGAAGTATTCGTCAGAGTGCTTCGCCGTGAACACCCTCTTCCTATAAAGCACCATCGCAGCGAACAGGAGTATGCCTATGAGCGTGCCCACCATAGGTAAGAGGCTGTAATGCCCTGTGAACAACACATAGAACAGAAGCGTGAACGGCGCAAGGAAGAGCTCGAGGTTGAAGCTCGCCCACAGGAACCCGTATGTCGGAGGCGTGAGCTCCTGTATGCTCTTGGTGAGGGTGCTGTGCGCTGTCACCAGCCCCCCGCCTCCGGCTATCCCAACAAGATAGCTGTAGAACACAGCGGATATGATAGCGATGAACACGAACGCTGCGAACGCAAATAGATATATCCTGCTCTTCATATTGCCTGCCAGCAGCGTAAGGATCGCGTTGCTGTTGCGCTTTTCTACAACGTAATACGCCAACGCCGCACCTATAGTCACAGGAAGATAGAACAGGAAGAAGTGCCAGCTCGAGAAAGCCTGGCTCCCTCTTATGAAGTAAAGGGACATCCATATGTGCTGTATTATATATGTCACTATCAGCGCAGCCGACATGATGGTCGCATCGCGCAGAAGCGCCCTGTTCGCCTTTACGAAGCCGTATACAACGAGGAACAGCATCGCAAGCATATACACTACAATTGTGAACGGCGCGCCGTTCCACACAACGGTGCCTATACCGAGCACCGCCACTGCGGCTATGATATAATAGTACTTTCTCCTGTCATGCGCATCGTCTATCCTAAGGGCCTCGAATATGAAGAGCAATGCCACCAGAAGGAATATGGTTATGAATCCATCGCCCCTGTAAACCAGAGCCGCAGTTCTTGCTATATCTCCGCCTGATGCTGCTACGAGAGCCATCGCCAGCACTGCGACATAGTTGTTGTTGACCATGCGTTTGACTATGAAGTATGTCGCGGCAATGTCAAGCAGGCCGAAAAGCACAGGCATGCCCCTCTCTATATCATATACCGAAAGCCCTGCGAAGCGCAGGAAGTAATAGGGTATGAGCGTCACATAATAGAGGCCTGCGGGCTCTGTCACAGGGTAATGCGTCGGAGATCCAGATAGCTTGTTCACAAGTGGTATGGCGAAGCCATTATGCACCGCCTGCAGCATCACAGCATAATGGTAGAAGCCGTCGGGCTCGAAGAAACCCTGGAAGTGGAGCATGGTGGTCCTGAGGAATATGCCTATTATGAATACCGCCGCTACGGCAACGATAAGCATATAAAGGCTGTGTCTCTTCGCGAAGGATTCCACCACGTCTTCGCCGAGGTGCTGCCTTGCGCCCTTTGCGGGCTTATCGGAACCCATGGGCTCTCCGGCTATTGCTTCCTCTACCTCCTCCTTTGCTTCGTCCAATGCCCCTATGTCGGGATTGTCTAAACCCTCTAAGCCTTCCATAAAGCACCAATTGGTAGATACTGCACGCACAGCAATAGACTTGCATGCAGCCAAATCCGGGCAAACCAGCCCGTAATAATGGTTTTTGGACAGCAACATATTTATCCGTTAGCCATAACCATGTCTGTAACCGGTGGTAGATCCACAGGTATAACAGAAATGCCTGCCATGCTGCGGCCCAAGTATAAGAAAGGGTTATCAAAGTGGCGTAAAACCCACTCCCTTCAGGGGTGGAATATAAGCCACTGCAACCATTAATAATCTTTTTCTGCATAATATCAACCATAAGGATAACAATCCGCAGAAGGAAACTCCGCAACGGATTGAAAACGTGAAATTCCCTGTTTGGGAATGAATTTAGGATATAAGGTTGTTTGACTAACATAAAATCCGAAAATCGCGACCAGCTTCAATCGCTGTCGCACATCATAACTAATATTCATTAAGGATGAAGTAGGGTGGGACGCACCCGAACTAACGCCTTTGGAGATATTTGCCTCTACATCCAAATAGTCAGTGGATGCAAGCTGTGTCAATGAATTAGGAACTATATTCGATGGTTTTTCATAACATCATCGTTGGAAACCCACATCGTTTATGAGTGGGAGGACGTCACATACTTTAAGAGCCTTAAATAATAGGACTGATATTTGGTGGGTTTATGGCGGAACCTTTAGAAGAAGAGCTTAAGACATATGAAGAGAACAAGGCAAAATTAGTGAAAGAGGCTAACGGCAAGTATGTCTTAATAAAAGATAAGACTATTATTGATATTTTTGAGTCTGAACAGGACGCTATTAAAACAGGCATAGAAAAGTTCGGCAATGTTCCCTTCTTAGTCAAGAGGATAGAGGAGGTAGAACAGACACAAAATTATACCTCCAATTTGATAAAAATTGGTGTGTGAATGCCTGTAAAGGTCTGTTCCGCAACAGGGTCGAAAGCACCGGTGGCATATAAAATCGAGAACACACCACATATTGCGGTAAAACGTGTTACGAGGGAACGTTGCGTCTATAAAAGAATACAACTACTGCATTTGACGAACTATAAACGCTTATATATAAAAAATGCTTTACAATACACATATCCCTTTAAATACTTTTCATTCATTCATAATCATCAACAAATGTTTAGGTGAGAAAGTGAAACGTCTAAATGCAAAGAAAATAGCCGCCGTAGTAACCGGCGCAGCTTTGTTAGGATTCGGCCTTGCGTTCGCAAGCCCAGTGACTGTAAGTAACGTACAGGTAATAAACAATGCAGGACAGCCAGTAGTGCAGGTAGTAGTGGGATCTTTGGCTAAGCCAAGCGACGGTGTGGCTGCAGGAAACATAGCAGCTGCGATAGGAAACCTCGCATACACTCAGACACAGAAGGTATTCCCTGCTAACGTGACGCAGGCGAAGGCAGTGTTAGGTGTCTCAGTTTCTTCACCGAGCTACACATTGACAGACCAGCAGGTTTACTTCAACGAGACATCGAGCCAGGTAGTGAGCGGTGCGTACTCATTCAGCGCATTGATAGGATCAGTGCTGAACAGGGGAGTAAGGTTGAGCTCGCCGCTGAACACGAAAACTTTGCAGGGAAGCGGGTCGTACACATACCCAGAGTCATATAGTATGACAATATCTCCAGCAGCAAGCCCGTACACTGCATTAGGAAGTACTCCTACAGGACCTACACCTTCAGCTAGCTACAATGGCGGTGGTGTATCATTCAGCAAGTTCACTAGCAGCACATACGACAACATACTAAGAGTGTCAAACGCACAGCTCCCAAGCCTTATGAGCAATTCAGGAAGCAATGGCGAGAACGAGTTCTTGTGGCTAACAGGATTCCCAGTATACGACCAGGCTAGCGGCGTAAACAGCCTAGCTCTATTGAGTGCAGGAGGCGCATACCAGGTAACCTTCAACAAGCCGATAAACGCAAGGACATCAACCAACGCGATAAACAAGGCTTCTATATCCCTGCTAGGTCAGCCATGGACTATAATAAACAGCACATATCCATCAACAAGCACAGCATCAACTAACGTAATATATGGCGGGAAGATAAGCCTAGCATCTTCACTAACAAACCAGACCACAGTATATGTAGGACAAAACCTGACCAGCGGACCATTCAAGGTGCAGCTATCCGGATTGGGAAACACAAACCAGAACGGAATATCCCAGGCATCAATTAACATATACTACCAGAACTCCACCACACCAGTAAACACAAGCGTTGTAAATACCTTCTCATTGAGCAAGTTCAATGTATCAGGCCATAACCTGTGGGTAAACGTGAATCAGACATTCGTAGGAGGTTCATTCTCATACCAGAGATGGGCAAAGATGCAGCTATATGCTAACGTGTTCAACGTAACAGGCAACGGCGGTGCATTCAACAAGACCTACAACCCAGGGTGGAACGTATTCCTCGGATGGACAAACGCAACTGGTACAACAGGCATGCCAAACGCATTACAGAGCATAGTAATATACAACACAACCCCAACAACATTGCTACCAGGGCAGAGCTTCAACTTCATAACAAGCCCGGCAATGTGGAAACTCCAGTTCGTGGGCCAGACACTATCAAGCGGCAACTATGACCCAGTATCTGCAACTCTATCTCAAACAAGCAGCGAGTCATACAAGAACATCCCAGTTATAACATCAAATGGGGTGGGTAACATAAACAACATAACAGAGCCGGCGCAGTTGCTTACATTATCGAGCTCAATATCGAACGCATTTAGCTATCAGGGACAGTCCAGTAGCTCTGTAACCTATGATTTGACTCCATACAACTTGATAGAAACGCAGAACGCAATAGCTGGATCTGCAAATGGAATTGCTACCGCAAACATAATATTCACTAACGGCAACTACATAACATCAAGCAACCCACTAACAGTGACTATAAGCGGCGCAAAGACAAACGGCAGCGGCATAACCACGCTATCAACCAACAGCACAACAAGTGATTCATATACTACTGGCAACTTCCCAGCGTTCAATGTAACATCGATAACCCTAAGCAGGGCGATACCTGGAGCTAACATAATAGTACAAAGCAATGGAGTCACTATAGCATCGCTTGAATCACTGCCAGAACCGCAAATACTGTATTCGCAGACAGGAAAAAGCTACCTGTACAACACAAGCGCGGCAAACGTGATATACAACCAGCAGAACGGGCAGCCAACTTCCAACTTCGTGTTGACAAGCAACTCCGTACAGAACGGACCGACAAAGACCTCGCAGTACTTCCAGTACACCATGAGCGAGATAGCAGTACCTGGGCAATCAGCATCACAGGACCAGCTTGGTTTTGCTATATACAACTCTTCTGCAGGAGTAAGTGCATCTCCGCTATTCCAGCTGAACCAGTCACTATCAGGAGCAAGGAACAACATGACATACACATCTACACAGGGTATATCAGTAGGTGCACCAACAGGCTTCGTAACTGAGCGCGGCAGCAGGATAGCGTCGATAACTCCAAGTTCATTGACAGTGAACTTCGCAAAGCAGGTAGACGGCTTGCAATTCGTCGTAGGCCCATCGAACACCTCAGCAGTAACACACCACTTCCAGATAGTAGGCCCGGTAGGGATAGGAGGCGCAGTGCCGAATGTGCCGAACGTTACAGTAGCTAACGTAAGCGCGAAGATATCGCTATCAGGAACAAGCGCATACAACATAACAGGAATATCAAAAATAGTGTCCATGCCGGAGAACGTAACCACACCGGTGCTTCTGTCTAACCTGCCAACGAACCCGCTGGTAGTGCTTGACACAAACGCACATGGTTCCGAGATACTGGTAGGAAGCGGCTATGTGAACACATTGAGCGCAGCGTTCGAGACAGCGCAGGGCATAACCAACGCAGACCTGAACGTGACTGGAGGTAAGATAGTAGCATCAACTGCAAGCAACCAGATATTGGTGGCAGGATACACTGCAGCGCAGACAACCGCAGCAGCGAACACCTTCATATCTGATCTGTACACAGCAGCAGCAACCTCCTAAATAGCCACATCGAGTAACATACAGTGATTTCTTTTCTTTTTCTTTTCCTTCTTCTTTTTTAATATTCTTTTATCGTTTATTGTATTGTTTTGTGCTTTAGCGCTAGCACCCATACCATTGTCTCAGCAATGCGAAGAGGCAGGGTTTACCCTCCATCCCTATGGAAAACGCGCTCCGAGGACAGGTTTTGGGTTTGTCGCCGTAAAGGTTCGAACCCTATTCCCCTCCCTATTTTAGATCGAACCTTTTCCTCTCTCATCAAAAAAGGCGGGAACGAGAAGGGGAAACCGTTTAGTTCGAACCTCGTTCTAACATATTCTTAGTATGCTTGGAACGCCTTCCGACGAGAAACGTTTTTGATGTTCGATCTAAATTCTTCGATGTTCGATCTAATTTTGCTTGTGTAAACCAATGCCTAATCAACTTTGTACGGCTTTATGACCCTTGTTTCGTACGCGTTGCCTGTTATTGCCCGTATCTCTTTCCTTGTGCTCATGCTGTTTGTTATGAATATAAGTTTGTACCTCCCATTCTTTTGCTTCTCTATGCACCTCTCTATCTCGCCCCTTACTGCGTTTGTCTGCACCTCATACGCAACCAATTTTGACCTGTCCCACATTCCTTTCCTTCTTCCTGTACCTATCGCCTCTCCAACCTTCTACCTGTCCTTCGGAATGAACGCGAAGTTTCCCTGTTCTTGCTCCATCTCTATCATCCTTTCCATCATGGCTGTGTGGTCCTCTCCTCCCCTGTTCACGCCCTGCTGGCTTACCAACATAGTGGAATCTAGTATAGCCATTGCCTTGCCTGTCAGGTTTCCCTTATCATCTATATATCCATCCGCCCTGGCCCTCCAGTCCTTGTATGTGAAGTACCTTGTCCTGCCTTATGTACCTTACCTTGGGACGCGCCGGACACAAAAGCAAAGATATTAATGCTTATTACTTTGATAGTATATACGCGGGTAAGACCAAGCCAGAAAGTGCACCGGAATGGTACACATTATTATAGCTGGCCTGGGTCCACACCTATTTCCAAATCTCCACATTATCTATATTTACTATCTTTCTCTTTATCATTGTGTAGTATTTGGTGTCTGCGGTGTTGAACTTCCTGTTTATGGCCCATGCAACGAAATCCACAATCTGCAAACCATATGACGTGTATGAATCATCTTGATATAGCTCGACATTCTCTTGCTTACCATTAAATTTACGCATAATCACTAGTCACGTATTTAAGTATTTGTTTGCCTTAATTATATAGGTGAAAGAATGGCAGAAAGGACTTCTCAAGTTCAGATAGAAAAAGAGATAAGGCAGGTCAATAAAAGGCTAGATGACATTGCCTTCCAATTTACTCTTTTGCTCAGCGCACTTAAAAAGAATAAAGTAAGCGGTTTGGATAGAGGGATTGAAGAGTTGATGCTCGGAAAGTACCATACCTACAAGTCTGTAAAGGAACTTGACAAGGCAATAAGGGCAATGCACTGATATGGTGTTTCAGTGGCGTATAAAATACAGCCAGTAGAAACTGTGGAAATAGAACTTTACAAAATAATGAAGCGTGACAAAGCGCTGTATACGCAAATCCTGAAGAAAATCGCGAAGATAGCAGAAAAGCCGCACGACAGCGGAAAATGGATGCATGATACTTATGCGGGAGTTAAAGAGGTTCACCTTTTGCATGGTCGTTTTGTATTGATGTTCAAAATCGATGACGAAAGGAAAGTAGTATCAATAGTTAATATCGAACATCATCCCGAACCACATGGCTATTGAATGATGGGATACAGCTCAGAACCTGGCATCAAAGACTATTTCAAGGTGCCGTGTACCAGCCCCACCTATTGCTTGTAAACGTGGCGCTTGCGGGCACGCCATAATGCGCTGTTTTTGGGTTTGCTGGCAATATGCATTTTGGCATTATCCTGCAAAACAATGGCAAAAACGCGCAGCATTCCTTTCATCTTTATGGAAAACGCGCTCCGAGGACTCTCCTTGCCTCTTTTGCCTGT
>AUZZ01002111.1_pt1 | contig 11658 bp, 12 predicted proteins | sample 49831 | NCBI WGS metagenome assembly AUZZ01 (sample SAMN02212408, study PRJNA193665) | mine drainage metagenome | reverse complement strand
GCCAACTTGTCGAAATCTATGTTGTCGTCTAGGGGCACATTCTTAAAATACTCCCTGAATATGAGCGCTCTCTGCTGTGATGTGGGTGGCTTGACGAATATTATCTTGTCGAACCTTCCTGGCCTCAATATTGCGGTGTCAAGGCTGTCAGGCCTGTTTGTTGCCGCTACCACTACCACTCCATACGGTTTCGTCAGACCGTCCATCTGCTTAAGCAGCTCTGTGGTTATCTGCGAGGCGTTTTCTGTTGCGCCGCTCCTGCTCGGCGCTATGCCATCGATCTCATCTATGAATATTATAGCGGGCTCATTCTCCCTAGCCCTGTCAAATATGTCCTTTATCGTAGCGTTGCCCTTCTCCAGCCCCATGTTTGCTATCTCCGCGCCATTGATCTCTATCATGGTTGCGCCCTTGAGCGACTGGTCGTTCATCGCTGCGCGCATAAGCATTGTCTTTCCGGTACCGGGCGGCCCGAAGAGCAACAGGCCCCTTATCGCCTTTATATCGTATTTCTTCATCAGGTCCGGGTGCATGAGCGGCGTCTGTATGGCGTTGACCAGGGATGACTTCGCCTCATCCATGCCTATGACGTCGTTTAGCTTCACGGCGTTATCCTCCTTCTCCACGCTGCTTTCCTCATAGAAGCTCCTCTCGAACTGCACCCTGAATGTGTTATACTCCTCTATCTGTGACAGTGTGGTTGAGGGCTTTGTGGCGCTTATTATGCCCAGTATATCGTTCTGCGTTATCCTGAGCACCTTGTGCTTGCTTGAAGCCTCCTGTGCCACCACCTGCGCCACGCTATCGCAAACCGCCTTTATGTCGGCCCCGGAATATCTCTCCGTATTGGATGCCAGCTCCTCGTATTTTATATCATCTGCAACCGGCAACCTATCCAGGTACATCTTGAATACTTTTTGCCTGCCTAAGAAATCAGGCAACGGCATGTATATTATCTTGTCGAACCTTCCTGGCCTCAATATCGCAGGGTCGAGCATGTTTGGTACGTTGGTAGCACCAACCGCTATTATCCTGTCGGTCTTCTGGAAGCCGTCCATCTCAACGAGCAGCTGTGTCAGCGCCTGCCTTCTTATCTGGTCGACATTGGGATCGTCCCTGTTGGTAGCAAGCGTGTCTATCTCATCGAAGAACAGGACGCAGGGCTGGTGCTTCCTGGCGGTGGTGAATATCTTTGATACCATCTTCTCGGTCTCGCCTGAGAAGGCGGATATCAGGTCGGGGGTCTTAACATAATAGAAGTTGGCATGTATCTCGTTGGATAGGGCGCGCATCATCATGGTCTTTCCGGTACCGGGCGGCCCGAAGAATAATATCCCCTTTACCGGCTTTATGTTGTACGCCCTCGATATTCCCCTCTGTTCAATCGGGCTCAGCACCGCCTCCTTCAGTTCCTTCTTGGTATTCTCGTAATTGCCTATATCGTCAAAGGTCTCGTTAGTATTTCCAACCTGCAAGTCCTCAAAGGCCTCTCCGAATTTCATCCTCGTATCCTGCTTCCTCATAGCGAGGGATTTCACTATATCGAGGTTGTAGAACTCTATGCCATACAACAATATTGGCGCTATCGCTGCGCTCACGATCACCACTACATATGAGCTTATCGTGTAATGGAATAGGAATGATAGCCCTACCGCAGCGGCAGGGTAAGCCATGCCTATGATGCTTGCCTCGGCGCCCTTGTATTGCGATCTGCTCGATGCGGCGAAATTATCTATGGCCATGACTATGCCCACCAGCGCTACAATCTCAAGCAGGTAGCCAAACGGGCTGATTATGAATGAGTACATTTCAGCGAAGAGCATTGTCGAGATGCCGTCAATGACACGCGTGCTGGATGCAACGTTCAGCGCTTTGCCGAATCCAGCACCGAAATTGAATAGGCTAAGGGCAGGTTTCGAGACTACCGTGTAACTGTATACAGATGTGGCGTTTATCTGGCTGTGCGCAATCGCTGCGTTATATACTATATAGCTCGTGTTTTGCACGCCCGTCATTGCAGATATCATAACTACCCCAAGGACAAAACACACTGCCATGACTATGGCGCGCTTATAGCCTACCTGCAGCACACCCACTATAAAAGCGGGTATAGCGAACAGGTATCCTAGGAACGAAAAAGAGAGCGCTATGAGCATGTATATGAAGGTTATGGTCTTGTAGTGCATATACCCAAATATAAGGGACAGGCTCATTATGAAGAGGAATATCCAGGCAAACAGCGGCACCTGGTAAAGCAGCACGGTGAACATCAGGATCATAAGCGTTATCAGTCCAAGGAATGGGTGGTAGAGCGCCGCAGCAAAGAGCAGTGCCGCGAGTATTACCACAAGCACCAGCGGATAGAACGGCAGCGCCGCCACTATAGCTATGAATGTGAAAAGCAGGAATACAGCATCTAAGAAGGTAGGCCTCTGCACCAGCCTTACTATACCGTCTTTTAGCGAATACAGCACTATTGGTATGCTTTTCTCAACATCGCTGACGTCCGTTGCGGTATTATTCGCTGAACGCTTGATCGCCCTTGTCATTTGATCAGTCCATTTATATTGTCCAGCTATGTATTTTAAGCTTTTATATTATAGCTTCCTAATTTCAATGCTGCTGTACGGTTCATGCACAAACATATTAAATGTTTCAGGCACAATATTAGCAGTTATCCTTAACCCGTTGTAGCTCAATGGTAGAGCGGCCGGCTGTAGCTTGCAACACTTCCAATAAGGGTGTGAAGTGGATACCGGCAGGTTGGGTGTTCAAATCACCCCAACGGGATGCCCTTAATTTTCCCCCAAACCTCAGGCGCGCGCACGGATAGATGGCGCAAGCTAGCATGTGTCTTGCATGCATGGTATGCCTTTATGCCCTGAACTCTTTTATCAAGAGCTTCCTGCCTTTGGCTGCTATGGTCTTCTTGATGCCTCCTCTCGCCGGAGCGCTAGGTACCATGTGTACCATGCTGTAATAGCAGTTTGAGCACAGTAATCTCCTCTCTATGCCCAACCCTGCGCTGCCCAGTGCCCTAGACGGCATTGCTATCTTCACGTCGTGCGCCTTCAGCTCCCTTCCGCAGACGTAGCAGTTCCTGGTTTTCCCACCCATTGCATACTCTCGTCTATCCATGACATTTTGTTCTTTCATCACACCCACTTTTTACCCACGGCTCCTTTTCCCACCCAGAGCGTAGTTAAACCTATAGGTATTTTGCCTTTCCCTAATATATATATCTTTGCCACGAAATCCCATCTCTGGAGAAGCGGCATTGCAGGTTTGACGAGTGAAATACAGGCAGAAAGAGAACCAGTAAGCTATTTAAAACTTTCACCCGCGGCACGATTGCGTTTACGTCGTCAGATCATCTGCCGCTTTTGCCGAGCAAATCAAGAGCAAGCTCCTTAACCTGCGCCATGCTTGCATCTGTTTTGACATACTCGGGGCCCATGTGGCTAATTGAGGCGCTGTGCCCGCTCGCCGCTAACGCGTCAATCAGACGCGCCGGGCTCAGCGATCCAGTACCAAGGCTCTTGGTAAGCTTTGGAACAGAATAGTAGAGAGGCGCATCGAGTTCGGCAATGAGCTTGTTCGCCAATCTTATGCTTGCATCGGCCATGCCGTTCTCTTCCATAACGCTCTTTACCCTATCAAGCAAACCTCCATCTTTGAGGCTACCAGTATAAAGAGGCCCAGATAGGGTCAGATCCGCACCGCATTCGGGGCATGTATGCATCTTCGGTATTAAGCCGCCATCCATACCTCTATGCCCGCAGCTGTTGCAGTACTCCACAAAGCCAAGGCTCTCTATCGATTTGGAAGCGTTCTTCGACCCATAATGCAGCTTCGTATGCACGCGCATGTAATGCTTATAGAAGAATCCCGCTATAACCTCAACACCGAAGTTGAAACTCGCAGCGGTCCTTATCAGGTAGCCCGCAAGTATCCTGAGGCCGACCTCATGGCACAGCTCGTTATGCAACGGCACAGCCCCATAGAGCTTTATGCACGCCTTATAGTGCGCCCCGCAGAGCACAGCTGAATCGGTGGATGTGGCGAACAGCAGCGAGTTATCCCTAGACATCTTCATTATGTCATATACATACGGGACAATGCCCCCGAACGGGTCCAAGTCTATAAGGTCGAAGCGCTCCCTGGAGCAGTTGGCAAATTCCTGTATGCTTGTGTTTATCACCTTTGCGTTAGAGGAGTTCGATTCTACATTAGCCTTTGCAGTCTCAAAGGCTTTTTCGTTTATCTCCAATATGGTCACATCCGTAGCCCCAATCTCAAGGCCATAGCGGATGCCCCTTATGCCTGTTCCGCCTGTTGCATCCAGCACCCTGAACCCATCCCTATGTGCGCTTTCGAGCACGGCTATCGCTATGCCAAAATCACGGGTAGGCCTAGCAACAGGATTCAAGAAGGTGTTGCTATCATAGGATACCGTTGCCTTGCCCTCTTCATATGTCGATCTCTTTTCCATAAATACCCTTTATTGCATCGAGAAGCCCATGCGCGTACGAAATGCACGAGAATGATGTATACAGGTCCCCCTTAGAAAGGTAGCTCTTCGAATCGCTTGCGTACATCTTCGACAGCTCGACGACCTTCTTCACACGCTTCTCAGCTATGGCATCTATATCGTCAACTTCCTTTATGCTGCCCTCAAACATGTCTATGTCCTTTTGTATCCTGCCCTTCACATATTCATCGGACAGTCGGTTAGCATTTTCATCCATGAGCACCACCTTTTATATTTATTTCTTAATATTATTAATAGAAGGTGTTTTAATGGCTGATTTATGGACGGACTATACTGATTTTGTCATTGACGGCATAGATAAGGGTATTGGCAAGAAATACAAGGTGTCGCTCCGCGACCTGCTCACCGATCCGCAAAGCTACGCGTCAGACCCGAACATACAGAACACCATAAAGAGCATGGGCGACGATGTCAATGCCTATGTGGACCAAGCGCTCTCAAAGATGGCCGCGCAGAAGCAGGAGCTCGACGACAACCTGACACGTGTGGATTCGGTAACCAAGCAGCTTGCACAGAGCATATCCATGCAGGCAAAGCAGAACCGCGTGCCGTTCATCGTACCAATATCAGTAGACAGGGACGATGCAAAAGAGGAGGCGATATCCGTAGATTCAGCGGGCAGTGACGTGCTGGCCCTGATAGAGAAGATTGTGTCCGGCTCAAATTTCATAGCAGATTTTACAACTCAATACGACAACAGCCTGATAGGCAACTGGTTCTTCAGCGGGCAGAAGAACTACACAATCAATGTATACATGCCTGACAACGATGTAATATCACTCCAGGGAAGCCGTGCCGAACTGCTCGGGCTGCTTGATGCGGCATCTGCATTGATATCTGGATTCTGATACCTCAAGTCTTTGCGGGTAATTGGATAACTGGCATACTACTGGGCATAACTGGCACACCGGGCAGCGGTAAGAGCTATTTCTCAAAGCGATTGAAGTCAAAAGTAAAGGGCCTCAGGATAGTTGAAATAAACGAGATTGCAAAGAGGTACAAAGCATATTCAGGCCATGACAGCGACAACACCATGATCGCCGATATGAGAAAGCTGAACCTATCGATAAAGAGAGAACTCAAGGGCGTGAAGGGGTGCAATATCGCCATAGTGGGGCACATGGTTCAGGAGCTGAACATAAAGCCAGACATATGCGTTACCATACGCGCCAGCCCTTCCATCCTGTTCAAGAGGCAGAAGGCTAGGGGCTATCATGTGAGCAAGATAAAGGAGAACATAGTATCGGAAGCAGTGGATTATTGCGGTGAAGGGGCAAGCAAGCGCTGCAAGCTGCACTTTGAAGTAGAGACTGAGGAGGAGAAGCGCGAGCTGATAAGCTACATATCAGAACTTATGAAGCATGGAAAGCTGGCAAAGCGCCTATCTGCTCCAAAGAGCGTCGAAAGGCTCAAGGCAAGCAAGGATATGATGGCCGAGTTTCTGAAGTTTATAAAGCGCAACAACATAGGACTGTGAAGCGTTTTCTATATGTTTGTCAGCTCCATATACCTGCGGTACAGCATCCTCGCGTATTCTTCAGGCAATCTTCCTGCTACGACCTTGGCTTTGGACTTGCTAAGGTAAGACGGGAATGTGAAGCTCTTATCCTTAAGCGCCTTTCTAAGCAGATCCTCGGGGCTGGAATATAAGGACCTTTCTATTGATGAGAGAGCATCCCCCTCAAGGCGCACGATGGACTTATTATGGGCTTTGACGAATGCTGCAGATGCGCTATGCATGAGCACTGAAGGGCCCTTTTTCAAAACCGATCCAATGTTATAGCCGCTCGTAAAGAATAGTATTGCCGCATACCTGCCATAGGTGCTCTCGATCGCGAGCAGCGGCTCGAACCCGCTATCCTTCATCCTTCCAGATATCTGCTTTTCTAGTTTCTTGAGCTGCTGCCAGAGTATCTCTTCAGATACATCGGGCACATTGAAAATCAGGGTGTGCATCTCAGCGCCGAGCGCCTTGGATATCTCATCCATCTTCGCTGCCGAACGCTCATCATCGTATTCCGGGCCATAGAAATACCTTATGGTAGGTTTGGATAGGAATATCCTGCAAGACATCACAAACCTCATAAGCGAGGTCCTGGAAAGGCCCGCAGCCACGTTCCTGCCGCTGTCCGTAGGGTCGAGCACTATGAAATCCGATTTGAACCTCTTGAAGATATCTGGATTTGGTATCTCGCTCCTATCTATGGGCTTCAGGCAAAGCGGCAGTTTGATATCGGAGAATGCCGCCAGCAGCTTTTCGAAGGAACCATACTGGTGTATCAGCAGTTCGCACAGGTATCCTGAGAAACCCTCTGTCTTGGCCTCAGCTCCATATATGCTATGGAACCTTAGGAACGATTTTAACACACGGACCTGATCGCGCTGATATGTGCTCAAATTCGAATTTATAAAATTGTTATGTAGCTGTGTCCTATCAACTGCAGATCCCATATCCTGCGCATCATCTATCTTGAATGCCGGTACTATATCCGCCTTGATGCCCAGATCATCCATGATCAGCTTCGTATATGGATGCTCGGCGTACTTTATCTCAAAGCGCTCTTTCCTTTTTTTATCCACTACTTTCTTGGCTATATCCAATCCTGCGGCTTCCATCTTCCTCTCACTCATGCCTTTTGGGAATAAGAGGAATATGTCTATATCCGAATTGCCGCGGACCTGCGTACCCCTAGCCACAGAGCCTGCGAGTATTATCTCAACGTCTCTTGGCGCAACTGATTTTATCCTAGCCATTAACTCATTAGCTAGGTTGGTTGTTATCCGTATCTCTTCCGGCGTAGGCTTGACGTCTTTGAGCACGCGCTCTATTATCGTGGATATAGCGCTGCCCTCCCTTTTGACGTTTCTGCCTTCCCTTTTCGCATCTTTTGCCATAAACATATTTCAATAGGAAACTTTATATGTGCTTTTCGGGAATATATCTATGCGTTCGGCAGTAGGGGCTCTTAGCTCAGCAGTAGAGCGCCTCGTTCGCAACGAGGAGGCCGCGGGTGCGATTCCCGCAGAGTCCACAAAACTTCTTGGAAAGAAGTTTTATCAAGAACCCGACGCAAGCTTTGGCTGTAAACCAGTAAGCGGGTCTGGGTGCGATTACCAGTTGAAAGCCGATTTCCATCAAGCCTCTAGGTGCGGTTCTAAACAGCAGTTCGCACACATAAAGGGCAAACTCGAGAGATCATTGCCTTACCTTCCAAAACACGATTTGGTAGAAATTCGAAAGATAATAATCGCGCAGTTCAAGAAACGCTTCCAGAGAAGCCGTGTACCGAAGTACGGCTCTCTAAACAAGGGTTTCGACGAACAAGAGATTAGCACGTTCTTCAGAGTCATAAAGAATCCGAAGTTCCACCTTCTCTTCTCGTATCAGGCGCAGCTTGGTCTGCGCCTGGGCGAAGCCAGAAAGATAAACATCAAAGACATAAAGTTCGAGAGCAGAGAATTAGTCGTCAAGACAGAGAAAGCTATGACTCTGGATACGCTGCTAATTCCTGCCCCGCTTTTCAAAGAGACGCTAGACTACATCAAGGCGAATACAAAGGCGATAGAGACTGCGGCTGGATACCTGTTCTTCAAGGAAAAGGGCAAAGGCCGCACTTCAGAGCCTTACCTGGATGAGGGTTACGTGCGTAACCAGTTCACCGCTTTCATAAACGAAGCGGGCTTAGATGAGGTATATGACACTAGCGACGAATCAATACCAAACAAGGATTCAAGAAAGCTGCACAGGCTTACCACGCATAGCCTGCGGCACTACGCCATTACGCACTTCGCGGAGCAGAACAACGGCAATGTTTTCCTGACTAGCAAGTTTGCGCGCCACAAGCAGCCTACCCTGACTATGACTTATATAAACACGAACAAGAAGCAGTTGTATGACGGCATAGACGGAGCGTTTGGCGTCAGCCAAGCGATAACGCTTAAAGCCAAGCTTTCCAAAACATAAGCAAAAAGCCAATAAATGTGAAGCAGAATGGCTTTTAACTCTATGCAATCTTATTTTACTATCCTATTAGAAATAATACTCGGTATAGCTAACGCAGTTTCAGAGATTATTTTCATACACTACCAGCTTTACCTTACTCCTTATTTCTTTCTTTACTAGGCCAGGCATTTTGCTACGCTTTTTCAGGTACGCATGGTCAAAATTTTTGAGCAAACTACTAACATCAACTTGGTCTTTACTTCTAAAGCTAAAAAAGTACATTTGATACTTGTAGTGGTATTTTACAGTTTCAAATGAGATACAAAGCGGCTCACGGTCATACACGTGTTGATTCAGCATCGCATTCTTTTTAATTCTTTCATTAACTGGAGTTATTTTCCCTTTTGAGAACCAATAAGATTTAAGATTGGTGATTTTATTTTCCGTTTTTGTTTGTTCTGTTCGAGGTAAATTTCGGGGTCCTTTTAATATTTGAAGACACTTTTTAATGTCGTTTTGTTTATGATATACGTATATTTTATCTTTATTTTCGCTTTTCCCTTTATCCTTTCGCTTCCATACAACCATTATTGTTTTAAATCGTGTAGATTCATATTTTTTCAGCATGCCGTTTATAAAGCGGTTTATCAAACCACCAAAATTCTTATTCACCACATCCGCAGTTTCTAATGCTGTCATTAGTTCCACCATTCTATCACCAACACAATACTTCTGCTAATAAAAATTAAAAGCTTTTCCATCCCTTTACGGTAACCTCCTTCCCCCCCATAAGCTCCATTAACTGCGAAAGCAGAACGGCCTTTTGCTACGTTTTTCTTAATCAAATTTGAACTTAATCTGGGCTAAAAAATCCAGATTTAGTGAGCTTCCCTCGGAAGGTTTTTCTTTGCTAAATTTTGTCGTCTAAGCTACTAACCATTAGATTTCGGTGCAGCGTTTTAGAGTTAGACTTAGTTGCCCTTCGCCCGCCTTTGCGGATGCCTTCGGCATCGATCGGCGGGCTCGGGCAAAACTCTTTAGAAAAGAGTTTTATCAGAAAATATGCCGATTTTGGGTGGGGGCAAAAGCGGCCGCCATTCTTGATGAAACTTCTCCCTAAGAAGTTTCAGGTTCCTTAATCTGCTAGTTTGCTAGCTTAAGCCAGTTGTGGCTAGGGGAGACCCTTGCAGGCTTCGCCTGTGAAATTTTTCAAATTTCAGGTTGACCCAAAGGAAGTTATATGATGCTTGAATGTCCTTGAATAGCGAGGGAATGGCGGGCAAGGAAAGCGAATATATTGAAGCTTATGGAGAAAAATAAGTAAGGTTGAAAGGTATTTGTAGTGAGTAGATGGGTGATTGGTGGAAATGGCCTACAAAGGAGGAGAAACTATTATTTGTATTCGGAGGCATACTGCTGATTCTTGGCTATATCTTTTACAAGCAATACAATGGTGATTGGTGGTACTGGGCCGGAGTAGGGCTGGGAATATTATTCATAGTGGCTGGGATATTTAGGGAGACAATAAAGAGTGCGATAGGTAGGTAATTTTATGGAGAGGAAATTATTTGAGAAGTATGTGAATGAAATCAATGTTTCTTTATACGAAGAGAAAAGAAAAGATTTTGTAGAGAGCATATTACAGAAGTTTGATCCGGCAGCGGACGCTATGCCTGCCACAATACTTGTAAGTGCAAATTCTCTTTTTGTGGAGGCGTTGAGTTGTTATACATATGGGTTCTTTGAAGCATGTATGGTTATGCTGCGGGATTCAATAGATGCTGCAATCTTGTATGCGAGTAATTACAAACATGCTTATGTCGGAGAGCTAAAGAGTTCAAGCTGGGCTCCTATTGAAGGGGAGTTCGCTCACACGGTTATAAATGTAAAACTCTCACCCGCACTTGGGCATAAGGTTAATGCTAAGTGGGACTATCTCAGTGAAAAAGTGAAGGACATAAATGAGATGGCCGCTTCTAAGGGTTTAGAAAAAGTAAGCGTTTCAGATGTAGACACGGTAAGAAAGCAGGGGAGTTTTTCTGCTCATTTAGCTGAAGCTAGCATAAAGGAGTTCGCAGAGTATGTGAAGAAACCTCGCGAAGAAAGAGAGAAGAACATGTTAAAGCAAATGACCACCGATGCCGAGGCAAAGGAAGCTATAGAAAAAACCCTTAACATACTACTTTCCGTGAAGAAGATATATCTTGCATGTTGGGTTGAGGACGCGCCGAAGCAGTAAAGATTAATATCTTAAAAAATAAGTGAATTTTATGAAGATAAATTTAGACAAAGATATCATTCATTCAGAACAAATGAAATTGTCAGAGCCTTTTAAAGAAGCCAGTCCATCAACACTTACTGGCGTTTATTGGATATACGCAAAGCGTAAAGTCGGAAAGTATCCAGAGCCTACTGAACGTAGTGGCAAGTGGTGCATATACACGAATAGAAAATATGTTGATGAAATTTGGAAGCGCATTAAAAGAGCAACTGAGGGCGGTTATCTTGGAGCAAGTTCCAAAGTAGCAACAAAAATAGAATCAGACGAAGACAATCATAGAGAAGCGCATGTCATCTGTGTCTATACCTATGACTGGAAAGATGAAAAAGATGTTATGAAGATTAGAGCGGAGCTTAGAAAGTTGAAGATTGTTCGTAAAATCCCATACAAAGCCGATGAAGACACGATGACTGGTAATTATACAAATACAACCAGCTTAAGAATTAGCAAATATTACGAATAGATTGTCGCTCGCCAACTCGACGTGCCTTCGGCACGTCAGGAGGGCTCGCTCAGGTAGCTATTGTAGTGTTATAAACATAAGAATTTGTATAACAGATACTTGAACTTGCAAAATTAATATTGCTTATCCTAGAATCTAATATAATAAAGAAGTAATTCCCCGTTACTGGAGCAGTAAAATTTATACTATTTATATAACCCTGTGGCAACGATTCCATAACTGGATTTAGGAGTTGAATATTACTCTCAAGAGTTATATATGGCTCGTTGTTTGTATGTCGGGTCGAATAATTTTCGCAATAAGCGGAATTATTATAACTATAATTATAATTGCATTCATTCTCATAATTAAAATATTGTGCTGATGCATTCTGAATCATATTAACAAAATCGTTAAATTTAGATTGATTAACAAGTACC
>AUZZ01003335.1_pt1 | contig 11700 bp, 7 predicted proteins | sample 49831 | NCBI WGS metagenome assembly AUZZ01 (sample SAMN02212408, study PRJNA193665) | mine drainage metagenome | reverse complement strand
GGTCTATCGTCCGCAGAAGCAATACGCGTAGGCGTTGACCTTGCCGGGCTGCGCGTTTTGCAGCATCTGCAGCGGGCCGGCGACGCGCGGCGCGAAGCTGGCCAGCCACGGCGGCAGGGTGAAGCCGTGGTGGATGGCGATCGAGGCCAAGGCGCTGTCGCCGAAACCCATCAGCACACGTTCGAACGGGCTCATCGGCTCGCCGATGTAGTACACGCGGTAATCCTTACCCAGCTTGGCATCCTGCGCGGCCAGCGCGATGGCGGTGTTGATGCCGCCGAGCTTGTCCACCAGTCCGCGCGCGTAAGGCCTGGCGTCCGGTCCATACGCGCCCCTGGGCGATGGCGTTGATCTGCGCGAAGGTCTTGCCGCGCGCCTTGGCCACGCCACCGACGAACTGCATGTAGCCGTTGTCGATGATCTGCTGGATGGTCGCGCCCAGCTTGGGATCGAGCGGGCGGGTGATGTCGAACGCGCCGGCCCACGGCGTGGTGGCCACGCCGCCGGTGTGGATGCCGATCTTGGCCAGCGTGTCGGGGATGTTGTAGTACAGCCCGAAGATGCCGATCGAGCCGGTGATGGTGTCCGGCTCGGCGACGATCTGGTTGGCGTCCATCGAGATCCAGTAACCGCCGCTGGCGGCGACGTTGCCCATCGATGCCACCACCGGCTTGCCGGCGGCGCGCGCCAGTTGCACCTCGCGGCGGATCAGCTCGGCCGGATACACCGCGCCACCGGGCGAATTGACGCGCAGCACGATGGCCTTGACGTGTTTGTTCTCGCGCGCCTTGCGGATCAGGCGCGCGGTTTCGGTGCCGCCGATGCTGCCGGGTTTCTGCGGGCCGCTGATGATGTCGCCCTCGGCCACCACCACCGCGATCTCGGGGCGATCATCCAGCTTGGGCGTGTCGCGCTGGATGCGCGCCAGGTAATCACTGAAGCCGACGCCGCGGAAGCCGTAGCCGTCTTTTTCCGGCGCGCTCAACTTGCGCAGCTCGGCGACGACTTGCGCGCGCGTGGCCAGGCCATCGACGAAGTGCTCCTGCAGCGCCATTTTGGCCAGGTCACCATTGGCCGCGGCCACGCCTTGCGGCATGTTGTCGACATCGCTCTTGACCTGCGCCGGGGTCAGCTTGCGCGCCTTGGCCACGGAATCCAGCCACTGGTTCCACAAGCCACCCAGCCAGTAACCGTCGGCCTCCTGCGCGGCCGGTGAAGGGCCGTTGAGCAGGAACGGCTCGGCGGCGGATTTGAATTCGCCGACGCGGAACAAATGCACGTTCACGCCGAGTTTGTCGAGCAGATCCTTGAAGTAGGGCTGGTAGCTGTCGAAGCCGGTGAACAACACGCTGCCGGCCGGATCCAACAGCACGCGGTTGGCGTGCATGGCCAGGTAGTACTGGCCCTGGTCGTAACCACTGGCCCAGGCGATGACCGGCTTGCCGCTGGTCTCGAACTCATCCAGCGCGTGGCCGACCTGACGCAGGCTGGCGTAAGTCCAGGTGCCGGTTTGCAGATCGGAGGTATCCAGCAGCACGGCGCTGATGCGCGGGTCGCTGGCGGCATGCCTGAGCACGGTCAGCAGGTCGCGCAACTGCACTTGCTGCATGGGCGCGCCGGAAAGCTTTGCGATCACGCGCTGGGTGGGATCGACGCTGTACTGCTCGACGATCTGGCCCTTGGGCTGCAGCACCAGCACGGTCTTGTCCTGCAGCGGCAGCGGCCTGCGCGCGGCGGCGAGGATGATGATCAGCAGCAGGCCGAAGAAGATCAGGTTGAGGATGGCCTGACGGGTGATATTGATGCCGCGCCACAGCACCCTGATGAAACCGAGAAAACCATTGCGCTGCTTGACGTCGGCCATGACGCTGTCCCGAACCGGAAAGCGCGCAGCCTAGCCCAGCGCGGCGCGGGCGTCATCCGCCATCGATCACGAGCGACAGCGCATGCGCGCTGCGCACGAAACGCGCGAACAACAGCAGCGCGGCCATGCTCAGCCCGGCGATCAGGCCCATCCACACGCCGCGCGCGCCGAGACCCTGCGCGAAACCCAGATACAGGCCCAGCGGAAAGCCCACCACCCAATAGGCGAACGCGGTGATGAACATCGGCACGCGCGTGTCCTTGAGCCCGCGCAGCGCGCCGGCCGAGGCCACCTGGATGCCGTCGGAAAACTGGAAGATGCCGGCCAGCACCAGCAATTGCGCGGCCAGCGCGATCACGCGCGGATTGTTGGTGTAGATCGCGGCGATGGCGTGCGGAAAACCCAGCATCAGCGCGGTGGAAAAACTCTGCGTCAGCAGGGTCAGCGCGATGCCGCTGTAACCGGCGTAGCGCACCCCGCGCGTATCGCCGCGACCCACCGCGAAACCCACGCGCACGGTGATCGCCATGGCCAGGCCCAGCGGCAGCATGAAGGTCACCGAGGCCACGTTCAACGCGATCTGGTGGCTGGCCACCACGTCCGCGCCCAGGCGTCCGATGGCCAGCGCCGCGGCCACGAACAGCCCCGCCTCCATCAGCAGGCTGAAGGCCATCGGCATGCCCAGGCGCAGCAGCGCACCCAGCGCGCGCAGGTCCGGCGGCTCCGGGCGCTGGAACAAATGCAGGCCGTCATAGATGCGCGCGCGGCGCATGTACAGCGCGAACCCGCCCAGCTCGGCCCACAGGATCAGCGCCGTGGCCATGCCGCTGCCCTGCGCGCCCAGTGCCGGCAGGCCCAGCTTGCCGTACATCAGCACGTAATCCAGCGGCACCAGCAGCACCAGCCCGAGCAGGCCGAAGTACATGGTCGGGCGCGTGTGCCCCATGCCCTCGGATACGCCACGCAGCGCGAAATAGCAGGCGATCGCCGGCGCGCCGAAGGACACCGCGTGCAGGAACTCGGTCACCTGCGGCCACAGCCGCGGATCGACGTGCAGCGCGCGCACCACCCGCGGCGCCAGCCAGTGCACCGCGGCGAACAGCAGCAGGCCCATGCTCAGCGCCAGCCACAACGCCTGACGGAACAGCGGACCGATTTCCGCGCGGCGCCCGGCACCGACCAGCTGCGCCACCGACGGCGGCAGCGCCATCATCAGCCCGATCGCGGTGACCACGGCCAGCGACCACAGGCTCACGCCCACCGCCACCGCGCCCAGCACGTCGGCCGAGTAGTGCCCGGCCATCACCGCATCGACCGCGCTCATGCCGACCGCCGCCAGTTGCCCGGTGATCAGCGGCAGCGCCAGACGCAGCGTGCTCCAGGCTTCGTCCGCGAACCGGCGCGTATCGACGCGTGCCATGATCCCTGCTTGTGATGCGAAAGCCGCGCAGTGTAGCCGGTGCCGGCGCGGCTCCGATGCTTGCGGCGCGACGCACAGACGAGGCCGGACATGCGCAGCGCACTCATCACCGGAGCGGGCGGATTTCTCGGCGGCCACGTGCGCGCCGCGCTGCAGCGTCAGGGCGTTGCGCTGCGCGCGCTGGCGCACAGCGACTGCAGCCGCGCCGCGCTGGCCGCCGCCGGCATCGAGGTATTCCAGGGCGACATCAACGACGCCGCGCTGCTGGCGCGCGCGCTGACTCCCGCGCCCGATGTCGTGTTTCACATCGCCGCCGATACCAGCGTGTGGCGACGCGAGCGCGCGCGGCAATGGCGCGTCAACGTCGACGGCACGCGCGCGCTGCTCGATGCCGCCATCAGCGCCGGCGTGCGCCGCTTCGTGTACCACCTCCAGCATCAGCGTCTACGGCCTGACCGCAACCTGCATCGACGAGGACGCGCCGCGCCTTGGCCTGCACGGCCCGGTGCACTACGCGCGCACCAAGGCGCTGGCCGAGGCGCAGGTGTGCGCCGCCGCGCAGGCCGGGCGCATCAGCGCCGCGGTGCTGCAGCCCAGCCACATCCTCGGCCCCGGCGATCGCCACAACTGGTCGCGCCTGGCGCAACTCATCGCCGCGCGCCGCCTGCCCGGTGCGCCGCCCGGCGTGGGTGCGTTCGCCGATGTGCGCGAGGTCGCCGCCGCGCACGTGGCGGCGGCCCTGCATCCGGCGCCGCTGCGGGCATGGGCGCTGGGCGGCAGTGCAGCGCCCTTCAGCGCGCTGGTCGCGGCGCTGGCGCAGGCGCTGCACCTGCCGGCGCCACGCCGCACCCTGCCACGCGCCGTGCTGTGGCTGCGCGCCGTATTCGACGAATCCGCCGCCGTCTTGAATGGCAAACCGCCGGCGCTGACCCGCGAGGGTGTGGCCCTGGCCTGCCATCATCTGTGCGTGAATGACGCCCGCGCATGCGCCGAATTGGGCTACCGCCATCAGCCGCTGCAAGCCATGGCCGATGACACCGTGGCATGGCTGCGCGAGGCTGGTTTGCTGGCCCCGGCGCAATAGGAATTTTTCGTTCGCGGAAGGCGTTGTGCACAGCAGCGCGATGTCGTGCAGACGACGCTTGGGGCCGCGCGTGCTGGTGTTTGGCGCGCGTGAAGCGGCTCGGCTGCGGTCGTGCAACTGATTGATTCGCAAACCGTGTGACGCTTTGTTGAAAATGTGTCCAAGGCAAGCCGCGGCACGCTGTGGCAAGGTGCGCGCGGGTCCGTGCAGCCTCCCATGCACAGATTTATCCACAGCCGATGTGGATAAGCCGCAAATCCTTTCGGAATCCTGCCTTTGCCTCGCGAAGTTGCGCAGCCGCACACGAACATGACGCAAGCCGACGTCGCGCCGCGTGTGCTGCGCGTGGCGTTGCCGGTACCGCTGCGGCGACTGTTCGATTACACCCTGGCCGAGTCTTTTCCTGCGCCCATTGCGGGAGTGCGCGTGCGCGTGCCGTTCGGTCGCAGCACGCGTATCGGCGTAGTGGTCGAGTGCGTGGCGGGCAGTGCCGTGCCCGCGGCGCAACTCAAGCCGGTCACCGCCATCCTTGATGACACGCCGCTGCTTGATGCCGAACTGCTGGCCAGCGTGCTGTGGGCCGCGGAGTACTGGCTGGGCAGCCCTGGCGAGGCCCTGCTGAACGCGCTGCCGGTGGCGCTGCGCGACGGCCGCGCGCTGCCGGCGCTGCGCGCGCAGGCGTGGGCGATGAGCGAAGCCGGCCGCGCCGCGCTGCAGGCCAGCCGCACGCGCGGCGCCAGCCTTGCGCTGTTGCAACGACTCGCCGCCGCCGCGCTGCCCGCGGAATGCGTGCGCGCGCTGCCCGCCGCCGAGCGCGTCGCGCTCGCGCGCCTGCGCCGTGGCGGCTTGATCATCGCCGCCGAGGACGCGCCGACCACGCCCATCGCCGCGCCCGCGCTCAACGCCGCGCAAAGTGATGCCCTGGCGCGACTGCGCGCGCAGCCGCCGGGGTTTTCCGTGACCCTGCTCGATGGTGTCACCGGCAGCGGCAAGACCGAGGTGTATCTGGCGCGCATCGCCGAAGTGCTGGCGCAGGGCCGGCAGGCGCTGGTGCTGGTGCCCGAGATCGGTTTGATCGCGCAAACCGCGCAGCGCCTGCACGCGCGTCTGGGGGTGAGCATCGATCTGCTGCACTCCGGACTCAGCGACGGCCTGCGCGCCGAGGCCTGGCTGCGCGCGCGCAGCGGCGCCGCGCGCGTGCTGCTGGGCACGCGCTCGGCGGTGTTCGCGCCGCTGCCGCATGCGGGCCTGCTCGTGATCGACGAGGAGCACGACGCCAGCTACAAGCAGCAGGACGGGCTGCGCTATCACGCGCGCGATCTGGCACTGAAGCGCGCCCAGGCGCTAGGCATCCCGGTGCTGCTGGGTTCGGCCACGCCGGCGCTGGAAACCCTGAGCAACGCCGCGCGCGGGCGCTATGCGCATCTGCGTCTGCCGACGCGCGCCAATGCGCGCCCGGCGCCGCGCGTGGAACTGATCGACCTGCGCCGCCAGCGCAGCGAGCACGGTCTCAGCGCGCCGCTGCTGGATGCGCTCGGCGCAACCTTCGCGCGCGGGGAGCAGGCCATGGTGTTCCGCAACCGCCGCGGCTACGCGCCGGTGCTGAGCTGCGCGCAGTGCGGCTGGCACGCCGGCTGCCCGCACTGCGCGCGCCCGCTCACCTGGCACCGCGCCGCGCAGCGCCTCGAATGCCATCTGTGCGGACGCCTGCAGCCGGTGCCGCCGCGCTGTCCGGCCTGCGCCTGCAGCACGCTGCAAGCGCTGGGGCACGGCACCGAGCGGCTGGAGACGGCGCTGGCCGAGCGCTTTCCCGATATTCCGCTGTTGCGCGTGGATCGCGAAACCACGCGCACGCGCGCCGCGCAGGCCGCGCTGGACACGCGTCTGCCCGAGCACGGCCCGGCGCTGCTGGTCGGCACGCAGATGCTGGCCAAGGGCCACGATCTGCCGCGCCTGACCCTGGTCGCCGTCACCAGCGTGGACGAGGGTTTGTACAGCATCGACTTCCGCGCGCCCGAGCGCCTCGCGCAGCTCATCGTGCAGGTCGCCGGCCGCGCCGGTCGCGGCACGCAGCCCGGGCGCGTGCTGCTGCAAACGCGCCACCCCGACCATCCGCTGCTGCTGCAATTGCTCAGCGGCGGTTACCACGCACTGGCCGCCAGTCTGCTCGACGAACGCCGCGCCGCGCGCTTGCCGCCGTTCGCCTATCACGCGCTGCTGCGCGCCGAGGCCGCGCACGAGGCCGCGTTGTTCGCGTTTCTCGACGCCGCGCGCACCGCGCTGCCCAGCGAGGCCGCCATCGAAATCATCGGCCCATGCCGGCGCCGTTGCCGCGCCGCGGCCCGCGCTGGTGCGGCCAGTTGCTGCTGGCCAGCGCGCAGCGCAACGCGCTGCATCGCGCGCTCAAACCCTGGGCGCTGGTGCTGGAAACCCTGCCGCAAGCGCGCGCCCTGCGCTGGTCGCTGGACGTCGATCCGCTGGAGATGGGCTGAGCCGCGTGGCGCGGTTCAATCGGCCACGCGCACAGACCCGCGCCGCAGCCGCCGCGCCGCGATCCAAGCACCCAGCAGCAAGGCCAGGCCGACGACCAGCCTGCTGCAGGTGCCCACTGCAGCCGCATCGAACTCATTCAGATGGGCTTCGCGCACGCCATGCATCCATGCCTGCACCGGTGGGAGCGAAATGATCAAGGCCATGTTCATCGCGCCGATCAAGGCCGAACAGCAGAAATACAGGCCCAGCAGACCCACCAGCAACGCCTGCCAGCGCCGCAGATCCGCCACTGCTGGCGGCACGCTCGCGGCCAGCGAATCCAGCGCCGCGGCATTGCGCAAGGCGCCGCCACCCAGCCGCCAAAGCAGCGCGAACAAGCCCAGTGTGAGCACGACGACCGCCGCCGGCGGTCCCATCATCACCAGCCATGCGGCGCCGTGATCCGCGCGCGGCGCCATCCAGCTCAGAATTAGCACGGGGACTTCGAGCACACCCAGCGCCAGCAGATACAACGCGAACAGCCGCAGCGCCAAAGCCGTGATGATGCGGATCATGGTGTTTCCCCCGCCGTTGACCATGCCGCATGCTATCGCGCCGCGCTGACAGACGTCGCGCGGCGGCTTGCATGGCTGCTGCCGGCCAGATTCGGCGACCCTATGCGCGCTCGATTTGCGCCGCGAGCTGTCGCGCCCAGTCCAGGCGCTGCGTGGCGCGCTCCAGGCCGCTGATGAAGCGCTGCGGGATCGCGGACAGGCCGACCATCGCCCCGACCAGCGCGCCGGTGAGCATGGCGCGCGCCTGATTCTGGCCGCCGCCGTTGATCGCGTGCAGCACGGCGGCCTCGAAGTCGTCGGCGAAACGCGCGGCGAGGTAATACGCGGCGGGAAACTGGTGGTACACGGCGCAGGGCATGCCATACACCAGCGATGCTTTCCACGCCGGTTCGATGCGCACATCGGCATCGACGGCGGCGCGGGCGATGTTGCCTGGCGTGAGCAAGGCGTCGGGGGAAGCGAACTGCCCCGGCCGCAGCACGGCTTCCGCGCCCGCGGGAACGGTATCCAGCGCCGCGGCGGTGACCGTGTGAAACGGCAGCTCGCCGCCGCGCACCAGCGCCATGAGCCGGGCCGAAATCCGCGCATCGAGCTGATGCCCCTGTAGCAGCAGGCCCAGCACCGCGCAGTACGCGGTGGTCATCGCGCCGACGGTCGGATCGATTTGCGTGAGCACGGTGTTGGCGCCGACAAACCCGGCGAGCTGACGCGGCGCACGCGCGTAGCGCACCGCGATGGCCAGCGTGCGCTCGGCCGCTTCGGTGTTGTCGGCATGGCCGCCGACGCGCCCCCACGGCAGACCCTGTCGCACGCGCTTGCGCCAGGCTTCGCGCATCGACTGGCTGGTGTAGCCGCCGGGACCGCCATGCGGCGTGCCGTCGAGCAGCGGGAAGAATGCCGTGTCGATGCGGCGGCAGAAATCGGCCTCGTCGTAAGCACCGCGCTCGATCAGGCTGCGCAGCGTCAGCTCCAGCAGCCAGCCGGGCTGGGACGATTGCCCCGCGCGCAGCCCGGAGTGGTAACGCCCTGGCTTGGGCGTGGTGTAGTCGGCGATCCACGGCCCGAAGTCGGCGTGCAATGCGTCGAGGTCGTAATACCAGTGCGGGCCCACGCCCAGGGCTTCGCCGATGAACGCGCCAAGCAGGGCGCCACTGACGCGGTCTTGCAGATCGGATGCCGGCATGACGGGGACTCGGACAGGGTGCGCGCGGAGATCCGTCAGCGCCGTCGCCAGACGCTGACTTCGGACAGGCTGTGCTGGAATTTGCGCCGCGTTTCGCGGATCACGAACGGCAGTTCACGCGGTGCGCCGACGCGATCAAAATGCGCGCCGAGCATGCCCTGCAAGCCGTCGAGGGTGGTGTGGTTCTCGCCGTCCTTGCGGAAACCACCGATCCACTCCTCGCGCCGGGTGTGCTCGGCCAGCCAGGTGTAAGGCGAGGCGATGACCAGCAGTCCACCGGGGTTGATGCGCTCGTGCACCTGCTTGAGAAACTGCGCGGGACTGTACAGACGGTCGATGAGGTTGGCGGCGAGGATCAGGTCGTAGCCGCTGAAAAGAGGCTTGAGGTTGCAGGCATCGCCCTGGAAGAAATCCACCTTGCGCGCCACTTCGGCCAGGCCCAGCTCGGCCAGGGTGCGTTCGCGATAGGTGACGAGTTCGCCTTCCTCGACCAGGGTGTAGCGCAGCCTGCCCTGTTCGGCCATGCGCGTGCACACGCTGATGAAGCGCGCGGAAAAGTCGATGCCGGTGACGTGCTCGAAATGCCGCGCCAGCTCGAAGCTCGAACGTCCGCTGGCGCAGCCGAGATCCAGCGCGCGGCGCGCCGGCTGTTCACCCAGCGCGGCGATGCACAGCTCGGCCAGCGCGCGCGGAAAGTTGGGCACGTCGAAATAACGCTCGCTGTAGTGGAACTCGCAGTATTCGGCGACCAGGCGATCGGTTTCGTAGTGCGACTCTGGCGGCTGCGCGCGGGCATGGCTGACCACGTAGCGAAACCCGGCGTGCTGGAAAAAGTGTCGCCTGAATGCATAGCGCGAAACCGGCAGGGCCTGGTTGCCGCAGGATATCCACGAACCGCCTTTGATCAGGTTGTGGCGACCGTCGAAGGTGGGTGTGGTGAAGTCGTCGTAGAACGGATGGACCGCAAAGCCGGGGAAGGGATAGGTGGGCGTTTCCAGCCACTGCCAGACGTTGCCGATCAGGTCGCAAAACGGTCCTTGGGCGAAACGCGTGACTGGGCAGGGGGACGCCCAATGATCCAGCTCGATATTGGCGGGCGCGGGCTGCGGCTGCGGCCCGTCCGCGACGCCGGCGAGCTGGCGCAACGCGTGCCACTCGTCCTCGCTGGGCAGGCGCACCGGCTGGCCGCTTTGCCGCGCCAGCCAGTTGCAGAATGCCTTGGCCTCGTGGAAGTTGGTTTCCACCGGCCAGTCCCACGGCATGGGCACTTCCTCGGCCAGCAGGCGCAGGCGCCAGACGCCACCGTCGCGCACCCAGAACGTGGGATGCGCGGCGCGGGTGTAGCGCCTCCACGCCGCGCCTTCCTCGCTCCACAGGCTGTCATCGGCGTAACCACCGGCCTCGACGAAGGCGCGAAATTCGTGGTTGCTGACCAGATAGCGCGCGGCCTGGAACGCCGCGACAGCGGCCTCGTGCGTACCGAATTCGTTGTCCCAGCCATACACATGCGGCTGATCGCGATCGCGCCCCAGGCGCACATGGCTTGCACGCACATCCACCAGCGCGTTGCGCGGCGGCACGCCGCTGTCACGGCAGGGCCGCCAGGCCGGATGCGGCTTGAGGTATTCGAGCTGGTGCTGACGCATCAGCACGGACGAGGTCTCGAGGTGGATGCGCTCGTGCTCGATGCCCATCAGGATCACCCACCACGGGCTGTCCCAGGCGATGGGCGCATCCAGCGGCAGGCCGCGAATCAATCCGTCGACGACTTCGCGCACGCGGTCGCGATACGCGCGCACGGCCTGCGGCGTCGGCCAGTCATAGTGGATGTCATCGAGATCGTCCCAGCTCATTTCATCGACGCCCACCGCGAACAGCGATTCGAGCCTGGGGGCGATGCGTTGCCCGATCAATTCGGCCACGACGAGTTTGTTGATGAAAAATGCCGCGGTGTGGCCGAAATAGAAAATCAGCGGGTGGCGCAGCGCGATCGGCTTGACCCGCCAGGCCGCGTCGTTGCGCAACAGCTCGAACAGGCTTTCATGGCGATCGAACGTCGCATGGAACGCGCGCAGGATATCGGCACGCAATGCCCCTGGATCGCGGCCATCGAGCCGCACGGCACGCAAGTCACCCTGACCCCGCGCGGTGGTGGTTTCAGCGGCACTGCCGGATACGTCCATGCCGGCATTATCCCAGCGCTGCCGCGCGCATGTATCAACGTCGCGTCAAAACAATGTTGCCGTGAACGGCCATGGCGCCGTCGTGACGAATCGACTTGCCGGGTACGCGACTTGCGCAAGCGCCAGGACGAATTCCCTCAATGATCGGCCGCGCCAGCGCGGGCCTGGCCGCGCGCGCGCGCATCGCGCCATGCCAGGCGCGGCGCCTGCAATGCGAAGTGCAGCCACGCCAGCGCGGGCAGCAGCGCGCGCCAGGGCCAGCGTCGCGCCGCGGCATCGTGCGTGCGCAGATAGCGCAGCAGGCCGCGGTGCTTGTGTCGCGCCACGAACAGCGCGCGGCCGCCGGAGGAGCCGCCCTTGGCGTGCAGCACCCGCACCGCGCCGGCGAGGCGCAGCGACGTGCCGGTGGCGCGCACGCGCGCGCACAGGTCCAGATCCTCGAAGTGCAGAAAATAACCTTCATCGAAACCGCCCGCGCGGGCAAATACCGCGCGTGGCAGCAGCAGCAGCGCTCCCGACAGCACCTCGACCGCAACCGTGGCATCCGGCAGCGCATCGCGCCGGTTGACCCCGGCCAGCGTCGGCCAGCGTGATTCAAAACGCGCCAGCCCACTCATCATGCACAGCACGCGACGCAGCGTGGGCGCGCGCCGCCAAGCGGCCGCGTCGGGCCGACCCTGCGCATCGCAGACGATGGCGCCGACCAGCGCCCCGCCCTGCGCGGCGTCGAGCAGGCGCGACACGCTGTCGGCTGCGAGCAGGCATCCGGATTGAGCAGCAGCAGCCAGTCGCCCTGCGCCACCGCCGCGCCGCGATTCATGGCCGCGCCGAAGCCGAGATTGGCACCGAGCTCCAGCACGCGTACGCGCGCAACGTCCGCGTACTCACGCGCGAGGCGCTGCGCAATGCCGTCGCGACT
>AUZZ01011028.1_pt1 | contig 11819 bp, 7 predicted proteins | sample 49831 | NCBI WGS metagenome assembly AUZZ01 (sample SAMN02212408, study PRJNA193665) | mine drainage metagenome | reverse complement strand
AGGGCCTGCTGCTGATCGGGCCCGGCGAGGTCACCAGCTGGAGCCACCCCGCGCTGACGCGGGTGGCCTGGCAGGGCACGCTGGCCTATCAGCGTCGCGGCTGAGCGCTGACAAGCGCCCAGCCCCGCGTTCACGCAGCCGGTCATCGATCCCAGAGGCACATCATGCGACTCGACGAAGATCTCGACTTCACCACCCTGGGCTGGGTCAAGAGTGAGCTCGACGAGACCCTGCGCCAGGCGCGACTCTCGCTCGAAGCCTTTGTCCAGGATCAGGCCGACACCAGCCAGATGCGCTTTTGCGCGACTTATCTGCACCAGGTGCATGGCACGCTGCGCATGGTCGAACTGTACGGCGCGGCCATGGTCGCCGAGGAAATGGAGCAACTGGCCAAGTCGCTGCTCGACGCTGCGGTACCGGACCGCGACGCTGCATTTGCCGTGCTGATGCGCGGCATGATGCAGTTGCCTGATTACCTCGAACGCCTGCAAGGCGGGCACCGCGACGTGCCGCTAGTGCTACTGCCGCTGCTCAATGAACTGCGCGGCTGTCGCGGTGAGGCCCAGATTGGCGAGACCGCGCTGTTCATGCCCGATCTCAATGCCGAGTTGCCGTCGTTCGTGCCCGGTCTGACCGCGGCTCCGGCGCCGGCCGCGCAGCAGCGCGCGCTGGCCTTGCTGCGCACGCAACTGCAACTGCCACTGCTGGCATGGATTCGCAACCAGGGTGATGCCGCGCGCCATCTCGCCACGATGCGCGGCGTACTCGATGGCATCGGCGCGCAGTGCTATTCGTTACCCGGTCGGCGTCTGTGGTGGATCGCGAGTGGCGTGGCCGAAGGCCTCGAACGCGGTCTGCTGGATGAGCACAGCGTCGAGGTCAGGAAGCTGATCGGCAAAGTCGATCGCAACGTGCGCGCACTGATCGAAGAGGGCGAAACCGCGCTTGCCCGCGGCGAATCCGAGGAACTGGCGCGCAGCCTGCTGTACTACGTGGCACACGCGCGCCCGGGCAGCGAACGCCTGGCCGCGATTTACGACACCTACCGGCTTGATCGCCTGCTGCCCTCGCAGCGCGAAATCGCACATGCCGAAGGCGCGCTGGCTGGTCACAACCGCATGCTGCTGGACACCGTGGCGCGCGCCATCAAGGAAGATCTGCTGCGCGTCAAGGACGCGCTGGATCTCTACCTGCGCAACGTCGAACATGATCCGCGCCAGCTCGCCGGCGAGGCCGATGCGCTGGCGCGCGTCGCCGATACGCTGGGCATGCTTGGCCTCAATGTACCGCGACGCGTGGTGCACGAGCAGCGCGAAACCGTCGCGCAGCTTGCCGCTGGCGCACGCACGGTGGACGAAGCGACCTTGCTCGATGTCGCCGGCGCCCTGTTGTACGTCGAATCCTCGCTGGATGATCACATCGATCGCCTCGGCGCCGAAAGTGGCGAGGATGCGGGATTGCAACTGCCCAAGGCCGAGGCGCGACGCCTGCTCGATATCGTGCTCAAGGAAGCCTCCGCCAATCTGGCGCGGGTCAAGGACGATCTGGTGGCCTTCATCGAATCACCCTGGGTGCACGCGCGCGTGGCCGCCGTGCCGGCGCTGCTGGACGAACTGGTGGGTGCGCTGCGCATGCTCGACGTGCCGCGGCTGCCGGCGCTGGTCGAGGCCATTGGCCGCTTCGTGCACAACGAACTGGTCGCCGACCGGCGCGTGCCCACGGCCGAGCAAATGGATCTGCTCGCTGACGCGCTGGCCTCGGTCGAGTATTTTCTGGAAGCGGTACGCGAGCAGCGCCCGCAGCGCGAGCGCATCCTCGATGTCACCCAACGCAGCCTCGCCGCGCTGGGCTACTGGCCGGCGCCGGCCCTGCGCGCCATGCCCGCGGAAACCGAGGACACGCACGTCGCATCGCACGGCGCGCACAGCCTGAGCGAAGCGGTCAGCGTGATTTCCGGCAGTGGTGTCGACGACCTGCTGATCGGCAGCGCCACGGCCGTGCCCACGCCGAGCCAGGACCTGGCGGGGTTGCGCTTCGTCAGCACCGAGCCCACCGCACCGCCGCAGGCTGAATTGCCCGCGCCCGGCGAGGGTCTCGGCGAATGGGTCGAGATCACCGAGGAAATCGAGGAGGCCGTTCCCGCAGACGCCACGCCGTTGGCCGGCTTCCGCCAGGACGGCGAGGCCGCCGATGCCGAGATCCGCGAGGTGTTCATCGAGGAAGTCGGCGAGGAAATCGAGGCGCTCAACAGCGGCCTCGATGCCTGGCTGTCCAACCCGGATGATCTGGATACCTTGCGCAACATGCGTCGCGCCTTCCACACGCTGAAAGGCTCCGGGCGCCTGGTGGGTGCCATGGAGTTGGGCGAGTTCGCCTGGAAGGTGGAAAACCTGCTCAACCGCGTGCTTGATCGCAGCGTGCCGCCCGGCCCGATGGCGCAGGCGCTGGTCAGGCACGCCATTGCCGCCCTGCCGGCCGTGCAAAGCTCGCTGCAGGGCGCGCAGGTCTGGGCGCCACTGCCGGCGATCATGCAGACCGCCGATCGCCTCAGCAGTGGCGAGGCCGCGCAACTCGAGGATTTCACGCAAGCCGCGCCCAGCGTGCAGCGACGCAGCGTCACGCGCCGTATCTGGCAGCCGCACCCGCAGCCCATGCTTGCGCCAGAGTCGGAAGTATCGACAGAACCGGCTGCAGCGCTTGCGCCCATTGAAATCAGCGCGCCGTTGTTGCCGCCCGTTGATGCAGTGCTGCTGGAAATCCTGCGCAGCGAAACCGCGCAGCATCTGGACACCGTACAGGCGTGGCTGACTGCGCCCGGCGATCGCAGTGTCAGCGAACCGCTGTTGCGCGCCGTGCATACACTCAACGGCGCCATCGCCATGGTCGACATTCCGGTGATCGGCCACGTGTTGGCACCGCTGGAAACCTACCTCAAGCGCTTGCGTGGCAGCGCCGGGCCCATGCCCGCAGACGGGCGTGAGGCGCTGGGCGAAGCCGCGGCATTGATCACGCGAATCATGGCCGAGTACGACCGTGAGCGACCCGAAGTACCTGATTCCGATGCGCTCGCGGCCCGACTCGCCGAGCTGCGCGATGCGCTGCCCGAGCCCGAGCATGCCGGTGCGATCTATGGTGTCGGCGTGCATGCCGATGATGTGCATGAAGTCGAACGTGCTGAGGCGGAGCGTGTTGAAGCGGCGCGCATCGAGGCCGAGCGTGTGGAGTCTGCGCGCGCTGAAGCTGCACGTGTCGAGGCTGAGCACATCGAAGCCGAACGTCGCGAAACCGAGCGCAGCGCAGTCGCGCGATTTGAAGCCGAACGCGCGGAGATTGAGCGTTTGGAGGCCGGGCGTCGCGAAGCCGAGCATGCCCAAGCCACGCGCGCCGCGGCCGATCAAGCCGTGGAAACCTGGCTGGCCGACCTCACGCGGCAGAGCCCAGAATCCGACATCGAGGCCCCGCCCGCGGCGCCGGATGTGGGTGCCCTCGCCGACGATCCGCTAACCCGTCTGCTGCTGCAGGGCCTGCAAACTGCAAGCACGGAATCCAGCGCAGAGGTGCCGCAAGAAGTCCTGCCGGATGCGGAGCAGCGCGAGCCAAGCGATGCGGTGCAAGCAGAATTCGCGCCGCTGTCCGAGCTGGACTCGCGCCACGCGGATGCGCGCGATGCCGAAGCGTACGACGCGGTGCCCGCTTTCGAGCAGCTTTACCCGCAACACGAACCCGCACTCGCTGCCAGCGCGCGTTTGCCTGAGGCGCCCATCCCGACATTCCCGGATGATGCCCAACCCGATGGACATCTGGCTCTTGCCGAGTCCGATCCGGATCTGCTGGAAGTCTTCGTGCAGGAGGGTTTGGAAATTCTTGATCAGGCTGATGCTCGCCTCAATGCATGGCGTGCGCAGCCCGATGTGCACGACGCGGTGATCGGCTTGCAGCGCGATTTGCATACCCTCAAGGGCGGCGCGCGCATGGCCGGCATCGTGCCGGTAGGCGATCTCGCGCATGCCATGGAAAGCCTGCTTGATGCCGTGGCCGCCGGTCGCCGTTTGGGCGATACCGCCGTGGTTGCCTCGCTGGAGCGCGGTTTTGACCGCCTGCACGAATTGGTCGAGCGTGTGCGGCAGGGGCATGCCGTGGCGTTGCCGGTCAACGCCATCGCCTTGTTCGAGCGCCTCGCCGAAGTCGGCGCGGCTTCCGCTCCGCGCGCCGTTGAGGCTGAACCCGTGGTTGTGCCCGTCCTCGCCGAGGCAGCGCGCGTTCCGCTGCAGCCGCTGCCGCCGATCGAAGCCGAGGATCTCGTGCGCACCACGCAGGAAATGGTGCGCGTGCGCTCGGATGTGCTTGACACGCTGGTCAACCAGGCTGGCGAGGTGTCGATCTACCGCTCGCGCCTGGAGCAGCAGGTTTCCACTTTCCGCTTCAACCTGGTCGAGCTGGATCAGACCGTGGCGCGCCTGCGCGACCAGTTGCGCAAGCTTGAAATCGAAACCGAGGCGCAGATCATCGCGCGCTTCCAGCGCGAGCAGCAGATCGCCGCGCACGACAGCGGCTTTGATCCGCTCGAACTGGACCGCTTCTCGCAACTGCAGCAGTATTCGCGCGCGCTGGCCGAGTCGGTGTCCGATCTGGCCTCGCTGCAGGGCTTGCTGGATGACACCACGCGCCAGTCCGAAACCCTGCTGCTGCAACAATCGCGGGTCAGTTCCGAGTTGCAGGAAGGACTGATGCGCACGCGCATGGTGCCGTTCGAGGCGCTGGTGCCGTCGTTGCGTCGCACCTTGCGCCAGGCCGCGCAGGACTTGAGCCGGCGCGCGCAGTTGCGCGTCGAGGGCGCGCACGGTGAAATGGATCGCACCTTGCTGGAGCGCATGAAGGCGCCGTTCGAGCACATGCTGCGCAACGCGGTCGCGCATGGCGTCGAATCCGCCGCCGAGCGTGCTGCCACCGGCAAGCCCGAGGAAGGCACGGTCACCATCCGCGTCAGCCGCGAGGCCACCGAGGTGCTGCTGGATGTCAGCGATGACGGCCGCGGACTCGATCGCGATGCCATCCGCGGCAAGGCCATCGAGCGCGGCTTGCTGCGCGCCGATGCCGAGCTTTCCGATCGCGACCTGTACGCCTTCATCCTCGAAAGCGGCTTCTCCACCGCAGGCGAAATCACGCAGATCGCCGGCCGCGGCGTGGGCATGGACGTGGTCGCCAGCGAGATCAAGCAGCTCGGCGGATCGCTGGCCATCGACTCGGTGCGCGGGCAGGGCACGCGCTTCCAGATCCGCTTGCCATTCACCCTGGCGGTGACGCAGGCGATCCTGATCAAGCAGGGCGAGTCGGTGTTTGCCGTGCCGATGACCTCGGTGCAGGGCATGGCGCGCATCACTCGCGAGGATCTCGCCGCGCGCATGCTCGATGCGGCGCCGATGTACAGCTACGCCGGCGAGCGCTACGTGATCCACGAACTGGGCGTTTGCTGGGCGTGGGCACGCGCCACAGCGACGACCCGCAGTTGCCGCTGTTGCTGATCCGCAGCGGGGAGTTGCGCGCCGCGGTGCACGTCGATCAGGTCGTCGGCTCGCGCGAAATCGTGGTCAAGTCGGTCGGCCCGCAGATCAGTTCGGTGCCCGGCCTGTTTGGCGCCACCATCATGGGCGATGGCTCGGTGGTGATCATCCTCGATTTGCCGCCCCTGGTACGGCGCGGCACCGCGCTGGGTCAATATGCCGATGCCGTCGTGCGCGCGGCGGCCGAGGACGGCGACACGGAGCGGCCGATCGCGCCCAGCAGCGTATCTGACGCCGCGCCGCGCGCGCGACCGCTGGTGATGGTGGTGGACGATTCGATCACCATGCGCAAGGTCACCTCGCGCGTGCTCGAGCGCGTGGAGATGGATGTGATCACCGCGAAGGATGGCGTTGATGCGCTGGAGCGCTTGCAGGAGCGCACGCCGGACGTCATGCTGCTCGATATCGAGATGCCGCGCATGGATGGCTACGAGCTGGCCACGCACATGAAGAACGACCCGCGCCTCAAGCGTGTGCCGATCATCATGATCACCTCGCGCAGCGGCGAGAAGCATCGCCAGCGTGCACTCGAAATCGGCGTGGAGCGTTATCTGGGCAAGCCGTATCAAGAGGCCGATCTGCTGCGCAATGTGCAGGAGGTGCTCGGTGGCCAGCACGCCTGATACCGGACCCGCGATCGCGCTGCTGTTCGAGGATCTCGACATGGGCGTGCGCCTGCGCGAGGCCTTGCGCGATCGCGGCGCGCGCATCGTGCTCGAAGCGCGCGTCAGCGAGTTCCAGCCACAGGCGCTCATCGAGCACGCCGCCGATGTGGTGGTGCTGAACCTCGATCCGAATGAGGAGGCCGCGCTGGAACGCGTGGTCGAGGCGCTGGATCCGATCCATCAACGTCTGGTGCTGAATGACGCCGAAGCCACGCGCAGCCTGGCTGGATGGGATGCGGCGCGCTGGGCGCGCCACCTTGCCGCCAAGATTCTCGGTACCGATATTGATCCGCCGCGCCCGGCCGGCGCCGCGTCCGTGCCGGTGCCGGAAATGTTGCTGGCGGCGCCACCCGGGAATGGCGCTGTTGCGGTCGCCGTTGAGGCGCCGACTGACGCCGCGGCGCCGACGCATCCGGAGCCCGCCATGAACGCTGCGCTTAGCCGCGAGATCGAAGCGCTGTTGGACGATGCGAGCGCGCTTGATGCGGCGCCGATGATGCATGACCCGCTCGGTTCCGCTGCCGACGAAGACGCGGGACGGGACCGCCTCGCTCCGTTGCACGATGATCTCGACGCGTTGCTGGTTTCGTTCTCCGCCGGCGACATGGGGCCGGCACGAAAATCCATGGACGTGCAGCTTCCGGCCGATTTCGAGCACGCTCTGCAAACGCATTCGGATCTCGACGCCACGAGTGGGATTCAGGCTTCCGCGCCGTTCGCCCCTGTCGAGACGAATGCGGACGCGGCACCGATCACGCCCGCGGCGATCGACACGCCGGTGTTCGACGCGCTGGATTTCGATCTGGACTCGCTGTTGGCCGATCTGCCCGCGCCGGAAGCACTGCCCGTCGGCGTCGATCGCGCCCGTGGACGACAGTGCGAATGATGCGGGCCTGATCGAGATGGCCCTTGACGAATCAGTCGCGCTTGAGCGCGTGCCGCAGTACGAAGCCTTGGCGCAGCCGGTCGCCAGCGAGAGCCATGATGAATTATCGACGGCCGATCTCGATGCGCTGCTGGCCGAGGTTCTGCCGCACGCGGCGAACGCGGTGGAGGTCGTGCCGGTCGCGCCGCCCCTCGCCGATCTGCCCGCTGATGCAGGCGCACACGATCCGCTGCTGTCGATGCTCGCCGAACCCGAGGAGTCCACGCTGTCGATCGAATTGGTCGACTTCGACCCCGAAACCTGGACGCCGCCGACGGACAGCGCGCGCCCCAACGCGGACCCGTCGCTCGACACCGATGCCACGAGCGTCATCGACGCCAGCGCCACCGAGTCGCCTGAGGTCGTGGCAGCCGCGCCAGTGAGCGTTGGCGATGCCGCTCCCGATCTAGAACTGATGCTCGATGAGATGTTCGAGGAGGCCGTGCCGGATGCCCCGATCGCACCGGCCGTTGATGTTTCCGCACCGGACTGGGGCCTGCTGGATTTTGATGCCGCGCTGGCGCCTGTTGCGCAACCCGCGCCACCCATGGAGGCGCCGACCCTTGCACCGAATTTCGCCGCGCTGGACGGAATCGAACTGCTACCGATCGAGGACGCTGCGCCAGCCGCGGCGAACGCGGATATGGCCGCGCGGCGCGAACCGGCACGCGGGTTCCGCCGCGTGGTGGCGATCGGCGCCTCGATCGGCGGGCCGGATGCGGTGCGCGAATTCCTGTCCGCGCTGACGCCGGGTCTGCCGCTGTTGCTGGTGGTCGCGCAACATCTGGATGAAGCCTTCTTTGTAGGCTATGCCACGCAGTTCGAGCGTGCGTTGCAGCATCCGGTGCGCACTGCCGCCGATGGGCTCAACGCGCGCGTCGGCGACGTGCTGCTGGTGCCGCCGCGCGCGCGTATCGCGCTTGATCCAGAAGGCGGCGTGCATCTGCTGCCCGGTGGCGACGAGCGCTACACGCCCTCGATTGACGACACCTTCACGCGCATCGCCGACACCTTCGGCGCGCGCGCGCTGGCGCTGGTGTTTTCGGGCATGGCCAGCGATGCGCTGCAGGGCATGCGCAGGGTTGTCGAACGCGGTGGCGCGGTGTGGGCGCAGTCGCGCGAGACCTGCGTGGTCAGCGCCATGGTTGATGCCGCGGCGGCGGCCGGTTTGGTGACTTTCTCGGGCACGCCGCAGGAGCTTGCGGCGCGGCTCAATGCGGTATTTTTCGGCAGGGTGAATGCATGGCTTTGACCAGTTCGGAAATTCGCGGCGTGATGATTCCGGTGACCGGCGGGCGCGTATTGCTGCCCAATGCCAACGTCGCCGAGGTGATTACCCTGACCACCCCGGAGGCGGTGAGCGATGCGCCGCCGTGGCTGCTGGGGCGCATTCCGTGGCGCGGCTGGCGCCTGCCGCTGGTCGCCTATGCGGTGCTCATCGGCCAGGTTGAAACGGAAGGCTCGCTGCACGCGCGCGTGGCGGTGCTGAAGGCGCCGGGCGCGCATCCGCGCATGCCCTATCTGGCCATGCTCACGCAGGGGTTTCCACGTCTGGTCACGCTGACCCCTGGCGTGCTGATGCCCGCCGGCGGCAGCGAGGACCATCCATTCGGTGTGCGCAGCGAGGTGCTGGTGCGCGATGAACCCGCACATATTCCCGATCTGCAGGCGATCGAGGCGCGACTGCTGGCGGTGTTGAATATCGCTGCCTGAAGCAAGGTTCTCGGACGCAAACTCGGCATCGGATTTGGCACGCGCGGGCAGGGGTTTACAATAGCCCTTTCCGCGGAGCACCCATGAGCAGCCATGCATCCCCCGGCGCGCGCTTTCGCGCCGCGCTGGTCGCCGAAAGTCCGCTGCAAGTGGTGGGCGCCATCACCGCCTATGCCGGTTTGCTGGCCAGGCGCGCCGGCTACCAGGCACTGTATCTATCCGGCGGCGGCGTGGCCGCCAACTCGCTGGGCCTGCCCGATCTCGCCATCAGCACCATGGAAGACGTGCTCACCGATGCGCGGCGTATCGTCGAGGCCACGCAGATGCCGCTGCTGGTGGACATCGACACCGGCTGGGGCGGTGCGTTCAACATCGCCCGCACCATCCGCAGCTTCGAACGCGTCGGCGTGGCCGCGGTGCACATCGAGGATCAGGTCGGGCAGAAGCGCTGCGGCCATCGCCCCAACAAGGAAGTGGTGAGCAGCGCGGAGATGGTCGATCGCGTCAAGGCCGCGGTGGATGCGCGCAGCGATGCGAGCTTCGTGATCATGGCGCGTACCGATGCCGTCGCCGTCGAGGGCATCGATGCCGCCATCGCGCGCGCCTGCGCCTGTGCCGAGGCCGGCGCCGACATGATTTTCCCCGAGGCGATGCGCACGCTGGATGACTACCGCCGCTTCAAGGCCGCTGTGCGCGTGCCGATCCTGGCCAATCTCACCGAGTTCGGCGCCACGCCGTATTTCACCGTCGATGAGCTGCGCGGCGCCAACGTGGATATCGCGCTGTACTGCTGCGGCGCCTATCGCGCCATGAACAAGGCCGCGTTGAATTTTTACGAGACTCTGCGTCGCGACGGCACGCAACAAGCCATGGTGCCGACCATGCAGACGCGCGAGGAGTTGTACGCGGTGCTGAATTACCACACCTACGAACGCAAGCTCGATGCCCTGTTCGGCGCGTACACCGCACTCGACGAGTGATGCCATGCCGACGCAAGCGCGCGCCAGGCTTGCGCGCATGCACGACATCCCCACGCTTGCCCCGCGCCGTGCGCATGGGCGAGCCACCCAGGAGAGCAAGCAATGAGTGATCCCGCCCAGCAGGTTTTGCCCAAAGCCAAGAAGTCAGTCGCGCTTTCCGGCGTCGCTGCCGGCAACACCGCGGTCTGCACCGTGGGCCGCAGCGGCAACGATCTGCACTACCGCGGTTACGACATCCATGATCTGGCCACGCGCGCCAGTTTCGAGGAAGTCGCCCATCTGCTGGTCCACGGCGCGCTGCCCGGTTGGAGCGAATTGAACGCCTACCGCGCCCAGCTCAAGCGCTTGCGTGGCCTGCCGCTGCCGGTGCGCGTGGCATTGGAGCAATTGCCCGCGGCGACGCACCCGATGGACGTGATGCGCACCGGCTGCTCGGTGCTGGGCACTGCCTTGCCCGAGCACGAGGGCCACGGCGTGGTCGGCGCGCGCGCCATTGCCGATCGCCTGATGGCCAGTTTCGGCTCGATGCTGCTGTACTGGCATCACTACAGCCATAACGGCAAGCGCATCGACACGGAGACAGATGACGACACCATCGCCGCGCACTTTCTGCATCTGCTGCACGGCAAGGCGCCCAGCGAGCTGCATGCGCAGGCGCTGGATCATTCGCTGACGCTGTATGCCGAGCACGAGTTCAACGCCAGCACTTTTGCTGCGCGCGTGATCGCCGGCACCGGGGCCGATATCTACTCGGCCATCACCGGCGCCATCGGCGCGCTGCGCGGTCCCAAGCACGGTGGCGCCAATGAAGTGGCGATGGAGATCATCGCGCGCTACCGCGGTGCCGATGAGGCCGAGGCTGACATCCGCGTGCGCATCGAGCGCAAGGAAATCATCATCGGTTTCGGCCATCCGGTGTACACCATCTGTGATCCGCGTAATCCGATCATCAAGGAGATCAGCCGCAAACTGTGCAGCGAGGGCGGCAACCCGCGCCTGTTCGAGGTGTCCGAGCGCATCGAACAGGTGATGTGGAGCGTCAAGAAAATGTTCCCCAACCTCGATTGGTACTCGGCCAGCACGTACCACATGCTGGGCGTGCCGACGCCGATGTTCACGCCGCTGTTCGTGATCGCGCGCACCTCGGGCTGGAGCGCGCACGTGATCGAGCAACGCGAGGACGGCAAGATCATTCGCCCCAGTGCCAACTACATCGGGCCTGAGGAGCGCGCGTACCTGCCGATCGAAAAGCGCGGCTGAGGTTCACTCCTGACGAGTCCGCGCGCGACGCTGCGCGGACTCAGAGCTGCGCCGCCAGGCGCGTGCCCTGATTGATGGCACGCTTGGCATCCAGTTCCTGTGCAACGTCGGCACCGCCGATCACGTGCACCGCCACGCCTTGCGCAAGCAAGGCATCGGCCAGTTCGCGCTGCGGCATTTGCCCGGCGCAGATCACCACGTTGTCCACGGCGATCAGCATCTCCTCGCCGCCCTTGCGCACGTGCAGGCCGGCGGCGTCGATGCGCTGGTACTCCACGCCACCCAACATGCATACGTGCCTGGCGCGCAAACTGGCGCGGTGCACCCAGCCGGTGGTCTTGTGCAGGCGCTTGCCTGGCGTGCCCGGCGAACGCTGCAACAGATACACCTCGCGTGCCGGTGGCTCGGGCGCGGCTTGCTGCGTGCCGCGCGCGCGCAGATTCAGATCCACGCCCCATTCGCGCGCCCAGCGCGTGATATCGGTGCTGGGCGAAGGCGCGGGTTGCACCAGAAACTCGGCCACGTCAAAGCCGATGCCACCGGCGCCGACGATGGCCACACGCGGCCCCACCGCGGCATTGCGCGCCAGCACGTCGAGATAACTGAGCACCATGGGGTGATCCTCGCCAGCGATGCCGGCGCGGCGCGGGTTGACTCCGGTGGCAATGATCACCGCGTCATAGCCTGTGGCCAGCGCATCCGCGCTGGCCGTTGT
>AUZZ01010277.1_pt1 | contig 12454 bp, 14 predicted proteins | sample 49831 | NCBI WGS metagenome assembly AUZZ01 (sample SAMN02212408, study PRJNA193665) | mine drainage metagenome | reverse complement strand
ATGTAAGGAAGAACTTCCCCTATTATATATATGACAGGGTAAAGTTTCGCATACCTGTGGAATCAGGCGGGGAGTGCCTTCAGCAGGTACAGGATACGGTTTGATGAGATGTTCGAGAGCATAAAGATAATCAGGCAGGCATTGGACATGATGCCTGATGCAAGCGTTGCAGGGCAGCCCATAAAGCTGATAGGCCAGCCTGCAAAACCGGAGCCAGTGATGATGGAACGCGAGCTTCCCAGGGGCAACGGCATAATATACATGATACCAGACAAGCAAAAGCCTTATAGGATTGCCCTGCGCTCCCCCGCTTATATAAACCTGTCATTGCTGCCCATGCTATGCAAAGGCGGGAAGTTTGCAGATCTCTTCTCAATATTGGGCAGCATCGATGTTGTTATGGCAGAGATAGACAAGTGAACCGCTGGCACATATGCGCAGGCAAAAGCGCTGTCTATCAACATGTACTTGCAACAACCATCTAGAAAAGGCATATAATATTTTATGCCTAATATACTATGAAACCAATTTTAATAGAGTGATTATAATGGAAAGGGAAGAACTCGAAAAAATGACAAAAGAATACCAGACTGTACAGGCCCAACTGCAATCCATCGCAATGCAGAGGGTGCAGTTCAAGCAGCAGATAGAAGAATACAAGGAGGCTGCCAAGTACCTTGAGAATGCCAAGGGCAAGGTTTATACCGAGATAGGCGGTCTGATAGTGGAAGCCACAAAGGAAGAGGCTTCGAAGAGCCTTTCAGATAGGACGGAATCGGCGGAGATGCGCCTTAGCATAGTGGAGAGGCAATACAACGAGCTATCAAAGAAGGAAGAGACCCTAAGGACGCAACTGACGACCAGCTTTGGCGACATGCAGAAAAAATGATTAGATGCCAAACGTGAGCTTTGAAGAGCTTAGTGACGAGATAAGGAAGCTGAAAGGCAAGCGCGTAATGATAAGTTTCCACTCCCAGGGCGATACCGATGCCATAGCATCTGCGCTGGGCATATCTAGCGCATTGCCTAACAGCTCAATATCCGCACCTGATAAGGTCACAGCCAATTCGCTGCGAATAATGTCCAAGCTCGGCTTCGACCCGTCCGTCATAAAAGACATGTTCATGGAGAATGCCGAAGCCATAATCCTGGTGGATGTTAACAACTTCGAAAACTGCGGCGCCTTCCGCGAGAACCTTGACAGGTACAAAGGCCCGGTCATAATCATAGACCACCACAAGAAGGTCGAAGATAAGGATAACATGCGCATATTCGACGAGGAGAGCTACAACTCCGCATCGAGCATAGTATATGACCTGTTGCGCAACATGGGCATCGATGTTGAACAAAGGCTTGCAAAGCTCATCGCCATGGGTATAATATCCGATTCTGCGGAATTCAAGAACTCCATGCCCAACACATTCATGCAGCTCGGCGAGCTATTCGGGATTTCCAAAACAACTTACATCGACCTGCTAGAGGAAGTGGAGCACATATCCCCTGCCAGCGAGCGCATAAAGACCATAGAAGACATACTCATGGCAAAGGCGGAGGTCCATAACAATCTTCTGTTCATGTACGGCAACGCGCATGCATATGCAAACCTCGCGGCGGACGATGCAATCAAGATGGGGGCGGACGTTGTCATATTCAAGTCCGTAGGCAGCAATGAGGTATCATTATCATCGCGGCTGAGGCCCACGCTTGACAAGAAATATGGTATACACTTAGGCGCCTTGATGAAATCCCTATCGAAGATAATCAACGGCACGGGCGGCGGGCATCCATGCGCCGCTGGGGCTTACGGCCCCGTAAGCGATAAGGGTGACGAGTTCATCAGCAGCTTCATCAGCGAAATACTCACTAAGGTGAACAATGGATGAGGGTAGCTATACTATCGGACCTGCACCTCGGCTACGAACGCTTCTACGATGATGCATACAAGCAGGCTCGCGAAGCTTTCGAAGCGATAGCCAACGAGGGCGCAGACATGGTCATAATACCCGGTGACATATTTGACAAGAGGAACCCAAAGCCCGACGTTATGGCACAGGCTATAAACCTGTTCAGGGATTTCTCGCACCAGCCATGGAAAGCCAAACTTGACAAATTCATACCTCTAAGGGGCGGCAAGGTGTATACAGATGCACCGATAATAGCCATACCTGGCACGCACGAGCGCGTTGCCGAAGGGAAGGAGAACCCGCTCACATTGTTGGGTCTTGCAGGCCTGCTCATAGACGCGAGCGAAGCGACGGCGATCATAAGGAAGGGGGAGGAGAGGGTAGCGGTATTCGGCCTTGGCGGATTATCGGAAGAGAGGGTCAAGAGCGAGCTCTTGGCTCTGGGCGAGAAGCCGATAGACGGGTGTTTCAATATATTCATGTTCCATCAATCGATATACGAGATACTGCCATTTAGCGATAATTTCATCCACTTCGACGAGCTGCCTATCGGCTATGATCTCTATGTCAACGGGCACATACATAATAAAATAGAGGATAAAGTTCATGGCAAACCTTTCCTGATACCAGGCAGCACTGTGCTCACGCAACTCAAAGAGGGCGAGCAGGAACCCAAAGGGTTCTACATATTCGATACCATAGCAGGCACTTGGGAATTCAAGCGCATACTATCGAGGCCTTTCAGGTTCTTTAGGATACAGCTCGCAGACGCTACGCCTAAAGACGTAATAGAAGAGGCGGAATCGGCACTGGAAGGCGCACTAAAGGAGAAAGGCGAGAAGCCCATAGTAAAGCTCAGCTTCTCAGGCACGATAGCGAAGGGATTCAAAAATGTGGACCTGCCGCTCCATTCGATATACACGAAATACTCCGACAAGGTCATGCTCGATATAGACAGCTCCAAGGTATCGGACCAGGATACGCAGGAGAGCATAGAGGAGATTCGCGAAGGCAAGCTTGAGGGCACCAACATAAAGGACCTTGGGATGGAGATATTCTCATCAAAGCTTAAGGAGAGCGGCTTCAGGGCGGATGTGAACCCTGCGGAGCTCTTCAACATACTCAGTTCAAACAAGAAAGAAAAAGCGATAAAACTTGCCACAGAGCTTTTCTCTGATTTAGAAGAGAATAATGAAGGTAAAAGCGGCATCTAAGCCGCGGCATAGTTACTTTTTGTTCCTCTTCGCCTTTGTCTCTTTTGGCGCATCTGAGTATTGCTTCTGCTTTTCCTCAACGCCAAGCGCCCTAAGCACCGCATCCCTGTTCTTCGCATCGACGCTTTCGTTAAGGTACTCGAGATGGCTTGGGTTGCACCGTCTCTCCTTCTTGTACCTTGCTGCTGTGAGCACTATCGGGAAACCATCGCTTCCAACTGACATAACCACAGCCCTGCTGCCTGCGTCCCTTCCATATTTCTTTATGCAAACTCTTCCTGCTTCCAATAACATGTTCTTCACCTAAATCTGTTCACGTCGCGCTTAGCCGTCAGCAACGCAACGACGCTCACCATTTCATCAACGCTCATCCTTTCGGTGTTGAGCTCGATGTCAAATATGCTGTGGTCAGTTACATCTATGCCATAAACATCGCTGAAATGCTTTGCGGTGCTTGCATCATAATCCCTTATGAACTTAAGGGCTTCGTCATGCTCCATGCCGTTGACCTTCGCCCTGCGCTCTGCCCTGGTGCTTTGCGATGCGTTAAGCCAGACCCGCACTGTGGCGTCCTTTATGGTCCATGGCCCGAGCCATGTGGATATTACGCAATCCCCCTCGTTCGACATCTTTACGATGTTCGAATCGAAGTCCAATGCGACTTGCTTATCATGCTTTTTGGTAAGGTCATCGAGGAACCCTACTATCTTCCTGTCATCGTTCTTTACTATGCTCTTATAGCTGTTCTTTATGTGCCGTATGTTGAGCTCCTTGGACAGGGCTTCGCCAAGCGTCGTCTTCCCAGACGATGCGAACCCGCTTATGCAAATCTTCATAATATGACGTTACGATGGTGCATCAATGGGCGACCAGCTGCAGCACATACGCTCTCTGCTTTATGCCAATGTCATTGAGCTTCATGTCGCCTCTTTCAACACGGCTGCCGAGTGTTATCACATCTGCAGTGCATTTGGCGCACAGAACCCCGCCAAAAAGGCGGCTGTTCGTCCTCCTGCTCTTGCCCCCTTTGGTGCCTATCCCGTTCAGCTCGGCGCTGCATATGGCGCAATGCGGCATGGAGTTCTTGCCCCTCTTATAATGCACCACCACCCTGCCGGTGGATGTTACCCTTTTCACTTTCTTGAAACTATGCGACCTATAACGTGGTTCTGGCAATTTAAACACCTTTGATTAAACCAATATAATTTGCTACGCGCAATCAAATTAATATGCGCCTAGCGCAAATCAGCATCGATTGTACTATTCTATCATACGATTATTTATAAATAAGTATGGTGGCCCATTGGATAGCGGCACTGATTGTGCTGCTGCTAGTGCGAGCCCGACTGGGCCAGCAGCGCCTGCTCCTCCTTGGTCTTCTTCTTGTCATATATCATTACAAAAACCGTAGTTATCATGCCTACTATAAACACCACGGCGAAGAAGAAAAGCTGGTAGTTCATGTTCGGGAATATGAAGTCTATTGTGGCCTTTGAGAAGCCCATCGATGTAGCCATATAGGGTAGCAGCACATCGTAGAGCAGCAGGAATATAGGCAGTATCACTATCATGGGCTTCATCTGGTGCTTCGTGCTCTCCATGACCAGTGGCATTACCTCCTTGTTCTTAGCCATTATCTCCTCTTTTGGGGCTCCGCTCTTTACCATCTCGTTGAGCTTTTTCGTATGTTCCTTTACCCTCGCCTGTATCTCCCTCATCTTTTTCGGGTTGGCTAGCTTCCTTTGCAGGGCTAGGGAGCCTAGGCTGTATGCCACAGCAATCACCACTATAAACACAGCTACCCACGAGGGCATCACAGTAAAAAGCATCAACATTCAATCACTAAAGACATCGGAAAGGGCACTGGCAAGCTCTGCCGTAGCCTGTTCCTTGCGCCCTTCACGGTTGTTTATAATGTATAAAGAGATATTTAAATATGAGCTATAGAACGACAAGGTCGCCATGTCCATGTCCATCTGCTTTTGTATTGTATCCTCTTCCGTATCCCTGTGCCTTGCCGTGTCCTTCGCCCTCCTCCCGGATATCTCCTGAGGCGAAGCTACTATGTATATCAGCCCCTTAAGACCTGGTATGAGCCTTAGTGTATTCAGCGGAAGCCCAGGCGTATATCTAGGGCCATTCTTCAGGCTGACGTGCGTATCTACTATTATGTCTCCATTCATGGCGCTGACCCTCCTGAAGGCCTCCGCCGCCCTTCCCATTACCGTGCCGCTTTTCTGTTTCTTGAAATCGTCCCTATCTTCGTTATGCCCCACTTCCTCTACTATCTGCTCTATCATGTCGCCGAGGTTCTTTATCATATACTTGCTCGTGTCCACGCTCTTTAGCAGTGTTGACTTGCCCACACCGGAAAGCCCACCCAAAATAACTATCCTATTATCTGCCAAAGCACCACCCAAAAGATTTCATAAATATTGCGAATGGCTAAAATAAAAGCTTTGCGCCAGCGCACCGCACCAAGCGAGCAACTACTTATATGCCAATGCTTCACAATCTTTCATACACGTCGTCATACCCACCCTTATCAAGCTATGGGCACGGCGAATCCCTGAAAACGCTACAAAATCCACGTAGAAAGATATTTAAATGCTTTCAGAGATGCAGAAACAGGTGAAACATATGGAAGGTCCAGGAGAAGGCTCAACCGGAGGCTAATGATCAAGTTTAGTCTATTCTATCCTTATCTATTATCTTAGGTATATCCGTTTCTATGCAGCCTTTTTCATCTCTCTAACTTACCTGTTCCTTATCATAGATGATCCTTCCGTCATAAGTCTTTATCTTGTATTTCTCTACCAGAGGCTTGTATTGCAGCGAATACATATTGTCGAAAAAACCTATAACACATCCTCCCCACTATAACCTGCGTAATTATCAAATCATTTACCTCTATACCTCTCACGTGCGCAACGAGATCATTCTTTATCGCATCAGCTAGTTCATCAAATCTGATCGGCACTATAAATATCGCACCATACGGAGATGTGATATCTCCCACAAGGGCATATTTGTTTATTGGATATGCCTCTTCTATCACATTAAGCAACAGATTCTTTCTGGTATCCAGGAAGGCAGACATATCAATAACTTCCATAAATATCACGGCATCATACCTTAACGGCGCTTTGTTCATCGTCAGGGTTATCCGTTGCAGGTACTTATATTTCTCCTTTAGCGCATGGTAGGCATATTGCACGTTCTGCGGTTTTAAATCAAATCTCTTTGCCACTTCTGCAAATTCAAAATCACCGTTCGTGTTCAGTTCCCTAAGCACTACATATTCAGTATATGTCATTTTATCCTTAGGTTTGCTCAGCGAGTCCTTCTCTTTATACCAGACCCTTTCTTCTTCTATCAGATCGAAGAACTCATCCCGTAACGGTATGTACCCATAATAATTATTGTAGGTCATGAGGCGCCATCTTGACTTGTAATCCTTCAACGCCCCCTGCCTAAGCCTATACAGCATTGTGGTGACGTCATCACTATTCTTCGCAACAATATACATCATTAAATCATAGCTTCCTTTTGTCGTTGCTGCCATCTGAACCCTCGGCTCCTTGGCTATTGCGGTCCTCAATTCCTCCTCGTTCGGTATTAGCTCGTCGAACTTGACGAAACACAGGTACATGCTATACTCTAACTCATATAGGTCCACTTCGGCGAAATATCTTATGCCATACCTCTTCTCAAGCAGGGCCTTTCTTCTGAACACCGCACCAGGTGTTATCCCTGCGAGATTTGCGATGTCGCGCAGTGGCATCCTTGCGTTCATGCTCAGGCACCTTAATATGGTTAGGTCTGCCCTGTCAAGATCCTGTGCATCCTTCTGCTGCCCACTCTCTGCGCCGCGATCGTATGTGGTTGTGCCATTGCCGCTTATGGTGCAGACATACTTTGGCAATATGGCAACGCTCGTATCATATACATAGAATAGGTTGTCTTTCGGTACTACTGCAATGCTTTTGTTCGAAGCCCCAAGGGCATCAATCCTCCTTCTTACACTGGCATTCATGGCTTCGATAGGTTCAGCTGATATGACTACATCTCTATATTTAGGTCCGGAAAAGCCGCCCTTCTCGTCTATTTTGCCAATGTACCTAACTACCGACCTTCTCCTATCATCTGCCTTTGCCACAGCCATCTCATACGAATAGATATAGTAGTGGTCTTTGTAAACACGCAGCACAGCCAGTCTTTTACCAAGCTCACCCTCCAGGGAGTTGAGTTTGTCCCTAACTGCATCCGGCAGCTTCTCCCTTTTCATAATATTTATTATGAATATATTATTATTTATATATTAGTGTAAACATCACATAATTATTATAAAAACTTATTATTATTGAATAAATACGCATTAAACGCAGTAATGCAACCTAATCGTTCATAGCATTAAACCTGTCAAATAACCGTCTTTATATATAAGAAATATGCGTTAACTAGACTATGGTGGGAGTGAAAAATATTGTATTGAAAAATGCAGTATTCGGATTTGTGAATCTATTGCAAATACCCACACCCAAATTCACTCCTACCATACGTTTTCTTTCTCATAAACCCCACCCATTCGGTGCGCACTTGGAAAACAGTGCGCACTCCTATTTCTCCTACAATTATCAATCAGAGTGATAAGAATGATATTCAAACGAGCAAAAACAACAGACCCAGGGAAGAAGATACGGTTGATATGAGTAAAATGAAGACTAAAGCCATAAAGACCGGCGAAAACTCATGGCAGATCATATATGTTGATGATGGGGCTAAAGTTGTAAAGGAGACGCAAAAAACGGTCTCTATGGGTGCTTTCAAGATACACTATAACAGATAATCCAATAGTAGTGGCAAACGAGAGATGCAATCTATATTAATGCGTTTACATATTCACGGAGAATTTTCGCTTCCACCCATCATTTTTCTCACTTTTATTATTCTATCTTCTACAAATCCGCTTAACCTGCGTCTGTTACACCAACCATCTTTACATTCAACATTTCTGTTCTTTTATTTATGGATGATCGTCATATCCGCCCATCATTCCTATCACCTAATCATAAATCCATACTTGCAGAATGGAAACAAATCTGATGCGTTTAACCCATTATGCCATCCATCATTTTCACCTCTTTTTCAATCCATTTTCTACGGATCTGTTGCTCCGCCTGCACCTCCCATCATTTTTCTCACCTTTTTTATATTTCTCAGGAAACCTTTTTACAAGCTTCCCTATGATGTGTTTAACACATTATCCATGCTGCGGACCAATGCCGAGCCGTTAATCCTGCATGCGCATGGATCACTACAGCTTCCTTTCCCTAGGCGGCGACCTGAGCACCTCGGCATCTTTCATCCCGGGTATATTCTTCCTTCCGGCATACCCTATCGCAGCCTTCAGCTCCCCCTCCAACTCATCCAGCACATCATCTACCCTTCCTTTGTAAGGTACAAGCATCTCTATGCCTTCGGCTATCTTCTTGCCTCCGGAATCCGCATACCTATCCACTATAGCGCCCCTCTCCCTGGCTGCCCTGCTGCCCATGCCCCTGTGCTTCTTGAACTGCTTTCCCTCTATATCGAGCACTGGCGAAGGGCTTTCATTGCATGCCGCAAACACATACCCAAACATAACAGCATCGGCACCGAATGCCAAGGCCAAAGCGGCATCACCGCCGTTTTTCATGCCCCCATCAGCTATTACAGGCACATCCTTTACCCCAAGTTCGGACAAGGCGCCCGCAGCTTGCGATACCGCGTATAAGGTAGGCGAGCCGGCACGTGTAACGTCTGACGTTATGCATATGGAACCGCTGCCCAATCCCATCCTGAGCCCTGCTACCCCTCCATCAAGCTCCGACATTGTATCCAGTACGCCTTCCCGCGTGCCTAAATTCCCTACTATTACCGGCTTCCCTATTTCGTCTATGATCTTCTTGGTAGCAGAGATGACGTTAGAGTTGTGGAAATGCGCCACGTCTATGAGCAACTGGTCCGCAACCCCTGATAACATCTTTGCCCTATTGAGGTCGAAAGGAGACACCGCAGCAGCGACAAGAAGCCTTCCATCCTTATCGCGGAGGGCGTTCTTGTACTTGCCCTTGACCTTGACATCCTTGTATGTTATGAGCCCCTTGAAGCTGCCATCCTTGCCTACCACTGGAAGCTTCTCTATCTTCTCCTTCCTCATCAATGCGACTGCATCGGCCTCATTTATCGATTCCGCAGCAGTTACAACGTCACTGGTCATCACATTTCCTATCTTGGCAGATGGGTCTTCATCCCTGACATCCCTGTTTGTCACTATGCCCACTAGCTTGCCATCTTCAACTACTGGCAGGCCGGATATGGAATGCGTCTGCATTATCACAAAGGCATCCTTGACGGTTTTATCCCTTCCTATGGTTATAACGTCCCTTATTATGAACGATTCGGCCCGTTTTACCGCCTTTATCATGTCAAGCTCCTCCTCTGCGCTGCAGTTCCTGTGTATGACACCTATGCCTCCCCTCCTGGCCATAGCTATCGCCATCCTGCTTTCCGTAACCGTGTCCATGGGCGAGGATATGAAAGGTATGCCAAGCCTTATGCCTTTGGAGAAATTAGTGCTTATATCCGCATCCTTGGGCTCTATGACCGCCCTGCCTGGGCGAAGAAGAACGCTGTCAAAAGTAAAAGCCATCTGTGAGTCCGCAAGCTTGCTGTAAAAATTATTGCTGTCCATAGATTATTTGTGGCAATTAAAAATTAATATGTTTCGCTCAAGCACCGCGAAGCGGAATGCTTGCTGACGCAAGCATGTGCAAATGCAGCAGGGCTAGTGATGGGCTAACTCTCCCTCCAGTGCACCAAATACTTCGCTATCACCAGGTACACTACCATCTCCAACATGAGCACAGGTATCGCATAGAAAGCGAAAGGCACCAGGCCGAACAGGCTCTGCGAAAGCATCGCAACCTCTGTTATGGGGGAGAGCATGAACACATAGAGCACAGGCTTCGGCAATATGGTGTATGGGTAGAAAGTTGGAGGAAGGACGGTGAGCAATATGCTGGCTATGCCTGCAACCCCCCATATATTCCTAACATGCTTTATGAACCCAAATATGGTGAATGAAATCGCCATAGTCCCGAAAAGGACTGCGAATAACAATACTATGAACACAGCAGCTATTAGAGGTGTGAACAATCCTAGCAGTATGCCTATCACTGCGTACACCGCTATGCCAGGCAGCGAACTGGCGAAGTAGCTCAGCGCCATGGCGAACATATAGTCCACCGGGCCTATGCCTGTAGCGACAAAAAGATCCTGTATCTTGAGTTGGAGCCTGTGGAACGCCCAATCGCTGCCGCTGTATATCGCATTCATGGATATTATCGATATGAATCCCCCAATGACCGCATAATCTATATACTTCCCAGCAGAGAACACGGTTATCAGGAAAAGGAACACAAGCGGGTAGAGGATAGATGATATTATGTACGAAGGCCCGCGTTTTATCGACCTTACACCGTAATACCAGGTATAAACCCCTATGAATTTAAGATTCAATGTTAACACCCCTCATTACGAAAAGGTCGTCCAAGGTTATCGGCTTTATGGAATAACCCATCTTGACGTACCTTTCAGCATCCTTTATTTTTATGTACTCTATGCTCGTATTCCCTATTTTGTATTTAGCCTTTACCGGCTTCGATGTTTCGGCCCTCAGAAGCCCGTTGAACTTCGACAGCAGCGATTTGATGTCGCCCTTGGCTATTATCTTGCCCGTCTCTACCATGAACACTTCATCGGAAAGTTCGGCCGCTTCTTCCATATAGTGCGTGGTAAGCACCATGGTGCCTTTGAGCCTCTTTATTGCCGACCAGACCTCAAGCCTTGAAAGGGGATCCAGACCTGTTGTGGGTTCATCCAGAAAGACGGTATCGGCATTGGCTGCCAAAGCCATAGCCACGAATATCTTTCTTTTCATGCCGCCGGAAAGCATATCCGATGACGTGTCCCTCGCATGCCATAGCTCCAACTCCCTCAGCGCTATCGTGGCTTCCCTTGTGGCATCGCTTAGCGACATGCCCCGCGCGCACAGATACATCTTCAGGTGCTCCATGGGTGTCAGATAACCCAAGGGATCAGCCTCCTGCGGTATGCTCACTATCGTTTTCCGTATTCTTTTTGCGTCCCTTACGTTATCCAATCCGTCTATGAGCACCTTGCCGGAGCTCTGCAGCAGTTGCGTCGAAAGGATGCGCATCAGCGTGGTCTTCCCTGCGCCGTTCCTCCCTATAACTGCGGTGATCCTCTTCTTGAAAGTTGCATCCATGCCCCTGATGGCATAGTTGCCATCGGCATATCTCTTTTTCAAACTGCGTATTTGTATCATAAGAGCGCCCTATCTATTGTTTAATCCCTTTCTTGCACGACGTGCATATATCTAGCTTTGCATCGAAATGCCCATCACATACATGCCTGCCGCAAAGCTTGCATACGTGCTTAGCGGGTTTGCCGCATACAAAGCACAAGGTCATTATGTCAGCCATAGCACCACTACAAAGAATCGAAATCGACCACGCCCGCAAATATCTCCCTTGCTTTGGATAACGACAAGGGCTTCGTGCCCTTCTGCTTCGCGTACTTGCAGTAGTACATTATCTGCGAGTCGGTTATCCGTGTGCTCGATTCAAGCGTCTTGCACCTGTTTATGTAATCCACTATTATCTTATATGCATCGTTGACTTCAAGCCTCTTAACGTTCACCAGGTAGGGTGCAAGTATGAGCCCTACCGCCCTCTGCCTCACGTCAGGTATGGGATGTTCAAGCAATTTTTCTATCCAGCCCCTTGTGCCTCCTCCCTGTGGCCTTTGCTGCTTCTTCAGCCCCTGCATGCTTGCAGCATATATGGCTACAAATTTTGGTATCTCGCTTTTAGGTATGGGCAACCCCTGCGTTATCCTTCTTATGAGCAGGCCATCCAGGAACATAGCCATATCTGAGATGGAAAGATAAGCCCTGCCTTTCTCGATGGCATAGTTTGCAACGGAGAAATCGTCACTGGAAGGCGCGTAATCCAGGAAGTCGGCGATCTTCACATAAAACCCTACGTCGGAGCTTTCGGTTTTCAGGCCCAGCTCAGACGCGATTTTTGCCACGTTTTCAGGGCTATCATCCATCATCGCACGCACGGACCTTTTTGCGACCGCCCTTACAAATGTATCGGTGCTGTAAGCATCGCCCATAGCGCTTATCAGCAGCCTTGAATACGCATACCCTATAATGTTATCGAGCTTGCCATAGCTAACGTTCCTGTATTCTACAATGCCTTTATT
>AUZZ01002908.1_pt1 | contig 12742 bp, 12 predicted proteins | sample 49831 | NCBI WGS metagenome assembly AUZZ01 (sample SAMN02212408, study PRJNA193665) | mine drainage metagenome | reverse complement strand
ATCAAAGCCAGCATAATGAAGAATGGATGGAACAGCAAAGTACAGGCGTTCACGCAATACTACGGTTCGAGCAATCTCGATGCCAGCCTCCTCCTGATGCCAGCATTCGGTATAATAAGCTGGAGGGATAAGAAGATGCTCAGCACCATAGAAGCGATACGCAAAGAGCTATCCAGCGGGCCGTTCGTCATGCGCTACAAGAGCAAGGACGAATTCGGCATGCCCAAAAGCGCATTCATCGCATGCTCATTCTGGCTAATAGACGCATTGTACCATACAGGAAAGAGGAAAGAGGCCTTAGACATGTTTAAGCACATAATACTGTTTCAAAACCATATGGGATTGCTCTCAGAGGACATAGACATAGAAACGCATGAACTGCTGGGGAACTTTCCGCAGGCATATTCCCATATAGCCATGGTAAATACGATCACAAGCTTGTTCGAGGGGAAGGCAAGGAAATGATAAACTTATACGACCCGCAGAATCTGGGGCTAATCAGCGCACTCATAATATCATATCTACTGGGGCTAGTGCACGGCATAACCCCTGATGAACACACATGGCCGATAACATTCTCGTATGCGATAGGCAGCTACAGCGTAAAAGGCGGCGCCAAGGCGGGCCTGGTTTTCTCAAGCGGGTTTACCCTGCAAAGGGCAATACTGTCTGAAGTTGCATACCTGGCATTGGCAGGGGTGTTCATGACCAGCCTTGCATTCGGGATCACCTACATAGCTGTAGGCGCAGCGATGTTCGGCGCAGGGATGTACATAAAGAACAAGAAGATCTATCCCCATTGGCACTGGCTTGAAGAGAAGATATCAGATATCACAGGCATACATAGGCACGATGATAAATTGCAGAAGCAGGAGATGGAACACAGGCGCAACCCGGTCATGGAAGCCAGAGGCAAGCTGAAACCAGTTCCATCCAAGCTCGCATTTGTGCACGGTATAATAGCTGGCTTCGGTTTCGGTGCATTCGCGCTAATACTATACACTGTGATCGTACCCACAATGCCCAGCATATACTTCGGGTGGGTGCCGGGGTTTCTATTTGGGATAGGTACCATGACGATGCAGGTAATATTCGGGAGCATATTTGGCGCATGGCTAACCAAGGTGAAAAAGCTTACGGTAAACGGGATGAAGTTCCTTGCCAGGTATATAAGCTCAAACGTCCTTTATTATGGCGGCCTCGCATTTGCTATAGCCGGGGTGTTGATACTCGCCTTTCCGCAGATACTAACGTTTGGCATAATAACTCCGTTAAAAGTGCATAATCTGCACGAATTGAGCATCGGCTTCTTCCTGGTGATATTCGTAGTGGTGATAATAAGCATACTTTCATACATAGAAGGCATGAAGAAAGCAGAGTCGATGGGCTATATAAAACATAGGGGAGCACATGGAAATACATGATTTCGATTTTGAAGCGATGGCAGGGATGCGCAGCATTTCCTTCGATGAGGATAGTTTGATGGAATTCCTAGGAGCGGGAGAATTATCCAGCGTACTGGACTTAGGCGCTGGCGACGGGTTCTTCGCCAAGATGTTCGCAAATAGGGGTGCGCAAGTTACCGCGGTGGACATCAACGACAAATACTTCGCCGAGATGAACGGGCTCGGCATAGCTACAGAAAAGGAAGACATATGCAAATTCAGGAAAGGAATGTACGATATGGTTTTCATGGCCAACGTGCTGCATGATCTGGAATGCAAAGAAATAGCGGCAAGTAACATATCCATCATGTCAAAGAGATACTTCGCTGCAATAGAATTCAAGAACGACACTCCATTCGGTCCGCCTAAATATATCAGGATAAGCCCGGATGAGGTCAGTGAATTGTTCAAGACCGCAGGATTCAAGCTAGCCCGCCAAAAAGAGCTCAAGTACCATTACGTGATGCTATTTAGAAAAGCGTAACTATTGGGTGCGCTGTTCGCTTGCAGAACTATCCCTTGATACATTGTTATCATCTGTCGCAGCAGCATTTGCAGCGATCCTCCTGCCTCCGCGCTTCGCCTGCCTCTCAAGCCTTGCATTTGCAAATTCTATGTTTAAATCTTCATCCGCGCCGCTATCCATCCACCCTTTTATGTACGTCGCTATGTTCTTGAACGGCCTTGTGAATCTGTCTGTGAGCATGTATGAATTGTCCTCATGCTTTAGCAGTCCCACCTGCACGGCATAGTCCAGGTACCTCTTCGCAGTAGCTATTGGTATATCCTTCGGCACATCGCGAAGCCTGAGGCTGCCTTTTCTCTTAGTCTCAAGCAGCAGCGCTGAAAATCTGTATGCCTCTGTCTCACTGTCAAAGAAGACCTTAGCTATATCCCGTATGTTCGGATTTTTGAGCTTCTCCTTCAGTGGTGCATCCTCAAATTCCCAGTATTTTATGGCCATCGCTACCAACAATAGCATTTAGCAGGAAATCTATTTATTCTTGATGAATGTGAGCACATCGCCTTCTTCAAGGACATGGTTGATGCCCACTCTCTGGTTTTTGAACTTTACACTCACGCCCTCAACATAAGCGGACTTAAGTTCATCAGCTATATCCGTGTGCAGTTTTTTTGCTGCCTCCCCTACTGTCGACCCTTTCTTAAGTATCAGCGGCTCAGCCTCCGCCTTATCCAACCTGTGCCTCAGGTACACCGTAATTATGCCAAGGTTGTTGTATACGCCTTTGATGAGGGGATCCACATTCCGCTTGCTTATCATGCTCACCGGGAATACCTCTATGTTGTACCTGGACCTTATGTCATCGGCTACCTTTTCGTATCCTTTCACCAGGTCGATCTTGTTAAGTGCGACTATGGCTCTTATGTATATGGACCTTCCAGCCAGTAGGCTTATCAGTTCATCCTCGTTAATCTTGCTCCTTATCCTAACGATGGAATTCGGCATGCCCAGACCAAAGAATATCACCTGAAGCTCCTTATCTGTAAGCAGCGATCTGTTCACCTCTATGCGGAGGCCCTGCCCCTTTGAATCAAGCACATGCACATCGGGCCTTTCAACATTCACATAGATGTTCAGCGCGCTGAATTCATGCATCAGCATGTCGATCTGCGCCGGATTTGTTGCATCTATGACGAAGAGTATCAGGTCCGATATCCTTGCCGCAGAGAGCACCGACCTGCCTCCGCCCACTCCAAGATGCGCATTCTCTATCAAGCCTGGCAAATCAAAGACTTGTATGTGTGCATGATTATATATCAACATGCCTGGTATGATCTCGGTTGTTGTAAACGCGTAACTGGCAGTCTTTGACTTTACGTTCGATATCGCGTTTATCAGCGTGCTCTTTCCCGCGCTAGGGAACCCAATCAGCGCCACGGTGACATCGCCGGTTTTCTTGACGAAGAACCCCTTTCCCTTCTTGCCTTTGCTGCCCTCTATTATGTCCTTTTTTGTCTTTGCAATCTTTGCCCTGAGTATGCCAAGGTGTTTGTTGGTGGCTTTATTGTACTTGGTATTAGAATACTCATCCTCCAATTCTTCGAGCTTGCTTTTAAGCCCTTCCACCTTCTCCATAAAAACCAGATTTTCTTGTATGAGCGTAAATTCGAATCCACTAAAGTAGAAACACGTTTACCAATCTCATTAATAAAATAGTATATGCTTAAATATATTAACAATTAACTTTAAAAATGTTACAACAAAGTGTGAATAAAATGGCATCAAAGAAATCTGCCGCGAAGAAGGCAAAGAAGTCTAGCGGCAAGAAAAAGGCAAAGAGTAAGAAGAGGTAATTGAAGCGGTTGATACCGTTTCAGATTTTTTTATTTTTTTCTAGTTCTTTTTGTTTTATTTTAGGATGCACATCCTAGTGCATCTTTTCTATTTCATAAACTTTGCAAACTTTTTCTTGAAGTTCCTGTCGTTCTTCATGCTGTTGAACATCTTCTTCATCTTGTTAAAGTCCGCTATAAACAGGTGGACATCCTTTTCGGTCGTACCGCTTCCCCTTGCTACCCTGCGTATCCTGTCTGGGTTATGCATCAGCTTTTCATCCGTCCTCTCTTCCTTCGTCATCGAGCCTATTATCACTTTATACCTGTTCAGCTTTTCCTCGCCTTGGTTTATCAAGTCTTTGGGCACGTCAGCGGCACCAAGCATGCCAAAGACGTTCTTCAACGGACCCATCTTATTCAGCGCCTTTAGCTGGTTGTAGAAGGTTTCGAAGTTAAGGTTCTCCATGTCAACGTCTTCGGGATTTATCGCAGCCTCTTTTATCGCCTGATTGACGCTATCGACCAATGAGAGTATATCAGGCATGCCCAAAAGCCTGCCTACAAACTTCCCAGGATCGTACAGCTCTATGTTGCCTAGTTTTTCTCCTGTCCCTATGAACATTACTTTTATCTGCGCGGCGTTTGCTGCGCTTAGCGCTCCGCCTCCCTTGCCCGAGCCATCCATCTTGGTCACAATCAATCCTGTGAGCTTTATCGCTTCGTCGAACTTTTCGGCCTGCTGCCTTGCAACATGCCCTATATCCGCATTTATAACAAGCACTTTCTCATCAGGTTTGAAGGCGCTGTTTATGCTTTTCAGCTCGTGTATGAGCTCCTGGTCAAGGGCGTTCCTGCCGCTTGTATCACATATCAGTATCTTCCTGTCGGCGTGCACCTTCAACGCCTCCTTGACAATCTTGGCTGGGTCTTTTTCGTCCTTGATCCCAAAGAATCCCACATTGGCCTGCTTCGCCAGCGTTTCAAGCTGTTCATATGCCGCTGGCCTAGTAACGTCGCAGCATATCAGCGCAGCGCTTAGCCCCCTATCCTGGTAGAACTTTGCCAGTTTAGCCGCTGTCGTGGTCTTTCCAGATCCATAGAGCCCGGCCAGCAGTATCCTCTTCGGCTTAAGTTCAGGGCTATACTCGGTGCCTAAGAGCCCTACAAGGCCCTCATATACCAAGTTAGTTATGTAATCGCTTGGGGCTACGCCTTCGGGAGGTTTGCTCCTAAGCGCCTTCTCCTCTATTTCATGCGTGAAATCGAACACTAGCTGCACATCTATGTCTGCACCAAGCAGCGACTTCTGCAGTTCCTTGTTGAACTCCCTGATCGTCTTGGCATCTATGATTGTGGCTCTTGTCAGCTTCGCCATAGCCTGCCTAAGACCTTCACCTAAATCCATATAATTGCACCATAATGAATACGCCAAGATGCCATAAAGGCAGATCAAAGCGATATATAGCATTATTCTATAAAATATTAATAAGCGCGCATACAAATAGATAAGTGGTAAGTATGAAATTGCTGCTGGCGCAAGCCAATCTGACGCTCATGGGTGGTGCGGAGCGCATAGTGCTCAAGATAGCGCAGCATTATAAAGCAAAGATATATACCGCGGAATACAGGCAGGAGTCGACATTCCCCGAATTCAAGGACATAGATATAGAAGTCATAGGGAAGTCCGCATTATCGAAGCTGTTGCCGTACGGCAGGGTAATGCAGGGCCTGAACTATGGAATGAGCTTCTACACCCTCAAGATACGCGAAGATTACGATGTGATAAACGCGCACATGGCCCCAAGCCATTGGATAAGGCACAAGAACGACCGTGTGATATGGTACTGCCACACACCGCTGCGGGACGTGTATGACCTATATCAGTACAGGATGTCGCTTAAGAAGGCCTACCAGAAGCCTGTGCATATGCTCGGGGCAAAGGGCGTGAGGAGCATAGATAGGATGATAGTGAAGGACATAGATTTCATATTTGCAAACAGCAGCAACACAGAATCGAGAATACGGAAATATTACGGCAGGGACGATGCGGTGGTGCTCAACGGGGGCATAGAATACAAACTATACAAGGACCTCGGCGCGGAGAAATACTTCTTCTATCCATCGAGGATATCGCAGAACAAGAGGCAGGATTACGCGATACGCGCATTCTCCGCGTTCAAGAAAAAGGTGAAAGGCTATAAGCTGATACTTGCTGGTGCGGTATCAAAGGACGATTTCTACGCTTCATATTACAATGATATAAAAAAACGCAGCAAAGGATGTAGGGGATGTGCAGATCATAGAAAACCCTACAGACGCAAAGCAGCGCAGTCTTTTTGCGCATTCCACAGCTGTATTGTACACGCCTATAAATGAGGATTACGGGCTGGTGCCGCTGGAAGCCATGGCCAGCGGAAAGCCGGTGATAGCGGTTAACGAAGGCGGCCCGCGCAGCACCATAGTGAACGGCAAGACAGGCTTCCTAGTTAATAGCGAAGATGAGATGGCCAATAAGATGCGGTTCTTTGCGGATAACCCGCAAGCCGCGAAAGAGTTTGGAAAAGCGGGTATAGAAAGGGTAAAGAGGTATTATTCCTGGGAGAAGTTCTTCAAGACTTTCGACAAGAAAGCAAGGGAGATATCGCGTTTGCGCTAATCACTTGCCTTTAGGGGTGAGCGATATCACATACTTGGATATCACGCCAGCAGCATAAGAAAGCACTTTACGTATGTTCGCCTCGGTGTTCGTACCTGTGCATATCATTTTGCCGTTCTTGAACAGTATTATGACTGCCTTCGGTTCAGTAACCTTGAAGATGGCGCCTGGGAACTGCTCTGGCTCATAATCAACCGCTTTCACATTCTTGGATAGCGCATAGAGGTCTATTTCGGCATGCAGTGCCGCGCTGACAACAATATTCTCTATCTTTATTACGGGATTGCTTAGGTCTTTAATCGAGGGCATCTCCTTTGCCGAGGAAGTTTTTGCGGTCTTTGCTGTCGTTAAATCACCATCAAGGGTATAATACCATACAACCTTTATATATGTTTTGGAGGGCTCATGCCTTAAATTGGTACCGTGTATAAATAGAAAATACGTCATAATATAATATCTTCATGCAAAAGAGTGCTGATGGTAGGCATGCCAAAATCTGTGTGTATAATAGGTGCGGGTACGATAGGCCTAGTCCTAGCCAAAGCGCTCGCATCATCAGGCATCGAAACCGATATATATGAATCGAAGGCGAAGGTCTCAGAGGGGGCTAAGAAGGCCTCAGGGGTAATCTCGAAGATCGGCTTGGATGATATAGGGGTAAATTACGAAGGTTCGATTATAAACCACCTGAACGGCGCATTTCTGCATTCCAGCAGCGAAAAGCTGGAGATAAGGTCAAAAGACACAAAGGCGTATGTCATTGACAGGGGGAGATACGTGGAAGAATGCGCGCATGAGGCGAAGCAGGCGGGAGCTAAGATATACCTGCATACGCGCTTCAGCCAGCGTGACCTAGTCAGGCTTAAGGACCAATATGATGTGGTGGTAGGGGCGGATGGCGCGGTATCGACTGTAGCTAAGGCGTTCAGTTTTCCGCCATTAAATTCATACGTCCTCACATACAAGGCCGAGTATATGGGCGCTGAAGTGACTGACGCACATATGGTAGACCTATTCTTCGACAGCGCGCTCACGCGCAATTTCTTTGCGTGGACCATCCCATATAGCTCTGATATCATTGAGCTGGGCCTAGGTATAGACTCCAGCTATAGGAGGAATAGCAGCAGCGTTTTTGAAGAGTTCAAAAACAAGCCCCCAATATTGCGCAAGCTGGGCCCCGCAAAATTGCTATCCAACCATGCAAGCATGATACCGCTAGAAGTTAGGGGGGTAACAGTAAAAGGCAATGTACTCTTGGTAGGCGATTCGGCAGGGCAGACAAAACCCACCACAGGGGGAGGCATAGTGTTCGGTGCCGGTTGTGCCAAGATAGCGGCAAATTCGATAACAAGATACCTAGAGCACAATACCCCTCTTCAGAATTACGAACGTGCGTGGAGGAAGAAGTACGGGCTTGAGATATTCCTGCATGGGAAGATACATAAATTGTATTCTTCTTCAAGCCCAGCCCGGATGGACACGTTATTCAGGGTTATAAAGAGGCTCGGCGGCGAGAAATTCCTTGGCCGATACGGCGATATGGATAGGCCAAGCGTGATGCTAAAGAGATTGCTGTTCCGCGGGCTAATCGGCGACTGATACGCCGTCATATGCCAAGAAGAGAAAGACTAGCTGCGCTTGCGGCATGTATCACAGGCCCTGGGTAAATACCAAACACCAGTATAACAGCAAGGCATACTACTACTGCTGCCATTATGTAACCATCTACGAATAACTTTTCGCCGCTCTTTTTGGTGTACATGGAACCCATCAATCTGCCGTAATAGTATATGGACATGAAACTGTTCAGTATTCCAAGCCCAGCGAGTATTATCATGCCCTTATCAACCGCGCTGGAGAACAGCAGCAGTTTGCCGGTGAAGCCTAGCAGCGGGGGCACACCAGCCATGGAAAGCATGAATATGCTCAACGCGATGCCTGCAAACCTGCTCCTATAGCCCATACCCGAATAGTCATCTATGCTCCTGAGGCCCTTGGTCTCGAGCCACAGGATTATCGAGAACGCACCTATTACCATGAACATGTGCGCCATTATCTGCACTATGCTGGCTTCAATTCCAAGGCTGTCTGCTACTGCTATGCCTATGAGTATATAGCCAGCTTGCGATATGGACGAATAAGCGAAAAGGCGTTTCACATCCCTCTGCACGAACGCCATTATGTTCCCGAAGAACATGGTCAATATCGCCAGCAGTTCAAAGATTATCGAAAAGGTTGCCGTGTACTTGGATAGGAGTATGAAGAAAGTGGTCATTATTGCAACGAAAGCAACTTTCTTGTTTATCCCGGCTAACATTGCGGTTATGTTTGTCGGGGCGCCTTGGTACACATCGGGCACCCAGAGGTTGAATGGGAAAAGGGACGCCTCAAACGAAAATCCTACAGCAAAAAGTATGATGGCTAATGTAAGAACATAATTACCAGAGGATGCACCTGCCGCATTAAACCCGGAGAGGAGCAACGATGGATCATATGAGAAAATTAATGATACTGCGAAAAGGAGTACCGCTATGGCTACAGCCCCCAACAGGAAGAGTTTGACTGCTGGTTCAACCCTGCTCTTTCCATCGAGCACTATCATAAAGACCGTGCTGAGGGATACCAGCTCAACCCCGACTATGGTCGTTACCAAAGACAGCGATGAGGCTACGCTCACCACTCCAAGAAGCATAAATCCGAAGAGGGCGGAGAAGTTGCAAAAATCATCCGAATACCTGTACGATATCAGGTATATGAGCGCACCAGAGGCTAAAAACAGAGAGGCGAAGAGCGCCGAAAACGGGTACATGTTGAATATCCCCAATACGGATATGCGTGTGCCTTCTGCGAATATGGACAGGAAAAGCGCAGTGTCTATGGCCATAAGCGGCAGGTTTATGGTGAACACCACCGTCTTTTTCCTATGCAGTGCGGCAGCTAATCCTGATGCTACAATCAGCGCAAGCACTGCAAACGCCGCATAGACGAGTTCTTCGCTGCCACTTAACGCATACACTATACCATCTACAAACTTACAATTTTAAGCAATATGAATGGGAACATTCCAAATATAAAGATAAACAGCAATAATATTGCATAGCCTATCTTCTGCTCTGCGGTGGGCAGGTATGACGCATCTGCCTTCTCCCTGCTGTTAACGAGCGATCTGCTCACCACCAGGTAAAACAACCCTCCTGCAATCAATATGGCGCCGAGCGGCAGAAGCCCATAGAGGCCGAACGCCCCAAATGCGCCCAGGAATATCAGCAGATCAGCAACAAACCCGACAGTTAACGGCACTCCTGTCATGGAGAATATGCCGAGCATGAATGAATATGCAGTTGCGGCAGAACCCTCAACAACGCCGCGTATAAATTTCAGGCTCCTAGACCCGAACATGCCTTCTATGCTTCCGGCAACAAGGAACAGTAACGCTATGCCCAGCCCGTGCGCCAGCATGCCATACAGGCTGCCATCCCTGCCTATTACCGTAGCGGAGGCTATGCCTACGAGTATTATCGACATATCAAGCATGCTGATGTACGATATTAGCCTTTTCATGTCGCTCTGGTTTATCGCCACAAATACCGCGTAGAATGATGATATGGCTGCTAGCGCCAATACATATACGCCGTATTTGGCGCCAAGCGGAAGCATGAGAAACAGAAGCAGCATGCCATAAGCCCCAAACTTCGACAGCACTCCCGATATCAGCATCGATCCCTGCGTAGATGATTCGGTGTACGCATCGGCCATCCAAGAATGGAGCGGGAATATCGGCATCTTTATCATGAAGGCTATGAAGAGAAGGGCAAATATGAGCTCCTGCATCTTCATCGGTATCAGGCCGCCATGGGATATTATGTATGCGATGTTGAACGAATGCACCGGCGTGCCGAAATATATTAGTATTATGCCGAGCAGCAAAGCCGCGCTTGCACCCAGGGAATATACTAGGAACTTCAGCGCAGCGGATCTCCTATTGGCAGCACCCATATAACTTATCATAAAGAACATCGCAATGACGCCAACATCCCAGAATACGAAGAACATTATGAGGTTTGAGGCTGAGAACAACCCCAATGATGCAAGGCCGAATATAAGCATCAATACCGTAGAGCCCCTGTTCGTGTTCTCCCTGCCGCTCGATATTGCTGCAGCAAAAAGCACCACGGCAGCCATAACTAAAAGAATTGTAGATATGGGCGTTGCTATGAAAGACACATGCACTCCGAACTGCGGTATATAGGCATATGTCTGCGTTATGACGCCTGTACCTAGTATATATTCGTAAGCCACTATGGACAGAACCGCAGTCAATACTATCGCTGTTACAAGAACGCCTACGTAATAGCTGAAACGCCTATCAAGGAGCGCAGCCAGCACTATCCCTAATGCAAGCACGGAGAATATAAGGCTAAATTCCGGTATCAAGGCATCACTTTATCAGATTCATGGCGAACACTATCACAAGAAATATTATTCCTGCGGCGAACGCAATTGCATACGTGTTTATGCTCCCGTTTTCTATCCTCTTGAGCGCGTTTCCAAATACTACAAAGCTGTAAGCGCCGCTATTGAGCACGCCGTTTATGGAATCATTGACAGCATCGAAGCCTTCACCCAGCGCCTCTATGCCTTTCAGGAGACTGACATAGAAAGCATTTATGAAGAAGCTGTTGTGCAGCAACTTGTACCTGAGCGATGAGGCATCAACGTGTGGCGCCTTGCCCCTAGAATAAAGGATGTATGCGCTCCCAATTCCTGCGAGCACCAATGCAGTTTCTACGAGCGGCCCTAAAAGCCCTATATTAAATCTTACCATCGCGGTGTAATACATCGGCAACAGCAGGTAAGCAAGGCCGCTAGCCAGAACAAGCACTGCGAGTATTGCAATAGGTGCCATCATCGAGCGGGGTATGGTCCTGTAGCCAAAGCTGGATACACCGCTGTTCTTCCTGGATGGTATGTACAGCCAACGGAATATATACAAGCTGGAAAGGAAATCTATTGCCACCAATATGAGGTACACATACATGCTGCTGGAAGAGGCATCTACACCCAATTTGCCGAAGAAACCACCTAACGGGAATATGCCTGCCAGGGAGAGCACACCTATGATTGTAGATATATAGAGCAACCTGCCGGTGCGCATGCCAAGGTTATACATCTTGTATATATCCTCTTCGCCGGTGGCCTTCATCATCGACCCGGCGCTCATGAACAGCAACGCCTTGTAGAACGTCTGCACCACAAACAGCATCATCGCAGCGAAAATATTGTTGAACCCAAGCGCCACGAACATCAATGCGAGATCCTCCATCGTTGAATATGCGAGTATCTTTTTAATGTGGTGCTCGGACAGGGCGTTCATCACCGCTATCACCGCGGTTATGATGCCTATTGCAAGTATCGGCATCAGCAACCCCGCTCTTGCATAAAGGGGCAGCAATATCGCAACAAGGAATACCCCTGCCTTCACCATTGTAGAAGAATGCAGGAACGCAGAAACAGGCGTTGGGCCTTCCATTGCGTCAGACAGCCATTCGTTGAACGGGAACTGCGCGGATTTGGTGAACGCAGCTACGAGTATGAACGCTAGAGCAACTTTCAGGTATAGCGAGCTGCCGGTTATTGAAAGCAGGGCCTGTATATTCAGCGTATGGTATGCGCTCCAGAGCACTATTATGGCTGCGAGGAACAGTATGTCCCCTATCAATATGGTGCTTATTGCCTTCCTTGCTGCATCCGGCACCACCTTTTTGGCGTACCAGAAACCTATGAGCAGGTAGCTGGTTATCCCAAGCATCTCCCAGGCTATGAATATTGTTATGAAGTTACCGGATATCGCGAACAGCATCATCGCAGCGGCAAAGAGGCTCATCTCAAAATAATACCTGCTCTGCTCGCTCCGCGTGTCCATATAACCGAACGAATACCAGAATATGAGCGGCGTGACAATCCCTACCAGTGCGAGAAGGAGCGCGTTCAGAGGCATTACCGTAGTGGTTATGTGGAATGTATACCCTGCCACGCTGAACCAGCCCACGCTATACGCCCCACCTACATAATACAGCACCACCACCGCTATTACAAGTAGGGATATCAGGCTCCCTGCCATGGCAATGTACTTTGAAGCCTGATCGCGATGCATAGCCAGGATTAGCAGCCCAGCTGCTACCAACGGTACAACGCTCAACAATGGCAATGCCTGAAACATCATCTCACTCCCTCAGTCTCGAAAGTTTTGACACATCAAGGCTCACATCTGCCTTGACCATATACTGGTAAAGCGCTATCGCCACCACGACCTCGGCGGCAGCTATGGCCCATATGGTGAACA
>AUZZ01007410.1_pt1 | contig 13958 bp, 9 predicted proteins | sample 49831 | NCBI WGS metagenome assembly AUZZ01 (sample SAMN02212408, study PRJNA193665) | mine drainage metagenome | reverse complement strand
CACGCGCAGCGTGTACTTGCCGGGCATCAGACGCAGCGGCTGGCCGAGCTCGAGCGCTTGACGCACCGGCATGGCCGACCAGTTGGCCGTGGCCGGGGCGAGGTGTTCGCGTGCCAGCCGCGCGTTTTCCGCCGCCAGCGCGAGCTTGCCGTCCATCAGCAGATTCCACCGCCACAGGTTGATGCCGTGCACGGCCGGCGCGCTCCAGTGCTGGATCGGCAGGCCAGCGTCATCGAGCACGGTGAACGTGGCGCTGCCGGCGCTGCGCGCCCAGAAGCTGCCGCTCAGTTGCGGTGCGTCGTGCCGCGTGTCGAACCACGGTGAGCCGCGCCGCCACCAGTCGCGCCCGGCCTTGATGTCGGCGACCGCGAACAGGTGCAGCGGCCGCGCCATCAGGCTCGCGGTGAGATCCTCGATCGGCAGCACGTCGAGCGTCCACACGCTGCGTCCATGGGTGCCGGCGATGAGCACGCGATCGCGTGGCTGGATGGCCAGATCGTCACCGGCACCGTGGGCAGGTTGGCCTGCAGCGATTGCCAGTGCGCGCCGCGATCCAGCGACACGTACACGCCGCGATCGGTGCCCACGTACAGCACATCGGCGTTGTGCGGATCTTCGCGCACCACGTGGATGGACTCGGCGGGCAGGCCACGCGCGATATCGGTCCAGCGCGCGCCGTCATCGTCGGTGCGATACAGGTACGCCTTGCTGTCGTCGTCGCGGTAGCCGTTGAGCGCCACGTAGGCGCGCTGCGCGTCGAAGCGCGAAGGCTCCACGCGGCTGACCCAGCGCCGGGGCAATTGCGCATCGACCTCGCGCCAGCGCACGCCGCCATCGTTGCTGGTCCACACCTTGCCGTTGTCGGTGCCCACCCACAGCACGCCGAAGCGCAATGGGGACTCGGCCAGCGTGGTGATGGTGCCGTAGGGCACGTTGCCGTGCTTCGCCGTGGGCGCGAGATCCCGCCCCAGCGCCTGCCAGTGCGTGCCGCGATCCAGCGAGCGATACAGATAATTGGCGCCGAAATACACGACGTCCGGCTGCTGCGGCGACAGCTCGATCGGCGTGGTCCAGTTGAAGCGCAGCGGCGGCGCATCCAGCGGCGCGCGCGGACGTACCTCGTGCACGCCGTGCGGGCCGCTGCGCTGGTACCAGCCGAACTGGTAACCCGAGTACACCACGCCGTTGTCGCGCGGATCGGGCTGCACATCCATGCCGTCACCGCCGTTGATGGCTTTCCAGCCGTCGCCGTCAGGATTGTCCGGATCGGCCGTGGACGGACCCATCATCACGCCGTTGTCCTGCAAACCGCCGTACACATTGAACGGCTTGGCGAAATCGTAGCTGACCGAATAAAACTGCCCCACGGCCTGCGCATTCAGCGCCTGCCAGTGCTGGCCGCCGTCGTAGCTGATGTACGGCCCGCCGTCGGTGGCCGCCAGCATGCGTCGGGGGAATGCCGGGTCGATCAGCAGGTCGTGGTAGTCGACATGCATGTTGGGCGCGTTCAAACCGGTCCAGGTCTTGCCGCCATCGTTGGAGACGATCATCGGCATGCCCTGCACGTACACCCGCTGCGCATCATCCGGCGCGACGCGGATCTGGCCGAAGTAGTAACCGTAGGTGTAATACACCTCGCGCAGCGGTTTGCTGTTGGCGCGTGCCCAGTGCGCGCCGGCATCGTCGGAACGGTACACCTCCAGGCCGATGTGGTCCGTATCGAACAGGTCGGCTTCGGCCTCTTTCAGCCGCGCGCGCAGTTGGTCCATGCTGAGCTTGCCGGCGCGGATCATGGCGGTGAGTTTTTCGGCGGTCAGATCGGTGGGCAAATCGTTGGCGCGGATGAAGGCCTCGATGGCGTCCGGCGACTGGCGCAGGAACTCGGCCTTGCTCATGCTGGCGAGGCGCGCCGGGGACAGCGGCTCGTCACCCAGCGCGCGCTGATCCGGCGGCAGCGTACCCCAGTCATCCACGCTGGCGTAAACGATGTCCGGGTTGCTGGCGGCGATGGCGATGCCGATGCGACCAACCTCATCACCGGTTGGAAAGCCCTGCGTCAGTTGCGTCCAGCGATCGCCGCCGTCGCTGCTTTTCCACAGGCCCGAGCCGGGGCCGTTGCCGCGAAAATTCCAGGCGCTGCGCTGGCGATCCCACAGCGCGGCGTAGAGCACGTCGGGATCGCGCGGGTCCATGGCCAGATCGACGGCCCCGGTCCACGGCGTGCTGCCGGCCAGCACGCGTTGCCAGGTCTTGCCGCCATCGCGCGTGCGGTACACGCCGCGTTCGCCGCCCGTGGAATAGAGCTTGCCCAACGCGGCCACGTACACCGTGTTGCTGTCCTTGGGATCGATCACGATGCGCGCGATGCGGTCGGAGCTGGCCAGCCCCGCGGCGCGAAAAGTCTTGCCGCCATCGTCGGAGCGGAACACGCCCATGCCGCCGAATGACGAGCGCGAGGAGTTGGCCTCGCCGGTGCCCACCCACAAGGTTTGCGGATGCTCGGGATCGACCGCGATCGCGCCGATCACCTCGGTCGGCAAGCCGGCGCCGATCGGCGTGAAGTGCTGGCCATTGTCGGTGGTTTTCCACACCCCGCCGGTGGCATACGCCACGTAGAACGTATACGGCTGACCAGGCACGCCGGCCAGCGCCACCACGCGCCCGCCCTGTGCCACTGGTCCGATGCTGTTCCAGTGCATGGCGCGGAACAGCGAGTCCCGCACCATGTGTTCGTGCTGCTGCCAGGCGGCTTCGCGCTGCATGGTATCCGGTGGCGACGCACCCGCCGGGCGCGCCAGCGCTGGCGCCGTGACCAAACCCAAGGCTGCGAGCAAAAACACTGCGGATGCGCTGCGCATGAGATTCCCCCGATGGACCTGTGCATCAGCCTAGCAGCGACGTCGCAAGGTTTGCGATCGGCAAGCGCCTAAACTGCGCGCTGATCAATGCAGTGGCGTGGAGATGACGATGAATCCCGGTCTTTGGGTTGACGTGCTGCTGGCGGTGCTGGCGCTGGGCCTGTTGGTGGCGCTGCTGCTGAGCCTGCGCGTGCGCCGCGATCCCGCGGGTGAGGCGCGCTGGAACGAGCAGCGCGAGACGCTGGCGCGGCTCGAAGCAGCCCTGCGTGAGGAGCTGCGCGCGGCGCGCGGCGAGCAGTCCGAGGCGCTGGCGCGCGCGCAGGCGCAGCAGCAGGAACAGGGCGGCACGCTGGCGCAGCAGCAGCATCTGCGTCTGGAATCCTTCGCCACGCGTCTGCAGCAAATGGACGAGCGTCTGCAGCGCAGTCAGACCACGCTGCGCGAGACGCTCGGCGAGGAGGCGCGCAAGTCGCGTGCCGAGCAAGCCATCGCGCAGCAGCAGCTCGGCGCGCGCCTCAGCGTCGAATTGCAGGCCTTGCTGCAATCCAGCGAGCAACGTCTGGGCGAGCTGCGCGCCACGCTGGAGACGCGCATCAAGGCGTTGCAAGACGACAATGCCATCAAGCTTGAACAAATGCGCAGCACCGTCGACGAGAAACTTCAGGCCACGCTGGAACAGCGCCTGGGCCAATCCTTCACGCTGGTATCCGAGCGCCTGGAAGCCGTACAGCGCGGGCTGGGCGAGATGCGCGAGCTGGCCACCGGCGTGGGCGATCTCAAGCGCGTGCTGGGCAACGTCAAGACACGTGGCACCTTCGGCGAGGTGCAACTGGGCGCGTTGCTTGAACAAATGCTGGTGCCCGAGCAGTACGCCACCAATGTGATCACCGTGCCCGGCTCCAACGAGCGCGTCGAGTTCGCCATCCGCCTGCCCGGCCATGCCAGCGATACGCCGGTGTGGCTGCCGATCGACGCCAAGTTCGCGCGCGAGGATTACGAGCGCCTGATCGACGCGCAGGAGCGCGCCGACGCTGACGCCGCCACGCAGGCCGGCGCCGCGCTGGAGCGACGCATCCGCCAGCAGGCCGAGACCATTCGCAGCAAGTATGTGGCGCCGCCACACACCACCGACTTCGCGATTTTGTTTCTGCCCACCGAGGGCCTGTACGCCGAGGTGCTGCGTCGCCCCGGCTTGTTCGACGTGCTGCAGCGCGAGCACCACATCACCGTGGCCGGGCCGACCACGCTCACCGCGCTGCTCAACAGCCTGCAGATGGGCTTCCGCACGCTCGCCATCCAGCAGCGCTCCAGCGAGGTGTGGCAACTGCTGAGCGCGGTCAAGACCGAGTTCGGCAAGTTTGGCGCGGTGCTGGACAACGTCAAGAAAAAGCTCGATCAGGCCAGCACGCAGATCGAGCAGACCGGCGTGCGCACGCGCGCCATCGCCAAAAAATTGCGCGAGGTCGAATCACTCGAACCCGGCGACAGCCGCGCGCTGCTCGGCATTGATGGCGATAGCCTTGATGCGGATGCCGCCGATGCCGATCAAGCTGGCGATGAACCCGTGGTGATCTGAGCACGCAAGCGCAACCCGCGCGGCGTGACATGGCCATGCCGCCGCGCCAGGGTCCATGATCTGATTCAGGCCCTGCGCCGTGGTCAGCGCGCAGGCGGGGTGAGCCACGTCAACGCCAGCCGCGATGGCGCGACGACCGCGTGTGGTGATCACCCCAACCTCTTTAGACTCTCGATTCAAGCCAGCGGAGCAAGCCCATGCACGGCAACGACGAACACAACGGTGTCACCCGCGTCAGCGCCGAGGAGGCCGTGCGCATATTGTTGCGCTGGGCCGGTGAAGACCCCGCGCGCGAAGGCCTGCTGGATACGCCCAAGCGCGTGGTCAAGGCCTATGGTGACTGGTTCTCGGGTTACGCCGAAGACCCCAAGGCTTATCTGGAGCGTACTTTCGAGGAAGTTGCCGGCTACGACGAGCTGATCGTGCTGCGCGATATCGCCTTCGAGAGCCACTGCGAACACCACATGGCACCGATCATCGGTCGCGCCCACGTGGGATACCTGCCCAACGGGCGCGTGGTCGGCATCTCCAAGCTGGCGCGTGTGGTCGATGCCTACGCGCGGCGCTTCCAGGTACAGGAGAAACTCACCGCCGAAATCGCCGATTGCATCGAGTCGGTGCTGACGCCGCGCGGCGTGGCCGTGGTGGTCGATGCGCAGCACCAGTGCATGACCACGCGCGGCGTGCACAAGCGCGGCGTGTCGATGGTCACCAGCACCATGCGCGGCGCGTTCCGCGACAACCCGAGCACGCGCCTGGAGTTCCTGCGCTTCGTCGATATCGATGGCAGCAAGCGCGGCGCGTGAGTCGCACGCACGGCGCGCACGGCATCGCGATGTCAAAATTTCGTTTGTTTTCAAGCACGCGCGCGGGGCGCTATAGTGATCTACTTGTGGCCCCCGCAAGCCAAGCGCGGGCAGGCCTTTTTCATGTCCAGAGAGGTTTCCCATGCGTCGCTATGCCTTGCCGCTGCTGATCGCGGCTATCTTGCTTGCCGCTGGCTGCAGCGGCTCCTCGTCCACGCCCACGGTCGCAGCCGCGCCCACGGCGGTCAGCGGCACGGTGAGCGTGCTCGGTACCACCGCGCTGGATGGCCAGGGTGATCTCAAGCTCGAACTGGTGGATGTCAGCAAACAACCCAACGTGGTGGTCACCAGCAAGTCGCAGACCGTCACCGCGCTGCCCGTTGATTTCAGCCTGCCGTTCGCGGCCGGTGCGATCAATGGCAGCGATCTGTACGTGCTCAACGCCAGCATGAGCGATACGCAGCGCAAGTACGTCACCCCGATCCAGTATCCGGTGCTGACACGTGGCAACGCCGCACAGATCAGCGTGCAACTGAAGCCGCTGCCGACAGCCGGCGAGCAGGCGCTGGCCGGCTACGAGGCGCTCAAGGCGCGCATCGGCGGGCTCAAGTACACGCAAGGCGATCAGAGCAAAGTCGGCATGTCGCGCGGCTGGCAGGTGTTCCGCGATACGGGTGGCAAGGTGGTGTTCGTGCGCGAACTCGAGGACGCCGGCAACAAGGGCTTCACCAGTACCGAAATCGCCTACCGCAACGACAAGCCATGGGTGGTGGTGCAATCGCGCAGCGCCGCGCGCGGGCAGAAACCCAATCTGGTCGAGCGCGCCGGTTGGGATGTCGAGGGCGCCCTGGTATTGCACGAGCGCAGCGCAAACGGCACGACGACCCGGCTTGATGGGTCCGACGCGCGAGGCCTGTATGCAGACGCCGAATCGATGCTGAAGCGGGCCGGCGCCGGGAAGTAAGCACAGTCAATCGGCGCGCAAGAAAAACCGTCAAAAAGCCGTCCGCGAGGACGGCTTTTTCTTGGGCCGTGGGCCGGCGCGCACCGCCGCCGGCCGGGTTGAACTCAGAATGTCATGCTCACGCCCAGATCGATGCTGTTGAGCTTCTGGCTGCTGTTGGAAAACATGCCGGTGTAGCTGGCAAAGCCAGTCAGGCTGGACGAGAAGTGCGCGCTCAGCCCCAGGCTGGCGTTGACCCAGTTCTTGCCCGGGATGAAGCCGGGCAGGGCGAAGGTGCCGGGCATGGTGGTCAGGCCCGCGCTCACCAGCCGGGTCTGTGCATCCGAATCGTGCTCGTAGGACACGCGCGCGAACGGTTGCAGCGGCACACCGCCCAACGCGGCGCGGCCGGTCAGTTGCCAGCCCAACTCCGCCGTGGCGGACTTGAGCACCTGCTTGCCGAACCACATCGCGCTGGCATCGCCGCTGCTCTCGTTGAATTGACCGACGCTGATGCGCTGATAGCCCAGTTGCGCGAACGGCCCGGTGCGCATATTGCCCCAATCAAACCAGTAGCCGCCTTCCAGCGTGCCCGCCAGCTGCGAACCGCTGGTCTTGGCGTTTTCCACGCGCAGCGCCGGACCCAGCGGGATGTAGCGCGTGATGTTGGTATACGACAACTGGCCGACGCTGGCGTCGCCACTCAGGTAGGCCGCGCCAAAGCGCGCATTCGCGAATCCGCTGAACAACAGATCCTGGGTCTTGAAATTGACCGCGCCGACGCCGCCGGTGTTGAGCTGGGCCGCGCCGATGGCCATGCCCACCGAGAAGTTCCGGTTGGCCGCGGCGTTGGCGCCGATGGTCAGCACATCATTGTTGCTGGTGCTGCGCGCGGTGTTGGCGGTGGCGTCGTAGGTCTGGTGGCCGTAATCGAAATTGGCGAAGAAATGCACGCCCTTGCGCGCCTCGCCGAGGCTGTCGACCAGCATTTCATCGCGCAGCGCGCGCTGGTGCGCGGCGTAGGCCGCCAACGGCGCCTGGGGCAGCAGCGACATCTGCGCCGGGGCGTTGATGATCGACTCGACATACTGCCCCAACAGTGCGTAGCCGGCGGTAGTCGGATGCACGCCATCGGCGAACAGATACGTGTTCTGTGTGCCCGGCGCGTAGGTATAGGGCGCGCCGGAGCCGGCTGGGCCGCATTCCACGGCGCTGGCGGCGAGGCCGCAGGCGGGCGTGGTGACGTTGGTGAAGCCGTACAGCGACGGGTTGGCCAGCACCTCGTTGAACACGCCGTAGACGTTCACCGGAATGATGTTGATGCCCGTGTTGACCTGGTTGATGGCCTGGTCAAGCGTGTTGTTGAAAGTCAGCGTCAACCCGGTCAGCGCCTGCTGCGCCGCCGGCCCTTGCGCCGCCGCCGCGGGCGTGGCGCCGATGTTGGGCAGGTTGAACAGCAGCACGTACTGCGCGCCGGCGCTCTTCAGCGTGGCCAGCATGCCGCCTTCGGTCTGCGCCGCGGCGATGATGTTGAGCTGCGCCTGCTGCGCGGTTTGTCCGCCGATGCCGGCGACGTAGGCGTTGTAGAAAATGTCGTTGGCGCCGCCCCACACCGAATACAGCGCGGTGGGATCGGCCTTGCCGCCGCTGGCGGTGAGGTATTGCTGCAACTGCGCGGTCAGCAGCGGCACCGTGCTCGGCGTGCCGGGTGAGTTGTGCAGCAGGCCGGCGCCACCCCAGGCGAAGTCGGTGCCGCCGAGCAGCGAAGGCGTCAGGCCGTAGCCGTAGTACTGGGCAACATCCTGCAGGGTGACCTGACCGGGATTGGTGGTGAAGCTGTTCTGCACGGTGCCGCCCGACATCGCCAGCGACAGGTTGCCATCGTCGCTGAGGCTGTCGCCGAACACGAAGATCTTGCTGAAGGGAGAGGCCTGGGCGGCGCCGGCGCTGAGGGCCAGGGCGAGGCCGACGGCGACGGCCAGATTGCGGGTACGAAGCATGCGGGGCTCCTTGTGCGTGGGATGTTCTGTCGGCGCGTCGGTCGCAGCCGGGGCGCCACGGTACTGCAATCCGTACGCTTGCGCATGCTGCGCCGCGGGCGGGCGCCACCGGATTCAGTCGACAGATGCCAGCAGACTGTGGCCGGTCATGGCCGTCGGCTGCGGCAGACGCAGCAGCGCCAGCACGGTGGGCGCCAGATCGCACAACGCGCCATGGCGCAGCGTGTAGCGCTGCGCGCCGACGTAAACCAGCGGCACCGAACCGACGGTGTGCTGGGTATGCGGCTGGCCGTGTGCATCGCGCATTTGTTCGAGGTTGCCGTGATCGGCGCTGATCAGCAGCGCGCCGTGGGCTTGCTCGATGGCCGGAACGATGCGGCCCAGCGCCGCGTCGACAGCCTCGGCGGCGCATATCGCGGCGTCCAGCTTGCCGCTATGCCCGACCATGTCACCGTTGGCGATGTTGCACACGATGAAATCGAACTGCCCGCCGACGATCGCCTGCAGCAGTTTATCGGTCAGTTCCGGCAGGCTCATTTCCGGCTGCAAGTCGTACGTGGCCACCTTGGGGCTGGGCACCAGAATGCGCGACTCGCCGGGGTAGGGCTGCTCGCGGCCGCCGGAAAAGAAAAACGTCACGTGCGCGTATTTCTCCGTCTCGGCGATGCGCAGTTGCGTCAGGCCCTGCCTGGCCAGCGTTTCGCCAAGACCGTCGCGCAAATCGTCCGGCGCATAGGCCACAGCGCTCACCGGCAGATCCTGCGCGTACTCGGTGAGGGTGACGAAGGCCGCGAGCTTTGGCCGCGCGGCAATGGTGAAGCCGCTGAAGGCGGGGTCGACGAAGGCACGGCTGATCTGGCGCGCACGATCGGCGCGGTAGTTCATGAACACCACCGCGTCGCCGTCACCCACGCCAGGCGCGGCGCCGATGACCGTGGGCGCCACGAACTCGTCGTTCTCGCCGCGCGCCCAGGCCTGATCGAGCGCAGCCAACGCGCTGTCGGCATGCACGCCCTCGGTGGCGACGATGGCTTGCCAGGCGCGCTGCACGCGCTCCCAGCGCTGGTCGCGGTCCATCGCCCAGTAGCGCCCGCCGACACTGCCGATGCACGCGCCGGGGGTGGCATCGCACAGCGCCTGCAGTTTTTGCAGCGACGGTCGCGCGCTGCGCGGCGGCGTATCGCGACCATCCAGAAACGCGTGCATGACGATGTGCGCCACGCCCTGCACATGCGCCAGACGCAGCATGGCGAAGAGGTGTTCCTCGTGGCTGTGCACACCGCCAGGGCTGAGCAAGCCGAGCACATGCAGCGTGCCGCTGCCGGCCTTGGCCGCGGCGCAAGCCTGCAACAGCGCCGGATTGCGCGCGAAGCTGCCGTCGCCGATGGCGCGATCGATGCGCGTCAGCTCCTGGTACACCACGCGCCCGGCACCGATGTTCATGTGCCCGACCTCGGAGTTGCCCATCTGCCCCGCGGGCAGGCCCACGGCAAGACCGTGGGTGTCGATCAGCGTGTGCGCATGCTGCGCCAGCAGCGCATCCCAGTGCGGCGTATGCGCCAAGGCGATGGCGTTGTCGGTGCGCTCTTCGCGCGCGCCCCAGCCATCCAGAATCAGCAACAGCATGGGCTTGGGAACTGGACTCATGGCGACGCGCGCGGCAGCAAGTGGAGGCGCGATGCTAGCAGGCGCAAATGCTTTGGGCCGAGCGCTTTTCAATCAGCGCGGTGGCGTTGATTGGATATGCGGCGCGATCCTCAGCGCAGGCTGCAGCGCCCATCCAGCGGCGTCTGCTCGGCGGTGACCAGGGTTGCGCATGGCTTGAGCCTGCCTGCGTATCGTCAAGCCCGCGTGCTCGCACGCCCAATGCCCCGCGCCTGCAGCGCGCGTTCACCACGGCAGCTCGGTGCCGTCGTAAGCGTAAAAGTGTCCACCCTGCGCCGGCGTGGCGCGTGCCAGCACCGCGAGCATGCCGGTCACGGCGGCCTGCGGCAGCAGCGGCGCGCTGGCGCCGCCCATATCGGTGCGCACCCAGCCGGGATGCATCACCAGCACGGTAATGCCGCGCGGCCCCAGTTCCGCGGCCAGGCGCCGCGCCGCCATGTCCAGCGCGGCCTTGCTCATCGCGTAGCTGACCGTGCGAAACGTGCTGGCCTGCGCGATCGAGCCCAACTGCGAGCTGATGCACAGCACCTTGGCCGCGTGCGCATGCTCCAGCAGCGGCACCAGCGCCTGGGTCAACAGCAGCGGCGCGCTGGCGTTGATGGCGAAACTGCGCGCCAGATCGTCGCCGCGCACATTGCCGAGGCGCTCGCCCGACACCAGCACGCCGGCGTTGTTGATCAGCAAATCGAGATGCCGCAACGCGCCCAGGCGCGCAGGCAGATCAGCCAGCGCCACGGCATCGTCCACCGCCAGCGCCTGCACCTCGACGCGCCCGGCGTGGCGCGTGGCCAGCGCGTGCAGCTCCTGCGCCTGCCGCGGCGCGCGGCAGCACGCGGTCACCTGCCAGCCGGCATCCAGCAACTGTGTGGTGAACTCAAGGCCGAGGCCGCGATTGGCGCCGGTGATCAGTGCGCTGCGCATCGGCGTGCCCTCGTGGGTGGATGCGGCTCATGCTAGGCCAGCGGCGGCGGACGCGCGAGCGTGGGCACCGCGCGTACCCCGACTTCCGGCACCCATCCTGTGGCACATGCAGCGCCGTAGCGTGCGCGGGCATGGTGTTCACCGGCGCGGCGCGGGGGAAATGCGCGCCGTCATCTGCGCGGCGCCGCCGCGGCCTTGTCAGGAGAGATGCATGCTTCGCCTTCATCGACTGCTCGTCGTCGCCCTGCTGCTGGGCGGAGTCGGTCACGCCCACGCCCAGACCGAACGCGACAACCACGCCGCCGCCGTGGCGCCCGTCCACGCCGTAGTGCCAAGCCTCTCCTACACGCGCTACGTGCTGCCCAATGGCCTGACCCTGGTCGTGCACGAGGACCACAAGGCGCCGGTGGTGGCGGTGAGCGTGTGGTACCACGTCGGCTCCAAGAACGAACCGGCCACACGCAGCGGTTTCGCGCACCTGTTCGAGCATCTGATGTTCCAGGGATCCGAGAATCACAACGACGAATACTTCCGTCCGTTCGAGTTGGCCGGCGCCACCGACCAGAACGGCACCACTTGGCTGGATCGCACCAATTATTTCCAGACCGTGCCGAGCACCGCGGTGGACATGGCGCTGTGGATGGAATCCGATCGCATGGGTCATCTGCTGGGCGCGATCGGACAGGCGCAGATCGACGAGCAACGCGGCGTGGTGCAAAACGAGAAGCGCCAAGGCGAGAACCAGCCCTACGGCCGCGTGTTCACCGTGCTGCAGGCCAATGCCTTCCCGGCCAATCACCCCTATCACCACACCACCATCGGCTCGATGACCGATCTCAACGCCGCCGCGCTGGATGACGTCAAGAACTGGTTTCGCGAGTACTACGGCGCGGCCAACGCCACCGTGGTGCTGGCTGGCGACATCACTCCCGAGCAGGCGCGCGAAAAAGTGCTGCGCCATTTCGGCGATATCGGCCCCGGCCCGCGCCTGAGCCGTCCGCGGCCGTGGACCGCGGCACGCACCGAAGCCACGCGCGCGAACATGCCCGACAAGGTGCCGCAGACGCGCATCTACCGCGAGTGGAACGCGCCCGGCCTGACTGACGCCGACGCCACGCAGATCGCTCTTGCGACCACTGTGCTGGGCGGCGGCAAGACCTCGCGCCTGTATCAGCGGCTGGTGTACCAGGACCAGCTCGCCGACAGCGTGAACATGTCGGTGATGCCGTTCGAGCTGGCCTCGATGGTCATGCTGTAAGTCAGCGTGCGCAAGGGCGCCGACCCGGCCAAGGTCGAGGCCGCGCTGGATGACGAGCTGCGCAAGTTTCTCGCCGCGGGCCCCGATGCCGACGAACTGGCGCGCGCACGCACCGGGGCGCGTGCCGATTTCATCCGCGGTATCGAGAAAGTCGGCGGCTTCGGCGGCAAGGCCACGGTGCTGGCCGAGGGTCAGGTGTACCGCAACAACCCGGTGGCCTATCTGCAGGATTTCGCGGTGATGAATGCGGCCACGCCGCAGAGCGTGCGCGCCGCGGCGCAACGTTGGTTGGGGCAGGGCGATTTCACCCTGGTGGTTGAGCCGGGCAGTGACGCCGCCGCCAGCGATGCCGCTTACGCGCGACTGCAAACAGGCCTGTCGGCAGCGGCCGGCTCATCGGCGCCCAAGGCCGATGCCGCGGCGCACTGGAGCGTCGTGGCCAGCAGCGTCGCACGCAAGTCCGGCGTTCCCGGAGTCGCGCGCTTCCCCAATCTGGACTTCCCTGCCTTGCAGCGCGCCACGCTCAGCAACGGTATTCCTGTCGTGCTGGCCGCGCGCCACGCGGTACCCGTGGTCAATGTCGAACTGATGTTCCGCGGCGGCTACGCCAGCGATCCGGCCGCAGCCAAGCCTGGCCGCGCCAGCTTCACCATGGCCATGCTCGACGAGGGCACCGCCACGCTGGATTCGATCGCCATCGCGCGGCGCCTCGAACAACTGGGCGCGGAGCTCGGCACCGGCGCCAGCCTGGATGGCTCCACGGCTTATCTGTCGGCGCTGAAGGACCAGTTGCAGCCCGCGCTGGCGCTACTGGCCGAGGTGGTGCAGCAGCCCGCCTTCCGCGCTGCCGACATCGAGCGCGTGCGCCAGCAGTGGCTGGCCGGCATCGCGCAGGAAAAGGCGCAGCCGACCGGACTGGCGTTGCGCATCATGCCGCCGCTGTTGTACGGCGCCGGACATGCATACGCGATCCCGTTCAGCGGCACCGGCAGCGAGGCCGCGGTGAAGGCGCTCAGCGCCGCGGACTTGCGCGCGTATCACGCCGCCGTGGTGCGTCCGGACAACGCGCAAATCCTGATCGCCGGCGACGCCACGCTGGCCGAGATCCTGCCGCAGCTCGAAGCCACGTTCGGCCGCTGGCAGGCGCCGTCCACGCCACGCCTGCAGGTCAGCGTGCCCGAGGTGCCCGCCGCGCCGCGCGTGCGCGTGCTGCTGATGGATCGCCCCGGCGCGCCGCAGTCGCTGATTCTCGCCGGCCTGCTGGCGCCGCCCACCGCCAGCCCCGATTACCTCGCGATTCGCGCCATGAACGAGGTGTTCGGCGGCAGCTTCACCTCGCGCCTGAACATGAATCTGCGCGAGGACAAGCACTGGGCCTACGGCGCCGGAACGCTGTTGCGCGACGCGCAAGGCCAGCGTCCGTTCCTGGCCTACGCGCCAGTGCAGACCGACAAGACCGCCGAGTCGGTGGCCGAGATCCTGCGCGAGTCGCAGGCGCTGGTCGGCGCTCAGCCGCCCAGCCGCGAGGAAATCGCCAAGGTCAAGCAGAGTGAAGTGCGCAAGCTGCCCGGCACCTACGAAAGCGCGCGTGCGGTGCTGGCCGCGGTCGAGGGCATCGTGCAATACGGGCGCCCGGATGACTACGTGCAACAACTGCGCACGCGCATCGAGGCGCTCGACGATGCGCAGGTGCAGGCCGCCGCGCGCGCGGTGGTGCGACCGGCGCACTACACCTGGGTCGTGGTCGGTGATCTGGGCAAGATCGAGCAGCCGATCCGCGCGCTGAACCTCGGCGAGGTGCAGGTGATCGACAGCGAAGGCGCGATCGTGCGCTGAACGTGGTGTCGCCGCGCGTGCCGCGGTGCCGGTGCAGTCGCTATGCTTGTCGGGCGGAGCTTCCGCCCGAATTCTTGCACGCCTGTTCGGACCCG
>AUZZ01005138.1_pt1 | contig 13961 bp, 12 predicted proteins | sample 49831 | NCBI WGS metagenome assembly AUZZ01 (sample SAMN02212408, study PRJNA193665) | mine drainage metagenome | reverse complement strand
GGGATCTCCTACGCTCGATAGGCAGGCGTGAATTTGCAATAGTCTATGACATAAGGGATGGTACAACCTATCTGTGCATAAAGGATCCTAATGGTAACGTGCCAAGGGTGCTGAGCACCAACATACCCGGCATCGAAATCGCCGAGCGCGCATTGCCCTTTGATCATGCATCCAGTGCCTATACGCTTTCCATATACAGGCATGCAGATGCGGAAAATGATGTGATAAAGCAGATATTGGACCTGTATAGGGGCTTCGAATACCTGATAATAATGCTGTTCGTACCTGCAGAAGAGAAAGAGGTAGACAGGTTCAAGTCGGAAGTGGAGCATATGCTCAGCAATAAGGCAGTGCGCTCCACATCAAGCACCCCCAGCGAGATGCTCGGCAGCAGAGCGAATATATCATCGCAAACGGAGATATACGACAGTTCGGAAGAGAGCCTGTTCCTGAAGACCATACTAGACGATATTAATATGAGCATATTGTCAGGAAACAGCATCTACAAGATATCAACAGTAATTATAAACGACACCAAAGACGAGCTGTACAATTACATAAGCGAAAGGGCTGTCATATTCTCCAAAAACAAGTGCAGCGCTATGGGCATAGGCTCGCTGTTTGAGTACGCTGAGAAAACCGATACAATCCTTGCCGGAGCAGAACAGGCATCCGGACTTCTGAACCTGTATGGGAACAGAAGAATGAACTATACGCTCAGCACTATGCCGGCATATTCTGAAGGAGACATAGCGTTGGGCACATACCTGAGCGACGGTGTCACCGATACGCATGTGGAGGTAAAAGTGGCAGAATCATCTCTAAATCTTGGGCTGATAATAACAGGTCTGCCGGGTTCAGGCAAGACGCGCGAGGCGATGTCTATAATAGACTCAATATGCGGGGTGCATAAGCCTCCTGGCAAGCCTAAGATTGCCGTATTGTCATCCACAAGCGAATGGGATAGCTTCGCCATATCACACAACTTCCACATGGTAAGGCTCTACAGCGACCGCATACCAATAAACTTTTTTGCATGCGGAAGGCAGTCAGACAAGGTAAAGTTCTACGAGGACCTGTCAGTGCTGTTGTCCGCAGCCTCAAAGTCAGGTCCGTACAGGAACCCGATGGAGAAATGCTTGCTCAACGCGTTCAAGCGGTCTTACAGGGATAATCACGCACCCGATCCACTGGACGTGTACAATGATATAGAGGATTCGATCATCAGGCTGCACGGGAAACGCACCAATGTCGGTGTGAAATACACAAAGCATGGCGAAAACATAAAATCAGCACTGGAAAACCTCCGCACAATACTCAGCAGAGACGAATTCTCGAGCGCCGAAGGTATAGATCTTCAGAAGATGATAGATGGCGGCGCAGTGTTTGATATGTCAAATGTGAGCAACAGCTCAAAGCCGTACATGTACTCCCTTCTATTGAATCAGATATATTCGATGGCTTACAGCTTCGATGACTACGGCGATGACGAACTGCGGCTGGTGATATGCATAGAGGAAGCGCAGATACTGTTCGACAGCAGTTCAAAAGAAGATTCCGCGGCTACAGAAGACCTCTCCAGAAGGATACAGGATTTCAGGAAAAAAGGCATATCTCTGATGTTGATAACCCATAACGCCATAGATATACCGCCAAGAATAAGGAGGGTGTGCCAGAACAAGATATATATGAAGCAAGCATCCGATGTCGCAGCAATGGCTGTGAAGGATTTGGTCTTCTCGTCTGCCGATCCCGATCTTGCAGTATCAAAATTAAAGCACATGAATTCCAGGATTGCGGCTGTGGACTATGTAGCGAAGGATGGAGGAGAGAAGATATCTGGCGATTCCGTATTCGTAAGGACAAACGAGTATGCGCTGCCAGCAGTCTCAAACGAATTGCTCTGTTCCTACGAGCATAACAGGCTACAATTCAGGGAAGCGAAGAGGATCGATGTGGAGGTCATCATAACACGGTGCGTGGATAAAGGTGACAAGGATAATGGCATATCCATATTTCAGGCAGTGCAGGTTGATGACCTGGGCGACATAGTTGAAGAATCTCAGGTAAAAGAGGGAAGATGCATGCTGCACAACCTCATATCAGGTAGAAAATACAAGATAAACATCATTAACAATAAAGGCAAGATAATGTTCTCGGCAATGATCCGTGCTGCGGGGGGCGTCACACTATGTGTCTGAAAGAGAACTGGCATCCTAAATGGAAGACATGGGGACAAAGAGGCGCTGCCAGCAATGATAAAGGACATAGGCCAAAACGATCGAATAAGTTTTGTAGAAGAAAGGTATAAATATCTTTATCCCTAAATACCTTTTGATGGAAACCAAGATTTACATAAGCGATGGTACGGGTGCAGAATGGAAAGAGCTTGCTATGAAGCGCTTTGGATATGGACGTGGATCCATAAGCAAGGCAGCGGAAGAGGCGCTCTCCCTTTGGATTGCCAGTGAGAATAGAATAATCAAGACCATCTCGGCACTTAAAGATATTGCCAAACACGATAAGGGCATCGAAGCTGTTTTGCTGTTCGGGAGCTACGCTAGGAAAGAGTCGTACAACGATATAGACGTAGCCCTACTATTAGAGAAGAACGCCGACAAGATTGGCATTCTCGCAAAATGCAGCAGTGTTCTTCCGTCACATCCCAAATTCGACCTTTCGATATTCAATGATATGCCAATAGAGACACAGAGTAGGGTGTTAAACGAAGGCACTGTCATATATGTGAAAGACACGCAGCAGCTCTTAGGGCTAAGTGCCGGCATAATAGAAAGGCTTTCTGACCAGAAGCGGTTGCTTGATAATGCATTGGTGTGAGCACGATAGATAAAGAGAGGGTGCTTAAGAGGCTCCTCGACATAGAAAGATATAGCAAGTTGCTTTCGGGGATTATGCCCAACAGCATCGATGAGTATAAAAGGGCCAACACGACTGAGAAAGCTGCAGCCGAAAGATATCTGCAGCTGATAAGTGACATAGAGCTTGAGGTTCTAGTGGTGCTCTACAAAGGGCTTGAGCTCTCCATAGCGGGGGACGAAGGGTCTCTCATAAGCAAGTTCGAGCGCAGATTGAGCAGCAAGGTGATTGAAGGCATAAAGAGGAGAAGAGCCCTCAGGAACCTGCTCGTGCATGCATACTCGAATGCGGATTATAATAACGAGGTCTACAGCCAGGGCAGCGATCTCAAGGACATAAGCAAGTTCATAGCAGAAACAAAGAAAATAATGTCCTCAAAGGTTTGAGGGTACCAATTCTCAGAATTGTACTACCGATGCAGTTTTGCATGCTCGGCAGTTTACTTGCCGTGCGCCTCTTCCAGGCTGAACTTATTCAATGTCTTCTTCCTGTTGCTAATGAAAGGCGAGAATTCGCGGCCGTTGCCCGAATAGAACTTGGAGAAAAATTCTACATATATCAACCTGGCTCCCTGTATCCCTGGCTCGAACATGGCTATGACTATGTTAAACAGCTGCCCAACTATGAGTATGAGGGTTCCGATGAGACCTAGCAACAGCGAGTGATGCCATGCACGGATGAATATAAAATCTATCACTTCTGCGAGTATCACCGAAGCCAGCAGTATCCCTACAAGCCTTGTATATGACAGAATGTGGCTTATCAGGGAGGGAAGCTCCATGAGCGATCCCACCTTCTCTATGAACGCTATCAGACCTATGCCGCCTATCAGAAGTATATAAGAGAGGATAGCCATAGGGTTTGAAGGCCCTAATACTGCTTTATGCAGTATGTTCAGCCCGAATATCACGAAGCCCCATGCAGCCATGAGCCACCCTACCTTGCCCATCGCCTCTCTCTTTTCGCCTATGGCCAATTTGTTCAATATGCCAAGCACGTAACCGAAGGATACCATGAAAACGCCTATCCATCCGGCTATGACCAGCAATGTAGGCAAGCCCAGCTCGACATTGAATAGCGCAGTGTAAGGCAGCTGGAAGCCGAAATACTCGTTGAAGATGACACCAAGCCCCATGGCTATTATAGACCCGGGTATTATCGACTTCGCCAGTATCCTTAAGCCGTTATCGCTGACTATCATATGCACGAAAGACGTTAGCTTCTTGGGCAGCCTGCTGTGCTGCTTTGGATGGTTTAGCCTGTTGAGCAGCCACAGCGAGCCTAGCAGCATCACAGCCCCATACCCAAAATCGCCCACCATGAACCCGAAGAATATAGGGAATGCGATAGCGAACATGACTGTGGGATCAAGTTCGTTGCTCTTCGGCAACGAATAGAACCTGACGAAGAATTCGAACAGTTTGAATGTCACGGGGTTTGACATCTTCGTGGGTGGAAGCTCCTTGGTATGCAGCGTTTCTACCAGTACCATACTGTCGGTTATGTGCTCCAGCAAGGATTTGAGCTTTCTCAATTTCACGGATGGTACCCAGCCCTCAAGCACAACCGCGCTGCCCGTCGCCCCCATCTTGGTAAGCACCTCTATCTTGCCGAGTTCAATGTCGAACTCCTCCCTTATTGCACTCACCCTCTCGAAATAAGACGCGGAGATGGCATTCAGCTTTTCCTCTATCTCCCTCCTATCCTTTGACAGCTTGGCTATTTCCTTGCTTGACTTGGATATTATCTCCTTTGGCGTGCCCCTTAGCTCAGGTATGGAATCTATGTGTATCTTCTGCAGGTGCGATATGGCTCTGCTGAAATCTTTCTCATGCCCGCGCTTTACCGTAGCTATGGCTGAGGTGTTGCTTTTATTGTGAATCACATACACGTCTTCAGACAGGTTCTTGAGTGCGGATTCAGCCTCATGTATATCGTTACCTGACAGGACAAATGAACCGAGGCTCTTGCCATTGAGTATGGAGAGGTCATGCCCGAACCATTCCAGGCTGGAGCATATGCCGATTATGCTATTCAGGTTCTTGCGGTTTGCATCTATGTGTTCCAGGGCGCTGCTCAGCTCCGACACTTTGCCGTCGATGTCTATAGCATCGGCCGCCTTTTCGAGCTCATCGATGCTGTTGAAGGACAGCTTTGACTTAGCCGGCTTTGGCACCATCTGCCTTTCAAGCGCCCTGAACCTCTGCGCGTAATCGGCCATGGTTTTGTACATGGAATTCTCTGCGTTGCCGAGCATGCCGCGCGCCCTTTCATCCAAGGGGTCTATCTGCATCGCACCAGTGTCTTGCAGAGCTGAAAGCGCACCCAGATAGTGCTTCTTCGCTACCATTATCCTTACTTTGCTCATCTTTTCCGGCTTGAACAAATCAAACACCAAACGCTTCTTTCAATTCATCCTCAAACACTCTCAGCGCCTCATCGGGGCTGACATGCCTGAGGCTTTTTGCTTTTGACTTAGCATCGTCTACTATCTTCTTGCTTTCTGAAGCCGCCTTTGCGTTGGCGCTGGCTATGGCTTTCTCATAATACTCCTTCCCGGCGTCTTCAGCTGCAGATATTTTTGCCGAGCGGTATTTGTTTGCCTCTTCTATACTAGACGTTGCCTCTTCCTCTGCTTCCTTTATCCTCTTTGCAGCCTCTTCCTCTGCTTCCTTTATCCTCTTCAGCGTTTCTATTTCTCCTGCCATATAAAACACTACGATGCGAGTATAAGTATAAATGCCGCAGCCGCTATAGCGGCGGAAAGATTTATTATTATGATTATCCTTCTTATCGCCTTGAACTTCCTGAACGCTGCGTTCTCATCAGCTTGCATTCCCTATCTTCCTCTTTATAAATTTCAACGATACTGTCTGGTCCCTCTCCAAGTCTTCCAGCCTCTGCTTTATGTACGATGCGCGCGCATCAAGGTCGGGCATGACCACATTCTCTATCGCATTTGCCCTGCGGTTCAATTTCTCTATTTCGTGCAGCAGCTTCCTGAGCGAGTTCTCCTTCTCGGCTATCTCTATCAGCAGCTTTAGCAATGTAGTATAATTCTTGCGCGTATCTTCCACGGAAGATGGCACCGATATGAGCTCATACGCATCGCTCCGTTCTACAACATTCTCCATATCGAGCGAAGGTATGCGCACCCCCATCACGTTCCTGACGTCCACGCTTACTCTCTCAATTCTCTGCTCAACTGCTATCCTCTCAAGGTTGGCCCTGCCGGCTTGCGCTTCGGCGATCTTTGTGCTGTCCATGGCCCTGAGCACGTGGTCGTTGAGATTGGCCCTGAGAAGGGTAATGGTCCTTGCGAGTTTGAAGAACTCCAGGATAAGGCTGCTCCTCTTCATCTTGAGCAGCGATAGCCCTTTAGCTGCTACCCTCCTTCTGTTCTTCGTCTTTATGAGCTCCAGCCTGGTGGTCTTGACGTCATTCTTCATCTTTCTCTTCCTCCTTCCATTTGCCATACTTCTTTATGTGCTCATCTTTTACCCTCTTCATTTCGCTGACATCCAAGTTCGAGAGCAACTCCCAACCTAATGACAGTGTATCATCTATCGATCTATCCTCGTAATAGCCCTGCTTTACAAACCTGTCTTCGAACATGTTGGCGAAGTTCAGGTATTTCCTGTCGTTTGCGCTCAGTGCTTCCTCCCCGACTATCTCCGTAAGGCTCCTCAGGTCCTTTCCGTTCGCGTAAGCCGAATAGAGCTGGTCTGCGACCCCCCTGTGATCCTCGCGTGTCCTTCCCTTGCCTATGCCCTGGTTCATGAGCCTTGACAACGATAACAGCACATCCACTGGCGGGTATATATCCTTGCGGTGCAAATCCCTGCTCAGCACAACCTGGCCCTCCGTTATATATCCTGTGAGGTCGGGTATCGGGTGCGTTATGTCGTCGCCAGGCATGGTGAGTATAGGTATCTGCGTTATGGAGCCTTTCCTCCCCTTTATCTTTCCGGCCCTTTCATATATAGTGCTGAAGTCGGTATACATATATCCAGGATAGCCACGCCTTCCAGGCACTTCTTCCCTTGCTGCGGATATTTCGCGGAGCGATTCTGCATAATTTGTAAGATCGCTCAATATTACCAGCACGTGCATGTCCTGCTCGTATGCAAGATATTCTGCAGTTGTGAGCGCCAACCTAGGCAGTATTATCCTCTCCATAGATGGATCTGAGGAGAGGTTGAGGAACATGACGGATCTTTCCAATGCGCCCGTATCTTCGAACTCTTTCCTGAAGAAGTTGGCCTCTTCGCTGTTTATGCCTATACCTCCGAAGACAACCGAGAATTCCTCTGAAGAGTTGAGAAGCTTCGCCTGCCTCGCTATCTGCGCTGCAAGCCTGTTGTGCGGCAACCCTGACGCTGAGAATATGGGCAGCTTCTGCCCCCTGACTAGAGTGTTCATGCCGTCTATAGTGGATATACCTGTCTGTATGAACTCCGAAGGTTCTTCCCTCGCATATGGGTTTATCGTTCCGCCGTTGATGTCAAGCTTCTCTTCGCTGTATATCTGCTGCCCCCCATCTCTCGGTTTCCCTACACCGTCGAATATCCTGCCCAGCATGTCTGTGCTCACCGCAAGCTGCGCAGTGGTGCCCAGAAACCTAACGCTGGTGCTACTGAGATCCATCCCCCTTGTCTCACCGAAGGATTGCACTATGGCCATCCCGTCCCTGCTGTCAAGGACCTGTCCGGTGAGGCTTTTGCCATCCGGCGTCCTTATCTCAACTAACTCGTTGTAAGCTGCGTTCCTTACTCCATCGACGAATAGAAGCACGTTCGTTATCTGTTTTATGGTCCTATAGTTTATATCTCCCATTAGCACACCTACTTATTCCCGGATTCTATGGATTCGAATTCATTCAATGAACTCTCAAATGCTTTGAAGTAATCATCCATCTCTTCGTCCTTTGTGAATTTCATCCTGGCCATCTTCTCCTTTGATTTGGTCTTCTGCATCTGCTCGACTATCACGCCCCTGCTTATCGCCTTAAGCTCGGCGTCATGCAGCATCTTTATCGATTTCAGCATCAGGTACTGCTTCCTTGACGATGTATACGTATCGACATCATCGAAGGCGCTCTGCTGCAGGTAGTCTTCCCTGATACTCTTTGCCATGTCGAGTATTTCCTTCTCTTTCTCCGGGAGCGCATCATACCCTACCAATTGCACCACCTCGTTTATCTCCGCCTCTTTCTGCAGAATGCCCATCATCTCTGTCCTGAGCTGCACCCATTCCTTGTCCACATTGTTGGTATACCATTCCCCAAGGTCGTCGAGGTAAAGCGAATAGCTGTTGAGCCAGTTTATCGACGGAAAGTGCCTCCTGTTAGCCAGCGACGCGTCAAGCGCCCAGAACACCCGCGTAACCCTAAGCGTGTTCTGCGATACTGGCTCCGATATATCCCCTCCCGGCGGCGATACCGCACCTATGGCTGTAACAGAGCCTATGCCTCCGTTCAATACCATCACTCTTCCTGCCCTCTCATAAAACTCCGCAATCTTCCTGCCGAGATATGCTGGATACCCTTCCTCTCCAGGCATCTCTTCCAACCTTCCCGATATTTCCCTGAGAGCTTCAGCCCATCTTGATGTGCTGTCTGCCATAAGCGCTACACTATACCCCATGTCCCTGTAATACTCTGCAAGGGCTATGGCTGTGTATATGCTGGCCTCCCTCGCAGCTACTGGCATGTTTGATGTGTTAGCTATAAGTATAGTCCTATCCATAAGCGATTTCCCCGTCTTCGGGTCCTTGAGCTCAGGGAACGTGCTCAGCACTTCAGTCATCTCATTTCCCCGTTCTCCTGCACCGCAATAGACTACTATATCCGCATCGGACCATTTTGCAAGCTGCTGCTGAATTATTGTTTTTCCGCTCCCGAAGGGTCCTGGTACTGATGCAGTGCCTCCCTTAGCTACAGGAAAGAAAGTGTCAATAACTCTCTGTCCGGTAATCAGTGGTATCTCAGGCGCAAGCTTATTAAGCACGGGTCTTGGTACCCTAACAGGCCATTTTTGGGCTAGCTTTATATCCACATTTCCATTGTTCGTCTTTACAACAGTTATGGTATCATTTATTGTATAATCTCCATCGGATATGCTCTCTATATTGCCTTCGATGCCAACAGGCACCATTATTTTGTGCTTTATGAGACTTGTCTCCTGTACCTCTCCTATTACCTGCCCACCACTGATTTTGCTGCCCTTTTTCATTGATTGCAATGGCACAAAGTGCCACTTCTTCTTCGGATCAAGAGGATCCACGCTAACGCCCCTAGCTATGAAATCCCCCGCTATTGCCTTTATCTTGTCCAGTGGTCTTTGTATGCCGTCATAGATTGAGCCCAACAGCCCAGGCCCCAGCATTACCGAAAGTTGAGACCCGGTATTCTCAACCGGCTCGCCAGGCTTCAGGCCAGAGGTATCCTCATATACCTGTATTATCGCGTCATCGCCGTTTATTTTTATTATCTCGCCTATCAGCTGCATGCTGCCTACCTTTACTACGTCATACATCTTCGGCGACTCCAAATCGTGGGCTATTACTACTGGTCCGGATATCCTGTATATTGTTCCTTTTTCTGCCAAATCAAGCACCTTTCAATCCTTTTATATCAACACCTAGGACCCTCTTTGCAAGAGCCTCTACAGATTCCTGCTCTTTGTACTCCCCTGGCATGGGTATAAAGACCACCAAGGGCCTTAGCGAGGTGTCAACCCTCTTAAGCATAGTCTTGTCCATCGCGCTCCTTACACTCTCTGAGGCGAGAACCAACGCGTACTCCTTGTTTTCAAGGAACCCTATTATCATTTTCACTGCCTCTTGCCCCTTATTTATGAACACATCGCCTATACCGACCAGCCTGAAGCCCAGCACAAGCTCCCTTTCGCCTATCACAGCAATCTTGTCGAACTTCATTGGCTCACTGTATTGATACAAGCATAGCGTTCTTCGCCCTGTCTGGGCTTATCTTATAATACTTTGAATACCAGAGTGCCCTTAGCACGTCTCTCTCTATCTCTGACTTGAGCATGAACATTATTATCGATTCCAGCGACAGCGGTATGGAGCTGAACGATTTGACGTATTTCGAATACAGTGCTCTTTGCAGAGCTGTTTCAAAGTATGTTATCAGCGGGTCCCTCTTGTAGAGTTCGAATGCCTCGTCTATCTTGAACGGTACATCCTGCCTCAAGCTGTCGAGATCCTTCTTCAGCATCTCGAGGAGCTTCTGCTCGCCCATCCTGCCCCCGCTAACGAAATGGCCCTTTATGGATTCGTAATCCACCTCAAAGGCTATGGCCTTTATGACGCTCATTGTGTTCTTCACATCTATGCTGTCCATAACGAACTCGAGTATCTGGCCCTCATCCCCGTTGTAGAACCTGAAAGAATCCACCAGATTCTTGTAGTAATATGCGTCCAGGGCCAATATCATGCTTGTCACATCGTTCTTCCTCTTGCCCTCCTCGAGGTATTCGAGCAGCACCGTGCCGTACTTGTATTTGACAAGGTAGTTCACCACGCCCTCTATGTCCTTCAGCTCTATCATGTTTATGAAATCATTTTTGTCGAGCGACCCGCTGAACGTGCCCACAGGTACATTGCCCACTATCAAAAAGGATTCGGTCTGGCTCACTCCATAACCTAAGACCTTCGATGAAAGTATGACCTTCACATTCTCTATGTCCCACCTTGCCGCATATGCGACCGCGAAATTCCTCGCCAACGGAGGTATGGCGAAGCTCGCCTTCCTTATATTGCGCATCATGTGGGCGTTTATCACAGCTTCAGCCAAATCAGGCATCTGGTACGTATTCGAGAGCTCGTCTATCTCCTGCCTGTAATTTGTGGTGCTGAGCAAGTTGAGGAACTCGCCGACCTCCTTCTCGCTGAGCTGCCTGACGAACTGGTCGCTGAGGAAATCTGACTTGAGCACCTGCAACCTGCCATAAGACCCTACATATGTTGCGTCCATCAAGATTACCTACTTTGGCCATCCTCTCTTAATTTAGGGTTAGGGGTTTTCCCGCCTGCCCTTATAATCTCAGAGTACCTCTTCGCCAACCTGCCCTTGATGCTTTCCATTATCCTGTCAAGGCTGTAATCCACATACTTTTTCCTATCCTTAGAATAGGCTATGAGGCCGCCTTTTATCTGGGCATTGGCACTAACGGTGCACCCAGTGGGTGCCTTGAGCCTTTTTTCATCCGCTTCTGCGATCTCTATCGTGCAGCCGCTCCCTAAGAGCTTGTAGGCATCTTTGGCGAGCTTAGATAGAAGCTTTGGATACACATTGCTTGCTATGAACTTGTCCATGTTACCCCTAAGCCCAGCATAGGCCCTCTCTATTTCGATATCAATGTCTTGCTGCAATGCCGCCTTGGCCTCTATGTTAGCCCTTGACTGTTCCCTGTTCAGTATCTGCTTTACCTCCCTATCGGCTTTGAGCCTGTAGCTTTCAGAAATACCCTTGGCCTCAGCATCAGCATTCTCCCTGATCTTGTCAGCTTCCTTCTTCGCACTGCTGAGTGTGGAAGCTATTTTCTCATCCGCTTCCGCTCCTGTGTTCTTCAGTATCTCATCAAGGCCCATGGCAACACCACCGCCGTCAGAGTATCTGCAGCAGCAATATAAGACCGAGCACGAAACCAATTATCCACAACGTTTCAGGTATGACGAAGAAGAACAGCACCTGGCCGAACTTTTCAGGCTTTTCCGCTATTATTCCCATACCCGCTGCTCCTATTCCCTGCTGTGCCATTCCTGTTCCTATAAGCCCGCCAGCTATGGCTATTGAGGCGGCTACCGCGTATAAAGGATCTGCGACTACCATTTTATCTACCTAATTAAACAATTAGCTCTAGATAATTCTGTCAGCAAGGTTTAATAAGCTTTATTCGTTGCCAAAACATACTCCCTCGTGCGAGGGCAGGGAAGGTGATGGGGAATAATAGAAAACCATTATACCAATAGCAATCATATTTATTTATAAGTTGCTTTCTATATAATCGAGGATACAATGCGTCGTACAGGGCATAGGGACAGAGACAAGAAGAGCCAGATAGCTCTCGAATTCATAATAGTATACTCATTCGTGCTTGTCATATTCCTGGTAATATTCGCATTGATAGCCGCGCAGCGCGCCTCTACCTTGTCATCGCAGCAGTTTTCCTCTTTGGAGCTAATAACGCAGAACATAGCCACGAACATAGACCATGCACTGGCAGCAGGGCCCGGATACTCCGCCATGATACCTATAGTCGGCAGCATAAGCGCATTGCCGTACAACCTCTACCTATCCTCAACAGGGGTGGTACTCGCGAACATGACCATAGGCAAGCAAGTGATAAGCGCCGAGGCGTACAGTTCAGCGAGGTCAATATCAGTAAACTCAACTTTCTCAAGCTATACTGCCAACGGCATATCTGTATATACGATACCTGTATACACCGGAACGCTGAGGATAGCGAATTCTGGCGGGACTGTATATATAGATCAAGTGCCTGTGGGCGTTGCGAGTCTGCCAGGATCGATGACTCTAACATCTTCGGCAAGCTCCACAGCTGCAAACTTCAATGGCGCTAGCAGCTACATCACAACAGGTTATCCCGTAACTACTGATAATGGTATATGGACACTAGAGGCATGGATAGATCCTGCCAATTTAAACCAATTAGGTATTGCTGTGGAGAACGGCTGGGATAATAACGTTGTGGGGAATGGTTATGGCTTTGGCATTAGTAACGGCGGCCTCAGTGCAGGGTCGCAACTTTTCGGTTTATTCTCTGGGGTCACTTCTATTGCTACTGGATACACTTTTAGCCGCGCAAATACGTGGTATGATGTTGTGATGGTAAGGAACCAAAGCGGCATCACCTCGTTTTATGTGGACGGCGTACGCGCGCCTGATACCAGTTCGGCAACACCTACGACATCTAATGATTTTTATATCGGTTCGGATACTGGCATAAGGTATTTCAACGGCTCTATCGCCAACGTACAGCTGTACAACACGGCTCTTTCGTCTAACGGCATACGAACCCTCTACCAGAGAGGTATGGGCAGCGCGCCTATAGACATGCAGAATATAGTGGGATGGTGGCCCCTCAGCGGCAACACTAAGGATTATGGCGGACAGGGCAATACGGGAGTACCATACAATGTCAGCTATGCTCCTGTTTCGCAGTTGAGATTAAACGTAAAAACACACAATGGTGCAAACGCTTCGGGCTCTCCTTTAAGCGCGGTGGCTAGTATAGGCAACATGTCCAAAGACTATGCTGGCGCATACCTATTAACCGATTCTAAAGGCAATTCAAGTGCATTCATCACATCAAATTCTGCCTATGGTATATCAAATGTGACAATAAACGGCTTCAACGGCAACCTGAGCACTGTAGGCAACCTAGTCGCTTGGTTCCCCCTCAACCTTGGCTATGGCAACATCACGTATAGCCCAATTAACAACCAGACCGCCACATTTGTCAATCCTGAATGGTCCTCAATACTTGGCAACGCTACCAATATACTTGCAGGTGGTTTCAACGGCGCTAATTCCATAGTGAATACAACCTTCTCAGTGCCTGTCGCGGCATCAGGCATAACTATATCGGCATGGGTCAACAACAACGGCAAGGGCACCTACTGGCAGAACATAGCGGAAGTATCGGGAGAACCATACACGCACGAAACGCTTGACATAGGGGTTACTGGTTCTAGTGGAAATGCAGTAATAAGATGGAGCAACTATGCAAACACTTTCCAAAACCAGTATGGCGGCGGAACTATAGCGCCGAATACATGGTATCTTGTGACTGGGGTATGGAGCGGCTTCAACAACACACTAAGTGTATATGTAGACGGTAAGCTAGTTGCTACGGGTGCAGGCAATGATACTGGATTGACATCGTTAAGAGAAATAAACATCGGCGGCGTATATCCAGGCATGGATCCTTTCAACGGTTCTATAGCAGATGTGCAGGTATACAATTCATCGCTCTCACCAGCGCAGATACAAAGCTTGTATAGGGAAGGCATTGCAGGAACGCCGATGGGTTCTT
>AUZZ01010547.1_pt1 | contig 14469 bp, 10 predicted proteins | sample 49831 | NCBI WGS metagenome assembly AUZZ01 (sample SAMN02212408, study PRJNA193665) | mine drainage metagenome | reverse complement strand
ATTGTCTATTATGTAATCAGGATCGTCCCACTCGCTTATTGCGTTGAGCTCATTCCATTTCATGCCATGCTCGTCGGGTATTATCCGCCAGCAGAACTGGCAGCTTATATTGCACCCTATCGCCGGAGTTGCCTGCATGCACTGCCAGCTGCGTATGCCGTAAAAGGAATGCTTGTAGCACAGCACGCCGCCGCGCAAGCCGTTAGCTGTGTATTCGCATATTTTCACAGCTGAATGCCTGCCTGCGAAGTGGTAGCCCTGTTTCTCCATTTTCCTCTTGAGCTCATCTGGTACTCCAGGCATATAAATCCCTATTAAACCGCTAGAACAAATATAAAGAATTATCTACAGGCAATAAAACCCAAATGCCAAGTGCTGCATAAAAATAAAAGAAAAAGAACGGAGAATGAGGCAACAAAGTGTGAATTTGCGTTATCCTCATCCACCAAGCCAAGCATCACGACTTATCTACATCTCGACCTTCTTTATCGCCTTATCCACCGTGTTCTGCAGCTTCTTGTCTATCTCCATGCTGTGCGCAGCCTTGGCATGTTCGGCAATCTTCTGCATCAGGGCGTTTCTGTTCTCGTCCTCTGCCACGAAACTGCATGCCTGTCCTATATCCTTGCAAGCGAAGGTATACTTCTTTGCCATTTCATCACCCAGCTAAAATTCGTTTTTAATCTATTTAAGCCTATGCAAGCTATCAAAAAGCATTTAAATTTACTGCATGTGTTCCATACATATGGAATAAAATAGCCTGTCTTCCGCCTGGTTAAACAGCCAAGGCAAGCAAACTTATACAAATTTCAGGTTCTCGCCCAAATGCACCCCTAATGCCGGGCCCCTTTTGACTATTTTGCCATCTATGATCACACAACACACATTGGACGGGTTTGAAGAGTACACCACGTTGTTGATCAGGTTATCGCTGCTTGTAGGGCGCATGTTTGGCGCGTTTATGTCCATGATGACAAGATCTGCTGTCTTATCGCGCTCCACCGAGCCTAAATCCCCCCTTCCTAACGCTTTGGCCGCATTTACTGTAGCCATATCAAAGACTTGCTGTGCAGTGATCGAAGCGGCATCGTCATACTCGGACTTGGCCGCCAGAGCCGAGAACTTCATAGATTCTAGCATGTTGAGCGAGTTGTTGCTGCCGTTGCTGTCCGTGCCTATTGTCATATTCGCCCCACTGCTAGCCAATTCCACCACCTTCGCCATGCCGCTTGCCAGTTTAGAGTTGCTTACCTGGTTCCAAGAGATATTCGCATGCCTATTGCCTAACATGCGCACCTCGCTGCCGTTAAGCCAGATGCAATGCGCCGCGACGAGCCTATCATCAGCCAAGCCCAGTTTCCCTATGTGGGCAGCAGGCCTTTCACCAAATTTCTTTGCCACCTGCGTTACTTCTGATCGTGTCTCGGCCAAGTGCATATGCAACAGGGTCCCATGCCTGTCTGCGATTTCCTTAGCCTTGAGCATTGTTTCATCACCCGCCACATACACCCCCTGTATGCCTATCGATGGGGTTACAAGCCTATTCTTTCCATACTTGGTTATGAACTTCTCGGCGTTCCTTAACGGTGAACCCGTCTGTGTGGTGAACTCATCATCAAGCGTGACCCACGACAGGAACGCCCGAATGCCTGCCTTCTCGGCAGCTTTTGCTACAATATCCTCGGAATAGTAGAGGTCCAGGAAAGAGGTGGTCCCAGAGTTTATCATTTCAAGGATGCCGAGCATCGCCGAGTTGTATATGCCGTTATCTGTCCTAGAGGAATCGTACTTGAACGTCCTTTCCAAAAACCCGTCAAGTCCAATATCATCTAACAAGCCCTTCATATGGGCCATGGCTACATGCGTATGTGTGTTTATCAGGCCCGGGATGACGGCCTTTCCCCTACCATCAACCACATCTGAAGCTTTCGGCGCCTTCCTGCCAACATATGCTATCCTATTTCCATCTATAAGGACATTTCCTTTTACCACTGCCCTTCTTTTATCCTGCGTGGCTATCAGGGCGCCTTTTATTAGTATTGACATATTCACCACTACGATGTTGCAGGCAAATAATATATACAGAACGCAAAGCCCTCATATAACATGCATAAATCCCAGGAAAACCAGCACCACCATTATGGCTATATATATCCTTATCGCTATGAACGCAAACTTGACCCAACCTCGTATCTTGGCCCTTTTCACGGGCTTTGCCCCATACTCAAACAGCTTTTCCCTCTTCACGAAGCGGTCCCAATCCACTTCCGTTTTTATGAATCCATAGTCTTCAGGTTTAAGTTCCATATAATACACCTATATAAGTCCTGGGAACACCAATGATATCCCATAGAGCCCGCTCATCACTATCAGTACACACATTATAGTTATCGCAACGCCGTTGTTAAGCCTGCCATTAACATACCTGCCCATTATCTCCTTATCGTTGACCAGCAGCAGCAGGAAGAGCATCGCAGCAGGCATAAAGATCGAGGCTATGACCTGCACAGTAAGGTTCAGGAAACTTAGAGGTATGTGCGGTATGAGAACTATTATTGCAGCTATAGTCATGCTCACTATCCCTGGTATATAAAATTTTCTCCCCTGTATGAACGGCAGGTTTATGCTCTTGGGCCAGCCCATCGCCTCCCCAACCGCCCACGATGTGCTGGCGGTTATCGCTATCGTGGCTATAAGCCCAGCATCAACAAGCCCTAAAGCGAAGAGCTTCGTAGGCAGCATACCTATCTTTTGGGTTATTGTCGACAATATGAACTGTATGTCGTAGCTGCTCGTCGATTTTGCCGAAGCGCTCGAGTTGAACACCAACGTTCCAGTAAGTATTATTATCGATATGGCTACGGCAGCCATTATGCACGCCCCTATGAACGTGTCCCTCCTAGCTGCCTTTATATCTTCAGGGACAGTTCCCTTGTCGACCTCGGAGCTCTGCTGGAAGAAGAGCATCCAAGGCGCTATCGTAGTGCCAAGGTTTGCAAGCAGCACGTATATGAAGAGCGGGGTGATGCCCAACGGTATCCTCCAGGTCCCGAAAGCTGACGCTACCATGCTCCAATCCGGCTTTGCGAAGAACACCAACGGTATGAAAACAAGATTGAAGAACGCGACTACCAAACTCGCCCTCTCCCAATTGTGGTACCTAAAAGCCATAGTTATGAAAAGCACAAAAGTAAAGCCTATTAAGACTGCATAGATTGGGCTCACACCAAATATGCCTAGGCCGAAGGTTATGCCGATGAACTCCGTAACCAAAGTCAAAGAATTAGCTATAAGGAGGTCAGCCAGGGAGAATGCCCCCCAGAATTTGCCGTAGCGTTTCCATATCATCTCCGCATGGCCCCTTCTGGTTACTGCCGCCAGCCTTATTGTCATCTCCTGTACCACATAGGCTACAGGTATCATAAGCACCATGAACGGTATGAAGAACCCTATGTCGAATATCGACCCGGTCTGCGCATAGGTAATAACACCCCCTGCGTCGTTATCCGCTATCATCACCAATATGCCGGGCCCTATCAAAGCCAGGATTAAGAGGAACTTCGCAAGCCGGGTCTTCTTGCTCCTAAGTGAAGTAATCCTGAGCCTGTCCATGGCGCGAAGCTTTATATCTACAGGCAGCTCAGAGAGCTTCTTGTTTATGTCTATTTGCTGTGATTCCGCTGTCCCTGCATTGGTCGAGCCCATTTCCATTACAAATATTCATCTGTGCACCTTTTTATCTATTTGCGACGCGCAGCAAACTGGTATTATACACGTTGGAACGCAAGGTAGCATTGCAAGCATTAAATATCTGGACGCGCTATTTGGTATTGTGAAAAAAGAGGCCATACTGTGGAAAGCCTTAGACGGCAAGAAGGTAGAATGCATAGCATGCGCTAGAAAGTGCAGGATACCCGAGGGTTCGTACGGCTTCTGCTTCGTAAGGCGGAACATTGGTGGCAAGCTCTATTTGGCTAACTATGGCATAATAGATGCAATGCAGGTAGACCCAATAGAGAAGAAACCGTTCAACCACTTCCATCCAGGCAGCACCGTGCTTGGGATAGGCACCTCATCATGCAATTTCGGTTGCCAGTTCTGCCAGAACCACAACATATCCAAGGACAATGATATTAACGGAATAGATGTAAGCCCAAGGGAGATAATAGAGACAGCTGAACGTTATGGTGCGCAGGGCATAGCGTTCACATACAACGAACCCACAATATTCATGGAGTTCGCGTTGGATGTTGCCAGGCTAGCGCACAAAAAGGGTATGTTCACAGCGTTCGTCACGAATGGTTATATGACAATAGACGCGGTCGACGCGATGAAAGGGCTCATAGACGCGGCAGTCGTCGATTTCAAGGGTAACGGCGAAGACAAGTTCGCAAACAGGTTCGAGATGGTGATGTCGAACGAGCCCATAAAGGAGTCGCTCAAGCGCATGAAGCGCAACGGCATACACATAGAGATAACGGATCTCATAATACCAAGAGTTGGCGAGTCGTTGGAAGCCTGTGATTCACTCACAAGATGGATACATGACGAATTGGGCGCCGATACTCCTGTGCATTTCACCAGGTTCCATCCGGACTATAAGATGCTGAATTATCCGGAGACGAGCCAGAGCGCGTTGAAAGCGCATTATAACATTGCCAGAAAGAACGGCCTGAATTATGTATACATAGGCAACATACCTGGCAATAAATACGAAAGCACTTATTGCCCAAAATGCAGTGCTCTCCTGATTGAACGCGAAGGGTTCTACCTCAAGCGCTGGTTGCTGCCTGAAGGCAACATATGCCCTAAATGCGGCACAACGGTACCCATAGCAGGTGCAGTAATCCTCCCCCACCATAAGCCTAAGATAGTAAGCCTCTACTAGGGGCATATACAAATATATATGCTGCTGCAAAATCTGATAATATGAGAAAATTGACACTGCTGCTGTTGGCATTGCTCGTGCTCGGAACGGCAGATTCCATATATCTAGTTTCGGTAGAACTGCATGCGGCACCGCTTGTGTGTTCCAGCAGCGGTATAATAGACTGTGCCAAGGTGCTTTCTCCAACCGACCCATACTCAATAATATTCGGCGTGCCTCTAGCGTTCTACGCCCTTGCATGGTTCATAATTTCAGCGATAATATTTGCAACAGGGAAAAAGAAGTTGACTCCCTGGTATTTAACCGGATTGATAGGCGTTATATACTCGATCGTAGCCATGTCCATAATACGTAACATATGCATTTACTGTTCCATTCTGGATGCCACGCTCATAGCAATAGCAGCTGTGGCATTCTTCATGATGTCGTGATACCCTGTACATACGAGATTCAATATTCGGCAATGTGCACCTGAACAGCACAGAGAAAAGAATCCTCGAAACAGAGCCAATGCAAAGGCTTCGGCACATCAAGCAGTTGGGTTTTGTCTATCTTGTATATCCTGGAGGAACACATACAAGGTTAGAGCATTCTTTGGGTACCATGCATCTAACAAAGTCTATAATGAACAACCTTGGCGTATACGAGGAGGAAGTGGCACTTGTTGGCTTAATGCACGACATAGGACATGCAGCATTCTCGCATTCCTCTGATCCGGAGCTGTATAAATACCTGCGGACGCAGCATGAAGATATCGGCGAGCGCATAATATACAGCAGCGAGATAAAGGACATAATAAACGATGCGGGCCTATCGATGGCAAAACTTATCAAATACTTCAAAGGCTTCGGGAAGGGAGAAATAGTTACTGGGGCAATAGGGTCGGACCGTATAGACTACCTAAGCCGCGACGCCATGCATACCGGGGTGGCGTATGGGATAATAGACTACAACCGCATAAGCGCTAAGTTCGGTTTCCACAAAGGGAAGCTGGCATTATATTATGAAGGCATCCAGGGCGCCGAGTCGATGCTGATAGCGCGTTATTTCATGCACAATTCAGTATATTTCCACCATGCGGTGAGGATTGCCACATCAATGTACCAAAAAGCTCTCGACGCTGCGATATCTTCAGGCGAGTTGGATCCAAAAAGCCTCTACGAGTTTACAGATTCGCAGATGCAGGAAAAGCTCCTTACCTGCAAGTCATCCTCGACCATGATGTCAAAAGTCATAGGTAGGAGGCTGTTCAAAAGGGCATATGAAGGGACAGCCCCTGCAGGCATGAAACTAGATGAGATAGAAAGCGCCATAGAACATGCAGGATTGGACAGCAACCAATATATAATAAACGCCACAAAGCCAAAAGGGTATGGGGATGACATATTGGTGATAGACAAATTTAATAAAGCCACGAGTAGTCTGTCGACGTTGTCGCCACTTGTTGCAACGCTGCAGGGCATACTAAAAAACAGCTCAATCATAGTAGCCACTGAAAAAAACAAAGTAAGCGCCGTAAAGGAAGCCATACGAAAAGTTTTATAGCTGTAAGGACAAATACACATACCTAATTATGGGTTCGTAGCTCAGCTTGGTCAGAGCGGCTGGCTCTTAACCAGTAGGTCGGGGGTCCAAATCCCCCCGAACCCGCGTAACACATTTACAGCGAAGGCGTCGCGTTAGCCTAACAAGATAAAGCTGTATGAGCAAGAAACCCAATATGATAAAAAGGGCCAGCAACTACCCTAGCCTATAAGTTCAAATCATGCTGCAAAGCAAACACAACGTCGCGACTAAACATTTAAATACGTTTGCGCCAAAAGAAAGTGTAAGCCTAGTTGTGAATAAATGGCTACAGGAAAACCCTACATATACACCCGAGACGGCTTTATGGTAGGGGGTTTTCTTTTTGGGGCACATAAAAAAGCAATGGGCGAGCTCGTTTTTACTACTTCTATGACTGGCTATCCAGAGAGCCTTACCGATCCATCTTACAAAGGCCAGATACTGGTGTTCACGCACCCGTTGATAGGCAACTACGGCGTTCCCGGCAAAAAAATGATAAACGGCACAAAAATCCTGAGCAACTTCGAATCAGACCATATACAGGCCGAGGGGGTTGTGGTGTCGGAATTCACAGAGGGCACAAAATGGGATTCAAACAGTACGTTCGATTCATGGCTCAAGCGCGAATCCATACCTGGAATATTCGGAGTGGATACAAGGGAACTCACAATCAGGCTAAGGGATGGTGGTGCTACTATAGGCATGATATCTGACAACCGCCGCGACATGCGAGAACTTGATAGGTACGACTATGAATCGATCAATTTCGTTGAAATGGTATCACCCAAAAAGCCCATCTATTGCAAGACAAGGGGCAAGAAGCCGAAAGGAACCATAGTGGTTATGGACTTCGGGGCAAAGAACGGCTTCATAAGCGACCTGATGGCCCTCGGATATGATGTCATCCGTGCACCTTGGGATTCTTCACCTGAAGAGATACTAGAATTCAGGCCTTCAGGGATAGTATATGGCAACGGTCCAGGCAACCCTAACCTACTCAAAGGTGCCATATCAAACATAAAGGAGTTGCTCGATACTGGAATACCAAGCATGGGCATATGCCTTGGCCATCAGCTGACCACCCTGGCGCTGGGCGGAAAGATAAAGAAGATGAAATTAGGCCACAGGGCAGTAAACAAAGGGGTCATGAGCAGGATCGATGGCCATGCATACATTACAACACATAACCATGGCTATGCCCTATCAAAAGGCGATATGCCTTCTGGGGCCAAAGTGCTCTTCGAAAGCATAGACGACGACGTGGTTGAAGGCATCATGGATAAAAGGCACAACCTGCTCACAACCCAGTTCCACCCCGAAGCTAGACCTGGAGCTTGGGACACACGGTTCATATTTGACATGTTTTACAAGATGATGCAGCATGGCCGGAAGAAAGCCTGACACAGGCAAGTATGGGAAGGTCCTGCTTGTAGGGTCGGGACCTATAAAGATAGGGGAGGCCGCCGAATTCGATTACAGCGGTAGCCAGGCGCTCAAGGCCCTCCATGAAGAAGGTATAGAGACTATAATAGTGAATTCAAACGTTGCAACCGTGCAGACCAGCTATGCCTCGGCCGATCACGTTTACCTGCTTCCTGTGAAGAAACGTTTTATAGAGAAGGTTATAGAGAAAGAAAAACCCTCTGGGATATTCATTGGCTTCGGGGGCCAGAGCGCCCTAAACGCCGGTATAGACCTGAATAATTCGGGGGTGCTCAAAAAACATAAGGTAAAGATATTCGGCACCAGCCTGACAGGCATAAAAGCGGCTCTAGGAAGGGCGGATTTCAAGCGCCTTATGGAAAGTAAGGGCATAAGGACCGCGCCAAGCATGTCGGCCACAACCGAAAGCGAAGCGCTTTCTGCTGCGGATACGCTCAGATACCCTGTGATGGTGAGGGTAAGCTTCAACCTGGCAGGCAGGGGTTCTTTCATAGCGAAAAGCAGGGCAGCTATGGAAAAAGGAATAAAGAGGGCGTTCGCCCAAAGCAAAACAGGCGAGGTTCTCATAGAGAAATACCTCAGCGGGTGGAAGGAGATAGAATACGAAGTCGTGAGGGACAAATACGGCAACGCAGCAGTTGTTGCATGCATAGAGAACCTAGACCCGATGGGTGTGCATACGGGAGAATCGACAGTAGTCACGCCTGCGCAAACACTGGATAATGAGGACTACAACGCCATGCGCACCGTATCCATAAGGGTGGCTGAAGCCATAGACTTGGTAGGCGAATGCAATGTGCAGTTCGCCCTCAACCCGAGCAACCGCGAGTTTTATGTGATAGAAACAAACCCGCGCATGTCGCGGTCGAGCGCCCTTGCAAGCAAGGCCACAGGTTATCCCCTGGCATATGTGAGCGCAAAGCTTGGCTTGGGCTACAAGCTTTACGAGGTGATGAACGAGGTATCCAAAGCCACGAGCGCCTTCTTCGAGCCAAGCCTGGACTACATAACCGTAAAGATACCGCGGTGGGACCTCACCAAGTTTGACAGCTCCAACTCCGGCCTTGGAACAGAGATGAAGAGCATAGGAGAGGTCATGGCAATAGGTCGTTCGTTCGAGGAGTCGATGCAAAAGGCTGTGCGTATGCTTGACATAGGCGAACCTGGCCTAGTGGGCGGAAAGGTGTACAATTCAAGCATGAATAAAGAGGAGATAACTGCAGCATTAAAATCAAGGAAGCCCTACTGGTTCCTTTATGCAGCGAAGGCGTTCTCAATAGGGATGAGTGTCGAAGAGCTGCATAAGCTCACTGGGGTGGATAATTTCTTCCTGGGAAAGGTTGCCGATTTGGTTATGCTGTACGAAAAAGCGCGGACCAAAAGGACAGCATTTGCAAAAGGTACAGAGGCATACCACAGGCTGTGCAGGATGGGCTTCTGCGAGCGGCAACTCGGCATAAAGCAAGATACCTATGTCAAAAGCATAGACACGCTTGCAGGGGAGTGGCCCGCAAAGGTGAATTACCTATACACAACCCACACAGCATCGAGCGATGACATAAAATTCAAAAAAGGGGGAAGGAAAGCTCTGGTCCTCGGAGCAGGGGTGTTTCGGATAGGGGTTTCGGTGGAGTTCGATTGGAGCAGCGTCAGTTTCGCCCGCGCCCTCAAGAAAAGCTTCAGCGAGGTCTCCATGCTGAATTACAACCCTGAGACAGTATCTACAGACTGGGATACTGCAGACAAGCTCTATTTTGACGAGCTGAGCGCAGAAACTGTAAAGGCGATATACCGCAAGGAGCATTTCGACGGCGTTGCTGTGTTCACGGGCGGGCAGATTGGCAACAACATAGCCGGCGAGCTTGCAAAATCAGGCATAAAATTCATAGGCACGGGGGCAAAGAGCATAGACCGCTCCGAGGATAGGAACTCGTTCTCTGCCATAGTGGAAAAATTGGGCCTGGCGCAGCCGGAATGGTGCACAGCCTCTAACATGCATGATGTAAAAGCGTTCATAGATAGCGTAGGGTTCCCAATACTTGCAAGGCCTAGCTACATACTCAGCGGGTCATCTTTCAAGCTGATTCACAGCATCGACGAGCTTGAAAACTACATAAGATTGGTGCAGAACTCGTCTCATAGGACCGCGATGATACTTACAAAGTTCTATTCGGATTCGATAGAGGCCGAAATGGACTGCGTAACGGATTCGAAATCCGTTGTAGGCATAGGCATGCAGCATATAGAGGAAGCAGGCGTGCACAGCGGCGATGCTACCATAGCAACACCCTTCCACGAAAGCGACAAGATATACAAGGATATGAAAAACACCGCGCTTCTACTGTCGAACGAGCTTGAAATGAAAGGGCCTTTCAACATACAGTTCCTCATAAGCAACGGAAAGGTGTACATAATAGAGCTGAACTCGAGGGCCAGCCGATCGATGCCTTTCAGCTCAAAGTCTGTTGGCATTAACCTTATGGACTATGCATACAAAGCAATATTCAAAGGCCTAGGTATAAGCGGAAGGTTCTACGAGCCTAGGCACAGCAGCTACATGGTTAAAAGCCCGCAGTTCTCATGGCTCCAGCTGAAGGATGCATATCCAGTATTGGGGCCAGAGATGCGCAGCACTGGCGAATCTGCAGCTTTCGGCGATACGCTCGGCGAAGCGCTTCTGAACAGCTGGCTGGGCGTCAACCCCAACCACATACCCACAAAGCCTGCCATAATATACGGGGAATCAAGCATAAAGCAGCTTAGCGCAGCAGCCAAGACAATCGGCAAACAGTTAGATGCATACACAATATCTGATTACGCAGTGGAAGGGGCGGAGCAAATAAGCAAGGCAAAAGCTCTGGAGAAAATAGGCAACAACGATATAGGTATAGTGATGACGGACAACGACATGTCAAAGAGGGATTTTGACCTGAGGAGGCGCACAGTAGACCTTAACATACCGCTGGTGCTCAACGGCAGGCTTGCTGCAAGACTTGCTGAGGCGTTTGCAGAAGCCGATAAGTACAAAGAGGTACGTGAAATGAAGGAGTATTACTGAATATTCATCTAATCCTAATCGGCGTAGAGCATAGGTGCGGGGATAAGCCATCCGAAGCCTTCAAACTTGTTGCGATTCTTCTATTTTTATGGCCAATCAAAAGGGTTATAAATGTCAATTCACAATATAAAATAAGGCGACAAGCCGTATTTTTCAAGTTGATAGAATGAGTGAAGAGTATAGTGGCAAAGACATAATGGTACTGTCTGGTCCACAAGGCGTTAGGAAGAGGCCCGCAATGTATGTAGGTTCGACCGGGATCGCCGGTTTTACCCACCTTTTATATGAAGTGGTCGACAACGCTATAGACGAAGCCACCGCAGGGTACTGCACAAATATAGCCATAACTCTATCAGAAGAGGACGGCGTGGATGTGGCAGAGGTATCGGACAACGGCAGGGGCATACCTGTAGACATAGTGCCCAAAGTCAACAAGCCCGCTTTAGAAGTCATAATGACCTCGCTGCACTCTGGTGCAAAATTCGACAATAAGATATACAAGGTATCAGGTGGGCTGCATGGCGTCGGCATGACTGTGGTAAATTCGCTGTCAGAATATACGGTCGTGACTGTCAAGCGCAACGGCAAGATATATAGGGAGAGCTTCAGCCGTGGCACTCCAACCTCTCAACTGGAAGAAATAGGTGAGACAGATGAGAAAGATACCGGTACCACTGTCAGGTTCAAACCCGACAGCGAGATATTCTCAGTGAAGAAATTTGACACGACCGAGTTGCAGGAGCGTCTCCGCGACATCTCGTTCCTAAGCCCAGGGCTCAAGATAACACTCGTAGATAATAGGCAAAGCCCGGAGTCGAAGATAGAATATTTTTCAGATAAGGGCCTTTATGATTTCCTAAATTATATCAGGAAAGGCAAGGAACCCATATCAAAACCGATCTTCATAGAGAAAGAAGTTGACGGCGTAAAGGTAAACGTGATATTTCAGTACGTCCCGGATTATAGCGAGGAACTCATATCCTTTGTGAACAGGATAAAGACCAACGAGGGAGGGATGCATGTCACAGGATTTCGCGCCGCTCTTACTAGGACAATATCCAACTACATGGGTAAAAATTCTAAGAAGGGGAAACAGATAGAGATACAAGGGGACGATACCCGCGAAGGATTAATATGTGTCATATCAATCCTAATGCCGAATCCCGAGTTCGAAGGCCAGACAAAGGAAAAACTCGGCAACACTACTATAAAGAGCATAGTAGATAGCATCGTGTACTCCGAGTTCTCAACCTATTTGGAAGAAAACCCGGCAGAGGCCGCAAAGATAATCGGCAAGGTGCAGAATGCAGCTGAAGCCAGGGAGTCGGCGAAAAAGGCAAGGGAGCTGGTTAGAAAGAAGAGCATATTCGACGGCCCCATACTTTCAGGCAAGCTTGCGGATTGCACCGAAACCAACCCCGAGAAATCCGAGATATTCATAGTTGAGGGCGATAGCGCAGCGGGCTCCAGCAAGCAGGGCAGGGACAGGTTCTTCCAGGCCATACTGCCTCTCAGGGGCAAGGTGCTCAACGTAGAGAAGGCCACAGACGAGAAGATATTCAACAACAAGGAACTGCACACCATGGTGATTGCATTCGGCACAGGCATAAAGGAGAGCTTCGACGTGAGCAAGGTAAGATACAAGAAGATAATACTGCTTACCGATGCGGACGTTGACGGCAGCCATATACGTACATTGCTATTGACATTCTTCTACAGGTACCTGAAGCCTGTCATTGAGCATGGTTATGTTTACATAGCACAGCCGCCGCTTTACAAGCTGTCAAAGGGAAGGGAAGTGACATATCTATACAACGACTCAGAACTGGATGGCGCGATGAAAAAATATGGGGGCAATCCAAATGTGCAGAGATACAAGGGTCTCGGAGAAATGAACCCAGAGCAGCTATGGGAGACAACCATGGATCCGAAGACCAGGGTCATGAAAAAGGTAATGATAAAGGATGCTGAACTGGCAGATTCAATGTTCACAATATTGATGGGTATGGACGTTGAAAAGAGGCGGAAGTTCCTCGAGGAACATTCCAAGGAGGTTAAATTCTTAGACATATAAAATTTTGGTAATCAAATGCCTGACTATATAGAGACTCCGATAGAAAAGGAGATGCAGGATAGCTACATTGATTATGCGATGAGCGTAATAGTAGGAAGGGCGCTGCCTGACGCACGCGACGGCTTAAAGCCGGCGCAAAGGCGCACGCTATACGCGATGTATAAGATTAACAATGTCCATAACCAGCCAACCAAGAAGAGCGCCAGGGTGGTCGGTGAGATTCTGGGTAAGTACCATCCACACGGCGACGTAGCGGTATACGATACGCTGGTTAGGATGGCACAGGATTTCTCTATGAACCACATGCTTGTCGAGGGCCAAGGCAATATGGGCTGTTTCACAAAAGACACAAAAATAAGGCTCACTGACGGCAGAAGTATAGACTTTGAGCAGCTCATAGAAGAGCAGTCCCAGGGTAAAAGACATTGGACATTCACATTTAATACCAAACACAACATTGTAGAAATTACAGAGATAAAGAACCCGAGGCTCACCCGCAAAAGCGCAGAACTTGTAGAAGTAACCCTAGATAACAACCAGAAAATAAGATGCACCCCTGATCATCGCTTCTTGTTACGTGATGGGACATATAGACAAGCTAAGGATTTGAAAAATGGATGCTCATTGATGCCGTTATATACTAAATTCTACGATGGCGCAGAAGATAAAAACCTCAAAGGGTATGAAATATTATTACAGTCTCAAAAAGGCAACTGGCAGTTTGTGCATCACCTATCTGACGAATGGAATATAAACAATAAGATATATGTTAAGGCTGCAGGTCGCGTCAGGCATCATATAGACTTCAACAAAAGGAACAATAATCCAAGCAATATCATCAGAATGGATTGGAAGGAACATTGGGTACTACATTATACACTCGCTTCTTGGAGACACAAAAATGACCCAGAATATGTAATTAAACTAGCAGCTGGCAGAGAGAAGTATATAAGTGAGCACCATCAACTCTTTTCAAACAGACTAGCTGAAAGAAATAGGAGAAATTGGAAGAACTCAAAATATAGGGCTAGGCACATCAAGATCATTAAAGCTTTGTGGAAAGATAAAGAATACAAATCCTATATGGCCGAGATCTCAAGAAGAAATCTAAAAAGACTCTGGCTCAACGAATCATACAGAGCATTAATGAGTGATATAAAATCAAAAGAAATGAAAAAGCGTTGGCAAGAGGAAGACTACCAAATATACATGAGTAAGCTTGCAAAAAATGTATCAAATAAATTATGGAGCAACCCAGAACACAGGAAACACATATCTGAAGTAATGAAGGGAGTGATGAATTCACCAGAACAAGTTGAGAAATCAAGAAGGAGAGCAAAAGCGCTATGGGAAGATACTGCCTATGCATCTAAATATAGTAAAGAGCACTTTAGTGAAATGGCTAAGAAAGCTTGGACCGATGAAGAATATAGAACAAAG
>AUZZ01007594.1_pt1 | contig 14692 bp, 9 predicted proteins | sample 49831 | NCBI WGS metagenome assembly AUZZ01 (sample SAMN02212408, study PRJNA193665) | mine drainage metagenome | reverse complement strand
TCCGGCGCACCTTGGCACTTGCTGTTGCCGCGCGCCGCACGTCAGCATTTTCTTGATCGCTATGCGCTGCTGCCGCCACGGCAATGGGCCAAGTTCGCGCGCTATCGCATGCAGCGCAGCGGCTCACTGCACAGCCTGCTGCAGCGAGTCGGCAGCGCGCGCTTGCAGCTACTGGCCAGCATCAACGACCTCGATCCTGATGATGCGCTGGCGCGCGGCACCACACTTTGGCTGCCCAAAACGCTGCACCAGCGCGCGTTGACGCGCATTGGTGGCGCCTCTGGCATACCGGTGTGGCACGAAGTCAGCGCGGGTGAAAACCTGTGGTCGCTGGCGCGGCGCTATCGCGTGTCGGTAGGCGAACTGCGCGCCTGGAATCATCTGCGCAGCAATGAACTGCGCGTGGGTCAGCGCCTGCGTCTGGATGCACCAGGGTAGGCGCGCAGCGCGCAGGCGCTACACTTGCGCACCAACACGCCAACCGCGTGCCGATCATCCGGAGGACACATGGGGTTTCTGCACGGCAAACGCGCGCTGATTACCGGCGTGCTCAATCACCGCTCGATCGCCTGGGGCATTGCCAGCGCCATGCATCGCGAAGGCGCCGAACTGGCTTTTACCTACGTCAACGACAAGCTCAAGGATCGCGTCGATGAGGCCGCCACGGCCTTCGGCTCGAACATCGTGCTGCCCTGCGACGTGGCCAATGACGCGCAGATCGACGCGCTATTTCCGGCGCTGGCGCAGTATTGGGATGGCCTCGACATTCTGGTGCACTCGATCGGCTTCGCGCCGCGCGACGCGATGACCGGCGAGTTCCTCGATGGCCTGACGCGCGAGGGCTTCCGCATCGCCCACGACATCTCCAGCTACAGCCTGGCGGCGCTGGCCAAGGCCGCGCGCCCGCTGATGCAGGGCCGCAACGGCGCGATCCTGACACTCACCTATCTGGGCGCGGAACGCGCGCTGGCCAGCTACAACGTGATGGGTCTGGCCAAGGCCAGCCTCGAGGCCAACGTGCGCTACCTCGCCTACAACCTCGGGCCCGAGAGCACGCGCGTCAACGCCATCTCGGCCGGGCCGATCCGCACCCTGGCCGCATCCGGTGTGGCCAATCTGCGCAAGATGCTTGATCACGTGGCCGAGAAAGCGCCGCTGCGGCGCAATGTCAGCATCGAGGAAGTCGGCAACGTCGCCGCGTTTCTGTGCTCGGATCTGGCCTCGGGCGTCACCGGTGAGGTGACCTATGTCGACGCCGGCTACAACATCCTCGGCATGACCGGCTTGTAAGCCATCGGCAACGACCCGCGCCAACGCACAAACGAAAAAGCCTCGCGGCGAGCGAGGCTTTTTCATCGGCGATGACGCGCGCGCCCTACATACGGTTGGGCGCGGTCTCGATCTTGGTACTCCGGCGCAACGCATCGAGGAAGGCCTGCACGCTGGCACCGCTCTGCATCTGGCGCAACTGCGAGGCGATGTACTCACGCTGCCCCGGCGGCAACTTGGACACATCGCCCGGATGCACCGTGCTGAGTTGCACCAGCGCGTAGCGACCCTGACCCAGATCCACCGCCGAAGGCACACTCGTTGCCCGGCGCCGGTGCGGCCAGCTTGAACACCGCTGTCAACAGCGCGGGATCAAGGTTGGGCGTGCCGGGCGTGGCGGCGTTGACGGTTTGCACACTGGCGCCCACCGATTTGGCCAACGCATCCAGCGCTATGCCGGCCTTGAGCTTGGCGAGCAGCGCATCGGCCTGCTTGCTGGCGGCCGCGGCGACGCGCTGCGCCAGGATCGTGACCTTGATCCTGGCCGCAACCGCCGCCAGCGGCAGCGGTTGCGCCGGTACATGCCGCGCCAGGTGCAACAACACCAGGTGCTCGGGCGACAAATTGATCGGATCGGAGGTGTTGTTGTCCTTGAGCACTTGCCCGGAGAATGCTGCCTGCACCACTTTGGGGTGGGCAAACAAACCCGTGCCGCCGCTACGCGCGAACAGTGGGCTGACCTGCACCGGCACATTCAGCGCCTTGGCGGCATCTTCCAGTGAACCGGGGTTGGAGTCGATCGCGTCGATCAGCTTGCCAGCGATGTGACTGTATTCCTTGCTGCGCGCCTGCTTGAGGTAATCCGCTGTGAGCGCATCCTTGACCTCGGCGAACGGTTTGGTGACGCCGGCGCGCTCGGCCTGCAGCTCGATGATGTGGTAGCCATCGCTGGTCAGCACCGGCGCCGAGACCTGTCCAGGCTTCAGCGCGATCATCGCCGCCTGGAATGCGGGATCGGTATCGCCCAGTCCCAGCCAGCCCAGGCTGCCACCCAGGTTCTTCGATCCCAAATCGTCGGAGTACTGCCTGGCCAGCGCGGCGAAGTTTGCCCCCGGCGCATGCGCCAATGCATCGACTTTCTGCGCCTGCGCCAAGGCGGCGGCTTTTTGCGCGGGCGTGGCATTCTTGGGCAGCGCGATCAGAATATGCGAAACCTCGTACTGGCTGGGCACGACGAAGCGCGCCTGGTTCTTCGCGTACAACGCGCGCAGTTCTTCCGCGCTGGGCGCGGGTGGCGCCGGCACGTTGTCCACGCCCAGATCGACGTACTGCACCGAGACTTGCTCCGGGCTCATGTACTGCTGCGCATGCGCCTTGTAGTAGGCGCCTATTTCAGCCTCGCTGACCGTGCCGGATGCCGCCTGCGGCACCGGCAGATCGACGTAGCTGAAATCACGCGTCTGACCGATCAGGCGCAGGTAGCCGTCGATCTCGGACTGAGGAACGATGCTGCTGTCGCCGAGCGCCTGCGGCAGCAATTGCACGCTCAGATCGCCGCGCTCCATTTCCTGAAACCTTTCCGGCGTGAGGCCGTTGGCCGCCAGCACGGCTGTATACGTGGCGGGATCAAACTTGCCATCGACCTGAAACTGCGGTATCTGCGCGATCTCGCGACGCAGCAGGCTGTCGGGCACCATGACGCCCAGCTCGCCACCGAGGTTGATCAGCATCTGGCGCTGGATCAATCCTTCGAGCACATCCTGCTTGAACACGTTGCCGTCGAGAAATTTCGGATCGATCTGCGGGTTGTGTTGCAGCTGCTGCTGGCGCGCACGATTCAGCGCGTCCTGAAACTCCTGTCCGCCGACATCGTGATCACCGACCCTGGCGACCCACGTGGCATGGCTGGCGACGAAATAGCCCTCGATGCCGAAGAACGAGAACACGATGATCAGCAGTCCGAACAGGATCTTGGCGAACCAGCCGGAGAGTTTGTCGCGCAACAGGGTAAGCATGCTTGGTTTCCGCTGACTTGAATCAATGCGTTCGGATGCCTGCAGCAACACGCGCTGCGGTGCCTGCAAGGCCGACTTCGGGCATCACGCGCGCGCGATGCCCGGAAAAGCGCAGGGCGCCGGATCGGCGCCCTCGCTGCACGTTGCGGAGTGGACGGGACTCAAGCCCGCGACTCCCGGCGCAGTTGGCCGGCATTCTAACCGTCCACACACCACTCCGCGATGCTGGTGGGTGCTGAGGGTTTCGAACCCCCGACCCTCGCCTTGTAAGGGCGACGCTCTACCACTGAGCTAAGCACCCGCGTGCGGATCTCAGTTGACGGCGTCCTTGAGAGCCTTGCCAGCCTTGAACGCGGGGTTCTTCGAGGCCTTGATCTTGATGGCCTGGCCGGTGCGCGGATTGCGGCCGGTACGCGCGTTGCGCTTGCGCACGGCGAACGTGCCAAAGCCAACCAGAGCCACGGTGTCGCCCTTCTTCAGCGCCTTCTTCACCGCCTCAACGAACGCGTCGATCGCGCGGCCGGCGTCGGCCTTGCTGACTTCAGCACCATTGGCAACGGCTTCGATCAATTCGGATTTGTTCATCTGGGTATTCCCTCTTGAGTGTGGATGCTTGCTGCAAGCAACAGGACTGAGACTGGGCGCGAACGCCCCCGTGCAAAAGTTTCGAGCATTCCCGCGATCTCGTGCAGACCTTCACGCAATCACGGCGCTGCCTTTATACCAGCGCCTCGCACAAGGCCGCAATACGAGGCGCAGCAAGGCTCGGCACGGTTTCTCGAGCATATCCTCAGTGGCGCCGCGAGCGCGTCGTCGCTGCCGCTGCTGGCGCGGCCACGGGCGTCGCGGCCGGTTCGATCAATTTACCCACGGTCGGATCGCTGCCGGGCGTGATCGCAAAGCCCTCGACGGCGGCCAGCGGATGCTCCAATGCCAGATCGAGCACCTCGTCGATCCACTTGACGCAGTGGATCTGCAGCGAGCCGGTGACATTGGCCGGAATCTCGGCGAGATCCTTGCGATTGTCCTCGGGAATCAACACGGTGCGGATGCCACCGCGATGCGCCGCGAGGAGTTTTTCCTTGAGTCCGCCGATCGGCAGCACGCGGCCACGCAGGGTGATCTCGCCGGTCATCGCCACATCGGCGCGCACCGCCACGCGTGTCAGCGCCGAAACCAGCGCGGTGCACATGGCGATGCCTGCGCTGGGGCCATCCTTGGGCGTGGCGCCCTCGGGCACGTGCACGTGGATATCGAGCTTCTGGTGGAATTCCGGATCAAGCCCGAGTCTTGCGCTGCGCGCGCGCACCACCGAGAGAGCGGCCTGCACCGACTCCTGCATCACCTCGCCCAACTGGCCGGTGTGCAGCAGCTTGCCCTTGCCCGGCACCACGGCGACCTCGATGCTGAGCAGATCGCCACCGACTTGCGTCCAGGCGAGGCCAGTGACCAGGCCTATCTCGTTCTGGCTCTCGGCGCGTCCGAAAGCAAACTGGCGCACGCCGAGATAATCGGCGAGGTGCTCGGCATCCACGACCACGCGCTTGGCCGCAGCTTGCGCAGCCGCCTTCTTGCTGACGCGCTTGTGCTTGGCTTTGGTTTTGGCGGCCACGGGTTCGACCTTGACTGGCTCGACCTTGGCGGTTTCGATCTCGATGGCTTCATCCGCGAGAGACTCAGCATTCGACTGCACAGGCTCGGCCAGCGCGATGTCCTTGACCACCCTGCGCGCGATGCGCGCGATCTCGCGCTCCAGATTGCGTACCCCCGACTCGCGCGTGTAGTAGCGCACGATGTCGCGGATCGCCTCAGGCTCGATACCCAGTTCCTCGGGCTTGAGACCGTTGGCCGTCAGTTCCTTGGACAGCAGGTAGTTCTCGGCGATCGTCAGCTTCTCGTCCTCGGTGTAGCCAGGGATGCGGATCACCTCCATGCGATCAAGCAATGGCGCCGGGATGTTCAGTGAATTGGCGGTGGCGACCCACATCACCTCGGAGAGATCGAAATCGACTTCGAGATAGTGGTCGCTGAAAGCGTGGTTTTGCTCGGGATCGAGCACCTCCAGCAGCGCCGAGGAAGGATCGCCACGGAAGTCCATCGACATCTTGTCGATCTCGTCGAGCACGAACAGCGGATTGCGCGTGCCCGCCTTGGCCAGGTTTTGCAGGATGCGCCCCGGCATCGAGCCGATGTAGGTGCGACGGTGACCGCGAATCTCGGCCTCGTCGCGCACGCCGCCCAGGCTCATGCGCACGAACTTGCGGTGCGTGGCCTTGGCGATCGACTGGCCCAGGGACGTCTTGCCCACGCCAGGTGGGCCGACCAGACACAGGATCGGGCCTTTCATGCGGTCGACGCGTTGCTGCACGGCGAGATATTCGAGGATGCGCTCCTTGACCTTTTCCAGCCCGTAGTGGTCGGTGTCCAGCACCAGCTGCGCGGCGCGCAAATCCTTGCGCACCTTGCTGTGCTTGTTCCACGGTACGTTGACCATCCAGTCGAGATAGTTGCGCACCACGGTCGCCTCGGCCGACATCGGCGACATCTGCTTGAGTTTGGACAGCTCCTGCCGGGCCTTGGCCATGACCGGCTCGGGCATGCCGGCCTCGTCGATCTTGCGGCCGAGTTGCTCCATCTCGTTGGGTCGCGTCCTCGCCTTCACCCAGCTCCTTCTGGATCGCCTTCATCTGCTCGTTGAGGTAGTACTCGCGCTGACTTTTTTCCATCTGCGACTTGACGCGACCGCGGATGCGCTTCTCCACTTGCTGCAGGTCGATCTCGGAATCGACCATGCCAATCAGCAATTCCAGGCGCTTCCCGACATCGGCGGTTTCCAGCACCTTCTGCTTGTCGGCGATGCGTACCGACAAATGTGCGGCGATGGTGTCGGCCAAGCGCCCGGCGTCATCGATGCCGGACAGCGTCGCCAGTACCTCCGGTGGCAGCTTGCGGCTTTGCTTGACCAGTTGCTCGAACAGGCTGACCAGGGTGCGCGAGACGACATCCAGCTCGCGCTCCTCGCGCGAATACACCGGATCAAGTTCACGATACTCGGCCAGCAGCATGTCATGCTCGCGGCGGTAGCCGGTGACCTCGGCGCGGAACTTGCCCTCGGCCAGCACCTTCACGGTGCCATCGGGCAGCTTGAGCATTTGCAGCACGCTGGCGACGGTGCCGGTGCGGAACAACTCCGCCTCGCCGGGCTCCTCGATGTCAGGACTGGTCTGTGCCACCAACAGGATCTGGCGCTCGCTCTCCATCGCCGCTTCCAGCGCGCGCATGGATTTCTCGCGGCCGACAAACAGCGGGATCACCATGTGCGGATAAACCACCACATCGCGCAACGGCAATACCGGCAGCGCGGTGGATTTGTCGGTGGACTTGTCTGCGGTGCGGGCGGGGGTCTCGGTCATCGTTTCATCCGGATAGGCGGGAACGGACGCACACGGGCACGAGCGTGCGCCGCGTACGCAAACATATCAAGTGAAGTGAGGGCACGCGCGGGCGGCACAAGGGGCCGCCGTCGATCAAGCCGCGCCGCTGGCGCCCTCGACGCCGGGTTTCAGGTTGCCGCGGTAGATCAGATACGGCTCGGCCTGACCGTTGATCACGGCCTCGTCGACCACGACCTTGCTGACATGTTCCAGTGACGGCAGCTCGAACATCGTATCCAGCAGTACCTGTTCGATGATGGTGCGCAAGCCGCGCGCGCCGGTCTTGCGCTTGAGCGCCTTGCGCGCGATCGCGGTCAAAGCCTCGGGGCGGAACTCCAGCTCCACCTGCTCCATGTCGAACAGCTTGCGGAACTGCTTGGTCAGCGCGTTCTTCGGCTCGCTGAGGATTTGCACCAGCGCGGCCTCGTCGAGTTCTTCCAGCGTCGCCACCACCGGCAGGCGGCCGACGAACTCGGGAATCAGCCCGAAGCGCACCAGATCTTCCGGCTCGACATCAGCCAGCAGCTTGCCGACATTGGGCCTGTTTTTCTTGCTGCGCACCTCGGCGCTGAAGCCGATACCGGTGGTATCGGAACGCTGCTGGATGACTTTTTCCAGTCCGGAAAACGCGCCGCCGCAGATGAAAAGAATGTTGCGCGTGTCAACCTGCAGGAATTCCTGCTGCGGATGCTTGCGCCCGCCCTGCGGGGGCACCGAGGCCAAGGTGCCCTCGATCAACTTGAGCAGCGCCTGCTGCACGCCTTCACCGGAGACATCGCGCGTGATCGAAGGGTTCTCACTCTTGCGCGAGATCTTGTCGATCTCATCGATGTAGACGATACCCTGCTGCGCCTTCTCGACGTCGTAGTCGCACTTCTGCAGCAGTTTCTGGATGATGTTTTCCACGTCCTCGCCGACGTAACCCGCCTCGGTCAGCGTGGTGGCGTCGGCAATCGTGAACGGCACATTGAGCAGCCGCGCCAGCGTTTCGGCCAGCAGGGTCTTGCCCGAGCCGGTCGGGCCGATCAGCAGGATGTTGGACTTGGCCAGCTCGACGTCATCGTTCTTCTGGCGTGACTCAAGGCGCTTGTAGTGGTTGTACACCGCCACCGCCAGCGTGCGCTTGGCGCGCGTCTGCCCGATCACATACTGATCGAGCGTCTCCATGATCTCGCGCGGGCGCGGCAGATGATTGCGCGTGGCGGCGGTTTTTTCCTCGATTTCCTCGCGGATGATGTCGTTGCACAGCTGCACGCATTCGTCGCAGATGAACACCGATGGACCTGCGATCAGCTTGCGTACCTCGTGCTGACTCTTGCCGCAGAACGAGCAGTAAAGGATTTTGCCACCCTCACCGCCACGCCCTTGCCGTTCATCGCTCATGCTGGAATCCACCGTAGATCTATTCGTTTCGAGTCGAACATAGCATAGGACCGCGCCGCTGGCGTCAATGCTGCGCGGCGTACACACAAGCGCCGCTGCTACCCCGGCCGGGCAACATCACGGCACGCTTGCGCCGGGCCTCTGCGCCCGCAACAAGGCTGCTCAGGCAGGCTTGGCAGGTTCTTCAGCGCGGCGATCCAGTACCGCATCGATCAGGCCGTAGGCCTTGGCATCCTCGCCGCTCATGAAGCGGTCACGCTCCATGTCGCGCTCGATCTGCTCCAACGCCTGGCCAGTGTGCTGCACATAGATCTGGTTGAGCCGACCGCGGACATACAAAATTTCACGCGCCTGGATCTCGATATCGGTGGCCTGACCCTGGGCGCCACCAGAGGGCTGGTGAATCATGATGCGCGAATTGGGCAGCGCGTAACGCTTGCCCTTGGCGCCCGCCGTCAGCAGCAGCGAAGCCGCGCTGGCGGCCTGACCGATGCACATGGTGCTGACGTCGCAGCGGATGAACTGCATGGTGTCGTAAATCGCCAGCCCCGCAGTAACCACGCCGCCCGGGCTGTTGATATACAAGTTGATGTCCTTGTCCGGATTCTCGGATTCGAGAAACAGCAACTGCGCGACGATGACGTTGGCCATGAAGTCGTCGATCGGACCAACCACGAACACCAGGCGCTCTTTGAGCAGGCGCGAATAAATGTCATAGGCGCGCTCGCCACGGCTGGTCTGTTCGACCACCATCGGCACCAGGTTGAGGCTCTGCGGCGGTGTGTCGTGCTTGGACATGGATGGCTCCGATCGGATCGTGCGCCCAGCATGGGGGCTGCGCACGCAAAGTCAATGCTGTGTACACCGGGCGGTCTGGCCCGGCGCGGCGCGGTTTCAGCCATTACGCCCGGGACGCAGCAGTTCGTCGAAGCTGATGGTGCGCGCAGTGGTCTGCGCATGCGTGGCCACCCATTCTGCGACCTGATCCTCGAGTACGCGCGTGCGCAAATTGGCCAACAATTGCTGGTCGCGCTGATACAGCTCGATCACCTGCTGCGGATCTTCGTAAGTCGAGGCGATCGATGCCATGAGCGTGGCAACGCGCCGCGGATCGGGCTGCAAACCTTCGCGCCGTGCGATCTCGCCCATCAGCAGCGCCGCGATGACGCGGATGCGCGCCGGCGCGCGCGCCGCCTCGATGCGCTCTGGCGCCGGTTGCGCGTCCTGCGCCAGGCCCATGCGCGCCAACGCCTGGGCCTCGGCATCGAGCATGGCCTTGGGTACGGTCACCTCGGGATGCGCGGCCGCCAACTTCTCGGCGACTTCACCTTTCAAGCGCGCAATGACCGCAGCACCCAATTCGCGCTCGAGATTGGCGCGCACCTCGCGGCGGAAATCTTCCAGCTCGCCCGAGTCGATGCCAAACTGACGCACGAATTCGGCGTTAAGCATCGGCAGCACTGGCTCCTGCACCGTCAACACACGCAAGTGCATGCGCGCCAGCTTGCCGGCAAGTTGTTCGTTGCGGAACTCGGCAGGAAACGCCACGTCCAGCTCCAGTTCGGCATCTTGCGTTTGGCCCAACAACGCGGCGTCGATCTCGGCCAGCAGCACGCCGCTGCCGAGAACGCTGCTGCCGCGATCCATGCCTTCAGCAGGCAGGCGCAAATCCGCAGTCTGCGTGTAATACTCAAAACCGACATGATCACCGGCCTGCGCGGCGCGCTCGACGCGCTGCAGGCGCGTGCGCTGCTTGCGCAGGGTCTCGATCATGTTGTCGATGTCCGCATCGCTGACGCTGGCTTCGATGCGCTCGATGCTCAGCGCGGTGACATCGACCGCGGGCAGCTCTGGAAATACCTCGAAAGTCGCGGTGTAGGCGATTTCGCCATTCTCGGCCTGACCGTTGGTGCTGATCGAGGGCGCCGCCACCGGGCGCAACTGTTGCTCGCCCAGCGCCTTCTGCAGCGTGTTCGAGACGATCTCGCTGAACGCCTCGCCGCGCACTTGCGCACCGAAACGCTGCTCGATGACTTTGCTCGGCACCTTGCCGGGACGAAAGCCGTTGAGGCGCACGTTGCGCCCCAGATCAAGCATGCGCTCGCGCACGCGCCCGTCGAGATCGGCCGAGGGGAACTTCACGGTGAGTCGGCGCTCAAGGCCACCGACATTTTCGAGCGAAACCTGCATGCCTTGGGACTCCTCACCCGCACGCGCGAAGGCTGCGCGCACGGCGTCTGAATGTGGTGCGAAAGCCGGGACTCGAACCCGGACGGGGGTACCCGCTGGAACCTAAATCCAGTGCGTCTACCAATTCCGCCACTTTCGCACGCATGTGAAAGGGCAGAATAGTGTACGGGATCGCCAAGGATATGAGGAGGGTGGGTGGTGGGCCGTGAAGGACTTGAACCTTCAACCTACGGATTAAGAGTCCGCTGCTCTACCAATTGAGCTAACGGCCCACGCGAACCTGAAAAACTGGGGTGGACGATGGGATTCGAACCCACGACAACCGGAATCACAATCCGGGACTCTAACCAACTGAGCTACGCCCACCATAACCACCCGAAGCATTGGCGCGCCCGACAGGACTCGAACCTGCAACCGCCGGCTTAGAAGGCCGATGCTCTATCCGGTTGAGCTACGGGCGCATGACCTGACAGAGCACGCTTTGGTCGGGGTAGAGGGATTCGAACCCCCGACGTCCAGCTCCCAAAGCTGGCGCTCTACCAGGCTGAGCTATACCCCGCCGCCAGCAACCCACCTAACAACTGCGGATTCCTGAGCTGCGGGATCTTACGTGGCCACACCGCGCGCAGTCAACGCGCACCGTGCACCGCGACGCTGCCACCCGTGAAGCCGCGCATGCCAGCGACTGCAGCTCTGAGCCGACACGAGCTGATCTGCGGGCTGACGAACGATGCCGCGACCGATATTTTTTCGCGTGCATGCGCGCGATTCACGCGAGTACGCTCCACGAAACCCTTATGCTTGCGACCTTCGCGCGGCGCGCGTTGGCATACGCAGCGACGCGCATGGCGCCGATGAACGCATCCGACCCCCTGCACGACATGCTCGAACACGCGAGTCTCGACAGCCAGCGCCCGCTGCTGTGGCTGATCGCCGCCGGGTTTTTCATGCAGACGCTGGACTCGACCATCGTCAACACTGCCGCGCCCAGCATCGCGGATGCCTTGCGCGCCACGCCGCTGGGCATGAAGGCCGCGCTGACCAGCTACGTGCTGACGCTGGCGGTATGCATACCGGCCAGCGCGTGGCTTACCGATCGTTTCGGTACGCGCCGCATCTACGCCGCCTCGGTATTGCTGTTCACGCTGGGCTCGGTGGCCTGTGGCGCGGCGCAGACCTTGCCGCAGATGATCGCCGCGCGCGTGCTGCAAGGCATCGGCGGAGCGCTGCTGATGCCGATCGGTCGCTACGTGCTGATTCGGCTGTTCGGCAAGCATGATTTCGTGGCCGCGATGAGTCTGGTATCGATACCCGGCCTGCTCGGGCCGATGCTGGGTCCGGTGCTGGGCGGCTGGCTGAGCGAGTACGCGAGCTGGCGTCTGATTTTTCTGATCAATGTACCGGTGGGCGTGGTCGGCTTGTGGCTGAATGCGCGCACCATGCCGGATCTGCGCGGCGTCCTGCGCCCCTTCGATGGCTTCGGCTTCGCGCTGTTCGCGATGGGTTCCGGGCTGTTGCTGGCCGCATCCGAGTTCGCCAGTGATGACATGCCAGCCCCGGCGCTGCTCAGCGCGGGGCTGGGCCTGCTGCTGTGCATCGGCTTCGTGCTGCATGCGCGGCGTAGCGCGCATCCGATCAACGACCTCGGCCTGTTTCGCGTGCGCAGTTTCTCGATCGCACTACTGGGCAGCCTATTCACGCGGCTGGGTGCATCCGGGCTGCCGTTTCTGCTGGCCTTGTACCTGCAGATCGGTTGTGGTTACTCGCCGCTGCAAGCCGGGCTGATGATGGCGCCGCAGGCGCTGGCGATGATGGCGATGAAGCCGCTGATCGACCCGCTGCTGCGCCGCTATGGCTATCGACGCACGCTGTACGTCAACACCGTGCTGGTCGGTGCAGTGCTGGCGGCGTTCGCGCTGCCGGTCGCGCGTGGTGACTGGCTGGCGATCACGCTGCTGATGTTCGCACTGGGACTGGTGATGTCGCTGCAATACACGGCGATGAACACGCTGGCGTTCGTGGATCTCGCGCCCGCGCAAGCCGGCCATGCAGCGTCCATGACCTCGACCGCGCAGTATCTGTCGATGAGCTTCGGCATCGCGCTGGCGACCCTGCTGATGGGCGCGTTCATGCCCGCGCACGCGCCCGCCGCAGAGTATCTGCACGCTTTTCACGCGACCGTGCTGGCGCTGGCCGGCTCGTGCTTCGTCAGCGCGCTGGTGTTCATGCGCCTGCGCCGCGACCGCCCGCTGCGCGCGCGCGTGGACGATCCCGACACCGCGACCTGATGCTGCGCGCCACAGTGGCTGGGTTAGCATCGCGGTCATTGATCCCGATCAAGGATCGGACCCATGCACGGCACCGCGGACATTCTGCTATCGCTTTTTGCCGTGTTCGTCGCCGCGCGCATTGGCGATGAGCTGGCACAGCGCATGCACCTGCCGGGCGTGGTCGGCGAGATCGTCGCCGGCGCGCTGCTTGGCCCCTCGCTGCTGAACTGGGTGCATCCCGACGTGGTGCTGAATGCGCTCGCCGAAATCGGCGTGGTGTTCCTGTTGTTCGCGGTGGGACTGGAAACACGCCTGGCTGATCTCAAGCGCATCGGCGTGACCGCTTTGATGGTCGGCACGCTGGGCGTGATCGTGCCCTTCGGCGGCGCCTCGCTGTGGGCGCATCTGGAAGGCTTCGCGTGGAACAAGTCGATGTTCATCGCCGCGGCTTTTGTCGCCACCTCGGCCGGCATCACCGCGCGCGTGCTGCAGGAGATGCATGCGCTGCAGCGCCGCGAGGCGCATGTGATTCTGGGCGCCGCGGTTATCGATGACATCCTCGCCATGCTGCTGCTGGGGATCGTGGTATCGATGCAGGAGAGCGGCGTGGCCGATCCAGTCCATCTGCTGGTGGTAGTGGTCGAGGCGGTCGGTTTCGTGCTGGCGGTGGGCTGGTTCGGTACGCGCGTGGCGCGCAAGCGTTCGTCATGGCTCCAGCGGCCGCGCATGACCATGTCCGAGCTGAGCATCGTGCTGGCGCTGTGCCTGGGACTGGCGTGGCTGTCCACGCGCTTCGGGCTGGCTGCAATCATCGGCGCGTTTCTGGCCGGACTGATCGCTTCGGAGACCGACCAGCGCGAGCAACTCGAGCATCAGATGAAGCCACTGCTGACGCTGCTGACGCCGTTTTTCTTCGTGATGACCGGTGTCAAACTCGACGTCAACGTGTTCATGCACGCCGATGCGCTGCTGATGCTCGCGCTGGCCACGCTGATCGCGGTGCTGACCAAGCTGGTGGGCGCTTATCTGGGCGCATTGAAACTGGGCCATCGCAGCGCGCTGGCCGTTGGCATGGGCATGGTGCCGCGCGGCGAGGTGGGCGTGGTGGTGGCGAGTCTGGGTCTGGCCGCCGGCGTGTTCACGCCCGAGGTGTACGCGGTGATCGTGGCGATGTCGCTGTTGACCTCGATCCTGACCCCGCCGCTATTGGGCTGGCTGCTGCGTCGCGCGCAGCGCGACGACATTGATCAACGGGCAGCGTGAGCGCTGCGCGCGCGCCGGCATTGCGCCGACCCGTGCCCGCCGCTCTCAACCAGCGCCGCCACCCGGTTTGCCGTGGATGCCGCCGCGCGTCAGCGCCATTGGATCAAGCAGGCGCTGCAGTTGCTTGCGCGGCAGGCCGGTGGTTTCCACCGCCACGTCGAGGATCGGGCGCTTCTGCTTGTACGCCTGCTTGGCGGTCGCCGCGCCCATCTCGTAGCCGATCACCGGATTCAGCGCGGTCACCAGGATGGGATTCTTGTCCAGCGCCTGTTGGATGTGCGCATGCTTGACCTTGAATCCGGCGATGGCGTCATCGGCCAGCGCGCGCATGGCGTTGCCCATGATGGCGATGGACTGCAGCAGGTTGTGCGCGATCAGCGGCAGCATCACATTGAGCTGGAAATTGCCCGCCTGACCACCGAGGGTGATGGCCACGTCGTTGCCGATGACTTGCGCGCAAACCATGGTCATCGCCTCGGGGATCACCGGGTTGACCTTGCCGGGCATGATCGAGCTGCCAGGTTGCAATGCGGGCAGTTCGATCTCGCCCAAGCCCGCCAACGGGCCGGAATTCATCCAGCGCAGGTCATTGCTGATTTTCATCAGCGCGCAGGCCAGCGTCTTGAGCTGGCCGGAAAGCTCCACCGCATCGTCCTGCGCGGCGATGCCCTCGAAGTAATTGTCGGCGGCGACAAACTTGCTGCCACTCATGCGCGTCAGCTCGGCGGCGACGGCGGGGCCGAACTTCGGATCGGCGTTGATGCCTGTGCCCACCGCGCTGCCACCCAGCGGCAGACGCTGCATGCGCCTGAGCGCGTCGGTGATGCGCGCCTCGGCGCTGTGCAACTGCGCCGACCAGCCGGACAAT
>AUZZ01007826.1_pt1 | contig 15000 bp, 10 predicted proteins | sample 49831 | NCBI WGS metagenome assembly AUZZ01 (sample SAMN02212408, study PRJNA193665) | mine drainage metagenome | reverse complement strand
GTTCCCTCCAGCGCCGGTATATGCTACAGACCTGACTATTATTGCAACAGGTCAGTATAAGCACGAACGCGGTGAGCCGTATCAAAGGCAATGCAAGGTACTGCAGGAACAGCATGCCTATGGTTATAACCAGTATAGGCGAAAACAGATCCATGTAAAGATCTGCAATCAGATAATAGCCTGTACTAAGATCATATCCCTCGATGACTGAAAACCAAATACCAGGTGCAATTTCAATCTTGGGAACGGTTACCCCGTTCGCTAGCTGCGACGCCATGTATGAATATACCCTGGCATCTATACTGAAGGATATCGCATCCGAGTATATGTTCGTGAGCAGGCGCAGGCCTGTGTTGGTGCTCAGGTTCCCTATGTAATAATCGGCATATGTAAAGGGCCCGAGAGTAGTGCCTGTGAGCTGCTGGCTTACCGAGGCGGATATGTTGCAGGCGGCACCCGAGAAGAACATCAACATCACTATTATCAGCACGCTTATGAGCAACTGCGTCATTTCTACCTTTGTCATACCTACTATCTTGCTCCTGGTGCTCGGAGGTAAGACCCGGCCTATGGCATACAGCACCGCTATTATCATAAAGCCTATTATAATAACGAGGTAGTTTATGGACAGCCAGTTGTTGGTGTAATTTGAATTGCCGTAAAGTGTGCACGCCTGTATCGGCTGCGGTGCGGACAGAGGGGGCGGAGTTGCACTTGATGCTGAATTTGATGCGGTATTAGAAGCGGAATTCGATGCCGTATTAGAAGCTGTATTTGATGCTGAATTTGATGCTGTATTCGAGGCAGCGTTGGTTGGGGCCCCAGGATTGAGGACGACTAGAGCCTGCCCCACGCTGTAAGTGCCTGTGGAGAAGCTATATGCGTAGTAATATTTGTATGTGCCGGCAGAGAGAGAACCTACCGGATATGAATAAGTAGCTGTGCCGCTACCGAAAGCTAAGAGGGTGTTCTTGTTAGGGTAGTATATTGCGCAGAAGTTGTTGAAGGATGATCCTGTGCATGTGGCAGTTATTGTAACAGATTGTGTGGTATGTGCAGGGTTGGGTGTGATTGTCAGCGACGCCGAAGAGCCGCCAGTTGCAGGGTTAAATGATACAATGTTGTGCTGCGGCGCTGCGCTTGCAGTGCCGGCAATAGATATTATGGCTAGAGTGCACAGGAGAACAGAAAGAAATAACATCTCTATCCTTTTGGCATGCATTCAATCACTACGCAAGTTTCATCTTGCCTATTCCGAGCCTGAGCGAGCCTCCGAGCAGCGAAGCTATATGCTGCATTATTACAACGCCTATTATTAGGTCTAATGCAAACAGTATGAACTGCAGTATGAGTACCAGAAATGATTGCGACAGGATTGTATTGAAAGCTGGATATATGCTGCCATAGCTTTCAAGACCATAGCCAAATCCGGTTAGGACTTGATGTACTGCGGGATTTGACAGAGTCACCATGACATCATAGAGTCCGGAAGTTGCCAGAGATACCATGACCACGTAGAAACCGCATTCTATGGAGTTCCACCCTGATGGACATAATGCAGTTGGGGGTGGTATTGTAGTAGGAGGCAGATAATTGCTTATTGGCAGGTTTATGCCAAGCAACAGCGCAGGATATACCAGCGAGATGCCTATGGCCAGAGCCAAGAACGTGCCACCCAGAGGCCTTAGTATTGGTACTGCGCGGAGCACTATGCCCACAGGGAGCAGTACGCCCAGGCCTATGCCGATTATCTCGGCGAGAAGATCGGCCTGGACTTTCAGTATTATCATCACAGGCACTACTATCAACTTGCCGACATCTGAGAGTACTGAGAATGTGGGGTCGGAAGTTGATGCAACTACGCTGCTTACGTATAGGTTCTCATTCACTCCGAAGTCTAAAGACGCAATCGTGAACACAGGTATCAATGGTATTGGAATATAAACTGATAGGGTCATGCTTTTCCAGACGCCTATGCCGTCATAAAGCCCTGCGAGCTCATAGAAAGCGTTGTTTGCGTTCCCTAGCTGGGGTGTGAAATAAGAGGTCTCTAAGGCGTTGTATATGCTCGCCAGATTGTTTGTTATCTCAGTACTTGCCGCACTGCTGCTTGTAGTCAGAGTGCTGCCGGGATTGCCCACATAGCTGGCAGCTATGCTGCTCAGTATGATAAACATGGAGAATATCACAATTATTATCAATATTGATTTGACGGCCTCCTTAAGCTCGTTTTGGTACCAGCCTTTTAAGGCTGCTATGTTAAACACACTGCCTAGCATGTATGATATCGCAACCAGAAGGAATGAGAACAGCACACCGAAGAACGCCAGGGGTATCGCAGCGACAACGCAATTGCCCATGGATGTAGGGGAGCCGGTAACCAGGCAGTAAGGATTCTGTATTGTGCTCTGGGCGGATGCTACATTTGATGTGCTTACGGTAAGCGCAAATAGAAAAACGGCAAAAAATACCAATTTGCTTCGGTGTAGCATATATTGACGTCCTCTCCTATCTGAGGGATAGGAGATTCCTCTTGGATTTCCGAGGTTCGTTTCCTCCTTATATCTCCGGTTGTTTTCGCATATGCACACATTGTATAGCCCGTTCGCTATTTTTGAGAGATTCTCCAATACTCCTTCTGTCTTTCGGTTTGAATTTATCTCTATAACCTGTGTTAATAGCGTCATACTTTATTCGCCTTCCGCCTTTTTATCAGTTTCCTAATCACCTAATATCTATATACCTTCACATTCATCCCCTAACTCAAGGTTAGGGGCTTTCTGCTATGCATTTTGTAATATAGGGGCTAATATTTGTGACCTCCTCTCCTACCTGAAGGTAGGGGCTTCCCTCAAGGATATATCCTGAGGTATGTTCCTGATTCATCGACACAACTTGCGATGCCCGCTGCATCGTAGAGGTCACATCTCCAGAGGCGTTACTTCCCGAAGGCCCTTCGGTAGATTTGACGGCATAGCCGCCAAAATTTGGGCTCGAAGAGCCCAAGGCCTTTATGTTTATCGATGCGTTCCAATCCCTATCAATAACCAAACCGCAGACGAAACAGCGGTAAATTCTTTCACCAGGTTTCAGCTTGTCCTCTCCTTCCTTTACGTTGCCGCACCTGCTGCACCTTTGTGTCGTGTATTGATAAGGCACCGTTTTAAATCCCATACCGGCTCTTTCAGCCTTGTATGCCAAAATGCTTCTTGATATCCTCCATGCCGCCTCCTGTATCGACCTTGCATATTTATGGTTCTTCACCATGTTGCGGATCTCAAGGTCTTCCATTACGAACGCGGTATAAACATTTGAATTGACAAGTTTAGTGGTTTCTTTCTGTATAAAATCGATGTTCTGATTTGTCGTATCTTGCCATACTCTCTGTATCTTCTGTATGGCCTTTCTCCTGTTCTTTGAATCCTTTATCCTCCGTGCCTTTATTCTCTCCCAATGGTGCAGTCTCTTTTCATTCTGCCGTGCGAACTTCGGCTTTTTGATCGTTGTGCCGTCAGAAAGGGCTGCGAATACAGTGAGGCCAACATCTATTCCGACAGGGTTTGCGTTCTCTACTTTTGGGATTTTCGCTTCCTCTTGAATCGTTGTGAATATTGCAAAGTACTTACCGGCCTCTCTTTTTATTGTAAGAGTCTTTATCTTGCCTTCAATACCTCTGTGCAGGTCTATCCTGACGCGCCCTACCCTTGATAATCTCAGCATGTATATTCTCCTTTCTTTCTCTATGGAGAAAGAGCCGTTATATTGCGGGTATGTCAAAGAGCGCCATCTGTCTGCGGACTTGAACCTAGGGAAGCCGGCCTTAATCTTCTTTCCCTGCTTCTTCTCTTTGCATCTTCTGAAGAAGTTTGAGTACGCCTTTTGCAGCCTTATGAATATGTCCTGCCGTGTCTGCGAATATAACCTCAGGAAATCCTTGTTTTCTTTTATTGCATACTTCATGTATTCATTCAAAGTAGTTTTGTTTATGCCTGCATTCTTGCTCTTTTTGTACTCTTCTATTGACTTCTCAAGGATTTTGTTATAAAGTTGCTGCGCAAGCATGAGCCGCTCGTCTATCTCCTTCTGCCTCTTTGCATCAGGATATATCCTGAACCTGTATGCTCTCATCATGTCCATATTCGTTGTAGCACAAACCATATTTATATACCTTGCGATACACACATATTCATGTTGCGGTTCACTTCCATCCCACGATTAAAATCGCAGGGTTTCCTGTTCGCGGTGAATAACCCATACTGTTGAGGGTCAAGGCGTAGCGGGGCACTAATAAAGCTACCTCTTTAGCAGCGAAAATCTCTTCATGTACATCTCGCTCTGCAGCACCACAAGGAACGGCAATATGAACAGCGAATTAAATACCACCATTGCGTAGCGCGAGATGAGCGTGCCTGTGAGTTCTATGAAAGCGAAATCGAAAATAGTTATTAGAAGTATTGCTATGGCCAGCCAAAGCAGGAAATAATCGAAGCGCCTGATGAAGAACCTTGCGCTGGCTCTCATGGCCCCGAATATGGGCTTTTCGTCTATCACTATGGAGCTCGGCGCGTAGAAGAAAAACGGGGCGAGTATCAAAGCCGCAGCGTACGTTATGGAAGATGACATGCCTGACTGGAACAGCGCTATGTTTATAACGTACAATATTACAGCATATACCACAAGCACCGTGAACGCACTCGCTGTGTACTTCTCCAGCCCGTCCATTATCTCCTTCCTTATCTTGGTGTGTATCCTCCCGTATTTCACCAATATGTTTATTGAGACTATGGCGAAGCTCAGGAACAAGAGGGAGAAGAATATCGAGGCTACAATGATCGATGCGCTGATTATGTTCAGATTGACGAAGATGCTCGCGGTCCTGACGAATATAGCACCGGCGTCGTTGTATGTGGGCAGCGGGGCTAGACCCGGTATGATGAACGCTATCAGGAAAGATATTGAGAAGAGGAGTATTAGGCGTAGGTGCTTTGCGTAGAAATCTACTGCGTAATTAAGCACATTCACCATGTAATCACAAAAAGAATTAGAAAGGAAATATTAAAAGGGTTAATGGAAAGGCCCATTAACCTATTTAGGAGCAGGTTGTGGTTATTTTAGCTACCGCAGGTTGCGGTTATGCTAGCCACCGAAGCCGAGCTTCCCATTATCAGGCCCAGCAGGAACGGTGCTATCTCTGCTATTATCACACCGATGACGCCACCGAGTATCATGCCCATGCCGTATGACTGTAGCGTGGATTTGCTCTGCCCTGGCATTATGTGCGAAGCTGCATATAGGGCCGCACCTCCTATCATGAGCACCAATCCGAGTATGAATATGGCTGTGTGCACAACCGTGTATATCAAGCATATCTGCGATGTAACTGTACTCACTATGCTGTTCTGCGCAGCAGACATCGTAGCTATGAAGCTTAGCACAAGCAGAGGCAGCATAAGCACCTTTATGTTATGATTTATCCAATCTAAAAGACCAAGTATTTTTGGCATTCATACACCATTGACTCTTTTACGATAGTTTATATATAGATAATAATAAAAATCTTTCTCATGTAAGGGATATGTCCCGAGTCTGAAAACTAGTTAACAACGGTGCGCGATTAGATGCAGATGCCACATATATACAGAGGCAGGGTCTACACATTCCTATTCTTGTTATCCGTGATACTGCTGCTCTTCTCTGACATCTCGATATTCTCATATGGCTACCTGTCAAGCCTGCTGATGATCACATCCTCGGTGCTTCTGGCATCCTTCTTTGCGTTTGCCTTCGCATTCCTTGCCTACAACGGCAAAAGCAGAAATATTATATTAGCTGTGAGCTTTGCCGGTTTGGTCTCCGGGGTGCTGGCATCTTACACCGTACTGTACCTCTTAGGTTACAATTTCACATCTATAGCAGGGTTGATGGTAAGCTATCCGTTCGCTTTCTTTCTAACCATAGCGCTCGTGCTATTCATATCCTTGGGCAGGCGCATAGGCACAATCAAGGTATCAAATAAGACGAAGATGCTCGCGGGGCTCGCCATCATAGCTATAATAGTAGTATTGATGTGGTATTTCTATTTCTCAGGCAAGCTGATAAATTCCAGCGTCCCTGACGACGAGGAATTCCTGGCTTTGCATGCCGTCCAGAGCCTGCTCTCTGGGTCCAACCCCTATGCGATGAACGTGTCTGCCCTTGAATTATATGATTACCTGCATGTGAACAATAGCGTTGACCTGCCTACATTAACCACGTACAACAAGGTGGTAGGGTTTATGGACTATCCAGACTTGTATTTCCTCTTCCTTGCGCCGTTCTATGTGCTTGCAAGTCCATCTGTATACGCGTATTCACATGTGTATATGCTCTACAGTTATGCCATCTTTATGCTGGCGTTCCTCGTGGCGCTCGTATATGCCGTAGACAAGGATTACATAAAAAGCCCGAACTACTGGATAATCATATTCGCAGCCATGTTTATGATATACCTATCGTCTGTGGTAGATTTTCTGATGTTCGCGGTGCTGCTCTTTGCATACAAATATATAGACAATAAATATGCGTTCGTGCTTCTCGGCCTGGCGACATCGTTCCAGGAGGAACTGTGGATACCTGTGGTGCTGCTAATCGCATTGAGGTTCAACAAGAGCATAACAAGCGGGATGAAGACTGCACTGGGCACTGCTGCCACTTTTCTCGCGCTAAACGGGTATTTTATACTGATTTCGCCCGGCCAGTATATCAAGGATGTCTTTGCGCCCATAGGCAACCTGCTACTCCCCAGTCCCTATGGGGTCTTCGGTTACACACTCCTTACCTTATATCCTATACCCCTTAGCGCTTTCTCCGTACTCTTCTATTCTGCCATAATCGCTGCGGCCATAGTGGTCGCCTATTCTGGCAGGAAATTGCTGGTGGGCGTATTGAGCCTGCTGCCGCTGGTGTTCCTCTACCATGGCATACCTACCTATTACTTCTTCTTTGGAACCTTTGCAGTTGCCTGTTTATTTGTAGGCAACAATACACTTAAAAAAGGTAGGAAGCGCCTAGTCATTGAACGCAAGAGGGACGCGTATAGGTGGATAGCCATAAGCTCGCTTGTGCTGATTATATTGCTTGATTCTGCATATGTGTACGCGCAACATTCGGCATATGTGCGTATGGATCCATTTAGGTCTGTGGAAGGCAGCCTTATGCATGTAAATAATGAGACATACTACAATGTAAGCCTTTATTATGATTCGGGAAGCGCGTCGAACTATTCTATCTTTGCATATTCATTCAACAGGGGTGTGAGAATGCTGCCGGGTACCATAGGCCTGTTCAACCAGTCGGTGCTGAGATTTGGAGGCACCGATCGCATATCAAGCAGCAACTATAGCAGCGTGGTCAATCCGAATATAGCGAGGTTTAGGCCGCACAGCGAGGCGCATCTATCGCTGGTAACGAACAATTCGACCATAACCACAGAGGTATGTAACATATATTCCGGTGGCTTTTATTACATCTGCCCCACTACGAGCATAGGCACATGAGAAAGGAAAACGCTTTATAGTGTATATTACAATATTATTTGATCTGTGATTTGCAGGTTGCATTTTGGGCGGATTGATTATATGTATGTATTGGGAGTGTGGGACCAGCATGATGCTGGCGCCGCGCTGATAGAGGACAACAAGATAGTGTTTGCGGCTAACGAGGAGAGGTTCACCAAGCGCAAGCTGGAAATGCGTTTCCCCACCCATTCCATACATGCTGCGCTTAACTATGCGGGGCTGAAGCCCGGCGACATAGAGCATATAGCGGTAAGCACGACTGAGCTCACGAAGACCCTTGAAAGGCTGCTGCCTTATTCCAGGGAGTACTATTACAATTTCAGAAGGAGGAAGATACCCAAGCCGATGTTCGAGAATTTCAGGCATAACCTGAAATACTCTATGACAGGCATAGGCATGCTTCCGGGGACCACCGCCCTTAGCAAGTACCTATTGGCAAGGGAGCTGAGGCACATGGGTTTCAAGAAGTTCAAACTGCACGTGGTAGAGCACCATGTGGCGCATGCCGCTACTGCAGCCTTTACATCCAGGTTCAAGAAGTCGCTTGTCCTTACGCTTGATGGGCTTGGGGATGGGCTGTCAGGGTCAATAAGCATATTTGAAAACGGAAACCTTGAAAGGCGGCTGCGCATACCTGCCAGGGATTCGCTAGGCATATTCTTCGAGCAGGTGACCAACATAATAGGCATGCGGGAGCTAGAAGATGAGGGCAAGGTAATGGCTATGGCCGATTACTCATACCCGTTCGACATTGAGGAGAATAGGATGAAGGATTTCTTTAAGGTTGAAGGTACCAATATAACTGCGAAGTATAATACGGTGAAGCAGTTTGGCATACTGCAGAGCATAGCATGGCAGATGCCGAGGGAGCAGTTTGCGTACATGGCGCAGCAGCTTCTCGAGGCCGCGATGCTAAAGTTCGTTGGCAACGCAATAGGGAGATATAATATAGGAGATGTAGTCATGGCAGGCGGCACATTCTCCAACGTCAAGGCGAACATGAGGATTAGAAGCCTTGATGCGCTCAAGCACTGGTATGTATTTCCGCACATGGGGGATGGAGGAATAGCCCTGGGCGCGGCGATGTACGCTGGTCACATGCTGACAGGTAGCACGTCCTATTCTTTCAGCCCATATCTGGGCAGCGCTTATACCGATGAGGAGACGGCCAGAGTGCTCAAGGGAGAGAGACCCTTTGTTATGCAGGAAGAAAGCCCTGTTGAACAAGCCTCACATGCAGCCGAGCTCATAGACAAAGGCAACTATATCTTCTGGTTCCATGACCGCATGGAGTATGGTCCGAGGGCGCTCGGCAACAGGAGCATATTGGCACCGACTGGCTCGGAGGGGGTGAAGGACAGGCTGAACACATATGTCAAGAAACGCGAATGGTTCCAGCCTTTCGCGCCCTCCATGCTTGAGGAAGATGCAGGCAAGGTGCTCGAATACGACAGCAAGGGAGCGGACAAGTTCATGACAACAGCTTATATAGTCAGGAAGGACATGCGGGAGATGACCAGGGCAGTCATGCACATAGACGGTTCGGCAAGGCCGCAGATGGTCGGCGGCGAGAATCCCGCTTATTACAGATTGCTCAAAAAGGTGAAGGATAAATCCGGCATAGGAATGGTGTTGAACACAAGCTTTAACATACACGGCATGCCCATAGTGCTTAACCCCTACGATGCCGCAGAGACTATGAAAAAGACAAAAACTAAGTACATGTTTATAAACGGCTTTTTTGTCACCAATAAGGCGGGTGTGTGATGTTCAGCGCAGGCACCCTCGAGTATATACTTACGCTTGGTATCACAATATCATTTGCAGGCTTCATCATCTTTGCGATACGGGCCAGAAAGGATATATCGCAGGCAATGCGGGGCGCAGGCGTTGGCAGGATGCAGATGCTCGCGGCGCTTGCCGTTGTAATAGTGTTCGCAGCTATGGTGCTATCCATAGTCAAGCCTACGCAGCAACTCTTTTTCGACGATATATTGTACCAAGGAGGTGCGCTGAGCATGATGCACTCGGGCCAGGCGTGGCAGTGCAACTTCGGTTCACCGACGCAGTGCTTCACAGGATTGATCTTCCACGAACCAGTGGGTACAGCGTTCAACGTAGCGATTGCGTTCGCCGTTGGAGGAGTATACCAGTACTCCGCTTATGGCATATTCTTTCTCCTCACAGCGCTTTCCGTACTGCTGGTTTTCGCGATAACGGTTTTGATGCTCAGGAAATTCATCTATGGCATATATGCCGAACTTCTGTTTGCGCTTAGCCCTGCTCTGATGGTGTGGGCCTTCCCCACAACTTCCGACCTCACTATGCTCGCATATTCGCTGATAGCGGTCTTCTCAATTATGGTCTTCATACAGCGCAAGAACATAAACACATTCGGTATGGTGCTCTTCTCGATATCCCTCGCAGCGTACATGAAGGTGGATGCTGCAATATACTTGGTGCTGATACCTCTGATATTCCTGATATTGGATGATAAGTCGGTATTGAAATCCATGCACAGCAATATAAAGAGAGTGAGAAGGAACCTGCTCAACACGAAGGTGCTCCTGCTCCTGCTGTTCTTTGTCATAGCCATATCCGGGGAACTCACATACGCAGCATTGGAGTACCGGACAGGAGGATATGGTTACAAAGGTACGTTCATACAGAACACATGCAATCCCTCTAGTTCCATCTCTTATGTGAATGTTACGCACAAAATCGACCTGCAGAACTTTGGTGCCAACACCTGCGCGAATATTGCTTTCTGGTTCGATGCCTTCCAAGGAGGCATCACATACTACCATATCATGCAGCCCATATTCTTTACCTTCCTCGGTGTCATAGGTGTGATAGTAATGCTGCCCTATCGCCGTAGAGACGCGCTGGCGCTTCTTATATGGTTCTTTGCCTTCTTTGTGCTTTACACATCGTTTTATGCAGGATCGGTGACATACGGCGTGGACTGGAGATTCGTGCTCAGCATGATTGCGCAGGTAAGCATTCTCGGGGGGTTTGGCGCTGGCGCTATAATCCTTGCAGCAAAGAGGTTTGCCGGGCAAAGGGGTTACATAGCTGCAGTTCTTGCAGTATCTCTGCTCATAGCTTATTCGTTCTATTCCATGGTGCCTGATTTGGGTGTAAACCCCTCGTCGATAGGCCAGGCACAGCAGGCGCGCTTCTACCAGAATTTTGTGTATGCGAACGCAAACGCAATACCGAGATCGTGCCTGGTCTTCAGCTTCGACCCAGAGCTCTTCAACCTTAACGGATTGAGTTCCATACAGTTCGGAAACATAACGAGCGCATACACGCAATCTGGCCTGGTGTCTTACCACAAGGACTATCCGTGCCTTGTCGTCGATTATGGGTACTGGTGTCATACTGCGAGGTTTGGAGGCCTTTGCAACACAGTAAAGGGAACCTTCAACCTGTCGGCCATAGCGGTTACGGTGGACAATTTCTCAGGGACAGCAGATACGTTCGGGTTGTATAGGGTAAACGGGCTGCGTTAATGCGTCAGTCTAGGTTCTTTAGTATGGTCTTTAATATCTTGAAGCCGTCCCTGACGGTGCGAAGCTTCGCGTCGCCGGCGCCTCTGCGCTTCTCGTAGCTTGGTATCTCGAGCACCTTCAGCCCGCTCTTCTTGGCCTTTATGCTTATCTCTGTCTCTATACCAAAGCCCTTCTCATCAAGCTTCATGCTCTTGAGGGCTCTTCTGGAGAAGCTCCGATAGCCATAGCAAAGGTCTGTGTATCTGGTGCCGTATAATAGGTTGACCAGAAGGACGAAAACCTTGTTACCGAACACACGCAGCAGCGGCATGTCTTCCGACCCGCCCCCGGTTAGGAACCTGGAACCCATGCAGACATCGTAGCCCGATTCTATGCCGGTCACCAGCAATGGTATCTCCTTTGGCTTGTTGGATAGGTCCGCATCCATAGAGACTATTATGCTGCCCTTTGCGGCATACATGCCCTTTATCAGGGCAGACCCCTTGCCATGATTGTCGTATAATATCTTTACGCCGAAATGCCTGGCTATGCTTACAGTCTTGTCGCGCGAATGCCCATCCACCACTATTATCTCGTGGCTGTACCTAGCCAGCTCATCCCTGAGCTTGCGCAGCAGCTCGGCTATGTTCTTCTCCTCGTTGAGGGTCGGTATAACTACGCTAACATAAGGTTTCAAAAGCACGCCCCATCATATCTATCGCACTGAATGCATGGACTTTGCCCTGCACTGATAATCACTAAGCCTCTTCATGTATATATTTGTTACCTTTGACTCGATTTTGCCCGACAAACTTAAATATCTGGAAAACAGATGTTAATGCGTAGTATATAGTGTAAAGGTGCATATTCAGCATGTCTATAGAAAAGCTGCTCGGGTTGGGCATGACCGCCGTGGAATCCAACTTGCGCACCCTTAAAAAGCCTTACAAGCTCAATTTCGCCGTCACTTACTGGTGCCAGTCGCGCTGCATTACGTGCAACATATGGCAGATGAAGCCCAAGGGAGAGCTCAGCATAGACGAGATAAGGGAATTCGCGAACAAGAACAGGGAGTTCAAATGGATAGAGCTTACAGGCGGCGAGGTATTCATGCGCAGCGACCTGGTCGAGATAGCAAAGGCATTCAGCGAGGGGTCGAAACATCTCTATATATTGACAATGCCGACAAATTCGCTTTCCAACCACGACCTCATGTTCAGGAAACTCGAGGAGATACTTGAATTAGGCATACCAAGAGTGGCAATAACCGTCAGCCTGGACGGATACAGGGAGCTGCACGACAAGATACGCGGCGTGCCTGGCAACTACGACAAGGCTATAGACACCTTCAAGAGGCTCATGGAGCTGAAGAGGGAGCACAATAACCTGTATTTCGTGTTCGGGTACACTATGAGCAGGTTCAACCAGGGCAAGTTCGACGAGACATTCAGGGCGGTAAAGCGCGACATACCCTCGATAAGCTATAACGATTTCCATATAAACCTTGGACAGATATCTGATAACTACTACGGCAATTCGGACCTTGATATAAAGCCGAACGACTCGGAGGTTCTCAACGAGCTGCATTCCGTAATAAGGAACAGGAAGGCTCGTTATGATGCTATATCCCTTATAGAGGCAGCATTCCTGAGGAACCTTATCAAATATGCGAGCACCGGGAAGACGCCGATGAAGAGCAAAAGCCTTGAGGCATCGCTCTTCCTTGACAGTTATGGCAATGTTTACCCATCAATAATGTGGAACAGGAAGATAGGCAACATACGCGATACCAGATACAGCCTCGAGCCGCTGTGGAACAACAGCGACGCCGTGGAGGTGAGAAGGCTTATAAGGGAAGGCAAGGAACCGAGCCAATGGACGTCGTGCGAAGCGTACCAGAGCATAATAGGCAGGATACCCAGCCTGATAGCTTGAAAGTTCATGCATCCACAATGCCCATGCTCCTCAGCGTGCTTCCGAGTTTCGTGAACTACCCCGCCCTCGCGGACTGGACTTCTGTCTGCCTATCCGTTTGTTTGGAGCTTCTCGTTTCATCAGTAATGCTTGCTTCCAAATGCGGAATACAGAGGCATTTTCCTCATCGAGCGTCTCCCCTACGTTCCGTAGGGAAAGTTCTTGCGAACATTTATTATTCTATACGAATAACTATAAATCTTTCACTCGCTCTCATCCCCTCCTTCACAAAAGGAGACTTCCCGCGAGCATGTTAAAGTCTGATTCTATCTTAGGCAGGTTCGATTTTATCCTCACTGCGGCGGCAGGATGGAGGCTTAGGAAATATGTGATGCCATCCTTTTCAACCGCCTTCCCGTGCAATGACGCTATCCCTTTTATGCCAAGCACCTCCTTTGCTGCGACCGCGCCCAGAAGCACCACAATCTTGGGCTTTATTATATCTATTTGCCTGTACAGGAGGGCCCTGCACGAGCCTATCTCTTTGTCCGTAGGGATGCGATTTGCAGGCGGAAAGAATTGCACCACGCTGGTTATGTAAACATCATCCCTGTTAAGGCCCGACGATTTTATTAACAGGGTGAGCAGTTGGCCGCTCCTTCCTATGAACGGGCGCCTCAGCGCGTCTTCCTGCGCGCCTGGAGCCTGACCCACGAACATAACTTTGGCGTTCAGCGGGCCCTCGCCTGGGACAAACGCAGTGCTCAGGTTCCATGGTTTCACCCTGCCTGGAAGCGCTGAGTACTCGGCATTTAGCTTCGACATTCTTTCCAGGCGCGTGATATATTCTTCCGCGCGCGGGAGTAAATCCAATTGCCATCCCTTTTTTATCTCGCCCATGGCCTTCTTATAACTTAACCAGGCATAGCCTATGTGCTCCCTTGAGATCCTTACCTTCGCACTCTGATTTATTTTGGCGATGTATACTATGAGCTCCTTCTTCACCATCCTTTTACCCGATTTCACTTCATAATGCAGCCTGCAGCGGAAGTGCTTGTCCATGCCGCTTGAGGCATCGATGCCTGATTCTTCTAGCGTTTCGCGCAGCGCAGCCTTTGCTATATCTTCCCCTTTATTTATATGGCCCTTTGTTATGTCCAACCAGCCCTCTCTCCTTTTCAGGAAAAGAAATACGTGCGAACCCTTCTCAGCGCGGAACATCAAGATACCGGCATCATGTTGCAATATGACCACCAAATACGCATGTTTGCATCAACCTCTGAGCGAGTCCAGTATGTTATAGCTGGAGCAGAACATATCCGAATATGATGTGCTGCGCATATGGAAGAGGTTGTATATGCCGGACTGCAAAGAGTTTATCGTACTTATATTGTAATTGCTTATTGCGCCGCACTGCTGCTGCGTGGTGGAGTTTACGAGCTTGAACAGCTCATATCTTAGCGTCACTTCGGTGCCATTTGTTTCGTATGGCAGCGAAAAGTAGTTTACCACGAAAGTATGGTTCTCCGATATCACAGTGCCGGTATGCAAAGTCACGCCGTTGTTGGATATCAGGGCGCTGGATCTCAGCACTTTGCTGTATGCGATGTTAGGCGAACCAGCTGCAGGATATCTAGTATAGTTGACCAACACGTCTGTGAGGCTGCTCGCATTGGCCTGGTTCCCGATAGAGAATGCGTAGTCGGCCCCGATCATGCTCAGCTCTGTTATATTCTGATGCGAATTTGCCAGTATTGATAGCGCACCTTGCCCTAATGCGGCGTAGTTCACAGATGCGCTGCGGTTGAAATTATATGCTGAAGCGTTTATAGACCCCGGATAAGGCATGGAAAATATGAAAGCTACGATGCCGAACGCCAGTGCCAGCAGTATAGGCACAGCATAGCCATAACCCAGGTATGCGGGCTTGGCGTGCAGGCGCTTGTGCTTGCGTGAACTTTTTTCCTTGCGAACCCTAGGTATGAACATCCCGAACTTATATGCTATGAGCATCATCACTATTATAGTTGCATAGA
>AUZZ01000713.1_pt1 | contig 15206 bp, 17 predicted proteins | sample 49831 | NCBI WGS metagenome assembly AUZZ01 (sample SAMN02212408, study PRJNA193665) | mine drainage metagenome | reverse complement strand
CGTTGGATGCGGATGTATCGTGTCAGCTATGTCTTCAACGTTGGCACCCATCTCTATAGCCAGAGCCGCCTCGGCTATCATTGCGTTTGCGTCATCGGATACTATCTCCGACCCCTTGACTGTCTTATTGCTGTCGTATGCTATCTTTACAAGCCTTTGGTGCTGTTCAGGGCTATTGCCCTGCCCAAGGCGCTCATGGGGAATTTTGTAACAGATATCCCATCACCCTCTAAAACACCCGCAATTGCTATCTCCGGATCCGAGAATATGACTGCTGGTATAACCACGTTATCATAACCCGAGTTCTGCCCAGACGCGGCCTCGCCCGCTATCACACCCTGCCGCATGGCCTTATGCGCCAGCATCGGCTCCCCTATGACATCTCCTATTGCATATATATTCTCATCGGCGGTTCTCAGGGTCTGGTCAACCTCTATGAAGCCTCTGCCATTGATCTTCACTTTTGTGTTCTCCAATCCCAAGCCCTTGGTGTAAGGGGACAGGCCTACAGCCCCGACGATCACCTCGGATTCTATGTCCGTGCCGTCGCTTAGCTTTACCATCTTATCATCATAAGACAATGGGTTCACTCCCTTATGCACCTTTATGCCCAGCGCCTCCATGCTCTTTTTGACCAGTGCGGTAGCCTCAGTGTCGAAGTGCGAGAGTACATCGGACCTCGCTATTATATGGACATCGGTGCCAAGCTTAGCGTACAGCGTGCCTATCTCAACAGACACATACCCTGCACCTATTATTGTCATGCTCTTTGGTATGAAGTCCAGCATCAGCGCTTTTTTATAGTCAAGTATCCTATCAGAGAATTCAAAGCCCTTCAATGCGGTGGGTTCGGATCCTGTAGCTATTATAGCCTTTTTGAAGTCTATTTCCACACCATCGGTCAGCTGAAGCTTGCTGCTCGATATAAAAGTGGCTTCTGCTCCAAATATGTCGATGCCGTGGGCCTTGCAAAGGAATTTGACACCGTTCTCAAGCTTTTCCGATACGCCCATCCTCCACGAGTACATCTTCTTTGCATCTACAGTCACATTCCCGGTTATACCAAATTCCGAGGAGTTATTCGCGGTATGCACTATGTCAGATATGCGTATCAGCGTCTTCGAAGGTATGCATGCATAGTTCAGGCAGTGCCCTCCCATCTTGCCTTTCTCTATTATTGCCACGTTCTTGCCTAGTTCCGCGGCCCTTATAGCTGCTATATACCCTCCTACTCCTCCTCCCACTACTGCAATATCTACCTCTTCAGGTATCGAGCCCATTACCATATGCACACCTACAGCATCTCGAGGAACTCCGGATCCTCGATATATCCCTTGATGGCGTTGCCAAACTTTACGGCTTCAGCACCATCCACTACCCTATGGTCGAACGTTAGCGAAAAGGGAAGCACTTTGCCTATCACTATCTTGCCATCCTTGACTACGGGCATGTCCCTTATCAGGTGCACCCCAAGTATTGCAACATCCGGATAGTTTATCATGGGTACTGATAGGTATCCCCCGCCTAAGCTGCCTATGTTGGTTATGGTAAAAGAGGTATCGGTCATCTCGTCAATGCTTATGCTCTTATCCTTGACCCTCTTGCCCAGCTCTTCTATCATATTCGCTATTTCAACTATGCTCATGCGGTCTGCACCCTTTACCACCGCTACTCTCAGTCCGTCGTCAGCCTCTGCAGCCAGGCCTATATTGTAGTATTTTTTAACTATCACCTCCTGCCTCTCCTTGTCGTAGCTGGAGTTGAACTTTGGATTCTCCTTTAGCGCCTCTATCGTAGCTTTTATTATGAACGGGAGAAAAGTTAGCTTAGTGCCTGCATTCTGCATCTTTTGCTTCTCCTTCTCTACAATGCCGAACAGGTGCGTAGCATCTATGAGGTCCATATGCACTGCTCTAGGTATCGTCCACGATAGCTCCATGTTCTTGGCTATCGCCTTCCTTACCTGGCTCATTGGGATCCTCTCTATCTCTCCCTTGTGCGATTCCTCCTTGGCTTCTGAGAATTTTGGTATTGGCGCCCCGCCCTTCTTCGAAGCGAAAGCCCGCACATCGTTCTCTACAATCCTGCCGTTGGGCCCTGTGCCTATCACCTGCGACATATCCACGCCAAGGTCACGTGCCAGCTTTCTCACAGCAGGAGTGGCAAGAACTTCCTTGGCCCTGGCTCCTGGCGCGATTGCAGCCTCATTAGGTTTTACCTGCTCCTTGGCATCTTTCCGCTGCACCGGCTGGACCTCCTTTGCCGAGGGCGCAGCTTTAAGTTCATCTGCGCTGCCAAAATACGCAAGGGTGTCGCCTACTTTAACATCCGCATCCTTATTCGCGATTATCTTTATCGAACCAGAAATGGGTGCGGGTATGTTAACTACTGCCTTATCTGTCTCTATCTGTACAACTGGCTGGTCCTCTTTTACCGCAGAGCCGTCTTCTACAAGCCATTTCTGTATATGCCCTTCTGTTATCCCCTCACCGACATCAACAAATTTGAGTTCTTTCATTTTAAGACCTTAATTCAAGCGTTCAACAGCCTGTCCATCGCCGCGGCAATCTTCTTTTCGTTCGGTATGTAGTAATTCTCGTATCCTGGCATCGGATATGGGAAGCTGGCTGATCCTACGCGTATTATTGGCGCACTGAGATCGAACATCGCCTTTTCTGCAACCCGTGCTGCGATTTCAGCTCCAACCCCAAAACTCAGCACCGCTTCATGCACTATCATGAGCTTGCCTGTTTTCTTCACGCTCTCTAGTATGGTTGCCTCATCAAGGGGGTTTATGGTCCTGAGGTCTATCACATCAGCTGATACATTTTTATCATCAACCACTTTGCTTACCAGGGGCACCATTGTACCATAAGTGACTATGGTTAGCTTGTCGCCCTTCTTAACATAGCTGGCCTTGCCTATTGGTACTTCATACTGCTCATCAGGTATGTCCTGCTTGAACAGCCTGTACAGTTTGGTCGGCTCGAGAAACAATATCGGATCATTCATGCCTAGCGCCGCAGTGAGCAATCCCTTTGCATCATACGGGTTTGAGGGTTCGACCACAACCAATCCCCCAACATGCGAATAGAACGCTTCCGGGCTCTCAGAATGGTGTTCAAGGGTCTTTACGCCCCCGCTTACTGGTGTTCTGACTACCATCGGCACGGTAAGGTCGCCCCTAGTCCTGCTCCTGAACCTAGCTGCGTGGTTTATCAGCTGGCCGAAACCCAGAAACATGAAGCCAGCAAACTGTATCTCTGGGACTGGATGCAACCCAGCAATTGCCATGCCTATCGATGCACCTATTATGCTGGATTCAGCCAGCGGCGTGTCCATGACCCTATTCTCGCCGAACTTGTCAAGTAGTCCATCCGTTACCCTGAATACCCCGCCATCCTTGCCTATGTCCTCGCCTAGGAGCACTATATTGTCATCCTTCTTCATAGCAAGCTCAAGTGCGTTATTTATCGCGCCTACCATATTAGTGTTCATTTGATCACCATTCACATCCAGAAATTGGACTTTACCGCATCATCCTCCTCTTCCTTCAGCACATCAGGCATGAAGCTGTAAATGTTCTCGAACATGCTCTTCGGGTCAGGTTTGAAAGCTTCCGCCTTTGCGACTGCCTCATCTATCTTCGCCATCTGTTCATCTGCCGCCTGTTTCTCCTTGCCATCATCCCACAGGCCCTTTGACCTGAGATATGTACTTACTCTCTTTAACGGGTCTTTAACCTTCCACTTATCCACATCGGCTTCGGGCCTATACTTTGATGGGTCGTCTGAAGTTGTGTGCATACCCATCCTATATGTTACGCATTCCACTACTGTTGGCCCCTCGCGCGCATGTGCTATCGCATCTTTTACTACTTTATAAACACCTATCACATCGTTGCCGTCGACTTGCACCCCCTTTATTCCTGCAGCAATCGCTTTCTGCGCCAGCGTCTGTGCTGCTGACTGCCTGTCCCTTGGCACGGATATAGCCCATTGGTTGTTTTCTATTATAGATACCATTGGCAGTTTGTTGACCCCTGCAAAGTTTATTGCTTCATAGAAATCCCCTTCAGAAGTCCCTCCGTCGCCAACGAAAGCTACAACAGCCACATCCCTGTTCCTGTACTTCTGCGCGTATGCTATGCCAGCGGCATGCGGCATCTGCGTCCCTACCGGCACTATCACGGGCAACGCATTTATCTCCTTCACCCTGGCATTGCCCTCCTCATAGCCTCTCCAATACAGGAAGTAGTTCTCGATGGGCAAGCCCCTAGCCAGGTAAACCCCGTGCTGCCTGAAATTTGGTACCAGCACATCATCCTTTCTCATGGCGAATGCGGTGCCTATCTGTGTAGCTTCCTCTCCTATGAGGGGTGCAAAAGTATCTGCCCTTCCCTGCCTCTGCAGGCTCAGCGTCTTCGCATCCAGGTTCCTCGCGAACAGCATCATCTTGTACATGTCTGTTATCTTATTGTCATCGAGATCTGCAGGATAAAGCGCCTTGTCTATGTTCCCATTCTCATCCATCACTTGAAAATAATCTATTGAGCCTTCGAAAGCCTTGCTCTGCATTTAACCACTCCACAAATACACTGCCAATAAAGTAATTTATGTATATGCAGTGCCATCGGCAAGCTAAATACAAAGATTGGAATGCCTGGAATTAACGTATGCACCTATAAGGGATCAGTACTCTCCCGTATCTCCTCTATCGCCTTGTTGTCGTGCGAATATATGTAAGGCGAAAGATCAAGGTCCTTCGGGCTCTTCTGAAGTTTCCTTGCATAGGTGTCATGAAGGTGCTTTGCTACCTCGTCGCTATAAGCCTTCCAGTCGATGCCAAGCGATTCAACATATAACTTCTCTATTCCGTCTGCGATTTCATGTGCGTATGGGTACTCATATTCATCATCGGTGAGCCATTTCTCGGTCAGCTCATGGTGCCTTCCTATACTCTCAAGCGTGTTTACCTCTTTGCCTGCAATGCTAAGTGTCTTAGGGAAATTTCTATCCATATATATTGTTTTGCCGTCGTTGGAATATCCGCCAGTGTATTTTATGTCGTAACCTGCATCTATCTTGATGTCAGAGCCGAGCTTCTTGATCACTAACGTACCCATCACCGCCCCTTTATACATAAGGTTGTTGCCATCCAGCTGGACGCTCTCCTTCTTCTGTATTATCTGTTTTGATGTAGCCTTTATGTATGCCGGTTTCGCATAATTGAGAGCAACGATTATATACTCCCCTTCCTTCTCCTCCTTGCGTATCCTGTGTTCTATAACTGTGTATTCTTCCATAAAACCTAAGGCACATTATCTGTTAAAACTTAAAAAGGTTTACCAAACGCGTAAGAAAATACCATTTGCGAATACACAAAAAGGTTATAAAGGTATGTATAACTAAATGCAAGTATATGGTAGATTTTCAGAAAGTTGACAAGGAGATGCTTGAACGCATATGCAAAAACGCAAAGCTTGAACTGACTGATTCAGAGATAGAAAAATTTGTTTCAGAGATGGGCAGCATACTCACCACGTTCAAAACGCTTGGAGAAGTAGATACAAAAGGAGTACCGCCTGCTTATCACCCAACTGGGATAAAGAATGTATGGCGCGAAGACAGGTCGGAAAAGAAACATATGGACATATCGAACAATACCGACGCAATTGAAGACGGATATATAGTCGGGCCTAAGCTCGTATAGTAGAGTGGTTATATTAATATCTGTAAAAACATTTTTGGAAGAAGTAAAGTCTGGCAGCATTGATACCGAAGGATTCATATCCAAAGTTAAAGCAAGTTCTGCTTCCATACAAGAAAAATACTCCCCATTCATAACTATAAACGGCAGTTTTGGTACGGCAAAACCTGCAAACGGTGCGCTTCAATACCTGCCCGTTTCTGTAAAGGACTGCCTCTGCACCGAAGGGTTGCGAACCACAGCGGGTTCAAAGATACTAGACACGTATATACCGACTTTTGACGCAACCGTAGTATCAAGGGTGAAATCCGCAGGGGGCATGATACTCGGCAAGACCGCCCAGGACGAGTTCGGTTTTGGCACATTCTCCACAAATTGCGCATATTCAATACCAAAAAACCCTTACGATACTGAAAGGACGTGCGGCGGCAGCAGTGGCGGCGCTGGATGCATTACCGCTGCAGCAGATTTTCCGCATATAGCAATAGCCGAATCTACCGGTGGCAGCATAACCGCACCCGCGGCCTTCACTGGCACTGTCGGGCTAACACCCACATACGGCAGGGTTTCAAGGTATGGGTTGATAGACTATTCTAACAGCATGGACAAGGTGGGGGTAATATCCAAGGAGGTATATGATTCCGCACTGATGCTCTCAATCATGTCCGGCCACGATCCACTTGATTCGACGAGCTACGATAAGAAAAGCGATGATTTTACAAAGTACGCAGACAAGAGCGTAAAAGGCATAAAGGTAGGCATACCTGCCGAATATTTCAATGACATAAACGACGGTGTAAAGAAGCAAGTGGAAGATGCATTGCACCGCCTGGAAGCGCAGGGTGCAGAAATAGTCGAGCTTTCATTGCCGTATACAAAATACGCCATCGCCGCATATTACATAATAGCGATGGGTGAAGCCTCAACCAACCTGGCCAAGTACTGCGGCATGCGCTACGGTGCCCAGGAGAAAATAAACGGAGAGTTCTCCGAGTATTTCTCAAAGGTGCGGTCAAAGGCGTTCGGCGAAGAGGCGAAGAGGAGGATAATACTGGGGACTTACATGCGCGCCGCAGGCTTCAGGGACGCTTACTATATGAAAGCCTTGGAGGTGCGCAGCATTTTGATAAAGGAGTTCAAGAGTGCCTTCAAGCATGTCGATGCGATCGCCACGCCATCCATGCCTATGCTGCCCCCAAGATTCGATGAGATAGGCAAGCTGTCGCCTATGGAGATATACAACATGGACAAGATGACAACCGCTCCGAACCTTTGCGGTTTCCCGACAATATCCATGCCTGTAGGCAATTCAAAGGGTCTTCCGGTGGGAATGCAACTGATTGCGGACCATTTCATGGAAGGAAGGCTGATAAGCCTGGGGTCCAGTCTAGAGGCGATGTGATGAGTATAATGATAGGCCTTGAAGTCCATTGCCAGTTGAATACAGAGAGCAAGCTCTTCTGCTCCTGCGAAGCATATCCAAACAACGCGCTGCCCAACAGCTCCACGTGCGAGGTATGCCTGGGTTATCCTGGGACGAAGCCTGTCATAAACAAGAAAGCGATAGACCATGTCATAAGCATAGGCATGGCCCTGGGGTGCAAAATAAACCGGGAGACATATTTCTCAAGAAAGACTTACTTCTATCCGGACATGCCCAAGAACTACCAGATAACGCAGTATGAGGTGCCAATAGCATCATCAGGAGAGATAGATGTGAACGGCCTGAATATAAGGATAAGGAGGGTGCACCTGGAGGAAGATCCAGCAAGGATAGTGTATGCAAACGGGAACCTTGAGACTTCAAGCCATGTTCTTGTGGATTACAACAGGGCGGGCGTCCCACTAGCGGAGATCGTGACAGAGCCTGACATGAAAAGCCCAAAGGAGGCGAGGGCTTTCCTGGAGAAGCTCTCAACCATACTTGAATACCTTAAGGTATATGATCAATCAAGAGGCGCTTCTCTAAGGGTAGACGCTAACATATCTGTTGATGGGGGTGAACGGGCCGAGGTGAAGAACGTCACAGGTTTCGAGAACGTCGAAAAGGCCCTTAACTATGAAGCAGTAAGGCAGCAGAACATAGTGAGGCTCGGCAGGAAGATAGATAGGGAGACCAGGCATTTCGACGAAATAGCCAAGACCACAAGGACCCTTAGGAAGAAGGAATTCGAAGAGGATTACGGATACATATTCGACCCTGACCTACCCGTGCTGGATATATCCAAGGAGTGGATAAAAGGGCTAAACGACGCGATGCCAGAGCTGCCGGATATGATGGTTGAGAGAATCTCTAACGAATATAAGATTAGCCCGTATGAGGCCAAGGTCATAGTGTATACTGGCAAGGACTTCGCAGAGTTCTTTGAGGATGTATGCAGGACATACAAGAAGCCAGGAGTAGTATCGAGGTGGATGATAAACTACCTCTTGAAGAGCCTGAACTGGAGATCGGAGCGCATATCGCAGTCTAAAGTCAGACCAGGCACCTTTTCGGAGCTTCTGGTTCTTATAGACAGGGGCGAGATAGCAGAGAGGTATGCGAAGGAGCTGATAAAGGAATATGTCGACACTGGTGCACGCCCTTCAGAGATTGCCGCAAAAACTGGCGCGAATCCATCCACGGGTATGTTAAGGAATATAGTTAAAAATGTTATAGAAGATAATACGAAAGCAGTATCTGAACTTGCATCAGGCAAGAATGAGGCGTTGACGTACCTGATAGGTAAGGTATTGAAAGAGACAGGCAAGAGGGGAGACCCGAAGGAAATAGCGAGGATGATAAAGGAAGAGATATCTAATGCCTCTGTAGCTCAGTAGGTAGAGCGACTGGCTGTTAACCAGTAGGTCGTAGGTTCGAGTCCTGCCGGAGGCGTAATATTCATTTTGGTGAAACTATGGATGATCCATCAGGCTGGTCAAGGACATGCAGGCTTGCAGAGATAACCCCCGACATGGACGGCGAGCCCATAACTGTGATGGGCTTCGTGAGGGAGATCCGCGACGTAGGGAAGCTGAAGTTCATACTATTGGCAGACATTACTGGCACAATGCAGCTGACATTCAAGGGCGGCACAGAAGCATTCGATGCAACAACTGACATAACCAAAGAATCTACCATAGGTGCCAAAGGCAAGGTCAACTCGAATAGCAAGGTTTCATCCGGAATAGAGATCATACCTGACGAGGTAGTCGTATTTACCAGAGCAGAACCTAGCATACCAATACAAGTCTCTGGAAAGACAGACGCCCTGCTGGACACAAGGCTTGACTGGCGTTTTCTCGACATCCGCAAGCCCAAGAACGCGCTGATATTCAAGGTACAGACTACCATAGAGGCAGCGATGCGGGAATATTGGATAGAGCATGGGTTCATAGAGATACATTCTCCGAAGCTCATGGGTTCGCCAAGCGAGAGCGGCGCCGAGCTCTTCCCTGTCATATATTTTGACAAGACCGCTTTCCTCGCACAATCCCCGCAGTTCTACAAGCAGATGGCAATGTGCGCCGGCTTGGACAGGGTATTCGAGATAGGGCCTGTTTTCAGGGCCAACCCATCAAACACAACTAGGCACGATACCGAGTTCACTTCAGTGGATATGGAGATGTCGTGGATAGAATCCCACGAGGATATAATGAAGTTCGAGGAAGAATGGCTGGTCTACGTGCTGAACAAGGTAAAGGAAATGCATGGCGATGATATAAAGGCGATGTACAGCATGGACTTGAACATACCAAGCACACCATTTCCAAGGATCGCGTTCAACGACGCAAAGAAGATGCTAGAGGAAGCTGGCAGGGATGTAGACGAAAAAGAGGACCTCACATCCGACGAGGAAAAGGCACTGGGAAAGATGATAATGGATAAGTACGGGAGCGAATTCGTTTTCGTAAAAGAGTATCCCTGGAACATAAAGCCCTTCTACCATATGAGGAAAGGGGATGACAAGGGCGTCACAAAAGGCTTCGACCTGCTTTTCAAGGGATTGGAAGTGACTACGGGATCGCAGAGGGAGCATAGGTACGATGTGCTGATGAAGCAGGCGAAGGAGAAAGGACTGGGAGAGGAGAACATAAAGTTCTATACTGATTTCTTTAGGTTTGGGGTCCCGCCGCATGGAGGCCTAGGGTTCGGTCTGACAAGGCTGATAAAGCAGATACTCGGCATAGAGAACGTGAGGGAAGTGACATTCGCGTTCAGGGATATAAAGCGCCTGTTCCCATGATAATAGATTATCCGCAGTGAGAGTAAAGCATAATAAATGTTAGCTAAAATAGTAATATGCTTATTGCGCCTCGGTAGTGTAGTGGTTAGCATACGAGCCTGTCACGCTTGCGACTCGGGTTCGAATCCCGACCGAGGCGCCTTCTTTTACGTCCTTAACACAAATAGTATTAAATATTTAACTATCTATGTTAATTAACATATGAGGTTAACATATGCCAGAAGAATCGTACACTTTGATACGAGACATAGAAAGTGGCGATGTAGTAAGGCTGGATTTTAGATGGGTTATAGATAAAGGTAAAATAACTGACTTCACAATAAATGTTTCCCTTATAGAGAATGAAAATATTGTGGAAGTTTACAGAGTAGACACAAAACACGGTTATGCACATGAACATAGATTTTGGAAACAGCAAGGGCCGAAAAAGCTTGATGCAGACTATAACAAGGCGTTTATCGAAAAAAAGGCCGAGGTTTTAGAGAATTACCGTAAATGGATATTCCTATTTAAACAAAAAGGGCGAAAAAATGGACAAAATAGATAAAATGATGAGCAAGATGATAGATTATGCGATAGAAAAGCCCAAGAGTGCACCAAATAGGATATTGGTTATAAATTTTAGTAAAAGTGGCATAGAAAAAGTACTTACGCCTTCAAGAGTGGAAATATTGAGAGTTATACTAAATAATAAACCAAAAACTGTTGGAAAGCTTACGGCGATACTAAAGCGTCCAAAAGAGTCGGTATCAAGGGATCTTAGGATGCTCTCAAACTACGGGCTTCTGTCATTTACACATTCTGGGAGAGAAAAAACGCCGAAAGTCGAAAAGGATATAATAACAATGCCGCTTACTATCTGAACTTCAGCTTATGCAGAAATAATCACCATGAGTGCAAAATTGATACAGCTTTCAAGAACAAAAGGTATTGCAACCCGGGTTCAAATCCCGATGGGAGCATTCTTCTTTTGGAAATGTAGAGGGGGAGTTCGATTTCATGCAAAGTCGTATCCATCCAATAAATAGATATATTTATATATCTGATTGATATATATAAATACAGATAAAAATGGTAACTAAAAGGACACCGATGCAGATGCAAATCCTTCATTCACCTACGCTTAACACCGTTCTTATGGTAGAGCAGACGCTAAAAGGTAGTGGTGAGATAATAAAAATATCAGAACTGAAGAGGAGGCTACCAAAACGGGTAATGCACCAGACACTGATGCAGATTTTAGACTATTTGCAGGAGAGCGGCAAGATACTAATTACAACAAAGGGCGTTGTGTGGACGTACACGCCCAGCGAACAAATGAAGGCTCTGAAGAAAGGCGGGTTAGAACTATGACTCCGCGCAGACCCATAAGGGTAATCCTTAAAGATCAAGCAAAAGAAGAGTACGAATTACTCCAAAAAGTCGTAGCAGAGCAACGAAATAAAGGTAGAATAAATTCAGAAGAAATGCAGCTTCTAAAATCTATTAATCAACGTATAGAGATACTTAAACAAAATCCGGTATACGGGCAGGGTGTGGCGAAGGGACTCATACCGAAAAACTTGGATGTAGACAATCTTTTCAGGGTCGAGTTGACGCATTATTGAAGGATGCTTTATACACTCCGCACCAACGAGGTTGAGATAGTAAACTTTGTTCTTTACATAGTAGACCATCCAACTTACGATAAAATTTTCGGATACAGGAAACGCTAGCTCAATGCCGTTCTTTTGTGCAGTCATTGGCTTTTCGCTATGCAGTTTCTACTTTTGTATCATCTCGCCATTCTCAATGCCGTTCTGTGTATGCAGTTATTGACCTCTCAGATAGGTTCGATTTCTACAGAATTCACCCGATGTCTTTATAAGTTGTTATATCCATAACAACGATGTAAGATGTAGGTTCGATGAGCTTGAAAGGTGGAAAATCTGACTAGCAAAATTTCGAGAACAGACAGCGTTGCGACCTAAGTTCGAATCCCGACCGAGGCGCTTCCTTCTGTATACTTGCGATCAAAGCCCTTGTAGTATAACTTGGATAGAACACGGGCTTCCGGAGCCTGTAATCCGGGTCCAAATCCCGGCAAGGGCGCTATGCTACGGAGTTTAACACTCCATATACCGTAATCTCTTGTCTATTATGTGGTAGCTTTTTAAATCGTATCGACGCATAATTTTTAGAAAGTTCTGTCTCTGCGATAGATATATGCCTACTAAAGGCCTTAGTAGTTAATTTAGTAGTCATTATCAATGCTGTATTAGCATCTAGCAGCCCAACTAAAGAATTAGCAATTGCAGCGCTTTCAGAAGGTAGTGTATTCGTATCTATAGTCAGAATGTCAAATTTGCCAAATCTTCTGAGCAACTCTACTCCACCCTCCCTCCCTGTGTTTGTTTTGATATGAATCACATCATATCTATTCATCTCTATACTGTGGTCGTTAAGCCCCATTACTGAAACATTCGCACTTAAACCCTCATCCTCTATCATCTTTTGAATCTGAGGCACCCTCTCTTCGTCGGCTAAGATAAGGACATCCTTACCACTGCTTATCTTTTTGTAATCCAAGAACCCTCCATCCACAGCAACGACTTTAATTCCACGCTGAGACATATAATGAGTCCAACCACCCGGCGCTGCGCCTATATCTAGAGCTCTTTTATGTGTTCGAAGATCTATTCCGAAGAATTCTATTGCTTCTTTAATCTTATATTCGGCCCTATTGACCTGATTTTCGTTTTCCCTATTTGCTTGTCTAAACAAATCCAGCGTTTGTCTTTTCTTCGACGATGTGTCGATATGACCTATTATTACCGAAGCATTTAACAGTATAGGATATACAATGACTTCAGGGGTCTTAAGATCTGCCCTATATCCACATTTCTCTAAATCGCTGCCTAACCTTACTTCAATAGACTTGGCAGTCTCATCAGACACAAAGTCTATTTTTTTAACCTCTATCTTGAACGATGCATATTTATGTGCATCAATTATATCTGAGATAACCTCTTCGATTCCAGAATACTCAAGGAGGTGCTCTGTATTGATAACTGCATCTACGGGCACCACAAAATCAACAAAGGAGGAAGCAGCTGCATTAATCTTTGCCGGAACATCATCCAATATGTCTTTTGATTCTAATTTGAAGAATACGACATTTGGGTTGCTGTTATTATTAATCTTATACGGTTCTAGTTTGCAGTTCGGTAACGCAGCAACAAGTTCTTTTTCTGCCATTCTGCTAAACCTATGGTCCACAAAGATTAAATATTCCTTTTCTTCCTTATAACCTGTTAGTCTATTACTTACCTTTTTTGTAGGCATCGTCTCATCCCTTATCAAAATTTATATCCATGCTTTCTAGGTCTTTGTATATTGCTTCTACTTGTTTAAGCGCATCTTCGTGTATCTTTCTACTTTGACAAATCTTCTTTATCTCTTCTATAGATGTGCTCCTCAGAAGCTTCAATAAATCATATAATGTTCTTGTATCTCTACATTCTGTTTCTAATATTATACCGGTGTGCGGAAAGAACAAGAACACTTTGTTTATATCCTCTCGTTTTCTAATGATCAATTGTGTATAATCCATTTAAATACCTGCAGTAGTATTATAACAAGCAGGTATGTTTTCATACGGGTTTTTGAGTCCATATAAATCTGCTTGTATCGCACATTTCCCACATTTATCTCTGAGTTTACAGGTAGGACAACCATTTTCCTTCTGGTCTGACCATAGTTTGAATGGCTTAGAATCCCACGTCTCACGTACATCTTCAGGTGCATGAATCTCAAAGCCATACAGCCTCTTGAATCTAGTATACGGTAGTATGGGGCAGGGGAAAACGGTGAGATCCGCCTGAATTGACATGAAATGCCATCCGGCACCACATTCAAATATTGGGCGTTCTATGCTATTGAATTTTACATCACCTAAAGATACGGTAATGTCATATTCATGTGCCTGTTTAACAATCTCTTCAATTACTGTCTTGTCAGCTGCGAATTTTTCTATACCCTTTGTTAACGTCTCATAATTTTCCGAACCCCTGCCCTTAGGTAGTAACAAGCTAAGGTCCCATTTTTTGATATTATATGATGCTAGCACTTTTGGGTATTTGGCCAATTCTGTTATATTTCCCGCATGTACTAATGTTGAAATCTCGGTATAGACTCCATTTTCTTTCAGCGTCTCTAATGTGGTAATTACGGTATCATAGATAGCTTTCCTCTTTTGTATTGGGTCCCTTATAATCAGATAGCTTTCAGGACTGAGCCCATCTATAGATATCTTTACTCCCATAAGGCTTCTGTTTTCAATTATTTTTTTCAACAGCGGCTTTGATATTACGCCGTTCGTCGTCAAGAAGAATGGAAAACCTATTCCCTCAAGATATTCTATAAGTTTATCAAACTGAGGATACGTTGTAACTTCCCCTCCAGACAAATCTAGATAAAGAACCCCAAGGTCGTAAAGTTCCTTAAATACCTTTTCCCATTTAGAAAGATCCTGTGTCGTTATACGTTCTCCACCAAAAGACCCATAGCAATGAGCGCATTTAAGATTACAGCTGCTAGTTACCACTACATGTGCATATAGGGGAGCTGAAGGTCTTTTTCCATACCCTCCGCTAAACTGACTCATACACAGACCACACCTGTTAGGCTTAACTACTTTCTTTTATCAGTATTAATACTGATTCTGACTGCAAGGCATCATTTGTATTGATTTTAATACAATTAAATCCTTTGTAGGAGCTCCAAGCGCCGTTACTATTGATGCTGTTCTAACAACTTTTCCTTCAATGTTTGTTCCCATATTTTCACCTATTATACTTAGATGCTAAGGTTTAATAAACCTATAGCTTCCCTAATTCTAGGGCAGGAATTCCATCATTCCAATCCTTCTACAAATATGTTATTGCCTTAGTGCAAATGCATATCAGTGTGTCAGTGAACAAGTCTATGTAGACTTATCGAAAGAGAATAGTCTTCTAAAAAAGAAAATGTAGAGTCAAAAAAGGAGAACAGTAGATTGAACACAGTAACCGGAAAACTTCAGAAGGCTGCACAAACCAATCTACAACTTCAGCGACAATGAGAGCTATGGGTATACAAGAAGTTCGTGTATGAAATGTGCATGCTCTTTTCGGGCGCAAAAGGGAAAAAAGTATTGAACGCGTCGAAACAATTGCGTAAAAGATATGATATATACTACAAGCTCCATAGCAATCATTTGCATTTACCGAATGGCTGCGGTTCAGAAAGGCA